>Ga0209278_1000159_pt1 | contig 84296 bp, 69 predicted proteins | sample JI81BgreenDNA_FD_187504 | JGI IMG/M metagenome (GOLD analysis project Ga0209278, IMG submission 187504) | Wastewater effluent complex algal communities from Wisconsin, to seasonally profile nutrient transformation and Carbon sequestration -... | ecosystem: Engineered > WWTP > Effluent > Algae... | reverse complement strand
TTTATGTCGCAAAAGATAAGGTCATAATTCCCCGACTGAATTTTTTCTAGTCCTTCCATACCGTCTTGAGCTTCGTCAATTTCATACTGCTCATATTCGAGTATTTCTCTTAACGTAGATCGAATACTTTTTTCATCATCAATTATGAGAATTCTAGCCATGATGTTTTTATGAATCACTAATTTACATTGTCAAAATTAGGAATTGATTAAAAGGAGGGGAGTTGCCCCCTCCTTTTTTTTAATGCGATCTTGTAAGCCGGGTTCTGTGACTGCGAACAGCCCTCCATCATTTATCTAAGCGACCTACCCCCCAACAACGAGCGTGCAACCCTTATCTGTTGGTATACATGGTCTTTCAACCCGAAAGGTTTACCCAATCCAACAGTCACCTGTTGGATTCGTGAGCTCTTACCTCACGTTTTCACCCTTACCATAAGAATGGCGGTTCTTTTCTGTGGCACTTTCTACTAGGTTACCCCAGTCTCATTTTCACGAGTTCGGTGCACTTTGTTGCCCGGACTTTCCTCTGTTTTGAACAGCGATAGAGCCAATCGCGATACTAAGTTAATAATTAAGACAGAATAGAAGCTTTTACAGTGTCTAATATATCAAATGCTCCTTTTTGAGTAGAAGATTCAGCATAAACACGCAGTACAGGCTCAGTACCTGAAGCGCGAAGCATAACCCAGTCATCTTCACCTAGAAGATACTTAAACCCGTCTATAGTTTCCATTCCTGTGACCTTGTATTGACCAAACTCCGTATATGGGTCGTTTTTGCAACGATTTAAAACTTCCAGTTTTTGCGCTTCTGAAATATGTAAGTCGTAACGTTCGAAAGCAAATGAACCAGTTATTTCATATACTTCTTTAATTAATTGGCGTAACGAATTGCCTGATTTTGCCATATATTCCAATAACACCAAACCTATCCAGATCCCATCTCTTTCTGGAATAAAGCCTTTTACTGCAATTCCTCCCGACTCCTCGCCACCCACAAGCACATCCTCTTTTGTCATGGTTTCACAAATGTATTTGAATCCAATTTTCGTTACCTCATGGTCTAATCCAAAGAACTTGCACATTCTGGCCATTCTAGGTGTAACGGAGAACGAAACCACCACCTTGCCGGATACCTTTTTGTGACTTACCAAATATTGAACAAGCAATAACAAAATGTGATGTGAGTCAACAAAATTACCTTCATCATCGAATAAACCAATCCTGTCAGCGTCACCGTCCGTTGCCAAACCAAGATGCAAATCATCCGAATGCTTTAATAGATTGGATAATTCATGAAGGTTTTTCATGATTGGTTCGGGTGGAGTGCCATCAAAGCCAGGATTATGAGTGCAATGTAATTGAACGGTTTCGGGTAAAATTCTATTTATAACCCGTTGACCTGCGCCATACATTGCATCATAGGCTAACTTAAAAGGTGAATTTTTGATAGCCGCCAAGTCAAAATTGCTTTCAATTTCAGATACATACATGTCCTCAAAACTCATTTTACGGAGGAGGCCTTGTTGGCGTAATTGTTCATGGCTTACTTCAGGGATTTCAACATCTCCAGAAGGAATTAATGCTTCTACTGCATCAATCATACTTGGTAAGGCTGGCCCACCAAAACCTGCCTTAATTTTAAAACCGTTGTATGTAGGTGGATTGTGACTTGCAGTTAAAATTATTCCAGCATCCGCATGGTTCTTGAAAGTTGCAAGAGATACCATCGGTGTGGATACAAATGGATCATCTTGAATAATAACCTTCACGCCTTTGGATGTCAAAACCTGAATTACAGTTTCCAAAAATAAAGGCCCACCAAATCGACAATCATGACCAACTACACATGTAGGTGCAGAATTAATGGTAAGCAGCCATTCTGCTGTAGCATAAGCTACTCTGGCTACATTCTGTACAGTGTAATCTTTAGCGATTATAGCTCTCCATCCGTCAGTTCCGAACTTGATACTTGTCATAGCTTTTCGTTTTTTATCGTTGTCAAATTTAGCATAAAAACGAGGCTTTGCTTTAACTTTGGAGCATGAACTACAAGCGACTAAATAGTGATCTTATAGATCTTATCGAATTAAGAAATGAATTAGTAAATCTGGATTTCGCAGATGAGGCTTATGATGATTTAGAAGATGAAATTCACGAATTCGAAGATACTTTTAACGAAAGGTACGGTGAAGAATTGGAATCGGTCCTAGAGCAAATTCACGCAAGAATATGCCCTGACGTGGAAGTGTTGCTGCCAACAGCCTACTTGGCAAAGGAATATTACAAAAGCGATATAGAAGAGGATGTATTTGACATCGGCCCTGATGCTGGAGTACTTGTTGAAACGATACTTGAAGATTCTAAAGGTAAGCCTATCGATGCACGAATGACAATATTGGCCTCTCCGTTCCGTTTTGTACTAATTGTCAAGGACGATGTTAAAGTAATTTGGTCTAGCGAAAGACCTAGTGATTTTAATTTTTAATATTTCACTAGCCGGAAATTTTCTTGAAAGGTTTTTGTCTTGCTCAAAATAAACTATCTCGGGTTGAACAACCATATAGTTTCTTCAACTATTTAGTTTTACCGGAACTAAACAAATCGTTTACACTTGCCTGCGACCAATCACGATTTAACAAGTTAAGTTCTTGAGAACTAGAGGCAACTTTAACATACACAAAGCGACTTGTTATTCGTTTATTGATTAAATTTATGATATGAAAAGAAGCATAGTATTTTTGTGTGCCTGTACTCTTATTTTTTCGTCTTGTCGCGAACAAACATCTCCGCCTACGATAGCTGATTCACAAACAACTTCGTTGGAGATTCAAATGAATTATACTTTTGATAATGGCACATTAGAATTTGGTGAGCAGTTGTTTAATACAGGCGCTAACATGGTGTCATTCTCAAATATACAATATTACATAAGTGGTTTAGAACTTAGAAAGGCTGACGGAAGTTGGCAAAATATAGGCGGGCATCACTTGATCCAATCAACTAAAACAGGTCCTGCATTAATTACATTCAATAATATTCCCAAGGGGCAGTATGATGGAATTCGGTTTTTAATTGGCGTCGATTCTCTATCAAATCATGCAGATCCAGCCTTGTGGCCAAATGACCATCCATTAAGTGTCCTTGTAGGTGGTGTGATGCATTGGAGCTGGAATTCAGGATATATTTTTATCAAAGTTGAAGGCGATTACGATGATGTAGGGGGGGCAAGAGCAGGATTTTCCTATCACTTAGGTAGAGATGACCTCAAGGTGCGAGTTGAACATTTGGGAACAACAATTAACCTCAACTCACCTTTGAAAGTAGGATTTAACTTTGACCTAAAGTCATTTTTCTCAAATCCAAATGTTCTTCGTATTGTGCCAACTACCAGTTCAACGCATTCATCTGTAGGTGATACAGTAGCTACCATATTGCACCAAAATTTACAAGAGAGTTTTTCATGGGCAGGTATTATTCAATAGTATTTCTTTTCTCTTTCTTTTTTGTTGCGTGCAAAAAAGATAATGGAAGCCCAACAAAAGTGTATCCTGCACCTACGAGTTATAATTTAGCGCCTTTACCTCTTTTCCCTGCAAACAACCTACCGGCAAATAACCCGTTAACAGTTGAAGGTATAGAGTTGGGTAGAGCACTTTTTTACGATCCGATTTTATCGGGAAATAACACGCAATCCTGCGCAAGTTGTCACAATTCGAGTTATGGTTTTACTGATAATGGCAGACAATTTAGTCAAGGCATAACTGGTCAGACAGGAACTCGTAACTCTATGCCTTTGTTTAACCTGCAATGGAACAATAGGTTTTTCTGGGACGGTCGTTCTAGCTCTCTCCAGAGTCAAGTGCTAATCCCAATCGAAGATCCGATTGAAATGCACGAACAATTACCTAATGCCATTCAAGAGTTACAAGCACTTCCGTTTTATCGTGAGCGATTTGGAAGAGCTTTTGGTGATGAGAAAGTTGATGCATCACGAATTGCCAAAGCCTTAGAACAGTTTTTATTGATTCACGTATCGGGTAGATCAAAATTCGATCTTTCAATGACGGGATTGGCGCAATTGAGTCCATCGGAACAACGTGGTTTAGATCTATTTAGGGCAGAGTTTTCACCTCCAGGAAGTGGCAGACCTGCAGGTGCGGATTGTTTCCATTGTCACGGAACAGTACTATTCACCAATAATCAGTTTTTGAATAATGGTTTAGATAGTGTATTTACGGATATAGGTTTTCAGAGGGTTACAGGTAGTGCTTCCGACAGAGGTAAATTCAAAGTGCCTAGTCTACGAAACGTTGAGCTAACTGCTCCATACATGCATGATGGACGTTTTAGCACCCTAGAAGAAGTAGTAGAACATTACAACTCTGGAATAAAATCTAGCCCAACGCTAGATCCAAACATGAAATCTCAGGGCTCGGGACTTGGATTAAATCCACAACAAAAAGCCGATTTAGTGGCTTTTTTAAAGACACTTACGGATACGTCCTATGTAAATAATCCAATGCTGCAGAATCCTTTTGAGAACTAAAACACCATGCGCTGTTTTAGCTTGCTTGGCTTGGTTTGTCTCTTGTTCGGTTGTTCCTTTGAATCGACGAACGAATTCAATTTGCCACCAATTGCCAATTATGTAAAAATCCCGGATTCAGTTCGTCACTATTCCGAAAAGGATAAGAAACTGGCAATTTTGGGTAGAGCACTTTTTTATGATCCTATCGTTTCTTTAGACTCCACTTTAAGTTGCGCAAGTTGTCATGTTCAGGCCTCAGCATTTGGGGATAATCTAATAGTTAGCCGGGGTTATCATGGCAAAACGATTGGCGTAAGGAATACACCACCGTTGTTTAACTTGTTTGTTCGAAAAAATTTTTTTAGAGATGGTGGTATTCCTAGATTAGAACAAGTAGCATTAGCTCCAATGCAGAGTCCAAAAGAATTACATCAACCACTGGAAGAATTAGTGTTCAAGTTGAGGAAAAATGAGAAATGGGTTGAACGTTTTAAGTCTCTGGCATTGCGTGAAATTAGCCCTTATTCAATAACAAGAGCACTCGCATCATTCCAAAGAAGTTTTGTTTCTCTCAATAGTCCGTATGACAAGTATATGGATGGAGACGTTACCGCAATTGACCAAAGAGCCAAAAAGGGTATGCAGTTGTTTTTTGGTAAAGCAAAGTGTAGTTCATGTCATTCGGGCCCATATTTTAGTGATGACCAATTTAGGCATATCGGCCTTGCTACCGAAGGTATAGATTCAGGACGTGCGCAAATAGCCTACAAATGGTCAGAATTTGGAAAATTTAGAACACCTACCTTAAGGAATCTAGTATTCACTGCTCCTTATATGCATGATGGTAGTTTTAAAACCATTGAAGAGATCATTGAATACTACAATAAAGGAGGTAATAATCACCCGCTTAAAGATTCTACCATAAAACCTCTTCATCTTTCTTCAGCAGAACAAACAGACCTGGTTATATTTCTACAGGCCTTAAGCGATTCTAGTTTAATTAACTGGAAAGATTTTTCGCTTCATCGGTCCGACTATTTGGATTAATCCAATAAATGAGCTGAGGAATCAGTAACAAATCCGCAAATAAACCACTCACTAGCGTTATACAGACGATTATACCAACATAATACGTACCTGTGAAATCGCTGAATATCAAGCTTATAAAACCAAACACTAAGACTATCGTGGTTAAGGTTATGGCCTTACCCGTAATTAAAAATGTTTGTTTGAGTGCGCTGTCTACGCTTTCACCTTTTTGTCTTTGCATTTTATACCGCACTAAAAAGTGAATGGTGTCATCTACCGCTATTCCAAATGAGATGGTGAAGATGATTGAAGTAACTGCTTTAAGTTCTATATCAGAATAGCCTAGAACTGCCCCTGCAATCAGCAATGGAATTATATTAGGAATGACACTCACAAGAAGCATCTTCCAGTCTTTAAACAAAATTGAGAACATAATTCCAATTACGATGAAAGCAAATAGAAGACTCTGAATGAGACTTTCTCTGAGGTGTTCATTGTTTTTATCAACCATAAGGCCCGATCCAGTGAATTGGAACTGAACAATTTCTTTGTCAATATTTTGTTCAATCCAGTTTTTTGTTTTCGACATCAGTAAGCTTAAACTATCAGATCCTGAGTCTCTTATTCGGCCGGTTATTCGGCCAAGTTCACCTAATGAATCGGTTATCCCAAATTGGCTTATGGCTTTGTTTTTAAGAATAAGGTTGCCAAAATCTTCAATAAGGTCGTTGGATTCTGGTATGCCATATTCTGAGTTCATACCACCGTTCCAGGTTTTATTAATGCTTTTGATGACAACCCCAGGCGATTGTATGCTACCTAAACCAATAGAATCTTTTAAATATTCTTCTAATTTTTGAGCTTCTGCTAAAACATCAGAGTTGAAGATGCTATTGGATTTTTGGGGGATTATTGCTATTTCAAAGGTTCTGACCCCAGAAAAGTTGTTTTCAAAAAATATAAAATCTTGTCTTACAGTACTATTCAAAGGAATATCGCTCAACAGATAAGTATTCGTTGAAATGCGAGAGATTCCCAGTATTGATAAAACAACAAGAATTGCGGTTCCAGTCCAAACCATTCTTGATTTGTTTTTTCCAATTCGATAAAAGAAGAGGTTGTATCGGGTCCAATTCTGTTTTTGATGCACATTTCTCTGGAGTTTTTCCATATCAAATTGCAAAAGGAGAGAGGACGCAAAGCTGATTACAATTATATACGCTATGAAAACACCCACAGAGGCATTAATGCCAAACTCCCTTATGGCTGGAATTGAGCTGGTTATTAATGAAAGAAAACCAATTGCTGTTGTAAATGATGTTAGAAAAAGTGCTTTTCCGGTTTCTTTAAAGGTAATGAGCATGGCGTCAAACCGAGAAGACCCGTTCTCCAATTCGTCAATGTACTTACTTTGTAAATGAATTAGATCCGACATTCCAAAAATCATAATAAGTAGCGGATACATACTACTCATTATATCAAGAGATTGTCCAGATAAATACAAATAGGCTAAAAAGATTAAAAGTGAAGCCAAAACCGCTGAAAGGGGAATAATAATTCCCCAAAATGTGCGATGCAGAATAAAGAGAATTATAGCTGTAATAAGAATAGAAAGGCTGATATAGAGCAACATTTCTTTCTTGATCTTTTCTACGAAAATGCTTTGTGTATTGGCCACACCAGCGATGTGAACGTTTTTAAAGGAATAAGATTTGACTAATTTTATTAAACTATCGTTTAGTTCGACTGCTTCTGCTTGAGTTAAGGCTTCTCTGGTGCGAAGTACGATCACGGCAGCTAGATGATCCTCCGATACAAGTGATTTGTACAGACGATCGTCTTGTTGAATTGAAATACTATCCAAAGAATAACGTTCTGGTTCGTCGATGTGAATCGTTTTCTTAAAGGATAATCCTAATGGAGTTTTAACCGGTTCGCGAAAATTAGTTACCGAAGAAGCACTCAGAATGTGCGGTAAGAACTTTGATTTTTTTGTTAAGTCATAAAGCTTTCGAAGAAAGGTGGAATCGTAAATACTTCTTGAGTGCTGTATGCCAACGAGAAGAAAAGTATCGTCTCTTTCAATACGCTGCGTGAAAGCAGCCATGAAAGAGGCATCCTCATCTTTATCTGGAAAAAATCGGGCTATTTCGTAATTAAAACCAAGATTTAAAGAAAGAAAAATGCTGACTATTAAGAGTATTGAGTATCCAACAATAACCCATCTACTATTTTCGAATAATGTTTTCACGTACTCCTAACAATCATTTACGAGAAATGATTTGAGTAATTTAACGTGTTACTTCTAAGTTCGACATTCCCCCGTTCAATTTAATAATCCATGAAGAAGCGGATTTGTTGTAGTTAGGGGTTCGGTAATGTCCATTTGCGACTTTTTCAAAACCGTCAAAATTCCTATTTGATAATGCTGTTTTCGAAAGTATTTCTGCGTGAACGCTATCAGGAAGCTTAATTTTAATGTCGGCCATTCCGGCGTCTAAATCTACGACACTGTTTCCGGAGCTGGGATTACCTAATTTCAATGTAATTTTTGCAGCGCCGCAGTCCATATTCACTTGTTGCACCTTTAATCCAATTAAGTCAATTTCGGCCTCAGTAGCCCCTATATCCAAGTTAAAAACCCAATTAGGTTTTGTATTCAATTTAACCTTTAAATCATGCTCATAGGATGTATTTCGTTCTAATCGCAGGTTTTCACCTTCATATTTTAAGTTCAAGTCCGCGGTTTCACCGGTAAGTTCTTTGGTAAATGAATACCCTCCAAAGTTGGTAATGGCATTAGCCTCAATCAGATTCGTTGAACCATGCTGTATAGATAATGTACCAGCACCAAAATCGAGATCAAGATTAGCAGTTTTTATGTCGTCTGAAAATGGTTCTGAAAACTCAAATTTCTTTTCATCAGCCTCGGAAAAATCGTCACCCTCATGATACTCGATCGAAGGATTGTTGTCTTCTTGACCCTTATTAGGACTGACCACAAAAAATAATGTAAATGCGAGGAGTATGATCTGTATCACCAACAGTAATAATCCTGCACTACCTTCTCGTCTTTTAAGTAGGGCAGCAAAGCCCCAATAGATTAGTAAAATAGGCCAAAAGCGCCATATACGGCTAAAGGACAACTCAATGTAGCCTAAATTCTCTACCAAAAATAGAGTGCCGAAAACAACTAAGGCTACTCCCCAAAAAAGTCTATCATTTTTCATGATTTGGAAGATTTACCGTTAAACCCACCAAAGAGTAGTCCAATGCCAACAAAAATCAAGATTAAAGGCCAGTATTTTTCAAAATCGAAATCGGGCAAGAACTCTTCCGCTAAAAAAAGGCCGCCTAGTAGAATTAGAATTACTCCGGCGATTGTACTGCCAGTTCTGTTGTTGTTGCTCATATTATCTTGGTTTTTAACATCTAAATCTTCTGTGTTAGATGAACTTTGTTGGAAGGGCTGGTTAAATTCAGGATTTTCTGGCGTTACTACCCAAAGTATCAAATAAGCCAAGAGGCCGAACCCTCCTCCAAGCAAAGCAGCTACGAAAATTACCCTTATTAGTACAGGGTCTACATTGAAGTGGTTTGCTAATCCAGCGCAAACACCTGCGAGTACTCGATCATTTTTAGAACGAAATAGTTTTTTTGTCATGGGTTGGGTTTGATAATGATAAGGTAGAAAAAATCTTTGATACAAATATTGAGATATGCAATTTAGTCGAAGACGAACAAGATCATCCCTAAGTTGCATCACCGTTTATTTTTTATTTCGAATACTCCTTCGGGAGTGCAAACCAGTATATTGAACCCAACCGCACCCTGGTGCCATTTTCCTGTAAATGATCCGAATGCTGGGAGTACACATAGTTTGTTACTTAACCAGAAAGAGGGCAGTATATGGCTCTGCTTGGCTTTACCATGTAATTTGAACCCTGGATGTAAATGTCCGCAAAAGGTAAATTTGTCGAGATTGGCATCTTCCGGATCGTGACAAATTTCTATTTTATCGTTGATAGATGCTCTCGGTTGAATAATCAACCAACTAGGAAGGTTTAGTATAGATGTGCGTTGGTCATGGTTACCAAGGACCAAAGTAACTTCTGAATCACCTTTTATTGACTTAAGTTCAGAGGTGAATATTTCACATTCAGTATTCCAAGTCCCATGAAATAAATCCCCAGCGATAATCAGCGTTTGAACATTTTGCCTTTCTAAAGCTTGTTTTATTCTAGCAATGTTTTCATTCAATTCTACAGGTATAGCGATGCCATTTTTTCTGAAATGAGCTATTTTCCCAACATGTAGGTCAGCTAAGATTAATGTTTCTGATAATGGTTCATAAACACTACCATCTGGATAAAACCAAAAAAATAATCCAGAGATTAACTTCTCATATTTTTGACTCTTCATTATTGTAGGCTTGAATTAGCTGCAAAAGAGAAGATTCATATTGTTCCGTACTAAGTTTATCTCGAAGTCGATCGGCAAGTATAGGAAAGCTGAATGGTGATGGCCGAGATAATTTTATAACTTTTATTTCAGAGTTCTTAATCCTCATGAGGGATCGTCGCATGCGAATTTCTTCCAATTGATTCTGAAGTACTTCGTCATATGCCTGTTGAACAAGCTTATTTTCTGGTTCATGTTCTAAAAAAATATCGAAAAGCGTTTGGGAATTTATTCGTAGTTGTTTCTCAACTCCTTTCGTAAAGCTTTGTGGCATTAAGCCAGATATCCTCGCAATTTCGTAAAACTGTTTCCGAGCCATTTCAGTTGAGTTTACTGCTTGCAAAATATCGGAGCTTAAACTTTCATAAGAGAATAGTTTTTGATTGATACGCTCAATGGGGATCTCTTTGCTGGATAAAAGCTCAAAACCGTAATCATTCATGGCTATAGAAAACGTTATCGGCAATTCTCGTGCAATGCGAAAAGCGATTAATGCCGCCAAACCTTCATGAACCAACCTTCCTTCAAAAGGATAAATGAATAAATGAAAACCTTCTTTGCTTTCATATCTTTCGATGAGAAGTTCATTGCTCGAAGGGAGATAACTTTCTTCCTTTTGCCTTTTCATTAATGGAATAAGCGCCTTTAACTCTTTGGTATCAAATATCCCGTTAGCAGCCTTTTCGATTTGTTGGCGCAAAAGTGTACTCATTTTTGAAGAAAGGGGCATGCGTCCACCCATATATGAGGGTACCTTGCCGGTTTTGTCATCACCCTTTTTTACAAAAACTTTGTTTACAACTACCTTATCGTATTTGAGTGATCGACCAGCAAACCAGAAACTCTCACCTGGTTTAAGTTGATTGATAAACCATTCTTCAACCTTTCCAATTAACTGACCATTGGCATAAACTATATCCACAAGACCTTGCCCCACGATAGTGCCGATGTTCATTTTATGGAGCAATGCAAATTTTTTCGTGTTTATTCTTAGCCTGCCGTTAATAACCGATGCCTTTTTATAATCATCATATGCACCTAATGTATTGCCGCCATTTACAATAAAGTGTATACACCATTCAAAATCCTCATCACGCAGGTCTTTGTACGTGATTGTTTGTCTTAAGATATTTTTTAACAGCTCAAGCTCAATGCCATCGGCAATGGCCATAGTAAGTGCAAATTGAATAACAACATCAAGAGGTGAATTAAGCATCTCCCTAGGCTCAAGTAGCTCGAGCGATAGAGCTGTATGAAGAGCAGAACCTTCCAAGAGTTCCATGGCATGAGTTGGGACGAAAGTGATTGAGCTAGTCATTCCTGGACGATGGCCACTTCTTCCTGCTCGTTGAATGAAGCGAGCTATTCCTTTTGGGGAACCAATTTGAACGGTGTGGCTTACTGGTTTGAAATCCACTCCCAAATCCAAAGAGGAGGTACAAACAACCGCTTTCAAATTGGAACTATCGATTGCTTTTTCTACCCATGAACGTATTTCTTTGCTCAAAGAACCATGGTGTACGGCTATTAAACCGGCAAATTCAGGTTCTAATTCCAGAATTTTTTGATACCACAACTCACTTTGAGCCCGAGTATTGGTGAATATTAGCGTTGAATTATTTCTTTTCAACGCTGGGATAAGGTCCTCAGCAAGTTTTAATCCATGATGCCCTGCCCATGGCAGGTTTCTTAAGCTATCAGGAATGAGTGTATTAATAGTGATTATCTTCTTTTCTCTTGATCTAATAATTTTAGGAGTTTTCAGTGGACTTGGCCCGACTAATCGACTTGCAGCTTCATCTAAATTTTCAATAGTGGCAGAAATGCCCCAAATGGGAATTTCTGGAATTAAGTTTCTCAGATAAGCTAGACTTAATTCCACAAGGACTCCTCTTTTATTACCAAGTAATTCGTGCCACTCGTCAACTACCACATATTGTAATGTAATAAGCTGATCGATTTGATCAAGATTGGTAAAAAGCAGATGTAAGCTTTCAGGAGTTATAATCAACACTTCTGGTAAACGTTCTCTTTGCGCTTTTTTTTCTCTTTCACTAATATCACCATGACGTTCACCGACCTTCCAGTTCATACCCAGTTCGTTTAGCGTTGTTTGCATCCGCTTTGCTAAATCTGAGGCTAACGCTCTTAATGGGGTAATCCAAATCAATTGAATGCCTTTGGGGATTACTTCGCCATCAACGAATGGAAATGTAACAGGAAGAAATGTGGCTAGCGTTTTTCCGTATCCTGTTGGAGCGTTCACTAAACCAGATTCACCTTTGGAAATTGCTTCCCATGAGTCAAGCTGATATTGAAATGGCTTAATGCGTGAACTTTGAAGCCAAAAAGAAATTTTTGCAGGTATCAATTGAAAAAAAAAGCCCCTTCTTAACGAAGGGGCTGATAAAAAGGTTTTTATAAACCGAATCCGTAATAGGCTTTACTTCCATTGGGATAATACCCTTCTATGAGTATGCCTCCTTTTTTGTCTTCGAGGATTTTTAGCAGCTCCTTCGTGCTGTTGACAAGAGAACGGTCAATTTTCGTAATAATAAACCCTTCTCTTATCCCTGTCTCTTTCAATTTACCAGCTGTAAGGCGTTTTACTTTTACTCCGCCTTCAATTTTTAAAGCATCCAGTTCTTTTTTAGACACATTTTCAAACTCGCCCCCAAGCACTTGGGCTAAATCACTAGTTTCTTTTTTGATAATCGAAGTTTTTCCTTCAGCATTTCTCAAAGTAACGATGTAATCGTTTTGCTGACCTTTTCGGTTCACGGTGACGGTGATTTTGTCGCCAGGTCGTTTACGCCCGATAATTTCCATTAATTCGGGTGTGGCTTTTACCTTGTTCTGATCTATTTGAATAATTACATCTCCTTTTTTTATTCCGGCTGATTCGGCAGCACTATTCGGAAGAAAATCAGAAACATAAACTCCATTATTCACTTTTAATTCCTCTTCATTTACCAGAGCAGCATCTACATCACGTATCTGTAGACCTAAGAAAGCCCTTTGAACCGTTCCGAAGTTTTTAATGTCTTCTACTACCTTTCTAGCAATGTTCACCGGTACAGCAAACGAATAGCCGCTAAAGGCTCCAGTGTTGGTTGCAATTGCCGTATTAATTCCAATTAGTTCGCCTTTTACATTCACAAGCGCTCCACCAGAATTGCCTGGATTTACAGCAGCATCCGTTTGAATAAACGCCTCTATGCTAGATCCTCCACCTAAAATATTTGCATTACGACCTTTGGCCGAAACTATCCCAGCGGTTACTGTTGACGTAAGATTGAAAGGATTTCCTACGGCAAGAACCCATTCGCCAACCTGCACATCATCACTGTTCCCGTAGCTGATAGTAGGGAGCTCTGTTGCAGAGATTTTTATCAAAGCAATGTCTGTTGAAGGGTCGGAACCGATGATTACTGCGCTAAAGCTTCTCTTGTCGTTCAATACTACTTCAATTTCATCGGCACCTTTGATTACGTGATTATTGGTAATGATATAGCCGTCGTTTGAAATGATAACTCCCGAACCTGATCCCATCTGAGGCCCTGGATTTCCAAAAAACAAATCAGGCCTTCCAAAAAATAATCTAAGGTCCTGTTCTTCATTCATTTCATTTTGAGCTTTGGGGTTTGATTTGGTCTTAATGTGTACGACCGCAGGTGTTGCGATTGCAGATGCAACTACAAAGTTGGGATGCTGAACTATGTGTTCTGGAAAATTCGCAAACTGTACTGGGGTACTTGCAATTTGAGAAACATTTGCATCAGGTTTATCAAGCCATTTGATAATTCCTGCTCCAACTATAGCGCCTAATAAGGCTATGCCAAAAATTCCGAGTACTCTTTTCATTGTTGAAAGGTTTTATTCTTGTTTATTTGTTTCAATGTCTATGCCGTAATGTGAAATTACGTTTGAACGATTGAATAACGTGACAGCTTGTCATTTAGCTGTTAAAGAAAGGTTAAAGTCAGAAATAAAATACATGGATAAGCTTGTCAAATTTGCGAAGTATCATGGTGCAGGTAACGATTTTATCATGATCGACAATCGGGATGGTTTTTTACCACGAATAGATCAGCTCACCTACAGAAAATGGTGTGATAGGAGATTTGGCATTGGCGCCGACGGGTTAATCTTAATTCAGAACTCAGAAAGTTCTGATTTTTTGATGCTTTACTATAATGCCGATGGTTCAGAAGGTAGCTTGTGTGGGAATGGCGGACGTTGCGCAGTAAAGTTTGCTTCTAGTTTAGGGCTAACCGGAAATGACACATTTTTTCATGCTAGTGATGGTGAACACCAAGCGGAGATATTAAACAATGGCAACATTCGATTACAAATGAAAGATGTTTCAGGATTTGAACATCATGCTGAGTATGATTTTATTAATACCGGATCACCGCATTTCGTCAGATGGGTAAAGGATGTGAAATCATATCCTGTTGTTGAAAAAGGTAAAGAAATTCGAAATCGGAAGGAGTTTGCACCTGGAGGCACGAATGTCAATTTTGTCTCAGAGGAAGGAGATTTTTTGAAGGTGAGAACATACGAAAGGGGGGTAGAAGATGAAACGCTTGCCTGTGGAACAGGGGTAACGGCTGTTGTAATTAGCTGGGCAAATCGAAATAACTATCATGGTAAATTAACGAAGGAAGTGAAGGTAGAAGGAGGCAAGTTAACTGTTGAAATGGAAGTGTCAACATACGGGTATTCGAATATTTGGCTCATAGGACCCGCAGAAGAGGTTTTTCGAGGTGAATTGACGTATTCTACAAAGAACTTGACTTAGGTCTGTTTTTTTAATTATGTTTGAAGTTGGCCCAAAAAAATTTAGGCAAATAAGTTCAGGGGCTGTTTTTCAAGAGACTACTTTGCATATCGATCAAGCTATATCGCATAAACTAGTTTATTCATTATATAATCATGAATACCTAGGGATATTAATAGCGCCATATATCGTCCAGTTAAGTTCGAATGGAGATTTTACTTACACGAACAAAAAATTAAATAGTATTACTGCTCAGGAGTTTGATTACTTGTTAGGGGATGATGATAAAAAGGCGATTAAGATATTGGATGAGTGTGACCAAAATCACATAATCAAAGTTCATAGCCCCAAAAAAGGTATTCGACCGGCGGAATTTTTTCAGAAATATTATTCTGCAGAATTACACGAAGTTGTAAGGCCCAATACGGAAAGTAGGTTGGCGAAAGTAATCTCATTGCTTCGAGATAGGCCCTTCTTTATCATGGGTGATGACGATGATCCGACTTGGAAACAAATTCAATTTGTACCTGGAAAAGTATCTGTTCTTTTTCACTTCAAGAGGGATGAAAATGGCATCAGATATTATCCAACTTTACTCCATCAGGGAAAGCTATTGAAGTTTCAGAATCAAAACGCTACGCTTATTTCTAATCAGCCACTTTGGTTACTAATTGGAGATAAACTTTACGAATTCGACCCAGAAATGGAAGGGGTGAAAATCGCTCCATTCCTTAACAAATACTTTATTCAAGTACCAAAAATCTCTGAAGAAGTTTATCTCAGAAAGTTTGCAATTCATTTGATTGAAAAGTACCAGGTAAAAGCCGAAGGATTTGAAATAACAAGCAATAGAACACAAGCTAGGGCAATACTTAGATTAACTCAGTTGTATGGTGATGAATTGTCTCTCATATTACTCTACAAATACGATGACCAAGAAATCTTAGCCAATAATCCGAATAGAGTACTTGTAAAATTCGAAAAGCAACTACATTCTTTCAAATTCACAAGAACAGTCAGATCACACCTCTGGGAATTAAGTCAACACGATAAGCTAAATAGGCTCGGTTTGCACAATTATAGTGGTGCAATCTTCAAATTGGATGAAAATGACAGAGATTCTTTTGGCTTGCTTGAGTGGCTAGCGAATAATCGAACAGCCCTTGTTGAAGCAGGTTTTGAACTGGAACAAGATGAAACTTCTGCACGATTTTATATCATGGGCAGTAAGCTCGATATGACAATCATTGAAGAAGGAGATTGGTTTGATATAAATGCCCGAATAAATTTTGGCGACTACAAGATACCTTTCATTCGTTTAAGAAATCATATCCTTCAAGGTATAAGAGAGTTTGAACTGCCAAATGGGCAAGTGGCCATTATACCAGAAGCTTGGTTTACACAGTTACGTTCATTTTTTAGGCATGCTGAGGCCTCCGAAAACGCGGAATTAAAAATCTATCGACACCATTTTCAAATTCTCACGGAGTTGCAAAATGAGTTGCAAAAAAGATCAGAGGAAAGTATTCAACTCAAAATAAAACAGCTTAATAATTTTAGCACGATCGAGCCAATTGAACCCTCAATAGAATTCAAGGCAACACTTAGAGAATATCAGCGCGAAGGATTGAATTGGTTGTGGTTTCTAAGGAAGTTTGGTTTTGGTGGCATTTTGGCAGACGACATGGGTTTAGGCAAAACCGTTCAAACGCTTTGTTTACTCTTGATGGATAAGCTTGAAATGCAGGCTTCAGGGCAATCAAAATTCAGTAGCTTATTAATAGTCCCGACTTCCATCTTACATAATTGGTACAGTGAGTCAAAAAAGTTCTCTCCCGATCTTTCTATTTTAATTCATGCAGGTACACAGCGAGATAAAACCGACAAGTGGTTCAACAGTTACGACTTAATCATTACTTCTTATGGAACATTGAGGGTTGATTTGGACATATTTAAACATATAAATTTTAACTATATCGTTATTGATGAAGGTCAAAACATAAAGAATCCTTCTTCACAAATTTCCAAAGCAGTACGCTCACTCAAGGGCAAGAATAAAATAGTTTTAAGTGGAACTCCAGTTGAAAACTCCGTGATTGATCTTTGGTCGATTATGACTTTCGCTAATCCGGGCTTATTGGGTACCCTAAAAGCATTTCGCCAAGAATATGCTATTCCCATAGAAAAGGATAAAAATGAAACTGTAGCCAATAAATTAAAATCACTAATTAATCCATTCATTCTTCGAAGGACTAAAACTCAAGTGGCTAAAGACTTACCAGACCGAATTGAGCAGGTTCATTTTTGTGACATGACTGATAGCCAAGAAAGCATCTATGAAAAGATGAAAGCTGCCTTTAGGAATGAGATTCTTGATTCTATTCAGAAAAACGGATTATTTAGGTCGCAAATGCTCTTGTTACGAGGCCTAACTGTTCTTCGACAAGTTGCTAATCATCCGGCAATGATTGATGAAACTTATCATGAGTCTTCTGGAAAGTTCGAAGAAGTTATGCGAATGTTGCACAATGCCTTGCATGAAGGGCATAAAATATTGGTATTCTCTCAATTCGTGAAACATCTGCGAATCGTTAAAGATCGCTTGTTGCACGAAAGAATTTTGTTTTCCTACCTTGATGGCCAAACGCCAAGAGAAAGGAGGCCAGAGCTGGTGCATGAGTTTAACCATTCGACAGAAATAAAGGTTTTTTTAATTTCTCTGAAGGCCGGAGGACTCGGCCTGAATCTAACTTCGGCGGACTATGTTATTTTACTCGATCCTTGGTGGAATCCTGCGGTTGAACAACAAGCAATCGATCGTTCCCATCGCATAGGCCAAACCAAGAAGGTGATTTCCTATCGATTTATCACAAAAAACTCAGTTGAAGAGAAAATTTTAACTCTTCAGCATAAGAAAAAGGTTCTATCTGAATCATTAGTGACAGCTGAAAGTTCACTTGTGAAATCACTCAATGTTGAAGAAATACAGGCAATTCTTAGCTAGCCTTTTTGGTATAGCCTGTTAATTATCGTTAACCAAGTTGCATTGAAGCTGTTCAAGACATTTTTAGTGTAAAATTAGCACATGCTCAATCTGGCCTATTTGCGTGTCTTAGTTGTAGTTATTGGATTGTCGTTGTTCACTTTGTTGGTCGTGCAGTTTTATTGGCTGAACAATGCCATAAGATTAGAGCGCCTAAATTTCATAAGCCTTGCCAATAATGTTGTTGCTGATGTAAGTCGTCGGTTAGAAAGTCAAGAAGCGCTAGATGCTCTATATCGTGCTGCTATTCGGTTTCAATCAACGGGAGGTCAGCAGGGTTCCAATGTTCCTGTTGATCCTAATCGAGAAAGTTCGAACCTTGAGATACCTGGTGAAGTGAACCGAAAACCAAATTTTGATAGATTAAGATCCTCAGGTTTTTCCGCCAGGAATAAAGCTGTAGATAGTACTGCTGAAGTCCTAGGTAGACTTTTAGACGACCAAGAGTTAGTCATGAATAAAGTACTCATGGTTGAGTTCATTAAAGAAATTCAACTCAGTCGTCAAAGAGTGATAAATGAGCGAGTAAAGCCACAAGTACTCGATTCTTTACTTAGAACGGTACTCTATATTTATGGTATCGACGCAGACTATAGTTATGAGCTAATAGAGTCTGATAACACGCTATTTAAGCGTATTGCGCTAGAAAATAAACTGGAAAATTCTCAAAAGACATTTTTTGGAAAGCTTTTCCCGAGTGATTTGGTACCAAATCACACGTATTTGGTTGTGCGTTTTGATGAGAAACAGCCCTTTTTTTACAAAAACATCGTAAAACAGCTGGCTTTGTCTTTAGTGGCCATTGCGTTATTAGGCTTTTCGTTTTTCATGCTTGTGTCGCTCTTGTTCAGACAAAAGCGCCTTTCCGAGCTCAAGACTGACTTTATTAACAACATGACACATGAATTGAAAACTCCAATAGCAACAATAAGTTTAGCTAGCGAAGCACTCATTAATGTTCAAAATTTTGACAACCTAGATTCCATAAAAAGGTATAATAAAATTATTCACGAAGAAAATGACAGGCTTAAAAGTCATGTTGAAAGAATCTTAAATATAGCCTTACTCGAAAAGTCTGGATTTAGTATTAATCATGAACAGTTGGATTTGCACAAACTGTTGGACAAGGTAATCGAGCAAAGTCAACTTCGCATTAGTAGGCAGGAGGCCAACGTTTCATTTGTCAAAGAGGCTCAAAAGTCGGTAGTACTTGCAGATGAAATGCATTTAATTAATGTGTTCACTAATTTAATTGATAACGCTCTGAAATACACAAAACAGAGACCATTTATATCAATAAAAACTTCGAATACAAGAATAGGAATATCAATTTTTGTAACCGATAACGGTATCGGTATGAGCCCGAGTCAAATGAAACGAATATTCGAAAAGTTCTATCGTGTACCTACAGGTGATGTTCATGATGTAAAAGGATTTGGTTTAGGTCTATCCTATGTCAAAACTATCATTGAACTGCACGGTGGTTACATTAAGGTGACAAGTGAGTTAGGTAAAGGAAGTACATTTGAAGTATATCTACCTTTTGATCAATATAAAATGAACTAGAATGGAAAACAACGACAGCATACGCGTTTTACTGGCGGAAGATGACATTAATTTGGGAACCATCCTTTCTGAACGACTTAAAATGAAGGGATTTGATGTTGAACTATGCGTGGATGGTGAGCAGGCCTTAAGAAAATACGAAGAGAGCAGATTTGATTTATTGATACTTGACATCATGATGCCCGTGAAAGACGGATTTACATTGGCCAAGGAAATCCGTAAAAAAGATGAAGAAACCCCTTTGATTTTTGTTACGGCGAGATCAATGAAAGAGGACATATTGAAGGGATTTGACTTAGGGGCTGATGACTACCTAACAAAGCCGTTCAGTATGGAAGAGCTGATGATGAGAATTAATGCAGTTTTAAAAAGAACCAAGAAACGGGGAGATAGTGTCAATTCAGAGCAAGATGAATTTGCTTTTAGTAAAATAAAATTCAACCACATTACTCAAGAATTGAAGGTTGAAGAACAAGTATTTGACTTAACAAGCAAGGAGGCAGACTTGTTGAAGATTTTATGTGCGAATAAAAATGAGGTAGTTCCTAGAGATCTAGCTTTAAAGCGAATATGGGGAAGTGATACTTATTTTAACGGCAGAAGTATGGACGTTTTCATTTCAAAACTACGCAAAGTACTTTCGGGTGATTCGAATATCGAGATTATGAATGTACATGGTAAGGGCTTTAAGTTGGTAGTTAAAGACTAGACTCATTAGCAAGTAGCTGTTGTATATTTGCCAAAAGTTTGAACGGTGACTCTGATAAAATCTATTTCAGGTATTCGCGGTACTATTGGTGGCAAGGCTGGTGAAGGACTCACGCCTGTTGATGTAATCAAATTTACCTCCGCTTTCGGAAGCTGGATACTCAGCTCTACCAAAAATCCTAAAGTTGTAGTTGGTAGAGATGCTCGAATTAGTGGCCCAATTATTAACAGTTTAGTAGTATCAACTCTTCGAAGTTTAGGAATTAACGTAATTGATGCTGGTTTATCTACCACACCAAGTGTAGAAATGCTGGTGGTTAGTTTGAAAGCTGGAGGAGGAATTATTTTAACTGCATCGCATAATCCAAAAGAATGGAATGCATTAAAATTATTGAATTCAAAAGGTGAATTCATTAGTGGTGAAGAAGGTGCAGAAATATTGAGAATGGGGGAGGCTCAACAGTTTTCGTTCGCAGATGTCGACTCATTGGGGAAATACGAAGAATATCCCAACTCTATTCAGGATCATATAGATTCTATATTAAAGTTGCCGCTTGTTAATGTGGAAGCCATTCGACAAGCTGATTTTAAAGTTGCGATAGATGCAGTTAATTCAACAGGTGGAATTGCGGTTCCCTTGCTATTGAATGCATTGGGAGTTAAGAACATCTGTAATTTATATTGTGATCCAACAGGTGAATTTCCGCACAATCCAGAGCCATTGCCAGAACACTTATTCGAAATTTCGAAATTAGTAGTTGACGAAAAAGCAGATATTGGAATTGTGGTTGATCCAGATGTGGATAGACTGGCGATTGTATGTGAAGATGGCTCCATGTTCGGGGAAGAATACACCCTTGTAGCCATAAGCGACTATATTCTGGCCCAAACGAAAGGGAACACCGTTTCCAACCTTTCATCAACCAGAGCTTTGAGTGATGTGACCCTTAAATACGGTGGCAGTTATAAAGCTTCTGCGGTGGGCGAGGTCAATGTAGTCGTAGAAATGAAAGCAACCAATGCGATAATCGGAGGTGAAGGGAATGGAGGAGTTATCTACCCTGAATTACATTACGGCCGAGACGCATTAGTTGGAATTGCCCTTTTCCTGTCGCATTTGGCCAAGAGTAATCTTACCGTATCAGCTCTCAGAAAAACATATCCAAACTACTTCATGAGTAAGAATAAAATTGAGTTAACTCCTGAAATAGATGTTGACCAAGTCTTGTTTGCGGTTGCGGAGCGATTTAAAGGCGAAAGAGTGAATCTTTTGGATGGTGTAAAAATAGATTTTCCAGACGGTTGGGTACATCTTAGAAAGTCGAATACTGAACCAATAATTAGAATTTACTCAGAGGCATCTTCTGAAATTGAAGCAAAGAAATTGGCCGAAAAGTTTATTGGTGTGATAAAAGAGGTTATTTGATAATGAACACACCAATTTATCTTGATAATGCAGCAACTAGTCCACTGCATCCTGAAGTGATTGAAGCAATGGTTGCTTCTATGAAATCTGTATATGGTAATCCTAGTTCAACCCATGCATTAGGTCGAATTGCACGGACAGAAATAGAAAAGGCTCGTAAAACAGTCGCTTCGCTCTTAGGATGTTCTCCTTCTGAAGTTTTTTTTACATCAGGGGGAACAGAGGCTGATAATATGGCTTTGCGGTGTGGGGTTCGAGATTTAGGAGTGAAACATTTGATTTCGAGTAAAATTGAACATCACGCGATTACACATACTATAGATGAACTCGAAAAAGAAGGTGCTGTTACTGTAAGCTATGTCGGAGTTTCGCCAAAGGGAATTCTTCAACTTGAGGAGCTTGAAGAGCTTCTCAAAATGCACCCCAATTCAATGGTTAGCTTGATGCATGCCAATAATGAAATTGGAAATCTTATTGACTTGCAGGAAATAGGTGGAATGTGTAAAAAATATGGGGCATATTTTCACAGTGATACCGTACAAACTATTGGTCAGTATGCATTTCAATTAAATGAAATTCCGGTAGATATTATAAATGGTGCGGCTCATAAGTTTAACGGCCCTAAAGGCGTAGGATTTATTTATATACGTTCTGGTTTAGCTATGAAACCAATATTGCATGGTGGAGCACAAGAAAGAAATATGAGGGGAGGGACGGAGAATGTTTATGGGATCATTGGGCTGGCAAAGGCTTTGGAGTTAGCTTATCGAGATTTAGACGAGAAGCAACAACACCTAAGAAGACTGAAAAATCACATGATTAATTCGTTGTTGGAGTCTATTCCCGGGGTGTCATTTAATGGTGATTATGATGGTTCTAGCCTAAATTCTGTTTTAAACGTTAGCCTACCTCCATCGCCAAATTCGGAAATGATTTTGTTCAATCTAGACATTGCTGGCATTTGTGCTTCAGGTGGCAGTGCTTGTTCATCAGGTTCCGCGATTGGATCTCATGTTTTGGCTGAATTGGGTGTCCCAAGCGAACGCGCAGCTGTACGCTTCTCCTTTGGTAAACAAACAACCATTGAAGAAGTGGATTTCGCGGTAAAAATTCTACGAAAGATTTTAATACCTGCTTAGAGCTTTGCTAGGAATTTTAATGTGTTTATTCCATCAGCATAATCTGTTAACTCAGGATATTGTGATTTGCCAAAAGGCACGTCAAATCCATGTCCCACTAAACATTGGATTGCATTTTCGAGATTAATTAAATGTGACGTAATTTCTTTGGAATCACCGTATTCCTCGTAATGTACAACGCCTATTGGCGAACCTAGTGCATTATTCTTTTGTAATATGAATAAATTGTTGGTTAAAAATTTCTCCTTATTCACCATGAATAAGGCTAAATTATAATCAAGATTATTAGCAAAGCGTATATTACTCGCTATCCTTGTTCGAAATCTTTCACTTGCTTCAAAAAGTCTGGTAAAATCATACTCTTTTGGCACTAGCAATTTCGAAACAGATCGGCAACCTAGGCCAAAAAACGAAAAAATGTCTTCACATAGTTTATTCAGGTCTTCTTCTGTCTCTTTTCCTGTAAGAACTGCTACACTATGCCTGTTTCTTCTTATTATTTTAGGTAGATGCGCGAAATAATAATCGAAGTACCTCGAAGTGTTTGAACTACCCGTTGCAATGATTGCATCTATTCCTTTCATATCGGAGGATAGTTCAATTCTAGATTTCAAATTATGCGATTCTCTAATTAAGGTGTCAATCGCAAAATTCATGAGAATTGAATCATTACTAGAGAGCTTTATTCTGAGTTTATGTCCTGAAACTATTACTGAAAGAACATCATGTAATCCAACAAGCGGAATATTTCCAGCTAATATCAGACCTATAGTTTTTGAATTTTTAGGCTGAACAACTGGCACCCATTTTTGGATTTTCTCTGGCTGAAGTGCATTTATCCAAGCTTGGAGAGACAGTTTTACCTCCGACTCTGAAAACCAAGGATTTTCTTCTTTTGCTTTAAGGAAAAGGCTATCGCCCTCATCATCACTCAGAAGGTCCTTAAATGCTTTTTGCAGACTCATTAATAGATGAGAATATTCCAATGTCAGTTTTTTATGTTAATTCAAGAATGGGTGTGTAATTTTGTGCAAATTAAAGCAAGAAAGCAAGCTTACCTATGGCTATTATCATAACTGATGAATGTATCAACTGCGGCGCATGTGAACCTGAATGCCCAAATAATGCAATTTACGAAGGAGGAGTGGACTGGGCGTATTCAGATGGTACAGGAGTAAAGGGGGAATTTAATGCTCAAAATGGCACCCTAAAGAATGCAGATGAGCGTAATATTCCTATAAGCGATGATATCTATTACATAGTGCCAGATAAATGTACAGAATGCGTAGGATTTCATGAGGAACCGCAGTGCGCGGCAGTTTGTCCGGTAGATTGTTGTGTGCCAGATCCTGATAGAAGAGAGAGTGAAGAAGTATTACTCGCAAGAAAAGCACTTCTTCATCTTGAATAAGTGATCAGCTCTAAAATTCCTTATCAACATACAACCTCCGCGGAGCTAGTTCTTACTTTCTCCGTGTCGGATATCTTATATTTGACCTTATGCGGATAGGTATTTTTTTTGGTGGTAATTCCAGAGAAAGAGAAGTTTCTTTTGCTGGTGGCCGAACTGTATATGATAATTTGAACAAGGGACTTTTTGAACCTGTTCCTATTTTTGTGGATAGCTTCGGTAATTTAGTGCTCATTGATTGGCACTTTTTGTACAAAGGCAGTATTCGCGATTTTTATCCCCCGATTGATTATTTGCGAAATTCCCCGCACCAGTTTCAGGTTTACGCCGAGCAGCTACAAAAAGCAGATTCATCTTTTCAATCAGACCTGATCAAAGACTTGGGCCAACGAATTAGATGGGAAGAACTTAAAGAGCATATTGATTTTGCCTTTCTCGCTTTACATGGCCGAAATGGTGAAGATGGTCGTATACAAGGTATCCTTGAATGGCTAGATATACCATACTCAGGTTCTGGGATTGAGGCCTCCGCATTTGGAATGAATAAAGCTTCTCAGAAGCTAAGAATGAGTAAGTTCGGCTATGATGTGCCTGCTTTTCATATAATCAACAGAGCTGATTGGGCTAGAAGTGAAGAAAAATCTAGACTTAGTATCTACGAAATTGTAAAGTCAAAATTGGGTTTGCCATTAGTAGTGAAGTCTGCTAATCAAGGAAGTTCTATTGGTATATCCGTTCTAGCGAAAGATGATTTCGCTTCTTTTCAACAAGCCATTGACAAGAGTTTTTTTACAATACGGTTAGATCAAATATTTTGGAACTCTAAATCGCCAGCTGAACGAATTGAATGGTGTAAAGAATTTTGTGACATCCGATCCGACATTGGATTGCCAGTTCGTTTATTAGATTCTGATATTACTATTTACCACCCTGAGGATTTATTGTTGATTCTAAATGAACACTTTAGAAACAATACCTTGTCAATTACTCTTCAGGCAGTAGAAGGTGAAACGCAAGTTATTTGTGAATCTTTCATTGAGGGAAAAGAGTTCAGTGCAATTGTAATTCAAAAAGATGATGGTACGCCTGTTTGCTTGCCGCCAACGGGTATAGTGAAAGGAAAAGAATTATTTGATTATCGTTCGAAATATCTACCAGGTTTGTCTAGAAAGGTTACTCCCATAGATTTACCTGAAAATGAAATTCAAAAAATTCGGAATTCATGTGAAAGGTTGTTTAAAGATTTTGGTTTTCAGGTCTATGCACGAATTGATGGGTTCTACACCAATGAAGGTAATATTTTCTTGAATGACCCGAACACAACCTCTGGCATGTTGCCTTCTTCCTTCTTTTTTCATCAAGCTGCGGAAATAGGGCTAAATCCTAGTCAGTTTCTAACCTATATTGTTAGAACCTCATTAGTTCAAAGGTCTGTAAGCGGCATGAACACGAATACACTTATTCAGGAATTGGACTCGGCGTTAGACCAACAGCAAAATTTTAAGCAGAAGAAAAGGAAAATTGCAGTAATAATGGGAGGGTACTCCTCCGAACGACACATTTCTGTTGAAAGTGGACGGAATGTTTATGAAAAGCTGAGCGCTTCGGTAGACTATTCTCCGATTAGCGTCTTCTTAACAGGAAATAGTGACTCCTTTAAGCTGTACAAGATTCCCATAAATCTTCATCTCAAGGATAATGCAGATGATATCGCATTAAAAATTGCAAATTATTCGGTTCATCCAATTATTGAACTTATCCAAAAGGAGTGCGAGTCAATAACGAATTTATTTTCCGAAACGGGAGTGTTTCAACCTGAATTTTGGTCGTTTGATACGCTAGCATCAAAAGTAGACGAAGTTTTCATTGCCTTGCACGGAAGACCCGGTGAAGATGGAACCTTACAGAAGGAATTGATAAAATACAATCTTCCCTTTAATGGTTCATCACCATCTTCCAGTGAGATTACAATTAATAAGTTTCAAACTAATGAAATTCTTCACGAGCATGGTATAAGGGTAGCAAGACACGCTCTTATAGGAAAAGATGATTTTGATTCTGAAGATGAAATGATTGAGTTTGTAGGCAAGAACTTTCACTTTCCGCTAATTGCTAAACCTGTGGATGATGGGTGTTCATCTGCAGTGAAGAAAATTCTAAATGTTCACGAACTTCGTGCCTATGCGCAATTAGTCTATCGGTCTGAGGAAGAGTTACTTTTGCCACAAGCACAAATTTTAAGCCTTAAACCTAAAGAAGAATTTCCGCGAAAATCGACTTTTTTGATTGAGGAATTCATTGAAAAGGGTGATGCAAAGCATTTTTTGGAGGTTACGGGAGGGATGCTTACGAAAGTTGGAGAAAACGGAGAAGTTTTGTACGAGTTTTTTGAGCCTTCAGAAAGTTTGGCAATAGGCGCAGTGCTATCCCTGGAAGAAAAGTTTTTAGCAGGTGAAGGATTAAACATAACGCCTGCTAGGTATTCGAAAGACAAAAATACCAATGAGAAAATCAGCCTTGAAGTACGAAAAGAACTCGAAAAAGTCGCTCGTACTTTGAACGTCCAAGGGTATTGCAGAATAGATGCTTTCGTCAAAATTTACGAGAACGATGAAATTGAGGTTATCATTATTGAAGTAAATTCTTTACCGGGTATGACTCCAGCTACCTGTATATTTCATCAATGCGCAATAAATGGGTATAAACCTTACGAATTTATCGACAACATAATGAAGTTTGGTAGATCAAAAAGTCTAGTGTCTTGAAATCGTTCGAATTTATATTCGCTAAATCATTTTGGAAACATGTTTTCCTCAGTGTGCTTATTTTTTTTGGTGTTGCCATTGCACTGATGCAATACCTGAGTGTATTTACGCAACATGGTGAAGAGATTGAAGTGCCTGACTTGAGTGACCTATATGTAGATCAACTTGAACAACTAGTTGCTGAAAAGGAGCTCAGATACGCTATAGTTGATTCAACATACATCTCTGGTAAGCAGCCTGGCTTGGTGTATGAACAAGATCCAAAACCAGGAAGCAAAGTAAAACGTAACCGAACTATCTACCTTTCTATAACTTCATCAAATACACCTAAAGTTAAACTGCCCGAACTGATTGATTTATCCTTGAGAAAAGCGACTATTGACCTGAAAAACGCAGGATTGAATCTAGGTCAACTGATCATGCGTCCTGACATAGCCAACAATGTTGTACTAGAAATGCAAATAGGCGGAAATAAGATTTATGCAGGAAAGGAATTACCAAGGGGAAGCAGTATTGATCTGGTAGTTGGAATTTATAATGTTGATTCACTTGTTCCTATCCCTAATCTTTTAGGTTTGACTATAGAAGAGGCAAAATTTTATTTAAGCGAGTCGGCTCTTTATTTGGGACGAATAGCATACGATAAAACAATAACGGATACCAGTAAGGCGTTGGTTACTCGACAATTTCCGGAATCTTTGGAAGGAGAAATGATAAACACTATGTCCTACATTGATATTTGGGTTGCTGAATCGATAGAATGAAGAACTTATTCGTTATCGTTTGTTTATTTGTTCAGGTCTCACTTGGGCTTGCACAAGAAGTAGTAACCAATCCAGTTCTGAATAAGAAGCTAAAAACAGCTAATGCTCAGCTTAGAGTCGCTAATTTGGATACTTTAGGATTGCCATTTGTCGATGATTTTTCAAATTCCTTCTTACAACCAGACGTTGCTAAATGGACGGATCGAAGTGTGTATGTAAATCGAGATTTAGCGTTTCATCCCGTAACGCTAGGAGTAGCTACATTCGACGGATTAAATGCTCAAGGAAGAGCGTACGACAATAGCAGCCCTACCGCTTATGGTAAAGCAGATGAATTGACGTCTCAAGCAATTAATCTCGCTGGAAAGTTACTTTCTGATTCGCTTTATTTAAGTTTTTGGATTCAGCCGCAAGGAAATGGCGATGCCCCAGAATTGCGAGATTCTTTTGTAGTTCAATTTTTTGATAGCGCTGCTCAATGGCAAACTGTATACAAACGAAATGGGGGACAATTAGACACTTTTCGTTTGGTTATGCTTCCAATGAACCAGTTGAAGTGGTTACATGCCGGTTTTAGATTTCGGATGATTAATTATGCGTCACTAACAGGTTTGGTTGACCTGTGGCACGTAGATTACGTATTTCTCGATGAAAACAGATCCTTGTTTGATACTACCATCAATGATGTAGCATTCAGAGATAAACCAACTACAATATTGAATGAGTATCAAGAAATGCCATACAGCCAATATCTTGCTGATACTAGTCGTTTTAAACGTTTATTACACGGTGCACGTGCTGTAAACCTGAACACTGCGAAGAACACAAGTTTTAATTTTTTAGCGAAAGATGTCGCTCATCAAACGACGATTTTTAACAGCACCCCGTTTAGTATTACTTTCCCTGCGAATTCAACCTTCTTATTTGAATCACCGTCATTTGGTATCTCATATCCTACTACAGATTCCTTTACTATTCAACTTGAATATCGACTTAATACTACGCCTGATGCTCTACCGGTAAACGATACCGTTAGAAGAACTACTAACTTATGGAATCATTATGCTTATGATGATGGTTCCGCCGAAAATGGGTATGGTTTAAATGTCTTGGCAGGGCAAATTGCTTACAAGTTTAGGTTAAGCGAGCCAGATACACTTCGCGGTATTTGGATGTATTTCGTTGAAAGTAGTGAAAGAGTATCTAATGAATTATTCAACTTAAGAATTTGGCAATACCTTCCTGAAGGGCAGCTTGGAGGTAGTGAAATACTTTTGGTTGATCAGTCTTTACTGTCTCCTGAATATTCGGATAGTCTTGAGAGATTCGTCTATTATGCATTAGAGTCACCAATAGCAGTATCTGACAGTTTTTATGTGGGTTGGCAGCAAGGCACTAACAAATTGCTAAATATTGGCTTGGATAGATCTAATAATGCGAATAGTAAAATGTTTTATAATGTAGATGGGTTTTGGAATGCCTCTACCATAAGTGGTGCTTGGATGATAAGACCTGTAGTTGGTAAAGCATTGAGATGGCCAACATCAGTTCAGAATATAAAGCCGTTACAGGTAAAATTATACCCTAATCCAGCGACGGACGTTGTCATGCTTGATTTTGAAGATTTCAATATAAATTGGACCGTTTACTCGCTAACTGGGCATGTTCTTTTAAAAGGAGTGGCTTCGGATAAAAACGCCATTCTGAATGTTTCTAGCTTGAGTAATGGTATTTACTTAATGAAATTCGAAGGTCAGCAAGGAATTCAGACGTACAAAAAGTTTATCATTCAGAAATAGGTTTTTCTGAAACTAGTTACCAATATAACATGGCTAATATCAAATCTAAAGTGCCTCATGATTCTTACACGGTCATGAATGAGCTCATCCTTCCCAATGATACGAATACGCTAAACAACTTGATGGGAGGTAAACTTCTCCATTGGATGGATATTTGTGCTGCAATTGCCGCACAGAAACACTCCAACCGAATTGTGGTAACGGCAAGTGTCGATAATGTGTCTTTTCGAAAGGCCATCAAGTTGGGTGATGTCGTAACTCTTGAGGCTAAAGTGACAAGATCGTTTAACAGCTCAATGGAAGTACATTTGGAAGTATCGGCCGAGAACATACCTGCCGGGCATAAATACAAATGCAACGAAGCGTATTTTACGTTTGTTGCAGTTGATCAATTGGGTAACCCGATAAATGTTCCTGAAATCGTACCTCAAACAGATGCTGATAAGCGGTTGTTTGAAGGCGCCTTGCGTAGGAGACAGTTACGGTTGATACTAGCTGGCAGAATGAAGCCGGATGAAGCAACTGAATTGAAATCTTTATTTATGCCGGAATAAAAAAGGTGCACTTCGTAGTGCACCTTTTTTTTGGAACCAATTTAATTTAGACTGAAGGTGCTATCATCGACTTTGACATTCACTTCGACTGATTTCATATTCATTTCAATCAGTTGAGCACCCATATCGATGGATAGTTTGTGTGGTATCTTGATTCCCCCTTTTAGTTCTTTATATTCTGAAAGGTCAGTTATTTGAGTAGCTTGACCAGTTGGGCCGTCAATTACATTCATTTCTCTCAATTTCAGACCACTTGTTCTATCAAAAAAGTGATAAGTCTTATTCCCACTCGGGCTCACTACTTCTATTTGATAAGCTTCTGATTCTCCAATTTTTTCAATAGATACTATTTTGAGAGTGTAACCTTGACTTGGATTCAAATACATCATTTCGGTAAGCATTGCAGCGTTTTCTTTCACAGTTTCTAGCTTTTCTTGGGAAAGATCTTTAGCACCTTGCATGCCGCTTTCTCTTCCTTTTTCTCCGTCAAAAATAGTTTTCTGCATCACCATTGCACCATTGAGTTTGAGCTCAGTGAACAACTTGTTTGGTGCTTTTTTGATCACCGTTTGATCTAAACTCATATTTTGAACAGTTGCACCCATTACTATTTTTATAGTTTTGATTTTCGCCCAGTTCTTTTCGCCACCTACAGCGTCTATATATTTTTTAATTATAGAATTAGCTGTCACATCAGTAGGAATGGGCGTAGATGGGTTTTTAATTTCCTTACCGTTGAAGTCGAAGAATTCCACCTTATTTGAGCCCGAAAAAACTGCCAGCTTTGATGCAACCTCATCTTTATTCCCAACGCAAATGATGTAAGCTTGGTCGGGTAGAATTAAAGTTTTAGCCAGACGATTTAAATCAGCAGGTTGTTGTGCATTAAGTGTTTGTAGATAGGACTTGTAATAGTTCTTGTCTAAAGAATACCGCTCGGTATTAATGGCAAAATTGGCGACGGTTTGAGGTCTCTCTAAAGATCTAGCAAAATTTCCTGTCATGAAATTTTGTATTCCTTTAAGTTCTTCCATGGGAATCTCTTCGTCGCGTATACGGCGTAGTTCAAACAGAAATTGGTAAACTGCGCTATCAGTTACTGAATTTCTCACTTGAGCATAGGCGTTGAAATAACCTACAAATCGATCTGAGTTAAGTTCAGAATATGCACCATAGGTATAACCGTGTTTCTCTCTCAAATTATTAAACAACCTAGTATCAGCACCACCAAGTACATTATTTAGGATGGAGGCTGGGATTGCTTGGTTGGAACCTGGTTTAAGTTCTACAGGGTAGGCTACATTAATTACCGTTTGAACTGCTCCTGGTTTATTCACAAAGATTACGCGATTACTCGATGGCGCTTTAGGTGAAGGATAGCTGTGAGATGGTACTTCCTTTTTTTCCCAAGTACTAAAGTATTTTTCAATGAGCTTTTTTGCTTCATCGAACGTAATATCACCTACCACTGCGAGGTAACCTTTATTCGGTCTAAAGTACGTTTCGAAGTAGTTTTTACACTGAATAAGCTGAATGTTCTCTACACTCTTTTCAGTAGTGATTTGTCCGTAAGGGTGATTGCTCCCAAAGAGGAGGGCACGTCTGACTTTGCTTGCAATAGCATTTGCATCGTCTTTCTCGGTCTGAAGCGATGAAATAGTTTGTTTTTTTATTTTATCAAGTTCTTCTTGTTTGAATACCGGGTTCAAAATGATGTCACTAACAATTTCTAACAATGCCTCTTTGTTTTTACTCAGAGCAGAAGCAAAAAAACCATCGGCAGAAGACGAAAAAGTAGCACCTAAAAAATCGATAGATTCGTCGATATTCTCTTTAGAACGTGTTTTGGTTGCGGTGCCGATCAAAGATCCTGTTATGTCAACGAACCCAACAGATTCGCCCTCCATAATAGGGTCATTGTCAAGAACAAGAGAAAAGCTAACCCTTGGAAGTTTATTATTTTCTACCACAAATACCTTTAAGCCATTGGGTAGCGTGAAAGTCTTAGAATCCTTTAATTGAATTACTGGTGCTGGACCTGCAACTGGTTTCTTCGATCTATCTATAGATTGGCCATTCGAATAGCCCGATATAAAAAAAAGTAGTGCGACTATAATTGAATTTCTCATGGTCTTAGGGCTTAGGAAGATAATGTAAGGCTACTCTGTTGGCAGGAGTGAGGTATTTTTTTGCAACACGTTGTATGTCTTCTTTGGTTACGCTCATGTAACGGCTCAATTCGGTATTGATTAGATTTGCATCTCCGTAGTAAACTAAATAATTGGCAAGGTTTTCAGCTACCCCGGCTACTGAACTATATCCGTTTACGAAATCGTTTTCAAATTGATTTCTTAGTTTTTGAAACTCTTTATCGTCAATGAGTTCATTTTGCGTTTTTTCAACTTCTTGAATCATTGCTTTGTCGAGCTCCGCTGGACTAATGCCCATATTTACTATTCCAAACATCAGGGACACACTATAATCTTCAAGCCCCAAGGGAAAAGCCCCAACATAAACGGCTTTCTGCTCCTTGTCAACTATGTTGCGTTGGAATCTTGAACTATTTCCTTTGGAGAGCAATGAGCTCAACATATCCATTGCATAATAGTCTGGCGTTCCCTGAGCAGGGAAGGAGTAGGCATGTACTACTGCAGGTAATTGAATATTGTCGTAAACGGTATCTCTTACTTCTGAAGTCTTGGTTTGTTCTATGACTTTAGGCCTTTCTATCGTAACGGTCCCTTTCGGAATGCTACCGAAATATTGTTCTATCCACTTTTTAGTTTGATTTACGTTTATATCACCTGCAATTGAAAGAACTGCATTATTAGGAACATAAAATTTCTTATAAAAAGCATAAAACTCATCTCTTTGAGCAGCATTGAGATGATCCATTGAGCCAATTATGCTTCTTCCATAGGGGTGAGTTGTGAATACCCTTTTCATAGTTTCATCGACTAAGGAGCCATACGGGGTATTATCGTACCGCTGCCTTCTTTCTTCTTTTACAACTTCTCTTTGAGTCTCAATTCCAATATTTTCAATTTTTGCATGAAGAAGCCTTTCAGATTCCATCCACAAGGCCAACTCAAGTTGATTACTTGGTAAAATTTCGTAATAAAAGGTTCTGTCATAACTTGTGTTGGCATTCAAGGTGCCTCCATTTTCTTTTACAAGCTGCATGTATTCGCCTCTACCAATGTTTTCACTTCCTTCGAAAAGCAGATGCTCAAAAAAGTGGGCGAACCCTGTGCGACCGGAATCTTCATTTTTTGAACCAACATGATAAAGCACGCTTACAGCAACGATAGGCGTAGAGTTATCCTGGTGTAGGATAACACGCATGCCATTTTTTAACGTAAACTGCTCAAATTCAATTCTCTTTTTTTGACCAAAACTCGTGAGAATGGTCAATTGGAGTAGGATTAGAGTGATTAAGTATTTCATATTGAATAAAATCTAGTTAGCTGCATGGAAGAGATTGTATAGTTTGTTGTAAAATACGCATCATAACTTAACCAACCAGCCAAATTTATCTGCCGTTTTTCCGGTTTTAATGGCATCGAGTTGTTGCCGTAGGTCATTTGAAATTATTCTTTCTTCCATTGGAGGAAGTTGCATGTCAAATCCTTTATAGTTGATCGTAAAGATGTGTGCGATCGTAGCAGCAGTGCCCGTTCCAAAGGCATCTTTTAATTTGCCTTTGTTGTACGCTTCAAAAACTTCTTCAATGCTAATTTTCCGTACTTCTACTTTGTAACCCGATTCTTTTGCAAGCCGAATCATAGAGTCCCTAGTGATCCCTTCTAATATTGTTCCTTCGGCTATCGGTGTAATTAATGTATCACCAATTTGGAAAAATAGATTCATTGTACCCGATTCTTCAACATATTTCATCTCTTTCCCATCTAGCCAAACCAGTTGATCATAACCTTCTTGTCTGGCCATTTTTAAGGGTAACATCCCAGCTGCATAATTGCCAGCAACTTTTGCGTAGCCCGTGCCTCTTGGAAATGCCCGTACGAAATGATCACTTACCTTCACCTTCAAAGGAGAGGTGTAATACGAACCAACAGGACAACTAAAAATGATGAATCTGTAATTTTCAGATGGGCGAATGCCAACGTATTCATCAGTGGCAAACATAAACGGACGGATGTAAAGAGCCGTATCATTGTTTTTAGGAATCCATTCCTGATCTATTTTTAGCAGTTCAATTAAACCACCAATGAACATTTTTTCAGAAATAGCTGGCATACACAAACGTTCGGCCGATTTATTCATACGCTTATGATTGGCCTCAGGCCTAAAAATTTGCGGGTTACCTTCTTGGTCTCTGTAAGCCTTTAATCCTTCAAAGATAGATTGTCCGTAGTGCAATGCTGAAATTGCAGGACTCATGGCAATGGGTTCATAAGGTACTACCCGTGGATTTGTCCATTTCCCATCTAAATAATCAGCTATAAACATGTGATCACTAAATACTTTCCCGAAGGGTATATTTTCGAAATCAACCGAATCTATTCTCGATTTTTCAACTTTTTTGACCTGAAGATTATTAATCATGTTTCTATTTTGGAGATTCTCAAAAATACGGATTGAGCCGCGTACTTTTGAAGTAAACCGCATCAATGACAAACACAGTGCTTCAAACTCAAATTAAAGAGCTTTCAGAGGACATTAATTTTTTGTCTGAATTCGTCACCGCTGAACTTTATCCAGAACTCGGACTTAATGCTAGAGTTGATTTAAGTGTTCAAGACCATTCGGCTAATGCCAATACTAATCCTGTTTCAGTTACTTCTTCAATGGTAGAAGCAAGTCAAAAAGCCGTTGTCAATCAAGAAGTTAATACTGATTTAACCAATACCGACTCTTCGAACACCGCTCTTCCCTTAAATAAGCCTATTCTAAAAGATTTTCAAGGTAAGGTGGTAATCTGGTCAAAAGACAGCATGACTCCTGAACATAGGGCATTGTTGAAAAACATACTTGCTGCGGTAAATATTTCGCCATCTAATGTGGTTTTGGAAGCGAATGATGCGCACATCAATTGGGTTAATACACCAGTTATATTAGGTTTTGGCATAGAAGGTTTGCCAGGGGAGCTCTACACCAAGCAGAATTGGAAGGAAAGTATGTTGATTAAGGCGGACTCTTTGGCTATGCTAAATTCAAGTATTGATAAAAAACGTGCCCTTTGGAAGGTACTGAAAGATGGCATTGATCTATGATTGAGCTTGTTTTTTGCACCACTAATAACCACAAGTTATTAGAAGTTTCTAAGATGCTGGACTTGGGCAATCTAGTCTTAAGGAGTTTGGAAGACATAGCATGGAAGTTACCAATCCATGAAGTGTCGGATTCTTTTGATGGCAATGCATTCCTGAAAGCAGCAACGATTTTTAAATCCACTGGAAAAAATGTTATTGCCGACGATTCTGGATTAGAAGTAGATGCGCTCAATGGAGCACCAGGTGTTATTTCTGCAAGGTATGCTGGCCCTGATGCTACTGACTCGCAGAATAGGGCGAAACTATTGGAAATGCTTAAGGGTGAGGAAAATAGGAGCGCAAGATTTAGAACTTCAATTTGTTCAATTATCGAAGGGCAGGTAAACTTCTACCATGGCTTAATTGAAGGGGATATACTCACACAGGAAAAAGGTGCAAAGGGTTTTGGCTATGACGCTATTTTCAAGCCAATGGGATACGATTTGAGCTTTGCTGAAATGAATCCAGAGGAAAAAAATCTCATAAGCCACCGAGCAATTGCTATTGCTAACCTGGCGCAGGCCTTAAGACAAAGATTTGGTGGATAGGTCTACCAAGGTCTCAATCCATTTGGGATGATCATTTAAGCTAGGCACTAAATCTAGATGCTCACCACCTAGATGAAGGAAATCTTCTTTATACTCTTCTCCTATTTCAAAAATAGTTTCCAGACAATCGGCCACAAATGCCGGCGAAAAGAACAGAATACGCTTTTTACCACTTCTAGCTAAGTTTTCTAGAACTTCAGAACTATATGGTTGTATCCAAGGGGTTTTACCTAATCTAGATTGAAATGAAACAGTATAGCTATCTGGGTCGAGGTTAAGTCTCTCAGCTATTTTTTTGGCTGTTAAATGACATTGTGCTCCGTAACACATTTTGTTGTGAGGCCCAATTGATTTACAGCAATCAGGACTTTTTTGGCAGTGATTTTTGAAATCTGCTTTTATCAGTTGCCGTACTGGAAGTCCATGAAAGCTGAAAACATAATGATCGTAAATTTTGAGATCAAATTGTGATGCTCGTTCGGCAACCGTTTCAATCAAGCCCGGGTGTTCAGGATAACTATTAATAAATTCAATGTCGGGTATGGTTTGCCAACGGGAGACTAATTCCATAACTTTCTGATGAACAGAACCGGTGGTCGCTGAAGCATACTGTGGGAAGAGAGGTATAACTCGGATTCTTTTAAATCCTTCCTTTTCCATTTCTTTTAGCACAGAAACCATAGAAGGATTTTTATAACGCATCGCCATATGAACCGCATACTTTTCTCCCAATGCTTCTTGTAATAGAATTTTCATCCTTTTACTGTAAACCAGGAGAGGGGATCCTTCATCGCCCCAGATTGCCTTGTACGTTTTAGCTGATTTTGGGGCTCTAAAAGGCGCAATGAGTCCTCTTACTAAGAGGTTGCGAGGAATTACCGGAATATCCACTACACGCGGATCAAGGAGAAATTCTTTCAAATAACTTCTTACATCTGAAGTTTTCGGGGAGTCAGGCGTGCCTAGATTAACTAAGAGTATACCTATTTCTGGCTTTGAGCTATTTATCACTTAATCTGTAAACTTATATCCAACTCCTCTAACAGAATGTAGGTGCTTAGGGTTTTTGGGATCTACTTCAAAATATTTTCTAAAAGCTAAAATGAAGTTATCAATCGTTCTCGTTGAAGGGAAGACATCGTAGCCCCAAACTTTTTCTAAGATTTGCTCACGACTAACTACCTGATCTTTCTTTTCGATAAGTAACTTCAAAAGCATCGTTTCTCTTTTTGTAATTTGAAAAGAGCCTTTATTGTTGGTTACTGTAAAGGTGCTAAAATCTACTTCATTTTCTCCGAATCGGTATTTGTAGAGCTCTTTTTCTTTTTCTGTTCCTTTAAGTCCAGATTTAATGAGGATACCTACTCGTAACAGTAATTCTTCTAGATTAAAAGGTTTCGTTAAATAGTCATTGGCACCTAATTTCAACCCTTTAACTCTATCATCTGAGCTGTTCTTGGCACTTAAAATCAGAATAGGAGTGTCTCTATTTTCAAGTCTGATTCGCTCACATACATCCAATCCATTGAGGGTTGGAATCATTATGTCTAAAATAACTAAATTAAATCTACCTTCTCGAATAGTATTCAACGCATCAAGTCCATCGCCAGTTGCAATTACTGAGTACCCTTCTAGCTCAAGGTTAAGCTTAATGGTATCACGAAGATGTTCTTCGTCTTCAACTAAAAGTATCCTGTAGTTCATATTCTATAGATGGCATTGTTATTTCGAATATAGAACCTTTCGGAAGATTGTCCTTCACATGAATGTCACCACCCATGTCGGAAATGATATTTTTTACAATATACAGACCAAGTCCAGTTCCTTTCGTAGTTCTGGTTTCTTCATTACCCACTCTGTAAAACTTTTTGAAAATTAGCTTTTTATCGGTCTCTGAAATTCCATGACCATGATCAAGTACTTGAAGATGTGCCTTCTGCTGATGCACGTACAGGCGTACGCGAATTCTCGTGTCAGGTTCACTGTATTTGGCTGCGTTTTCAATCAAGTTAGTGAGCACAGATACCAAGAGAGCCACATCACCATTTACCGAGATGTTATCATCTATCTCTGCAAAAAGTCTAGATTCAAACCGTGAAGTCTGTCCCATCCTTTCAATTACATCCCTACACAGTTCACTCAAATTGATGTTTCGGCGTTGGATATGCTGATTGGGGTGCTCAAATTTAGAGGCCAATAAAATCTTTTCAATTAATGCATCAAGTCTGTTTATTTCACTTAATGTATTGTCTACTAGTTTGTTATGTTGCTCAAAATCCAGTTTTCTCTTGATCATGGTTTGCAACATGAGCTTAGCACTCGCGAGAGGCGTTTTTAACTCATGTGTTACTGACATAATAAAGTTCCCTTGCATTCTATTCAATTCATCTTTCTCCTGATAACTCCGATAAATTTTCAGAATTCCCCACAATAGTAGGCTCATGAATACAATTCCTTCTCCGAGAAACATGAAATTCCGCTTTCTTTCATTCTTTACCAAGGAGCTGATTGAAGAGGGCTTAATTTCCAGTCGTATTCCTTGCTCTTCATCAATCTGCATTGATATTTCTGGATAAATACTAGTAAAAAAACTATTAATCAATATCGTATCGACAAGGAAGAACTTGCCGCCCATTCGAATTTGAGTTACAGATTCTGTTGTATTGAACTTATTTTCAACGAGGTTGGCATAAAAGTCACGAGATGCCTGCATCCGTGTCATTTCCAGTATAGTTCGTCGTTGATCGTGAATAGTTTTATTAGAGCTTATATGAGCATATGTCCACCACGAAAAAGCGGCTAAAATGTAAACAAGTACAATCCAAAAAGTGGTCTTTTCCTTATTCATGACCAAATATTGAATCTAAACTATGGCATATTTTATTTGCTACAAAAGTTAGCTCTTCTGTAGTGTGAACATCGCTTACAAATCCGACTTCGTATCCTGAAGGCCCAAAATAAATTCCGTTTTCCAGCAGATTTCTATGAAGTTCCTTAAAAAAAAGCATGCTAGTTGGATCAATTTTATCTGCCGATCTGATTTGTTTTTTATCCGAAAAGCTTATCCAGAAAATGGAACCTACTTGAAAAATTTGAATGGGATAAGATTTTTCAGCTATGTGATTCCTGATTATTCTAACGAATGCAGCTGTTTTTTTAGCAAGGTTCCGATAAAGGGTTCTGTCTAGAAGTTGTGAAAGTTGTGCCCTTCCGGCGGACATTGCAACTGGGTTTCCGCTTAAAGTACCAGCCTGATAAACTGGCCCATCAGGTGATATTTTTGACATAATTTCTGCCGATGCACCGTAAGCACCAACCGGAAGTCCGCCTCCAATGATTTTGCCGAAAGTCAGAATATCCGGTTTTACTCTATATAAGCCTGCTGCACCTTCAAACCCTACGCGAAAGCCACTAATTACTTCGTCAAAGATCAGTAAGCAGCCATTTTGATCGCAAATTTCTCGGAGAAAGCGAAGAAACTTTCTCGTTTGTAACAGCAGCCCATTGTTCGCAGGTATAGGCTCGATAATGATGGCCGCAATCTCGCCTTTAAATCTAGTAAAGGCTTCAATAATGGCTTCTTCATTAAAAAGTGGAACCACAATCGTCTCTCCAGTAAAGCTCTTTGGTACTCCAGCGGAAGAAGTTTCCCCAAAAGTTACCAGACCTGAACCTGCTTTAACTAATAGGTGATCGGCATGCCCATGATAGCAGCCTTCAAATTTTATATACTTATCTCGATTGGTATAGCCCCTAGCCAATCGAATTGCACTCATAACTGCTTCTGTGCCTGAACTAACGAAACGAATTTTTTCAATGTACCTATGATTATCAACAATAAGAGAGGCGAGCTCATTCTCCTGTATTGTTGGGGCTCCATAAGAAGTTCCTTGATGCACTGCGTTAATGATTGCTTCTCTAATCTCTGGCCTGTTGTGGCCAAGAATCATAGGTCCCCATGATGCACAAAAGTCTATATATCTATTGCCGTCAGCATCCCATAAATATGCTCCGTCGGCCTTGGAGATGAACAGAGGTGTACCGCTTACCGACCGAAATGCTCGCACTGGCGAATTAACTCCACCAGGGAAGTATTTTTTCGCAACTTCATAAAGACTTTCTGATAAGGGGTATTTTTTCATCACCGTATTAGTTAATTTATTTTGGCCGATTTGAAATGACAAATTGCCTTATCCCTTGAATAGAACTATCAAACACTAAAAATAGAAGCAGACATTGATATTTGATCAAATCCGAATGAAATATCAACTCGCTTGAACGGATACTTTTGTAGTTCCCTTAATGTGGTGTCACCCATGGCGATACCAATTACTTGTTCAGGTTTACCGCCGTTATCTATCCAGCCTAAAACGTTACTCGGACTTGTAAAAAAAACTATCTCCGTTTCTGGAACATTCATTCCAGATTTAATCTTGGTCGTGTAAAGTTCGATTGGAACTAGTTCTACATTTTCAGAAGATTTCCAGGCTTCTTGGAGTGTTTTCTTACTTTCCCTACTATGGGGATATAGTACTTTGCTCTTCTTTTTGAGAAGCGACGCAAACGAACGTGCAACCTTGGTCAAATCATTCGATTCCCCCACAAAGGAAACTAGAATTCCTTGCTCTTTGAGCGCATAAGCTGTTCCTTCTCCTAAGGCTGCAATCTGAATATCGTCAAGTTGATTGGGATGATACTGAAGGAAAAATTTAACTGCCTCGCGGCTAGGGAAAAAAACCCAATCACATGGTGGTAGCTCTCTGGGTGCATTACCTGACAAATCGGTTTGAATGAGCTTCACAAAGTGTGAATTGTAATTCCACGAATCTAGAATTCGTTTTAAAGTAGACAATCGTTCTTCTTCTGCAGTAATCAACACTGATTTTCGCTCAATTTCCATTGTTTTTCGATAGGCTAGAGCCAATACTTCAGACTTATTACGATGTTTAATTTTGATGTATGCAGGCAATTTTTCGGCGTCGGGAGCTTTGGCAATATGTACTTCAAACTCGTCTAAGCCATTCTTTTTACAATAAATACCCAAAGGCATTTGACAACCTCCATCAAACGATGCGAGTAAATCCCTTTCTATACCTACTGTCTCTTCCGTACTTGTGTTATGAATTTTTGCAAGTATTTCAAGCATCCTTTCATCATCTGCTCTAGCCTGTAAACCTAAAACTCCTTGAGCAGGGGCGGGTACGAAAACTTCTGGTTGTATTGGTATTACTTTTAATCCTGATAAATCCAATTTTAGCCTTTCAAGTCCGGCTGCAGCCAAAAGTATGGCGTCATACTCTCCTAATAGGCACTTTTTAACCCTTGTGGGTACGTTGCCTCTTAAGTCTCTAATTACTAAACCATCCATCAGTGCCTTAAGTTGACTTTTTCGTCTTGCAGAAGAAGTCCCAACTACTGCACCAGGCTTTAGCCCATATACGCTTTTAAAATCAAAAGCCTTTTCGTTTATGATTAATACATCCCGTGGATCTTCACGATAACTTAATGCACCAATTGTCAAACCTTCAGGGGAAGACGTAGGCAAGTCTTTTAGTGAATGAACTGCTAAATCTATTGTCCCAGTTAGCAGAGCCTCCTCTATTTCTTTGGTAAAGAAACCTTTACCTTCGAGCTTATCAAAGCTCAAATCTTGAATTCTATCACCTTTGGTTACGATTATTTCTAATTTAATCCTGTATCCAAGTTCCTCCAATTGTGATTTCACATAATTTGCTTGCCAAAGAGCTAAGTCACTACCTCTTGAACCTAATACAATTGGGGAGCTGTTCATGATAATGGAGTGCTAACCTTCCTAGGTTCTACAGCATGCCCTGATCCGATTAACGTTTGTTTTGCCAATACAATCGGTACACTAATGCATTTTTTTTCCATGTAAGTGAGCATTCTTTCGATCAGCAGTTTCGTTTCAGTGTCTACCGATTGTAATTCTTTATGGAATACCTCATTTATAGCCTTGATTTTAATGTCTTTCACTTGACTAGGAAAGGAGCTAAGTGCTAATTCAAGATTACGTATTTTCAATATTCCTTCAAACTCTAATAGGCTTTTTTCAATTATTTCGTTGGCTTTTTGAAGTTCTTGCTCACGGAATTGTAGGTTATTGTCAACTTCAATTTTCAAGCTATCAATGTTGATATACTCTAAAGTCGGTTCTACTTGCAATTCTGTTTCGACATCGTTTGGTACAGCCAAATCAATAATAACAGGTGGAAAAACATTGTCTTTTTTCAATCCTGACCAGATGTGACGGGTTAAAATGGGGGTAGGAGCTGCTGTACAAGTAAATATTACCCGTACGGTATCTTCATGTTTCACCAATTCTTCAAGTGGAAGCGCTATCCCACCTAATGATTCAGCAAGTAGCTCGGCTTTTTCTAGAGTTCTGTTGTAAATAGTGAAATTCTTGTAACCTTCTTTTTTTAGATATTTTCCAACAAGATTATTCGTTTCCCCTGCACCTATCATTAAAATAGGGACATTTTCATCAAAATTAAAATCGACGAGTTTTCTAACTGCTAAAGAAGCCACTGAAATTGGCTTTTCGGCTATTCTCGTTTCGGTATAAACTTCTTTGGCGGTTTTTATGGTTTGCTTCATAACCAGCCTAAGGAAATCACCTGTGTATCCTAGTTCGGAAGCCCTTTCGTAAGCTTGCCTGAGCTGTCGTGTGATTTCCCTTTCGCCCACCACCATAGAGTCGATAGAACAACTTACTTGAAACAAATGCCTTAATGCTTCTTGACCCTTGTATAATTTGGCAAATTGTCCAAGATTACTCAGTTGGGTGGGAGAGAAGTGAGCGTAGAAATGCTCCAGTAATACGTGAATTTGACTGTTAGTGAAATTAGAGGACGTCGCCATGATGAATTCCACTCTATTACATGTGGAGAGGTAGAATATTTCTTCTATTCCTAGATCTGTTCGAAGAGAAAGGGTTCTAATTTTCTCTTCCAACAAATCGTTTTCAACAACTAGTTTTCCTAACTCTGATAAATAGAAGTGCTTGTGAGTAAAAGCCAGAATCGTCAGCTTCTCCAATGGTCAATTTTTTATAAATGCAAAGGTCAGTTGATACCCGACGGCTTTTGTCATTTGATTGTCAGAAAGCCACTTTAGAATGATTCTAATCTGATGATTTTGCTGTCTTAACACACGTCGAAGCTTAGTCCGTTTGAGTTTTAAACACTAACGGTTAATTCTAGACAAGTAGGTAAAAAAATTATTTACCTGATTCAATATCAACACTTTCTGGATTTGCTACTTGTTCTGAAAAGTTCGATCGGACTACATCGATTTCAAGATTTTCTTTCAATTCGATCAAGAATTCTTTGATTTTCACTAGGCTATCTTTGATTTGAATAGACTTGGCTACTTCTGATGAATGACTTTTCAGTTTTTCTTTAGCTCCCTTCAATGTGAAACCACGTTCCTTAACAAGTGTATAGATGATTCGCAAGTTGTCGACATCTTTTCTTGTGAATAACCTGTTCCCCTTTTTGTTCTTTTTGGGTTGAAGTATTTCAAACTCTTGTTCCCAAAACCGAATAAGCGAAGTGCTTACATTAAATAACTCGGCAACTTCACCGATTGTGAAATAGCTTTTTTCGATTATTTTTTCTTTGTAAGGCATATTTAGTCAAATGCTTGGTTCACAACTGATGCGTTTGTGATAAGTTGTTCGTATTGAGATGCGGTAATATCGTTGTAAAAGAAGTTTATCGGATTGACCTTCTGACCGTCTTTTATCACTTCATAATGTAAGTGGGGTGCTGTAGACTTACCTGTATTTCCAACAAGTCCGATTACTTCTCCTCTTCGCACTTGCTGACCAATTCGCACTTTGAAAGCAGATAAGTGAGCATATAATGTACGATAACCATAACCATGATCTATAATTATCATATTACCATAACCTCGATGTAGTTTTTCGATCTCTACAATCCGACCATCTCCTGTGGCATATATTTCGGTACGCATCGGTGCTGTAAAATCAATTCCTTCGTGAAACTTAACGGACTTGTAAATCGGATCAATCCGGTATCCAAAACCGGAACCAATTCGGTTTAACTCTCGATTTCGTACTGGTTGTATGGCTGGTATTGAGGCCAAAAGTTTCGTTTTATCCTTCACCATCCGAGCCACTTCATCATACGATTTTGACTGAATATACATTTGTTTGGCAACTCGATTTATCCGTTTCGCTGTTTCAATCATCAGCTCACTATTATCAAACCCCTGTAAATCATTGTATTGAGAAGCACTAAATCCAGCCGTTCTAATAGACTCCTTTATGGGTTCTGCCTCAAAAACAACCCTATATATATTCTCGTCTCGCTCTTGAAGATTTTTAAGCACCCTTTCCATCAAAGTTAACTTCTCAAGATTTAAGTCGTACTGCAATTTCAGTTGATCGATTTCTCTTTTAAGTTGTTTTTCCTTTGGAGAATCGAGATAAGTGTATGCAAGTACAATGATGAGCAGAGCAAAAACAGCTGCTGTTGAAAGAAACCCAAACAATCGAATAATACGCTGCTTCCAAGTAATTTCTACTTTCTCGTATCGTAATTTGGAAGTATTGTAGTAGTACTTGATTCTCGCCATTTTGGCTTATTATGTATAATTTAGCGCAGTTGAAATTAGGTCGGTTTTTAATTAAATGCAAACTTAGTTTCAAGTATCATATTCAATCATCAGATAATCAGTAATATATGACCTCACAAGAAGTCCGGAAACGGTACCTTGATTTCTTTAGATCCAAAGGCCATCACATTGTAAGCGCTGCACCAATAGTCGTAAAAGGTGATCCCACCTTGATGTTTACAAATGCGGGTATGAATCAATTCAAGGAGCTTTTTCTAGGAAATCAGCCTATTAAGTTTTCCAGAATTGCAGATACACAGCATTGTTTGAGGGTTAGTGGTAAGCATAATGATTTAGAAGATGTTGGTCATGACACCTACCATCATACTATGTTCGAAATGTTGGGTAATTGGTCATTTGGAGATTATTTCAAAGAAGATGCAATCAATTGGGCTTGGGAACTACTAACCAAAGAGTATAAGATAAACCCAAATGACTTATATGCTACGGTATTCGGAGGCGATGCATCAGAGAATTTAGATTCAGATGAAGAGGCTAGAACAATTTGGGCTAATCATTTGCCTGCTAATCATATACTAAACGGCTCCAAAAAAGATAATTTTTGGGAGATGGGCGATTCTGGTCCTTGTGGACCATGTTCTGAACTTCATGTCGACCTAAGAAGTGCTGAGGAGAAAGCACTTGTTCCAGGCCGTGATTTGGTCAATAAAGATCATCCTCAAGTTGTTGAAATATGGAATTTGGTGTTCATTCAATTCAATCGTTTGGCAAACGGAAGCCTTGAATCGCTGCCTGCGAAACATGTAGATACTGGTATGGGTTTCGAACGCTTGTGCATGGCGCTTCAAAATAAAAAGGCAACCTACGATACTGATGTATTTCTTCCGATCATAAGTGAAATAGAGGCTCTCTCTGGTATTAAATATGGAACTAGTGAAGAAACCGATATAGCCTTTAGGGTTATTTCCGACCATATCCGAGCCATTACCTTCATCATTGCTGACGGGCAACTACCTTCGAACAATAAAGCCGGGTATGTATGCAGAAGAATTCTAAGAAGGGCTATACGTTATGGTTATACCTTTTTAGGAATTGAAGAGCCATTTCTGCACAGGTTAGTAGCTGTTTTAAATGTTCAGATGGGAGATGTATTCCATCAATTACCTCCTCAGACCGATTTTATAGCTCAAATAATTAAAGAAGAGGAGCATGCTTTCTTAAGGACATTGCAAAATGGGCTAAAACTTTTTGAAGGCGTGAAAGAAAATTTGAAAAAGTCCGGAAAAACGCTGATCCCAGGAAAAGTGGTTTTTGAGCTTTTTGATACCTATGGATTTCCGGTTGATTTGACAGCTCTACTTGCTAAAGAGAATAATTTGCAAATAGATGAGGCTGAATTCGACTCAGAAATGTCGAAGCAAAAAGAACGTTCACGGGCGGATGCCAAAATGGATGTGGCCGACTGGGTAGTGGTAGATACTACGTTTAACACTCCAACTTTTGTAGGCTATGATGAGCTTGAATGTGAAGCAAAAATTGTTAGATATCGAGAAGTCAATTCCAAAGGCAAAAAGACAATTCAAGTTGTCTTAAATCGTACTCCATTTTATGCTGAAAGCGGCGGACAAGTTGGAGATACTGGCTTTTTGCAAACATTACAAGAGAGCATTCCAGTACTCAAAAGCTACAAAGAGAATAACTTGCCAGTAATTGAAATCGAAAAGCTTCCTTTGAATGTTGATGATAAGTTTACAGCTGTCGTTAACAAGGCAAAAAGAAAATTGGTAACGAAAAACCACAGTGGCACACACCTGCTGCATGCTGCACTACGTGAAGTACTCGGAAAACATGTTGAACAAAAAGGAAGCTTAGTGAATGAAGAATATCTACGTTTTGATTTTTCTCATTTTACAAAGCTAACCGATGAACAAATTGAGAGAATTGAAGCATTAGTGAATGAAAAGATCAAAGCTTCAATACCCTTGGAAGAAAGGCGTGATGTTCCAATTCAAACGGCAAAGGATCTAGGAGCGATGGCCCTATTTGGAGAAAAATATGGGGATACGGTAAGGGTAATCACTTTTGATGCGGAATTTTCTGTTGAATTGTGTGGAGGAACTCACGTTAAAAACACCAATGAAATAGGATTACTAAAGATTACTTCAGAGTCGTCAATTGCCACAGGTGTACGTAGGATTGAAGCTTACACAGACATTAACGCGTTAAACTACTTGGAGTCGCATTCTAAAACACTTTTGGAACTGACCGAGTTACTTCGAAATCCTAAGAATGTGATTCAAGCCGTTACTAAAATGGGCGATGATAATCAAATGCTTAGGAAGCAACTGGAAGTAATGGAGGATTTTACAGCTAGTTTGCATGTTGATTTATTATCTGGTCAACTCGTTAAGAATGACGGATTAGATATTTTAATTAAGCAAATTGATTCGCCATCGGTGGAGGTAATGAAAAAAGTAGCGCAAACTTTGCGTAGAATTCCTTCCTCAGTCATTGTTTTGGCAATGCTCCACGAAGGAAAAGCTCACCTGGTTGTAGCAGTTGGCGACGAAGCTTCTAAAAAGCTTACAGTTAATGCTAATCAACTGGTTAAAGAGCTTGCCAAAATTGTTCAAGGTGGTGGTGGTGGACAAAATACGTTTGCTACAGCTGGTGGTAGCGACGTGAACCGATTACCAGACGCATTAGAAGAAGCTCATAAGTTATTAAACTTGAGATGATGAATAACATCTATGAAGATTATGAATTAGTCGTAGGACTGGAGGTACACGCACAGCTAGCCACGGCAAGTAAGGCCTTTTCAAGCGACGGAGCAACCTACGGTGCTAATCCCAATACTTTGGTAAGTCCTATATCTTTAGGACACCCCGGTACTCTACCTGTATTGAACAAAAGCGTTTTAGAATATGCCATCAAGCTTGGAATTTCAACAAATTGTGAAATTCGGCCATGGAACGAATTTGCACGGAAAAACTACTTCTATGCCGATTTACCCAAAGGGTATCAAATAACCCAGCACACTACTCCAATTTGTTTTAACGGTTGGGTTGAAACCAAAGACGACTTAGGAAAAACTAAAAGAATTGGGATTACCCGAATTCACATCGAAGAAGATGCCGGAAAGAGCATTCACGATATGGATGCTTACGACTCCTTGGTAGATTTAAATAGATGTGGAGTTCCCTTATTGGAGATAGTCAGTGAACCTGATATACGATCCTCTAAAGAAGCATACAATTATCTAACAGAAATTAGAAAACTCGTTCGGTATATAGAGATCTGTGATGGGAATATGGAAGAAGGTAGCTTGCGATGTGACGCAAACATTTCGGTTAGAAAGCGAGGAGCCTCTGTGTTTGGAACCAAGATAGAGGTTAAAAACATGAACTCAATTCGCAACGTACAACGCGCCATAGAATTCGAGTTTCAACGTCAAATTGAATTATTAGAAAGTGGACACAAGCTATCTTCAGAAACGAGGAGTTTTGATGCAGCAAATGGAACCACGTTTTCGTTACGTTCAAAAGAACAAGCCAACGACTATCGATACTTCCCTGAACCTGATTTACAGCCAGTAGTTATAGATAAAGCATATATTGATGAGGTTCGCTCATTGATGCCGCCATTACCAAATTTTTTATTGAATAAGTTTCAAGACGAGTATAAGCTTTCAGCTTACGATGCTCAGGTACTTACCGATTCTAAAGAATATGCCCTCTTTTTCGAAGAGGTGGTAAAACATAATCCCAACTACAAAGCCGTTGCGAATTGGATCATGGGACCGGTTAAATCCGTTTTAAATTCCGAAGCCAAGGAAATGAAGGAACTGAATTTGTCAGCATCACGACTTTCGGAACTCATTAAATTAGTAGATGAAAATGTAATAAGTAATTCGGCTGCGACTCAGCGTGTGTTCCCCGAGTTATTAATATCAAATGAATCTCCGCTGGAAATAGCCAAGCGGCTAAATGTAGTTCAAGATTCGAATGAGGACAATTTGAAAGAAAAAGCTAAATCAATCTTACTGCAGTATCCTGAAAAAGTGGAGGAATATCGGTCGGGCAAAAAAGGTGTATTAGGTTTGTTTATGGGTGAACTTATGAAAGTCACTCAAGGTAAAGCCGACCCAAAATTGGCGAATAAAATTTTTGTAGAACTCATTGAAAACTAGATGAAAAAAATACTCATTATCGCTTTAGTAAGCCTATTGTCGAGTTGTAATGCCTCCAATTCAGGTAAATTTAACTTGTCAGGCATAATTGAAGATGCCAATGGCAAAATGTTAAAACTCGTAGAGTTTACGAATAAACAGGTAGTTACGCTTGACTCAGTTGTTTTGGATAAAACGGGTAAGTTTGAAATGAACGCCGTTGCTAGCGAACCTACTGTATTGGTTTTAACTTTAGAAGGAAAACTGATTCCATTTTTAGCCGAAAATGGTAAAGAAATTGAAATTACCAGTAACCTGAAAGATTTTGACTCTCAATACCAGATTCAAGGTTCAGAAGGGGCGGAGCGCTTAAAGGAATATTTTGGTTCATTTAACTCCTTTCAGCAAGAAGTTAATAAGCTGAATGCGATGCTAGAACCATTTGCCAATACGCCTAAGTTTGATAGCGTTCGAGTAGTTGCACAAGAGAAATATTCTGAATTGGAGGCCATACAAAAAGAAAAGGTGTTGAATTTCTTCAAAGAAGAAGACAAAACTGTAATTCCTATCTATGCCGCCTTATTCGCGGGTGGATTTATTCAGCCCGAAAATAATTACACTTGGTATATTGAACTTTTAGAAAAGTTTCAATCACAAGCACCCAAATCAAAGTATACCGCTTATTTTGAAGAGTTTTTAAAGCCATACGCTGCACAGGCCAATTTGCAAATAGGTAAAATTGCACCTGATTTTACGCTAAAAACACCAGAAGGCAAGCTGATAAAACTATCTGAGCTTCGTGGTAAATACATTCTTATTGATTTTTGGGCATCATGGTGTGGACCATGTCGTCAAGAAAATCCGAACGTAGTAAAACTTTATAATCGTTTTAAAGACAAAGGGTTCGACATTCTAGGCGTTAGTTTGGATCGAGACTCTACCGACTGGGTAAAAGCCATCACAAGTGATAAGCTTACCTGGTTACATGTAAGTGATCTTAAGTATTGGGATAGTGAAGCAGCCCGTTTATATAATATCACTTCCATTCCTGCTACCTATTTAATTGATCCGACAGGAGTGATTGTAGATCGTAATTTAAGAGGTAAGGCTTTAGAGGACAAACTGACTAACATCTTGAATTAATAATTTCTTAACGAGTAAACGAAGCTTCGTAGTGAAAAATGTAACTTTCTTTGAACCAAAATTTAAACTATGAGTGCTTCTAAATTCAAAATATTAGCAGTAGATGATGAGCCAGATATATTAGAAATAATTGCTTACAACTTAACTAAAGAGGGCTACGAAGTTAGTACCGCCAGTAATGGAGTCGATGCTCTTAAATCTGCTAAAGAGTCTATGCCTGATTTAATCATTCTCGACATCATGATGCCTAAAATGGATGGCATCGAAACTTGTCGTCAGTTGAGGGAAATTGAGAAGCTCAAAGATACCTTTATCGTTTTTCTTACCGCTAGAAATGAAGAGTTTGTAGAGGTAATGGGCTTTAATGCTGGGGCAGACGATTACATTGCTAAGCCAATCAAACCAAGGGCACTAATTAGTAGAATTAATGCCATTTTGAGAAGAACTGGTGGGAAAGACGAAATCATACAACCGAAAATAGTGGTGGGTGATTTAGTTATTGATAGAGAAACTTTCGTGGTTTATCGAGGCGAAAAGCAGATCAACCTTGCGAAAAAAGAATTCGAATTATTGTATCTACTTGCATCGAAGCCAGGAAAGGTATTTACTCGTGACATGATTTTGGAACAAATATGGGGTAATGATGTCGTGGTTATTAATCGCACGATTGACGTACATATTAGAAAGTTGCGCGAAAAAGTGGGTGAAGATTATATATCAACAGTGAAAGGAGTTGGTTATAAATTTGGAGCTGAATGAAAAACCCTACTCCGGTAAGTTTATCTATTTTAGTAGCGGCCATTTTGGCCGTTTTGTATTTTTTGGTAGTCGTCATAGCGGGTCTTGGTTTTGTAGCATCAATAATTACCTCTTTACTGATGTTCGGCCTTTTTTACTTAACAGTATTGTTCGCTGTCAACTACTTTATTTATCGGAAAATTAAAGTCATTTACAAGACCATATACAATTATAAGTCGAACAAATTCAATGCTTTAGTCGATGAAAAGTTGGGGAGCGATCCGTTGGGAGAGGTTGAAATAGAAGTTGCGAACTGGGCTAAAGAGAAAACTACCGAAAATGAACAATTGGCAATCATGGAGGAGTATAGAAAAGAGTTCCTTGGAAATGTTTCACATGAGTTAAAAACTCCAATTTTCAATATTCAAGGTTACATTCATACTTTGCTCGATGGAGCCATAGACGATAAAGAACTTACTCGCCACTTTCTTAAAAAAGCAGCCAAAAGTGCAGATAGGATGGAAGTCCTTGTAAAGGATCTATTAACTATTTCTGAACTAGAATCAGGGGAAACTAAATTGGACCTTGAAACATTTGAAGTTTGGGACTTGATAAAGGATATTTACGATGCTCTTGAGTTAAAGGCGAAAGAGAAGGGCATATCTTTAGGATTTAAGCAGGGTTGTACACCTCCATTTTTTGTTCAGGCTGATAAGAAGCGAATACGTCAGGTATTAGTGAATTTGATTACTAATTCTATAAAATATGGCAATGTAGGAGGTCAAACCTTAGCTGGGATTTACGATATGGATACCTATTATCTTATCGAGATTTCTGACACCGGTATTGGAATTGCCGAGGAGCACTTACCTCGGTTGTTTGAACGGTTTTATCGCGTAGATAAGGGAAGGTCAAGAGAAGAAGGGGGTACAGGACTTGGATTAAGTATAGTAAAGCACATTATGGAAGCACATAACCAAACTATTACAGTAAGGAGTACGGTTGGTGCCGGTTCTACTTTTGGGGTTACTTTAAAAAAGGTTGTCGACAAATAACTTTCAAAGGGTACTTTTGCTGCAATGAAAGCACCTTCTTTTAATGATCTGATTCTATTTGAAAATGAACAGGTCGTAGTTGTGAATAAGCCACCACATCTAAGTTCATTAGACGAGCGTTTTACAGAGAAAACTAGTTTATTGAAATTGGCTCGTTCTTATAATCCTGAATTGCGGCTGTGTCACAGACTTGATAAAGAAACTTCTGGTGTATTGGTATTAGCCAAAAATGATGATACCTACCGGACAATAGCAATGGAATTCGAACATAGAAGAGTGTTGAAGAGATATCATGCTATCGTTGATGGAATCCACAAATTTGAAAATCTAGAGGTGGATTTACCGATAGGAACCGCAAGAAACGGTTTAATGCGAATTGATTTTTCTGAAGGAAAAGATGCCTTAACTTATTTTAGTTCGGTTAAATATTTCAGGCATTATACTTTAGTTGAGTGTACTCCTATAACAGGTAGAACACATCAAATTAGGGTGCATTTAGCTTCTCAAAAAGCGACAATTGCGGGTGATATGACTTACGGTGGCAAAGAGCCTTTTTTGTCAAGATTGAAGCGGAAGTTTAAAATAAGCGAATTCGAAGAAGAACGTCCTATGATCTCTAGATTCGCTCTTCATGCACGGCAGATAAAATTCAATCTGAATGAATCAACAGAGATTAATGTAGAAGCACCTTATCCGAAAGATATTCAAGTATTTATCAAGCAACTGGAGAAATACGATAACTAAATTTTACGGTAGAAATCTAGAACGAAATTCTGGACTTGGTAATGGACATTGCTCATATTTCCCAAATACATAATACCGATACTTGGCTATTAGGTCGTAGCAGTAATCACGTACAAAGAGCGGAATAATCTTAAATACAACTAATATTTTCCAGGCACCACCCAGAAGTTGACCTATTTTTAGAATTCCGTTTGACTTATAGTAAACGCGGTGTTGATACCAGACGATTACAGTTTCGGGCTCATGTGAATAAACACCAAATTCACGTGCACACTGACTTTGAAAGTCAGAAAAAAAGAACTTTTGGCTCTTGTCAAACTTTAATATGAATTTGATAGTCCAACTGCAAAGAACACATTTTCCATCATAAAAAATGACTGGACTTTGTTCTAGTTGTTTGGATTCATGATTCACGTAGTATGGTTAGTTTCTCTTTTAATTGTGCTATTTCGGCTTTAGCTTTTTCGATTTTAAGCTCTATTTCCCTTTTTAAAACCTCGGCATTTTTAGAATTTTTTGATGCGGTAAAAAATTCCATGTTGTTTTCCCAAAGAGCAATGTCATTTTGAATTGAACTAATTCGGTGTTGAATCTGAAAATGCTCTTTTCTCATCAACTTATCACCATCTCTGTCCTGTTTAATGGCATCTACTTTGTTTTGAAAACTAATCCTTGTTTTCTCATTCGCACTAAGCTTGAGTTTGTCGAAATGAGCATTAATCGCTTTCCGATATTTCTCTTGAATTTCTACTTTGTTTTTTAACGGGATAAAACCAATTTCTAGCCATTCCTTTTGAAGGAGTTTCAAAGCTTCTAAATCTTCTTGATCCTTTCCTGAAAGCTGAAAAGCCTCTATACGCTCAATGAGCGCAACTTTTGCAAGCAGGTTTTTCTCTTGACTGCTATCCATAGAGGCAAAATGTTCATTCTTACGTTTGAAGAAGTTATCACATGCCGTTCTAAAGCGCTTCCAAACTTTATCGCTATTTTTCTTAGGTACTGGACCAATCTTTTTCCATTCCTTTTGAAGCCGAATCAGGGCATCTGTAGAAGCCTTCCAATCCTCAGAATTCTCTAAAGCTTCAGCTTGTTCACAAAGCGTATTCTTCTTGCTCAAATTGTCGAGTTGGTCCTGCCTGATATGACGGTAAAATTGATTTTTAGCTTGGTATACTTGATCACAAGCTTCTTTAAATCTTTTCCATATTACAGCATTTTCAGCTTTAGGCGCAAAGCCTATGGTTTTCCATTCCGCCTGAATAGCTTCTATTGCCTCAGTTACTTTTTGCCAACCATTATGCTCTTTAGGTTCTTGTTTGTTTAATTCCTCTACTTTAGAACAAAGTGCTTCTTTGCGCTTCAAGTTTTCACCGCGTTCACCATCTAAAACCTGGAAAAATTCTTTTCGTTTTTCGTAGATTTTGTCTGATGCTGACTTAAAACGGTCCCAAATCGTTTCTTTTTGTTCCCGAGGTACAGGGCCAATTTGCTTCCAATTTTCGTGTAGATGATTCAGAGCATCTACTGCTTTTTTTACCGATGCTTCGAGCAATAGTTCCTCAGCTTTTTCACAAAGCTCAGTCTTCGCTACTAAGTTTTTGTGTAAATCAAGTTCTTTGAGTTCGCGATTAATTCGGAGGTTATCGTAGAACTTATCAATTAAAAAGTGATAACGTTGCCACTGCTCTTTTCTTTGAGCTAGTGCTACAGGGCCTATTTCTTTCCACTGGTTATTCAGGTCTTTCAGCCTGTCGTGGCTACCTTGTTCTTCAGATTCTACCAGCAGTTTTAGTTTTTCAAGTAGTTCTTCTTTTTTCTGAAAATTGGAAAGGTATTGTTGGTCTCTAGACTCTTTTTCCTTGTTTCTTCGTTCACTGTACCGACTAAGCTGCTCCAAATACAGTAAGTGTAAAGGAGATGGAGCAGGTGCAAATTCTTCAGAGTCGTTCCCTTCTTCCAAGAAAGCCGCATATTTTTCATGCCTTTCTTTTTCAAAATGAGCTTCAATGAGTTGTTTTAGTGTGAATATTTTGTTTTTGACTGAACTTAAATTTTCACTTTTAATGAGGTCATTAAAGTGCTGAACTAAGGCATCAATTTCTAAACCATCAAAAAGAGATTCGTCTTGAAGATCCTCAATTTCGTGCTCCTCTTCTTCTTCATCCGAAGTTGTTAATTCTGAGTTGAGATTTTCAGTAATAATTTCTGCTTTAGAAGTTTTGCTTACATTCTCCTCGAGGTCTACATTTTCAGTCGCGCCAACCTCCGAAGGAGCCGCTGAAGGTTGAATTTCATTTGGATTAACTACTTCTTCACCAGATAATGGCTTCGATGTGTTTTCTTTGTGGTCAGTCAAGTTCATGCCGGGGTGTTTTTCGGCTTTTGCGAAAAACGCTGAAAATTAACAGGATTTGAGGCATTTTCCAAGGAAATGAACCAAGAGTGGACGAAAAAGAAATTAAATAGTGGAAAAGAACAAGGAACGGATTAAGCTCATTGAGTGCCCAAGAGATGCCATGCAGGGCATTCATACGTTCATCCCGACTGATTTAAAGGTGAAGTACCTGAATGAACTGCTGGAAATAGGTTTTGATACACTAGACTTTGGAAGTTTTGTGTCAGAAAAGGCTATTCCTCAAATGAAGGATACCCGAGAGATTGTCAAAAAGCTACTTTTACATAAGAGTGTGACAAAACTATTGGCTATAGTAGCCAATAAAAGAGGTGCTTTAGATGCGTGTTCATTTGATGAGATTGAATATCTGGGCTATCCTTTTTCTGTATCCGAAATATTCCAAAAGCGGAATACCAATTTAACGATTGAGCAATCATTCACGCTGCTCCACGAAATTCAAGAATTGTGTTCATCTAAAAATAGAAAGCTGGTTGTGTACTTATCCATGGGTTTTGGCAACCCCTATGGAGAAGCTTACAGTACTGAATTAGTACAAGAATGGGTAGATAAAATTGCCGAGCTTGATATTACTATCATGTCGTTTTCCGATACCGTAGGTGTAGCATCTCCAAAACAAATCAATGAAGTATATACAGCCATCACGCCATTTTACCCGCAAGTAGAATTCGGCGTTCACTTACACAGTCATCCTGCTGTTCGACAGCAAAAGCTTGAAGCAGCATATAAATCTGGTTGCTCGAGGTTTGATGGAGCATTACTTGGATACGGTGGTTGCCCTATGGCGAATGATGATTTAGTGGGTAATATGGCCACCGAAATAATGATACAATATTTCAGGAAAAATGGGATTGAGCTAGACTTGAATATTGAAGCACTTCACAAGGCACAACTTACTGCTACTGAGATATTTGGAAGGTATCATTAAGCCATAAGCTTTAACAAAGCTTTATAATCATCTAAGTTCATATCGAAATAAGTACCTCTCACCTGGTTATGAACGAGCGCGTCTAAAATTTCTGGATGCTTTTCGCTGTGTATTCCAATTTCAGACAAACGTTTTGGAGTTCCGATGAGGCTATAGAATGATTCAAGTTCGGCAATGAAATCAATTCCGGTTTTTTCGTTGCCCAAGACTCGAATTGCCATGAATTTCAGTTTATCTTCTATCTTATTGTAGAAATGTTTCATCCAGGCGGGATAAACAACGCTAAGTCCTGCACCATGAGGAATATCATACAGCACGCTAAGCACATGTTCAAAGGCGTGTACACCAAAATCACCTGTCTTTTTACCCGATTGCAAAGTTCCATTTAGCGCTACCGTAGATAACCAAAGAATATTCGCTCTGGCTTCATAATGATTAGCTTGCTGAACGGCTAAAGGGCCATATTCAAATCCTAATTTCACAACGTCAGTAGCGAAATGATCACTAAGAGGTGCATTATCGACTCCGAAATACAACTCAAAGGTATGTGCCAACATATCCGAGACGCCATAAGCGGTATAATCTGATGGAACAGAGTAGGTGTAGGTAGGGTCGAGATAGGCGACTTTGGGATAAAGTAATTCATGACCCCATCCACGTTTATTCCTATTTAGGGTGTCTTGCAGCACCGTAAATCGATTCATCTCGGTTCCTGTGGCGGCTAAAGTAAGTACAACTAAAAGCGGTAGTGCTTTTTGGGGAAGTATTCCGTTCCCTCTGAAAAACTCCCACACACTATGATCAACAAAATGACCTACTGCTACACTTTTTGCCGTGTCGATTACAGAACCGCCTCCTACAGCAATGATCATATCTGCTCCGAAGGATTTAGATAAGTGTACAGCATTGTCGGCGTCTTCATACACCGGATTAGATTTAATCCCTTCGAATAAACACCATTCGATACCTGCGTTATCAAGTGCCGAACACACATCGTGAAGTATTCCATTCTTTTTTACAGACCCTTTACCAATAAGTATTAGAGCCTTATTTCCGAATAATTTTGCGTCACTACCAATTTGGTGTGCTACTTTACGTCCAAAATGTACTCGAGTTGGGTTAAAAACACTGAAATTTATCATACTTCAAAAGGTCAGAACAAGATTATTCAAAAATAGGTTTTATAAGCATGAGAGAACTCAATATGTGGGAAAGCAAAAAAGTATACTTGTTTTTAGTCTTAGGTGGTTTTTTCATTGCCAATGCTCTACTTGCAGAATTCATTGGCGTGAAAATTTTTTCATTGGAAAGAAGTTTTGGCTTAGAACCACTGCAGCTGAACATTCTAGGAACTAAAGGATTAGGTTTTAATTTAACGGCTGGTGTTTTGCTTTGGCCCATAGTTTTTATCATGACCGATTTGATCAATGAGTACTATGGCAAATCTGGGGTGAAAATATTCTCTTGGTTTGCAGCTGGAATAATACTCTTTGCATTTGGGATAATTTACTTGGCAGTAGATTTGGAACCAGCTGAATTTTGGGTAGGGAGTCAGGCGGCGAATGGAGTGGGTAATATGCAGTCGGCTTTTGATGCTGTTTTTGGACAAGGATTATGGATAATTGCAGGTTCGCTAATTGCCTTTTTAATAGGTCAATTTGTAGATGTGTATGTATTTCATAAGGTAAAGACCATTACTGGCGAAAAGTATATCTGGGCACGTGCAACTGGTTCTACGCTTGTTTCACAGTTTATTGACTCGTTCGTTGTTCTTTTTATAGCCTTTTATATTGGTGCTGGTTGGGATTTTACCTTAGTACTTAGCATCTGTATTCTTAATTACTCTTATAAATTTCTCATAGCTCTTCTTCTCACACCAGTACTTTATGGCGTTCATTTTATGATTGAAAATTACTTGGGGTATAATTTGGCCGTAAAAATGAAAATGGAAGCCCAAGCGGATAATGCTATATGACGTTATTGAATTAATCTTGTTTGATTAACTTTGTTGCTCACAACATTCTTTATGAACAGCAATATCACCAGAATCCTAACACTAACATCGATGTTAGTCATTCTTTCTTTGACTAGATTAATGCCCCATCCGGTTAATTTTAGTCCTATGGCTGCAATTGCCTTGTTTGCCGGGGCGTTTATCCCGGTTTCCTCGATGCGCTACCTAGTGGTATTCGTAATAGCAGTTATGAGTGACTTACTTGTGAATAGCATATTGTATGGGTACAACGATTTAAGTTACCCTTTTCAGTCGGGATCCATGGTGATTTATGGAACATATTTACTCATTACATGGATTGGAAGTACTACCCGAAGTATTTCTCTTAAATCGATTGGTATTCGTAGTATTTCTGCTTCAGCTATTTTCTTTTTGACTTCGAACTTCATGGTTTGGCTTGAAGGAAGTATGTATCCTCAAACAATTTCAGGCTTGGGAGCATGCTACCTTGCAGCGGTACCATTTATTCAAAATAGCGTAGCTGGAGATTTGTTTTTTACTGCGACAATTTTTGGCATTCACCATTTTGCCCAGCAAAAATATCCACTTCTTCTTCCTCAGAAATCAAGCAAATAGTCTAAGTAAAGCATGTTTAAAATCAAAAAAGCCCCGATTTTCGGGGCTTTTTTATTTATCCATTTAATTTATTTCTAAGGTTTTCATCGAGCTTATCTAAAAACTCTTCAGTGTTTAAATAGTGCTCTCCATGTTTAACTCCATTTCCATGAATACAAACAGCTAAATCCTTAGTCATAAATCCAGCTTCAACCGTTTCAATACACACCGATTCTAAAGCGTTGCAAAAATTTATTAGAGCCGTATTCTCATCTAACTTGCCTCGAAAGGCTAAACCTCTAGTCCAAGCAAAAATAGAAGCAATAGGATTGGTACTAGTGGCTTTTCCTTGCTGATGCATGCGAAAATGCCTAGTTACTGTGCCATGCGCGGCTTCAGCTTCCATTGTTTTTCCATCGGGTGTAACTAAAACAGAAGTCATTAACCCTAATGATCCAAATCCTTGCGCTACGGTATCTGACTGTACATCGCCATCGTAGTTTTTACAAGCCCACACAAAATTGCCGTTCCATTTCAAAGCGGATGCAACCATATCGTCAATTAAACGGTGTTCATAGGTAATTCCAGCCGCTTCAAATTGAGTTTTAAATTCTTTTTGGTAAATAGATTCGAAGATGTCCTTAAACCTTCCGTCGTATTTTTTGAGAATCGTGTTTTTGGTTGATAGGTACAATGGCCATTTTTTAATCAGGGCTTGGTTAAAGCAAGCACGGGCAAATCCAATTATCGACTCATCCGTGTTGTACATAGCCAATGCAACACCATCATCTTTGAAATTATAAACCTCATGTTGAATTACGCTACCATCTTCTCCTTCGAATTTAATGGTGAGCTTTCCTTTACCTTTAGTCACAAAATCAGTTGCTCTGTACTGGTCGCCGAAAGCATGACGCCCAATGCAGATTGGGGCTGTCCAATTGGGGACTAGTCTGGGAATGTTATTAATCACGATCGGCTCTCTGAAAACTGTTCCATCGAGAATATTTCGGATAGTTCCGTTAGGCGACTTCCACATTTGTTTTAAACCAAATTCTTGTACCCTGGCCTCATCTGGCGTAATGGTAGCACACTTAATGCCCACATTGTACTTTTTTATGGCTTCAGCAGCATCAACCGTCACTTGGTCGTTGGTAGCATCTCTATATTCCATTCCAAGGTCAAAATATTTAATCTCCACATCTAAATAGGGGAGAATAAGTTTGTCCTTGATGTATTTCCAAATTATTCTGGTCATTTCATCACCATCGAGTTCAACAACAGGGTTTGTTACCTTAATCTTTTGCATACAAAAAAAATTATGCGACAATGTTAAGTAATTTGAGATAGTCCCGAAAGATTTCTAATGATGTAGACCACACTTTGACATGATTTTTTTGTGAACTCGCTATTAATAGCATTAATTCTTCGAGTTTTGAACCGTGAATAGGATTAGTGTATTCCTTAATAAGGTTCTTGCTTTTTTTCCAACCAACGGGAATAGAGCTAATGTAGCTGCTACAGTTGCATTCGCTTTTTTCGCAGCTATGTTTCCAATTATCGGACCCGTAACAGCCATCGTCCTCGTGATTTGTTGGGTATTTCGTCTAAATGTTCCTTTGGTATTATTAATACTTTATGGTTTATATCCCATACAACTGGCTTTAATAATTCCATTCACACTTTTTGGGGGAAGAATATTAGGACGTGAGTTACCTACTGCAAGTCAGTTAACCGCACAATTATCAGAACTAAACTTAGTTGGAAGTTTTTTCTATGAACTTGGTTTTTCAGCTATAGTAGGATGGATTACTATTTGCCTTCCGATTTCAATAACGTTATTTCTGATTTTGAAAAGATTTAAAGCTTAACCTAGTTCTTGAGGAATTAGCGCTATCACTGATTTAATTAGCAATTGTGTGTTTGCGCGAATATCGCTTATACTCGATTCCATCATATAACAGGGTGCAGTTACAATTTTATGTTCGGTGTCTACTTCCACTTCATCTTTTTTTCTCATCACTATCTCCATTCCGATTGATTCTAAACTCATTGATATTGCACCTATATCATAAGGAGATTCTGCATGAATACTCCCTACCGTTATTCGAGCGGTTATTCTACTGTTTTGCAAGGCTTTAGCCACTACAGTTGGGCCCATACACATGGCACCAATGGGTTTGTTTGATGAAATGAACTGTAATATCAGATCTTTCACCTCTTCGGATATTCCACCATTTGGGCCTTCGATAGCCCATTGGTTTAAGTTTTTTGCGGCGCCAAACCCACCAGGGATAATGAGACCAACATAGTCACTTGCGTTTATTTCGTGAATGCTTTTAATGTTCCCTCTGGCAATACGCGCCGATTCTTCTATGATGTTTCTGGAGTGAGGCTGTACACTTCCATCAACATGATTAATTACGTGGTATTGATTTCCAGAAGGGGCAATACATTGATAGGATCCACCGCATTCATCGATTGCAAGTAAAGTAAGTACAGATTCATGTATTTCACTGCCATCGTAAACCCCACAACCCGATAAAAGAACTGCAAAATGTAGCTTTTTCATGAGATAATCTTTTTGTTAAAATAGGTATTTTTATCCGAAATTAGAGTTGCAAAAGAATCGATGTATGGCCACAGACCTAGAAATTGCGAGACAATTCAAAGCGAAACCGATTGAAGAAATAGCCACAAAATGTGGTATCTCAGATGAAAAAATCATCCCTTATGGTAGAGATAAAGCAAAGCTTTCGCTTGATTTAATAGATGAAAGTACTGTACAGAAATCTAGTTTAATTTTGGTATCGGCCATTACACCCACTCCAGCAGGCGAAGGCAAAACCACAGTGAGTATTGGACTCACAGATGCATTAAACTTAATTGGGGCAGCTGCAATAGCGGCATTACGAGAGCCTTCTATGGGGCCCGTGTTCGGCATGAAAGGGGGAGCTACAGGTGGGGGCTATTCTCAAGTATTGCCTATGGAAGATATCAATTTGCACTTTACAGGTGATTTCGCTGCTATTGAAAAAGCGAATAATTTGTTAGCTGCGATGATTGATAATGCCATCCAGGCAAAAAATCCTCATGTACATATTGACCCCAGAACTGTTCGCTGGAAAAGGGTCTTTGATATGAATGATCGGGCTTTGAGGGAAATTATAGTTGGCATGGGCGGGGCGACTAATGGTTTCATGCGTGAGACCGGATTCAATATAACCGCTGCATCGGAAGTGATGGCTATTTTATGCTTCAGTACCAGTATTTCCGATTTGAAAAAAAGATTAGGCAATATTTATGTTGGAAAAGACTTTTCTGGGAATCCAGTTTTTGCGCGCGATTTAAAAGCTGAAGGAGCCATGGCAGCATTGCTAAAAGAAGCGATTAAACCTAACCTTGTTCAAACTCTTGCTGCCAACCCGGTCATTTTGCATGGCGGTCCATTTGCCAACATCGCTCAAGGCACAAATACTATTCTTGCTACGAAGATGGCAATGAGTTTAAAGCCTTATGTAGTTACCGAAGCAGGTTTTGCTTTTGATTTAGGTGGAGAAAAATTTCTAGATTTAAAGTGTAGATACGGAGGAATATCACCCAAAGTTGTTGTCCTGGTTGCTACAGTAAGGGCGTTGAAATATCATGGAGGATGCGAACTCAAACAACTGAATGAGGAAAATATTGAGTTCTTGAAGGAAGGATTGGCCAATTTATATCAGCACGCAGAAAATGTTCGAAAATTCGGGTTGGAACCAATTGTTGCTATAAATAAATTTCCTAACGACACGGATTTAGAATTGACAACAGTTTTGGAGAATTGTCATTCTGCTGGAATTCAAGCAGCAGTAGTAAGTGTTTGGTCAAGAGGAGGAGAGGGGGCGATAGAATTGGCCAAGATGGTGGTAGATACAGTATCTACTAAGGCGACAAGTCATACCTTTTTATATAACGATGACATGTCGCCTCAAGATAAAATTAGAACTATAGCCAAAGAAATATATCGTGCTGACGAAGTTCAATTTCAACCAAAAGCACTTAACGATTTGAAACTAATTGAAAAACTTAGTTTGGGTAACCTTCCAATATGTATGGCAAAGACTCAATACAGCTTTTCCGACAATCCCAAGCGTGTTAATGCCCCGAGAAATTTTACCATTACGATTAGAGAGGTAGAATTTGCTGCTGGTGCAGGGTTTTTAGTCCCGATAGCCGGCGATATCATGCGTATGCCAGGCTTGCCAAATACCCCAGCTGCTGAGTCAATCGATATCGATGATTCTGGAAACATAACTGGGCTATTTTAATGGCTTATTTAACTTTCAATAGTCGTTCTTTCACCGATTTGCTGACGCCACATCGCGTAATATAGACCTTTTAATTCAAGAAGGCTTTCATGTTGACCTGACTCAATTATTTTGCCTTTTTCGAGGACATAGATTCGGTCTGCGTGCATTATAGTGCTTAAACGGTGTGCAATTAGAATAGTAATGTGCTCGCCATTACCAGACAATTCACGTATGGTAGTGCTTATTTCTTCTTCCGTAATAGAGTCTAAAGAGGAGGTAGCTTCATCGAAAACCAGTAGTTTAGGTTTTCTTAATAATGCCCTTGCGATGCTCAAGCGCTGCTTTTCTCCTCCAGATACCTTAACGCCACCTTCTCCAATGAGACTGTCTAATCCATTTTCGGCCCTAGACATCAAATTTTGACAAGCTGCTTTTTCTAGAACATCGTAGCATTCAGCATCAGTAGCACCCGGTGAAGAAAACTGTAAATTTTCCCGAATCGTACCCGCGAATAGTTGAGTATCCTGAGTAACAAATCCTATGTTTCGTCTCAACTCATCCAGATCAATTCTATCGGAAGCAACATCATTGTATAAAATTTGACCTTGTTCAGGTCGATACAACCCAACCAATAGTTTAACCAGAGTTGTTTTGCCCGATCCACTAGGACCTACAAAGGCGATGGTTTGCCCTTTCTCTACTTGGAAGTTCACCCCATCAAGAGCTCGGTGTAAAGAAGTGAGGTGTTTGAAGCTAACATTATTAAATTGAAGTTGACGTAAGTGGCCTATAAGTTCAGGGTTAGAGGCTTTTTCTTCCTTGGGTATATTTAGTATTTTTTGGAAATTATTTAGAGATACTTCAGCTTCTCTGTATATATTAATTATGTTTCCTAATTCTTGCAATGGTCCAAATATGAAGAAGCTATAAATGAAAAGGCTGAAGAATTGCCCGACCGAAATTTTATCCGCAAAAATGAGGTAAAGCATCATCATAAGAATTCCATTTCTCATGAGATTAACAAAGGTTCCTTGAATAAAGGATAAACTCCTAATGTACTTTACTTTTTTTAGCTCAAGTCCAAGAATTTTATTTGTAATGCTATTCAATCTGGCAGTTTCCTGTTCAGCTAAACCTAAACTTTTAACTAGTTCAATATTTCGGAGTGACTCTGTTGTACTGCCTGCCAATGAGGTAGTTTCACCAACAATGGTTTTTTGAATTCGTTTAATTCTTTTACTCAAAACCGAACTTAAAATAGCTAGAAGAGGTACAGCAGAAAAATAAACTGGCGCAATCGCCCAATAAACGTTGTAGGCATAAACCATTACAAAAATAATCCCGACAACAGAGGTGAATAGAATGTTTACAAAGGCAGAAACAAGCCTCTCTACATCAGTGCGTACTTTTTGAAGAATTCCTAAAGTCTCACCGCTCCTTTGATCTTCAAATACTTGATAAGGGAGGTCTAACGAATGACTTAATCCATCACTATAAATTTGAGCTCCCAATTTTTGGGTAATAACATTTACATAGTAGTCCTGGAAATTTTTCGCAATTCTACTAACCATTGCAACACCCATTGCTGCAAGAATAAGAAGTCCGGCACCGTAAATAAAATCTTGTGTGGTTAAATTAACGAGTAAGTTCTTCTCCTTGGTGATCACATACTGATCAATTACCTTTTGAAATATCCAAGGGTCAAGTAAAGAAAAGACCTGATTTATAGCTGCCAATAGGAGTGCCAGTAAGACATATTTCCAATACCCTTTGAGGTATGATAAAAGTAATTGCATAATGAAAATTGAATATATAACTAAGAAAACTAATGCATATAAAGTTCAAAATATGTACTGAAGCTACGGCTTGCCATTAGAACGATAAAATGTCTATGATAAAATTCCTAAGAATAAATTCAACTACCTTCGGTTTTAGGCATCGTTGAAATTATGGAGTTTAATTTTTGGGATTGTCTATATGTCTAAGCTAATTTTGTCGTTTTAGGTCATGCGTATATTTTCAACTGTTTTGTTCTTCTTTTTATCGATGAGTGTATTAAACGCTCAGCCCATCAAAGCAGATTTTCTTTCTATTGGGCTAAATGGGGGGACTGCAAATTATACCGGTTTGGCAACTAGCCAAGGATATGGTGCTCACCTATCGGCAGATTTGAATATAAATAGCAGATTGTTTGCTAATGTTACCGGCACCTACAACCTTTATAATACTCAGGCCAACACCTTTGTGTTTAATTTCGGAATCAAAGCGTTCGCATATCGTTTCGTTTATCTGCATCCTTATTTCGGATATGCAAGAATTTTGGCAGAACCAGAAACAGTGAAACGCGGATCAGTAGGTCTAGGTCTAGGAGCTACTGTTAAAACTGGTAAGAAACGGCACTTAAACTTCGAAGCTTGTGGAGAATACTTGCCTTATTACCTGAATGGCACATATTACCTTTTTGGAAGAGTTAATTTCCCGATTTTTATGGCTAACGAAAAGGATGATGGCTATTACAGGTAAAGCTTAATAAAGAAGTCAGTTCTGCCTATCTTTGCGGCTTCTAATTCAGTATGGCTTTAAAGTGTGGTATAGTCGGTTTACCCAACGTAGGTAAATCAACTCTTTTTAATTGTTTGTCGAATGCCAAAGCGCAAGCGGCTAATTTTCCTTTTTGTACCATTGAACCCAATGTGGGGGTAATCACAGTCCCGGATGCTCGATTGGGTAAACTGGCCGAACTAGTTAACCCAGAACGAATTGTTCCGAATACTATCGAAATTGTTGACATAGCTGGCCTAGTACAAGGAGCTAGTAAAGGTGAAGGATTAGGCAATAAATTCCTTGGAAACATCCGTGAAACTGATGCAATTATCCATGTATTAAGGTGTTTTCAAGACGACAATGTTGTCCATGTACATGGCCGAGTAAATCCTATAAGTGATAAAGAGATCATTGATTTAGAGCTCCAATTCAAAGACCTTGAATCGGTAGAGAAGAAAATACAAAAGGTTGAAAGAGCAGCCAAAGCAGGCGATAAAGATGCTAGAAGCGCTCTGGATACTTTATTAGTTTATAAAAGTCATCTCGAACAAGGGAAATCAGCGAGAACTGTACCAATAGCCAAAGAAGACCGTGAGCATGCTGCTGACTTATTTCTCTTAACTGAAAAGCCGGTTTTGTATGTCTGCAATGTAGATGAGAAATCGTTGAAAGTCGAAAATGAATATGTAGAGTCGGTTCGCGAAATGGCGAAATCTGAAGGCGCAGAGGTACTCGTGATTTGTGCAGCTATTGAAGCCGATATTGCCGAATTAGAAAGTTATGAAGATAGGCAGGCTTTTTTGGAAGATCTCGGTTTGAATGAGTCTGGAGTTGAAAAGCTAATTAAATCAGCTTACCGCCTGTTGAACTTACAAACGTACTTTACCGCTGGAGAAAAAGAAGTCCGAGCTTGGACAATTTACCAAGGCACTTTAGCTCCACAAGCCGCGGGAGTAATTCACACAGATTTTGAAAAAGGATTTATCAAAGCCGAAGTAATCCATTACCATGATTTCGTTACCCTTGGGTCTTGGGCAGCGTGTAGAGAAGCTGGTAAGGTGAGTATCGAAGGTAAAGCTTACCATGTGCAAGATGGAGACATCATGTTGTTCAGATTTAACGTTTAATATGAGCAGCTCCCAATTAGATAATTTTAATCCAAGTGGTGTTGGTCAAGCAAATGGAAACTTGTTTGGTCTCCCCTTTACTCCAGATACTGCTAATGTTATTATTTTGCCAGTCCCTTGGGACGTGACCGTTTCCTATAAAGCGGGTACTTCTAAGGCTCCGAATGCTATATTAGAAGCTTCACCTCAGCTTGATTTTTTTGATTCTAAGATTAAAGATGCGTGGAAAATAGGCATTTCCATGTTAGAGGTTGATGAGAAATGGGCTAAAAGATCTAAAGAACTTAGGGAAAAAAGTGCAAAATATATCCATTGGCTTGAATCTGGGGCGCCTCCTGAAGAAGAACCAGGAATGCTATTCGTGCTAGATGAAGTGAATGAAAAGTGTGGATATCTCATGGACTATGTGAGAGCCACAAGCCTTGACTTCTTAGGAAAAGATAAACTAGTTGGTGTCTTAGGGGGAGACCATAGTACACCCTTAGGTTTGATACAAGCACTTGGCCAAAAGCACGAAGAATTTGGTATTTTACAAATAGATGCACATATGGATCTTAGAGATGCATACGAAGGGTTTAAATATTCTCATGCATCTATCATGTTTAATGCTATTCAAACACCTCAAGTGAATAAACTTGTACAAGTGGGCATTCGTGATTATGCCGAATCGGAACTTTACCTCGTTGAAAAAAGTAAAGGAAAGATTGAAGTATTTACAGATCGACAACTATCAGAAGAACAATTCGAAGGCACCACATGGGCCACTTTGTGTAAGCGAATCGTTGAAAAACTTCCTCAAAAAGTGTATTTGAGTTTTGATATCGATGGATTAGACCCTAAATACTGTCCAGGTACAGGAACACCAGTTCCAGGAGGACTTGAATACGAACAAGCGCTATATTTAATTGAAAAGGTAGTTTCATCTGGCAGGCAAATAATTGGGTTTGATTTATGTGAAGTAGGCCCCCGAAAAAAAGACGATTGGGATGCTAACGTTGGCGCACGGTTATTATACCGAATTTCCAACTTGGCACATATATCTAGAACTGCCGAATTCACCCACAGTTTACATTGATAGAACTAAATTTGTTCAACATAATAATTGAATCATGGGAAAAGTATTGATAATTGGGGCAGGAGGGGTTGGAGCCGTTGTAACACACAAATGCGCCCAAGTTCCAGAGGTGTTTTCTGAAATCTTACTGGCGAGCAGAACCAAGTCAAAATGCGATAAGATTGCTGCAGAAGTTGGCGGGAACCGTATAAAAACAGCTCAAGTGGATGCTGATAACGTAGACGAACTGGTTACTTTGATTGAAGATTTTGGACCACAAGTAGTTATAAACGTTGCGCTACCGTATCAGGACTTAACAATCATGGAGGCTTGTTTACGTACGAAAGTTCATTATGTAGACACAGCGAATTATGAGCCCAAAGATGTAGCTAAGTTTGAATATCACTGGCAGTGGGCTTTCCAAGATCGTTTTAAAGATGCAGGAATATTAGGATTGTTGGGTTGTGGATTTGACCCAGGTGTTTCTGGAATCTTTACTGCCCATGCATTAAAGCATCACTTTGATGAGATTCATTATTTGGATATAGTGGATTGTAACGCCGGGGATCATGGAAAAGCTTTTGCCACAAACTTCAATCCGGAGATAAACATTCGAGAAATTACGCAGAAAGGCAAATACTGGAAGCAAGGTGAGTGGATCGAAATCGATCCATTAAGTGTTCATCAACCAATTTCATACCCCAATATTGGAGAGAAAGAATCTTACCTCCTCTATCACGAGGAATTAGAATCGTTGGTTAAAAACATTCCTCATTTAAAACGTGCAAGATTCTGGATGACATTTTCACAGAATTATATCAACCATCTTACCGTATTGGAGAATGTGGGTATGACCAGTATCAAACCTATCAAGTTTCAAGGGCAAGAAATAGTACCTCTAGAATTTTTAAAAGCAGTTTTACCCGAACCAGCCTCACTCGGAGAAGGTTACAAAGGTGAAACATCTATTGGTTGCCAGATAAAGGGCATTAAGAATGGTGTCGAAAAGACATATTTCATCTGGAATAATTGCAACCACGCAGAGGTTTATAAGGAAATTAAAGCACAGGCTGTGAGTTACACGACAGGTGTTCCGGCTATGATTGGAGCGATGATGATTTTAACCAATAAATGGAGTGGTAGAGGGGTCTTTAATGTAGAAGAATTTGACCCAGATCCATTTATGGCTATGCTGCCTAAATACGGATTACCATGGCACGAAGCTGTAAATCTCGAATTGGCATTCGATGATTATAACCTCTGAGTAAAATGGAGAACAAAAAAAGCCATCCGTCAACTGACGGATGGCTTTTTTATTTATTCAATCTCTGAGTTTACTTCACATTGAATTTGCGCACTACTTTGGTATTACCACTAATTACTTCAATCAAGTAAAGGCCAGCGGTAAGATCATGAACCGGTAGCTCTAGCGTATTTCGTCCATTTTCTAAAGATTGGAATTCGGTTGAATAAACTGATCTACCTTGAATATCTGTAACCTTAAGAAGCAACGATTCATTATTTAAAATCTCAACATTCAATTTTACACTTTCATTGGCTGGGTTAGGATAAGGCATCCCAACTTTTAAATTCGACAAATTCACATCCTCAACGGAAGTTACATCAGGACGATAGTATACTTGGAACGGAACACCCATTGGGTATCCAACTCCACCTCCGTTTGCTAGGCTCCAGCCGCTTGAACTTCTCTGGATGGCGTCGCCCGTGCTAGTTAAACCGTTAACTGATATTGGAGGGAAAAAAGGAACTCCGGCTCCAGTTGTAAATGCCCAATACACCCAGTAGTCTTTTCCGCCATCAAGGCGTTGAGGGGCGAACAACTCACCAACGATCCGCATAATTGGACGTGTTGAGTCTAATGGGGTACTCGCACTAGCTCTCATTATCCCTGAGAAATAAGTATTTGCTAGAGCATTTTGAACAGTATCACCATCAATTAACTGTCCTCCAGCTGATGGGTCTCCATCAAATATTGCGAGATAAACAGCAGTAAAATTAGAGTTGAAACCAGAGCCTGTTTGATAGGCATAAAAACCAACTGAGTCCACCTTATATTTTTTCCCTTCTGGTAGACGGAATTTTTCGGCAGTCCAAACACCCGCAGAGAAATTTCCGTTTGCTCCTAAAGTTGTTAGAGGAGGACTTAGTCGACTCAAATCATATCCATTATATCCTGCACCAACATCGGAAATAACTGGGCCATTATTGTAGATGTTGGCTTGTGCGTTTGGATCAGCAACAACCACCGGGAAATTTAGGGTATCATCTAAATTGTAGCCATCATTCGGTAAGTTCGTAAAAATCTTATAATTGAAATTTCCAGTTACCGTTGGGAGGAAGGGGTCGAATTCTATTTGATGAACAGAATCAGGCGCTATAGATGTACTTGATTTAGTGCTTGTATAACCATTCGGCCCTTGAAGCGTCGAAGTGAAAGTTTGAGTAGTTAATCCAGTATTCTTTACATAAAAAGATGGGACAATCGTATCGTTCAAATAGAGATACTGCGAAGCAAAAATCCTATCAACCCCAACATTGTTTTGGGCTGGGAAATTGAAAATAATTTGTGGCTTTCTCAGGTTAGTGAGATTAGTGCTGTCGTTCGGGAAAGTGGTGCCAGATCCAATGACGTACTTAACTGAATTTGTCACGTAAGCAGGAACTCCGGTTGCATTATCGTATCTCCAAGGAATATCCGCGATTTGTCCACCTTGTTGAGTGTATTCAATAAGAATTTCAATGTGGCCACCTGTATAAACGAATGGGGTAGTAAGCATAAAGCGTTTAAATCCTGCTGATGCGCCAGCCTCTGCTGTTGGATTTCCGTTGTATACCAAGGTTGCAGCCGCTGCCTGATTAACCCAATGGATATTACCTGAACCATAAACAGAATCCACTGCATTTCGCATGTAAATTTTCATGTTCGGTGTTCCTTGCAATGGATTAGTACCACCTTCGCGTCTAAACTCAAGGCTATTAATACTCGCCCCGTTTGGAATGGCGCGTACAACAGTTCTGGGATAAATCATTGCCCACCGACCGTAACTCGCACCAGCCAAAACTGAGCGCATAGGGCCATAGTCATTATTGTTTCCTGCCGTAAAAGTGGAAGTGAACTGACCATTACCAACAGTTACACTTTGTGCATTCGCAAAAAAAGTGAATGACATTAGTGCGGAAAAAAGACTAAATCGAAGTAGAAGTTTTTTCATAAGATGTCTGAATTTGATAACAATCTAATAGTTTTTTGAAAGACTCAATCTATCTATTCGACGCATTAACAAGTTTTAATCAAATTTAAAACGGTTCGGATTGGCTATTTTTGAGGAAATAATGATGTGATGTCTCCAGAATTTGAAAGGCTACCCAGCCCGATATTTATTATGCATGAGGAAAGATTGGTGTCTAACCTCGAAAAAATGGCTTATGTGCAAGAAAAAGCAGGAGTCAAAATTATATTGGCGTTGAAGGGCTTCAGTATGTACAGTACGTTTCCAATAGTGAGCCAATATTTATTAGGAAGCACTGCTAGCTCTTTGCACGAGGCAAAGCTTGGTCACGAAGAATTTGGAGGCGAAACCCATGTTTACAGCCCTGCCTATCGCGATGACGAATTCGATGAATTAATGGCCTATGCCGATTACTATTCCTTTAATTCTTTAAATCAATTTCTAAAATTTAGCCCACGTCTATTTGCAAAGAAACCTGCGGCAAAAGCAGGACTTCGAATCAATCCAGAGTATAGTACTGTTACCACCGATTTATACAATCCCTGTATTCCTGGATCTAGATTAGGTATTCGAGCAGAAGATTTACCAGAAAATTTGCCCGATGGTATATCTTTTTTTCATAGCCATAATCTATGCGAAAGTGACTCTTTTGCGTTAGAAGAAACCCTAAAGAGTATTGAAAAGCTCTTTGGTAAGTACTTGCCCAAGCTTAAAAAATTAAATCTCGGTGGGGGGCATTTGATGACTAAGGAAGGCTATGATATTGATCATTTAATCAATACGCTGCTCGCCTTTAAGAAACGACATTCCCACCTAGAGCTTATACTTGAACCGGGTTCAGCTGTTGCTTGGCAAACAGGTTACTTAAGCTCAACTGTTCTCGATATTGTAAGCAGTAAAGGCATAAACGTAGCAATTCTGGATTGCTCCATTTCGGCACACATGCCCGATGTGATAGAAATGCCTTACAAACCCAAAGTCCTGAATGCTTCAGACGCTGTAATAGGTAAACCTACCTATCGTTTGGGCGGACAAACTTGTTTGGCGGGAGATTTCGTAGGGGATTATAGTTTCGAAAAGCCGTTGAACATTGGCGATAAAGTGGTATTCGACGATATGATGCATTACACAATGGTTAAAACGACAACGTTTAATGGAATTAACCTTCCTCACATTGGAATCTGGAGACGAAACAATGAATTCGAACTCGTTAAATCGTTCGGATATTCCGACTTCAAATCGAGATTATAAATTAGTAGCGATCGTAGTCAATGATCAAATTGTCTGAAATTGGCTTTCCTACGCAAGTTAAACAGGCTCCGTCCCTAATTTCGGAATCAGAAATTGCCTCTTGCTCCTCAATTATCATTTCACCTTGTACTTTAAAAGCTCTACACATACCGCAAACCCCCATTGTACAAGCATATGGTAAATCTAAGCCTGCTTCTAAAGCGCTTTCGAGTATATATCGACCATTGCTCACTTCAACTTCATGTTGTTTACCATCCAGCTTGAGGATTACCTTTTTGCTAGAAAGCGCTTCCTCAGTATTGCTTACTGCAGCATCTACTGCCGAAGATTTATGAGTGAGGTAAAAACTCTCTTTATGAATGCGGTCTATGTCAATACCATTACTTTGGAGCATATGGTGTACTTCATGCATCATCCCTTCGGGGCCACAAATGTAATAGTTGGTGCTATTGTCTTGTAGTAATCCGTCATTGTGACAGAGTTGCATCATAAGTTCGGATCTTATTCGACTTGAAATGCCAGTCCATGAATCTGACGGTTGACTCAATAGATGAGTTATTCTAAGTCTAGATCCGTGTTTTTCCTGCAATCTTAAAAGTTGATCCTTAAAAATTATGGAGTTTTCGTTTCGGTTGCCGTAAAACAAATGAACTTTGTTGGATCCTTCATTTTCTAAGGCAGATTTTAAAATAGACATTAGTGGAGTGATTCCACTTCCTGCTCCAATTAAGGCTAAGGTTGGTAATTCTTTTCTTTTGTGATTTAGAGTAAAATTACCATAGGGTTCAAGAACAGAAACTTTATCACCTTCACGAATATTATCGAGGAGATAGTTCGAAACTAATCCGCCAGGGACTCTTTTTACCGCAATTCCAATTACTGGCAATGCACTTGGAGAAGTACAAATACTGTACGATCTCCTCACGGATTTACCTTCTATTTCTAATACAAGTGTTAAAAATTGTCCTGGCCAAAATGAAGGTATTTGATTTTCCGAATCTCTAAAGTAGATTGCTATGGAATCAGATGTTTCTTTAATGATAGTTTCTACTTGTAATTGAAGGAAATGGCTACTCATGATTTTCTGTTGCTTTGCAAAGATAGATAAACTCGTTTCAGAGGGCTATTGTTTCTAATTACTATCAACAAACAAATTCAAGATTCTTTTGAAAAATGAAAAAGTGGTTTTGTTATATCCTATTTACAACATTGTCTATATCCTGCGCCACAATAAGGTATCCACATGCAATTATTCCGGTCTTAGAAGAGGATCAAAAGGTTTCTGTTTCAGGTAGTTTTTCTGATGCCGGAGATTTACTTTTGGTTACAGGTAAAATCAAAAAGTTCCAAGTTTTTAGTACGCTTAGTTTTGACTTGTTAGATCGAAATGGTACCGAGAACTTTTGGCAAACTGGCAAGATTCGATCTGAAGGGGCTCAAATGTACAGGTGGGCAGAATTAGGGATTTCTTACAGGATACACTCGTCTAATCGTAACTCACGTAGATGGGATATATTAATCGGGAGTAGGAGAGAGCTTTCTTATTTAAAACCTTGGCCTGACGAACCGACAAGTTGGGCTAAAAATCAAAGTCAAACGTATTACGTAGGAATTCAGCAATCAAGATTAAATAACGACTTCTTTGGCGGTAATTTTAGTTTAAGTTTCAGACTAAATAACCATAATTATCCAACCCTCGTTGAATTCAGAGCTTCTAAAACCGTTTCCCTTTCCGGTATAAATCTTTTCTCATTAAGTGGTGGTGCTGCTTATGAAAAACATTTATGGAAAAGGTTCTATTCTGTAAGTCATGTGGGATATTCTATCCCAATTTTAACCGATAGGAATCAATGGATGCGGAATGGCGACTGGACGGCTTTTCGATTCACACCATTTTATGGCAGCACTGGTATTTTGTTCAAAATATAAAGGCTACGCGATGGGCGTAGCCTTTAAGCTCTTTAGATAGAATTTGGTTTATAAATAACGTTGCCCTACCCATACGAATCGTCTATTGATGAAGTTGGGATCAGTAAAACTTGCATTCCCAGCTGCGTTACCTCCAGTTACGTGAAAATCACTAAAAGCTGCGTGCTGATTCAGATAAATTGGGCCAGTCAAATTAAATGAAACTGGTACAAATACCTGTGACATTTCATCGGCAATTTGTTCCATAACCTCTGAATCGATAGCGTAGGCGCCACAGCTAATAGCACCATGTTTTGCAGCCATTTTTTTAGCTAAATCTAAAGAGTGTTGTGTACTTTTTGACTTTATAATCAACGCGATAGGGCCAAAAAGCTCTTTTTCAAACAATTTCTCATTAGAGCTCTCAATTTGCAGAAGTACTGGAGATGCTGTTCTTGACTCCGGGAATTCTTCATTTACGATAGCATGAGATTCCACCAAAACCTTAGCCTCGAGCTTTACAACTTCTTTCACTCTTTCAGCCGTTAAGTCATTTTGTACAGCAGCCAAAACTCCGGGTCCCATTTTCGGATGATTAGAAATCGCGTTGACTGAGTCTACAATATGTTGAGTGACTTCTTCGAAAGTGAGATGACCATTCGGTGTAGAAATTCCTGACTCAGGGATAAAAATATTCTGAGGAGCGGTACACATCTGACCAGAATACAAAGAAATGGAGAAAGCAATATTATCCGCGACAGCTTTGATGTCGGAGCAACCATCTAGAATTACAGAATTTACACCTGCTTTTTCGGTGAATACTTCCTTTCCAAGAATTTGCTGTGCTTCTAACCAATTGCCAAACACACTGTTCCCAGTATAGTCTATAAGTTTAACATCAGGATGGGCAACATACTCTTTAGCAACAGGAAACTTTGAGCTATCTACGGCAAGCTGACAAACATTCGGATCAATGTTATTTGCAATTAACACTTTCTGGAGCTCGGCAACAAATATTGCTATAGGTAGAACCGCCTTTGGGTGAGGTTTGACAATAACAGTATTACCCGTTATTAGACTTGCGTACATGCCTGGAACAGTATTCCAAGTTGGAAAGGTGCTACATCCTATAACGAGACCTACACCTTTGGGGATAGGTCGCCATGTTTTTTTAAGACTTAAATCAAACTTTCCCATAGGTTTTACCCAGGTGGTTTCGCTTGGAAAACGACTCAACTCTTCGAAGCCCATGGCTATTGCCTCCAAAGCACGATCAGCCGCGTGTGGGCCTGAAGCCTGAAATGACATTATGAAAGATTGCCCAGTTGTGTGCATGGTAGCATAAGCAATCTCAAAGAATCTTTCTTTAATTTTTTCTAGACTTTCTATCAAAACACCTGCTCGAATAGCAGGGGATAGATGTCTCCAGCTTTTAAAAGCTGTTTTTGATCGTTCTATGACTACTTTATCAGCAAAAACGGGGTATCGAATTCCCAAGCCTACTTGTAGATAGGGAGAAATTTCCTCGCCTTCAAATCTCAAAGGTTGATCTTGAGCGAGCTCGGAAAAATCTGTATTCATCAAATTTTGAAATTTGAGCAAGCCTTCAGCATTTGCATTTTCCCCGTAGGCTTTTGGATTTTCGGGGTATTGAGCATAAAAAGTTCTCTCTTTATTCGCCAGTATGGCTCTTTCAAGTATTTGATTATGTTTTTCAATCAATGACATGTGCGCTGGTTTTTCAAGTAAAGTTATGTGAAATGAGTTGAATTGTACTTTATCCATTTGAGTTAGCTTCTTTTGTTTACGTCAGTCCATAAGAATCAGCTCTTTTTTTTATCTCGCACATTGGTTTTCAATTCGGCTCTTTAACTTCGCTACATGAGCGAAAAAGTACTTCAACTAGAGCAAATGATTGCCCAAGCCAAGTTAGGTGGAGGGCAAAAGCGAATAGATTCACAACACAGTAAAGGAAAACTTACTGCCAGGGAAAGAGTTGATATTTTATTGGACCCAGGAAGTTTTGAAGAAATAGGTATGCTCGTTACCCATCGTTCGAGTGATTTCGGGCTTGAAAAAGAGCATTACCTTGGAGATGGTGTGATTACAGGTTATGGAACCATTAATGGAAGACCAGTATACATATACTCACAGGATTTTACGGTTTTCGGAGGGTCATTAAGTGAGACTCATGCTGAGAAAATCTGCAAAATCATGGACCTTTCCATGCGAAATGGAGTGCCTGTCATAGGGTTGAATGATTCAGGTGGGGCACGAATTCAAGAGGGGGTCGTTTCTCTCGCCGGCTATGCAGATATATTTTATCGAAATGTGCAAGCTTCGGGTGTAGTCCCTCAAATCAGTGCGATTATGGGGCCTTGTGCTGGTGGAGCAGTTTATTCACCGGCTATGACTGATTTCATTTTGATGGTAGAGAATACCAGCTATATGTTCGTAACTGGTCCAAATGTGGTTAAAACAGTCACTCATGAAGATGTTACCAGTGAAGAACTTGGTGGAGCGATGACTCATGCTTCTAAATCTGGGGTTACGCATTTCGCATGTCAAAATGAAATCGCCTGTCTCAATTCAATTAAAGCATTACTGTCGTATATGCCTCAGAATTGCGAGGAAGATGTTCCGATGTATGCATATGAATCAAGTCAGGACGAATTAAGACCTAAACTTGCCAAAATCATTCCTGATAACCCTAATCAGCCGTATGACATTAGAGATGTTATAGAAGAGCTAGTGGATATTGGCAGTTTCTTAGAAGTACATAAAGAGTATGCTGACAATATAGTTGTTGGTTTCGCTCGTTTAGCTGGTAGAAGTATTGGTATAGTGGCCAACCAACCAGCGTCACTTGCTGGTGTATTAGATATTAACGCATCGAAAAAAGCTGCCAGATTCGTTCGTTTCTGTGATTCTTTCAATATCCCTCTCTTAGTGCTCGAAGATGTGCCTGGTTTTTTGCCTGGAACAGACCAAGAATGGAATGCAATAATCACCAACGGCGCCAAATTACTTTATGCGTTTAGCGAAGCCACAGTTCCACGGATAACCGTGATAACGCGTAAAGCTTATGGAGGGGCTTATGATGTTATGAATAGTAAACACATTGGCGCAGATATGAATTTTGCATGGCCTTCGGCAGAAATCGCGGTAATGGGGCCTAAAGGAGCTACTGAAATTATTTTTAAGAGTGAAATTGCAAACGCGGCCAATGCTGAAGAGAAATTCAAAGAGAAAGTAGATGAATACACCGAAGCCTTTGCAAACCCTTACAGAGCAGCAGCAAGGGGGTTCGTAGATGAAGTAATTTTACCCGAAGAAACCCGCAAAAAGCTTATTCGCGCATTCAAAATGATAGAAAATAAGGCAGTTAAATTGCCTAAGAAAAAACACGGAAATATACCTTTATAATTTTATTCAAGTGAATCAACGTATATTATTAACAGTCAATGCATTATTGGTAGTTGCTGTTGCAATTTTGTTTTATTTGCAATTTTCAAACCCTACCGAAAATGATACAAACCATTTATCCGAGGATGATGGAATAGCGTTCGAAGATACTGCCTTAGCACGTATTGCCATGGAAAGTAATCGCCCTTTGAAAATTGTATTCATAAAAGCTGATAGTATTTATGTAAAGTATGAATACTACAATAATCTCAAAAAAGGAATCGAAGCCAAGGCTAAACGTAGCGAAGCTGAATTAGAAGGTGAAATGAAGCGCCTTGAAAAAGATTATCAAGATGCCCAGCGGAGGGCACAATCGATGAGCAAAGAACAAGTCGCAGAATTGGAGCAGCGATTTATGGTACGTCAGCAGCAGTTAGCTCAGTTGAGAGATCGGTTGTCGGAAGAATTAGCGGTTGAAGAAGAAAAACTCAATAGACAGTTAAGAGACAAGGTTCAGAGTTATTTCAAACGAATCTCGAAAGAAAATAAGTTTGATTATATCGTTTCATATTTCCCAGGTTCAAACGTCGTTTGGGCGAACGATAGTTTAGATATCACCAATAAAGTAATAAATGACTTGAACATGGAGTATCGTTCTGGAAGGAACAAGTAATGGTATGAGAGCTCAATTCGCTCACATTATTTATTTATATAATTTATATTATGTTTAATAGGAATTCTTGAAATGTCCGACAATTTTAATTTTTCCTATTGGGAACACGAGTACTACTCCCTTCCCGATGTTTGCATAATCGGTGCTGGAATAACTGGCTTAAGCTGTGCCATCGAACTTGCACGTCAAAATCCTCGGCTCAAAATAGTTGTCATTGAAAAATCTCATACGGGTACGATGGCAACCACAAGGAATGCTGGCTTTTTATGCTATGGTAGTCCTACTGAAATTTTGAGAGATCTTAATTCATCGAATGAATATCAAGTGATAGAATTACTAAAACGAAAACATAAAGGTCAGAATGCTCTTCTTTCTTTGCTGAGAAAACGAAAACAAACTTATAGGCGCGTATTCGGCTATGAATTATTCGATTCCAAAGTTAAGTTTGAAGAAACTGTTGATTCACTTGCTCAATTAAACATAATATTCAAAGAGGCTACAGGAATTGACACTTATTACAAAGAAGTTCAGCCAAATCTCATGCAAGCACATGGTTTGAGTGGCTTTACTGGAATTATACAGCTTTTTCAAGAAGGACAGGTTCATAGTCAAAACCTCGACCAAGCATTAGAACTTAAAGCAAGAAACTTAGGAATTCGCATCTTAAGAGGTGTGACGATTAGAGCCATTCAAGAGGCTAACGGTTACGTTACTTTGTTTAATGAAATCATGGAAATCAAGGCCAAAACGCTTGTATTAGCGACCAATGCGTTCTTGAATGAACTGGTACCCGAAATAAGTGTAATTCCAAACCGAGGTCAAATTTTAGTTACAACAGAATTGAAGTCAATTCGATTAAATGGAAACTACCATTTTAATGAGGGCTACGTATATTTTAGAAATGTCGGAAAACGCATACTTCTTGGTGGTGCTAGAAATGTAGATTTTGTTGGAGAACAGGGTTCGGAGTTGAAAAATAATGATGCGATTCAGAAATGGCTAGAAAACTTCTTGTTTGAGCACCTTGTCTTAGATAAAGAAGCCAAAATAGACTATCAATGGAGTGGAATAATGGGCTTCACTCCTTCTGGTCTACCTTATTGTGAACGCCATAGTGAACACGTATTTATAGCTGGAGGCATGAACGGAATGGGTGTAGCAATAGGAGCTGCTATGGGTTTCGACGTGGCTCAGCTTGTCTTAGAAAAACTAGATCCTAAATACAATCGAAAAAGGAAACTTTAAAACAGGCTTTGCTGCGCAGCTTTTTTAGAAATTTCCTTCACCCCTTCCCTTTCTTGATGCAGATCACCCCATTTGTTGATAGTTTCAAGAACAGGGACCAGCGTTTTTCCATAGTCAGTGAGTTTATACTCCACTCTTGGCGGGATTTCAGGATATGACTTTCTGCTAACAATTCCATCCTTAAGAAATTCTTTGAGTTGTTGCGTTAGCATTTTTTGGGTAATACCATCAACATCATCTTTGATTTCACTAAATCTTTTGGCTTTAGAACGTATGCTCCAAAGGATTTGGATTTTCCACTTCCCGCCTATTATAAAAAGCGCGGCGTCAATACCACTCCTAGTGGTGGTTTCATTTTGTTTAGTTTTCATGATGTAGTTCTAATAGTTACTAGTTAATAGTTACTATATTTTCAGAACTGCTAAAGTAAGACTTGCCTTGATTTGGTCAAAAAAAAAATCGAACTAAGAAATAAAAAAGGCGCCGAAGCGCCTTGAAATTTTTTAAACTATAAACCGTGTTCTCCAAGCCAACGTTCAGCGTCGAGCGCGGCCATGCAGCCTGATCCCGCAGCGGTAACTGCTTGGCGGTAAATCTTATCTTGTGCATCTCCACAGGCGAATACACCTTCAATATTTGTTTTACTCGTTCCAGGAATTGTTTTTATATAGCCCACTTCATCCATTTCAAGGTATTTACTGAAAATTTCAGTGTTAGGTTGGTGGCCAATAGCAACAAAGAAACCTTTTACCTCAAGTTGTTGCAAATCTCCGGTTTTTACGTTTCTGATTCGAACAGCCTCTACCGTATTTGTGCCAATTATCTCGTCGGTTTCCGAATTCCATAAAACTTCAATGTTAGGTGTTTTTAGCACTCTTTCTTGCATAGCTTTTGACGCGCGTAGCTCATCACGACGTACTATCATATATACTTTAGTACACAATTTTGCCAAATAGGTTGCTTCCTCCGCAGCGGTATCTCCCCCACCTACTATTGCAACGTCTTGTCCTCTAAAGAAAAAACCGTCGCATACTGCACAAGCGGATACGCCAAAGCCATTCAAACGTTGCTCAGATTCAAGACCTAGCCATTTGGCTGAGGCACCTGTGGCAATGATAACGGCATCGGCTGTAAGTTGCTTCTCCATATCAATAACCACCTTGTGAGGTTTTTGACTGAAATCAACCGATGTTGCAAGGCCATATCGAATGTCGGTTCCCATTCTTTCGGCCTGTTTCCTAAAATCTTCCATCATTTCAGGCCCTTGAACACCATCTGGATATCCAGGGTAATTTTCAACTTCCGTTGTAATGGTTAATTGCCCACCGGGCTGGAGACCTTGATACATCACTGGTTTAAGACCTGCTCGTGCCGCATAAATTGCTGCAGTATAACCTGCAGGGCCTGATCCAATAATCAAGCATTTGATGTGTTCTGTATTTGTTGACATTGCTAAAAAAACTTCTTCAAAGGTAAGAGCTATCTACGAACAATAAAGGTATCGAGGGTAGTTCCATATCCACCCCAAATTCCGAGAGCCGCACCTTTTCTAGCTTTCAGATTTGTTGCGACTATGGTTGGTGTGCTAAATGGATTTCCTGTGCCGCCTGTTGCAGCTTGTAAGGTGTTCCAAAAGGTGTAATGCGCTTTATCAATCGTACACCACTTTAAGTATACGGTGTCTCCTATTTCAAAGTAGCCAAACTCTTCGAAGGTTAAAGAATCATTGAACAAATAGGCTTCTTTTGCCCTATCTATTGGAAATTCTACCGAACCACCATTAATAATCTGATCTGAATAAATCGATTGAAAATCACTTCCCCAAATTGTTTCTTGATTCCTCTTTGTAAATACTCTTACAAAATTGCCCAAAAACGGGGGATCATCGTACCGCACAAGCACTTGTGCCAATTCTTCATCTCTGGGTGTGGGTGTTACGTTCCCAGCTTCCCTTACGAATTCAGCTCTCGTTTTATACCAGATACTGTCAAATGAATTCTCGAGCGGAATAGTAGTGGTTGCAAAAATTTCATGTTCCGGTGTAATAATTTCTAAGCTATAGCTCGAGCCAAATTGCCCTTTAAGCTTTGTACCTCTATAGTTAAATAAAGTCCAATGTTGAAAGTTAAAATCAGGGCGAAGCGTGTCTCGGATGGTCCCGTCGCTTACTACCACTATCGCATTACTCACTAATAAGCTCGCAACTGCTCCTAAATCTACGGGGTCGAAATAGGGCGAATTCCGTGATAAGCTCACATAGGCGAAAGAATCGGGCTCTATATGTCCGTGAACTACTAAATACCTTGTGGGGTCTGGCAAGTCTAAGGTTATGTTTTTCTCACACGACAAAATTATCGGCACCAGTAGTATGAAGAACCAGGTATTGCGCATACGATCAAAATTTGAAATTCCAGGTCACAGATGGGATAATAGGAAACAGCGAGACTTGTTTGGCTTGAACCGTTAACGACTGCTGCTGTAACGAACCTTCATTTTCTATATAAATGAAGTAGGGATTAAGTCGGCTATAAAGATTGTAAATGGCGAACGACCAACTGCTTTCTACCCTCTTGCCTTTTTTTCGAGGGGTATACACTGCTGCCACGTCCATTCGGTGGTAATTAGCCAATCGATATGAGTTTCTATCACCTATTTGATCAATAATACGCCCTTCTACAAAATATCGCGATTCTGGAACCGTGAATGCGTTTCCAGTTGCAAACACGAAAGTGGACGAAAACGTCCATCGGTCATCAAATTCATAAGAACCTACTACACTCAAATCATGTCTTCTATCGAATTTATAGGGGTACCGTCTACCTTGCATGATGTCAGGGAACTGGCGCCAAGCCCAAGCCAACGTATAACCGACCCAACCGGTAAGCTTGCCTGTTCTTTTCTTTAAAAAGAACTCGGCTCCATAAGCCTCTCCTATTCCAAATACCAAGTCATTTTCGATATTACTATTTAAACCATTAACAGCTCCGTCTCGAAAATCGATTTGATTTTGCAATGACTTGTAGTACAATTCGACAGAACTTTCATACACATTATCGAAAAAGTTCCGAAAGTATCCTAGACTGTATTGCCAGCCAATTTGTGGTTTAACTTTTAGGGTACTTGGAACCCATAAGTCGGTAGGTAAAGCATTCCCCGATGAAGATGCAAGATGGATGTATTGCATATTTCGAGTTATGCCACCTTTTATTGAGCTTTTAGTATCTAAACTGTATCGAAACCCAAATCTCGGTTCTAAGCCACCGTATTGGGCAACGCGTTCACCTTTCGCGAATTCCCTCCTTTCTATTTGTTCCAATAGATTAGGATCGGCAAATCTTTCGAAAATGTATGGACCTGTTTGCACAAAAGCTGAAGCCCTTAATCCTAAATTCAACTGCAAAAGATCTGTAACATCCCATTGGTCGTTAGCATATATTGCGAACTCGTGTGCAAATAAATTTTTTACACCTGGGAGTTCGAAACTATTTTGGCCACTCTGGGCTTGTACTACCGATGGTTGGAAGATGTGATAGATGTATTGCCCTCCAAACTTGACCTGATGTCGTAAAGAGGCGAAATAATCAAAATCAACTTTTGTAGTTAAGTTTCTCACCCCAGAGTTGAGTGAAAACCTAAATTGTGATTGTTCAACTGAGGTTCCAAAATCAAAATCACTGTAAATAATACTGGTATTTAGAAATAGCTTGCTGTTGAAGAGGTGATTCCAACGGAGGGTTGTTGTGGCATTTCCCCAGGGTACACTAAACTTGAATCCACTCTCCTGATTATTAAAGACAAACACATCACGGCCGAAATATCCAGACAGGTAGATACGATCTCGATCACTTATTTTCCAGTTTGCTTTGGCATTAAAATCATAAAAGTAATACCCCGATCCTTTCGCCCTAGCGTCATCTGGGATGAAAGGTTCGGCAAGCACATCTATGTAAGTTCTTCGCCCACTTAGAATAAAAGAACTTTTGCCTTTGACGATTGGACCTTCAGTAGTGAGTCGCGATGCAATAAGACCAAGGCCACCTTGCGTAATGTACTTTTGATCATTGCCATCGTTCATGGTGATATTCAAAACCGATGATATTCTTCCGCCATATTGTGCTGGTACTCCACCCTTGATTATGGTTGCATTATTGATAGCATCTGCATTAAATACAGAGAAGAATCCTAACAAATGTGCTGCGTTATATACTACGGCCTCATCGAGTAAAATCAAGTTTTGATCTGGCCCTCCCCCTCTCACATAAATCCCTGTATTTCCTTCACCAGGATTAGTTACACCAGGTAGCAATTGAATTGCTTTAATTACATCTACCTCACCTAATAAAGCTGGTAGCGACTTCACTTGATCGATGTTCAAATCGGCTCTACCCATTCCAACATCTTTGGTATTTTCATCGGGTCGTCTACCTTCAACTACTATTTCTTGTTTGGTTATTGAAGCAGATTTAAGTTTAAAGTTGTGCGTTAAATTTTTGGTGAGATCAATTTTTATTACCTCCGATTGGTAACCCAAATAACTTGCTGTTAGCTCGTAAACGCCTTTTTCCAGCGTAACAGAGTAAAACCCATATTCGTTGGTGATTGTCCCTTTTTGTTTTTCTTTGATGAATACATTTGCCGCGATTAAAGTTTCGCCGCCCTCCGACCGTACATAGCCGCTAATGGTATACTTTTGGCCAAACGAGGTGCTATGACACACCATTAAAAACAAAAACGTGAACATAAATTCACGCTTTTGCCATACCTTTTTATAGTTGAACATTATCTCTTTACCAATTTTGCAGATCTGATAGAATTGCCTTGAATGATATTTACGAAATAAATACCAGATGAAAATCTCTCAGATAACTGAAACGGTAACACTTGTAGTCCAGTATTTGTTACTAAAAATTCTTCGCTCAATACTTTTTTTCCACTTGCATCGGTAATTGAAATGAATATATTGCTGCTATTAGTGGTGTTGAACTGAATTTCAAAAGACTCTTCTACGGGATTCGGATAAATGCTAATTCTTGTATCGTCAGTGTTGATTTGAGTGTTGGATAGGGCCAATCGAGCAATCGACATGTCAGGAATTCCATATCCTACCAAATTATCTGGAGCATTAGCTTTTGAACCGCTGTTTTGAATGGCTGCTAACAACTGCATATTGGTCACCGTTGGGTTAGTTTGCCATAGGCAAGCGACGAGTCCAGCCATAATTGGACCAGAAAAAGAAGTACCGCTCACCTGGGTAATTCCATTAGATAAGGCACAAGAGACGGCCGCAGAGCCTTGTGCAACAACGTTGGGTTTAATTCGGCCATCAGATGTTGGCCCTATGGAACTAAAGCCAACTCGGTTGCCAGCTGCG
>Ga0209278_1000158_pt1 | contig 84472 bp, 76 predicted proteins | sample JI81BgreenDNA_FD_187504 | JGI IMG/M metagenome (GOLD analysis project Ga0209278, IMG submission 187504) | Wastewater effluent complex algal communities from Wisconsin, to seasonally profile nutrient transformation and Carbon sequestration -... | ecosystem: Engineered > WWTP > Effluent > Algae... | reverse complement strand
GAATATGACTAGGCATTATACACCATGCATGGATTTCCATTCCTTTATTTTTTTGACAAAATTGCAGACTTTCAAGAAATAGCTCTTTGTATTTATTTCTAGTGAAAACGTCTAACCAGCCTACTACAGCAAAACTGACAAAATACAATCCATTTGGATTATGAAATTTATAATTTCGAGACATATGTTAAAGGCGTATAGAGTTTTAAAAATACAAAAAAATAAAGTATACAATTTAAAATGGGTAGGAAATAAATACTTTTTATTTAATTGTTTGAGCAATAAAGTAATTGCTACCACGCGAAGGGATTCGCGCGGGAGCGGGGAATATGACTAGGCATTATACACCATGCATGGATTTCCATTCCTTTATTTTTTTGACAAAATTGCAGACTTTCAAGAAATAGCTCTTTGTATTTATTTCTAGTGAAAACGTCTAACCAGCCTACTACAGCAAAACTGACAAAATACAATCCATTTGGATTATGAAATTTATAATTTCGAGACATATGTTAAAGGCGTATAGAGTTTTAAAAATACAAAAAAATAAAGTATACAATTTAAAATGGGTAGGAAATAAATACTTTTTATTTAATTGTTTGAGCAATAAAGTAATTGCTACCACGCGAAGGGATTCGCGCGGGAGCGGGGGTACAGTCATCAGTGTTCAGTGTTCAGTGTTCAGTCATCAGCAATTAGCTATCTCACTTCCCTAAGCTCGTCTTTTTTCTTGCTTCTTTCTTCTTTCTTCTTTTCTCTCCATGCAAGATTTGAGAAAATAGCCAACACCAACAAAGTCACCAAAACAACATAAAAGCCCCACTTCAATTGCTGAAATTCCTCCAACGTATTGTCATAAACCCATAGTCCAACTGCGGTTATGAGTAAGCTAATGGTAACCAACGAAATCCTGAAAACGCCTAAAAACCGTTCCCGAACCGCATAATAACAAAGCAATACGGTACACAACAAAACGCCGGTAAAGCAAAGCAACGGATAGGATTCCCGTTCTTTCAAATCGGCTACAGTATCCAATTCAAAGCTTTTCAGGGCGAGTTCATACGTTGAAAAAGTCACTTTGGCAGCTTGTTCCTCAGGAGTCTTTTCTTCCCCTAGGGGTGCCGGTTTGATGGGCGCTGTTTTCGGGGAGCTTGCAGATGCCAACGTGGGTGTTTCCTGGTGCTTTCTTTTCAATAACGTTGCATCCGAACACATTTGAAAACACGGAAAAGTAAAACTAACGAACAACGAAAACGAAAGGAGTTGGATGGCTTTTTTCATGGGTTAGCAGGAATCAGTGTTTAGTGTTCAGTGTTCAGTGTACAGTCATCAGCAATCAGCCATTAGCAATTAGCGATCAGCCATTATTTAATTTGAAATTGTCATTGTCATTGCCATTGCCATTCTCACTTCCCTAAGCTCGTCTTTTTTCTTGCTTCTTTCTTCTTTTCTCTATGATCAAACGCTAAGTCAGGTCCCGATAGCTATCGGGATGTGCAGCGGAGATTTTTCTATTTTTATTGGTCCAATTTCTTTAGTCGTTTCTCAACTAAAAAATAAATTAATACCACCCCAAAAACAAGTGTTGTAGCAATTGGTATTCCTAAATCAAGATGCTGTTGGTTTTCAATCAATGAGAGAATGATCGTCACACTATACAGTACCATCAAACAGGAAGAAGCATATTTATTGGCAACTTTCCAATGTTCCAAACTCTTTTTAGCGCTCCCTAATTGATACCCATATAAATAGTTTGGTTTTGAAGGAGGAAACAGATTCAAACAAACTGAAAACACGAGAAGTACTACTAAAACTATGGTCATTATATATGGCTATTTAATTAATTTTTAATTGCTTTACAGCGTAGAATTGCTCCCTAATCGGTTTCCAAGCCCATCAAATGCTGCTTAACCCTTGCAAAATAGGAAATAGTTCAATTCGCACCCTTAGTTTTTTGTCGTTTTTCGCCGCTACCGCGCGAATCCTTTCGCGTGGTAACAAATAATAATTTTTAGGTAGTTTATGGCTTACCTTAAATCCCAAAATATTGAAAAACACAAACATCATCTAATAAGCCTTTTTTACCTGCATAATCTCTTGCACTACTGTAAAGATATTCTTCTGGTTGACTGACAAATCCTTCAACAACAGGGTTGTTGTGAATATATTGAATCTTTTGAAAAATTACTTTATTACTCCATAATTCAATAGGTTTGTTGTCGTGTCTCCAAAATTGATATTGCGATGTATTTGAGTTTTTCAAAGCTTCACTTTTAAAACTAGCAATTAAATTTTCTCTTCTACTTTCCTGAGGATTTTCAGCAATTTCTTTCACTATTTGTTTACTCGTAAATCGTTTTAAGTCGCCTAAAAGTTGCTCGGGATTTTGTTTTCCAATACTTCTAAAAATCAAATGAATATGACTAGGCATTATACACCATGCATGGATTTCCATTCCTTTATTTTTTTGACAAAATTGCAGACTTTCAAGAAATAGCTCTTTGTATTTATTTCTAGTGAAAACGTCTAACCAGCCTACTACAGCAAAACTGACAAAATACAATCCATTTGGATTATGAAATTTATAATTTCGAGACATATGTTAAAGGCGTATAGAGTTTTAAAAATACAAAAAAATAAAGTATACAATTTAAAATGGGTAGGAAATAAATACTTTTTATTTAATTGTTTGAGCAATAAAGTAATTGCTACCACGCGAAGGGATTCGCGCGGGAGCGGGGAATATGACTAGGCATTATACACCATGCATGGATTTCCATTCCTTTATTTTTTTGACAAAATTGCAGACTTTCAAGAAATAGCTCTTTGTATTTATTTCTAGTGAAAACGTCTAACCAGCCTACTACAGCAAAACTGACAAAATACAATCCATTTGGATTATGAAATTTATAATTTCGAGACATATGTTAAAGGCGTATAGAGTTTTAAAAATACAAAAAAATAAAGTATACAATTTAAAATGGGTAGGAAATAAATACTTTTTATTTAATTGTTTGAGCAATAAAGTAATTGCTACCACGCGAAGGGATTCGCGCGGGAGCGGGGGTTCTGAATCAACACATAAAAAATATCCTAAAGGATTAAAAGTAATTTCTGAAAAAGTACCATAGATCCCATCACGATAATGATACTGTATACCGTGCAATCGCTTTTTAATTGAATTTGTTGTATAAATATATACTTGATATTTTTCTGGTAAATCTTGATTTTCTTTATCTAAAAGAAAATGCACTAATTCTTTATCGCTTCTCAATACACCAGAATTTTCAATAGCCAGAAACATAGTTAAAATTTGCTTCAAAACTGGAAGTGGCTTAAATTCTACTGAAATAAAATTTAAATCATCTTTAGTACTTTTTTGCACAAAAAATGTATTCACTTGTTTGACAAAACTAGTGAATTCATTAACATACCATCCACCTGTTTTATTGTTGCAATCGAGACAAAAGTAATGCCCTCCCGAACCTCTGTTACTTCGAATCGATTTACCGAAAACATGACTTTGCTTGTCAAATAAATGTTCATGTTTTTTTATTAAAATTGGTGCATTATTAAAGGCAGATTCAGGTGGAACATGTTCAAAACTAAGTTTTTTATACTGACTGCATAAACGACAAATCCCTTCTTTACTTTTCCCCATTGAATTTAAACTACTTTCAAATAATTTGTATTAACACCTATAAAAATATTCTCTTTTAATAAATCTATTTCATTATCAGTTAAGTCAGGTGCATAAGAAAGAAATTGTGTCATAACTTTTCTAATAACTTTATTCTCCCTGCTGGTTAAACGTTGATCCTTGGCTTCTTCAGACCAATAATAAATAAATAAAACACATTCTTTACTTAAAAGTCTTTGAATTATTTGATGCCACCAAACTTTATCCGTAACACCTAATGAACTGCCAAACACACAAATGATGTTAGCTTTTTTAATCAATTTAGAACATTCAACATCAATTAGATGATTTAATGAACTATTGTAAATTGGTTTAATAAATGATTCTACAAAATCAATGTTAGAAAGAAAGTTTTTATTTGAAATTTGACTCTCGTCATTGACACCAAGTATCAATTGTTTATTTATTGATCCATGTATATGTTTTATTGAATTAAAAGCTACATGATCAGTCAAAGAACCTCTCACAGAATTTAAAGATTGCGATGCACTCGAGAAAAAATCATCTAAAAATGAAGTATAATTGAAAGATATGACATCAATTTTTGAGGTTATATTTTTTTTATTTTGAAATTGTTCTTCAATTTTTAATTTGTCACCATTACGTAATTCTTTATGTGGAGCACATAAATAATGTTTGAGGCGGTCTTTGTTTATCATTGCTCTATCAAAACTTTTTTCAATTATGTTTAAATAATCTGATAAAGAAATAATTAAGTCCTCTCTAAAAACATCAAAATCCTCAGAATGTATAAAGTAACTGGTAAATTCACCCAGTTTAGATTCTAAATCAGCCCAACTCTCTATATCTTTTGAGATGATGCCCTTAATATCATTTATCTTCGTGTTTTTAGACCCTATATTAAGATAATACGAATAAAAATCGGTGAATTTAGTCTTCAACTCAAGATTCAAATCAAACCCATTCCCTATAATATGTACTATATTCATACTATTTAATCTATTCCATAAACTCCACTTTATCAATCTCCTTCATCAATCGATCGGTTTCCGTTAAGGCAACAATGATTTTTTGGTAATGCAAAATATCTTCAAAGTTGAGTTCCCGATCTTTACGGTCTTTGAGCCACTTTTGGGCGGGTTGATAACCGCCGATGTAAAAGTTCCAAGCGACTTCAGGGACATTTGAAAAATACTGGGTAGCGTTGATATATACTTTGCCGTCTTTGTAAACAGGTTTAACCACTATATTGTCACCATCTTCGGGATACCCTGTGATGTATTTTTCAACTACCGGACTCTCCAATAAATGGATTTGTCGTAACTGCCCACCCAAGTCGACCAAATCAAAAAAGATTTTTTGGTTTTTGGGATAAGGTACTCGTGGGAAATCTATTTTCAAAAACTCTTTATACTTTTCTCGATAGTTTGGCGAGTGCAATACCGCATAGATGTAATCCAACAAGTTCAAGGGCGTAAACATATTTGTTTCTACCGTGGTGCCATCGTCTTTGAAGTCTTCAGGACTGAAATACATGCCCGTTTGTTCAGCAATCGCGTTGACAATGTCCATGTTGAGGTTTGGGGTGCGAGTAGGATATTCAAAAGTGCTTTGTTGGACATTATTTTCTGGATACAAATAAAGCGGAAAGTAATTTCCAGAGCCAAATCTTCCTGCATTACTAGTTAGATTAAATTCACCAATATTTTTTGAAATGAAAACATATCTCCAATCACTAACACACTGTCTAGCTGTTACTAATCCAACATTGTCACCATTCAAAAAATGTTTCATGACTTTTCTAACAGTACGCCACACTAATTTATCTTCATAAAAAATAAATTTATCATCAAAAGGTCTATATGAAATCGGTTGTAAAAATTTAGTTAGGTCTTTTTCATTTTTAATGTTATCATATCCTTCTAAAATACTCCAACCTGTTTTTTTATTAACCTTGAATTCATTGTGAAGATATTCTTCATCTCTTGGAGAATTTTGAAATTTCTGATAATATTTTAAGAGTTCATCTTTTTTTTCTTTAATTACAAATTCATCATGTGCTGTTGTTAAACCTACACCATTGACTAAAAATAAACTACTTACTGAAAAACCTTTATCATACAACTCTTTAATACCGAAATCTTTTGGCACAAAAAAGAGTTCAGGTTCTTGTGGTTGTAACTCATTCCAATTTATTGTTAAGTAGGAACTTTTATTCAAAAAAACATATTTATATTCTCGCTTACCAAAGAGGTCAAAATGGAAAACATTTCCTAATTCATTGGGTTTTTTCTTTCCCGTTTTTACAAAAATGTTAATTGAAACACCTTGTTGAATATCAAATACATTGACATCAGGACTTCCGTCAGGGGTAGTTTCTTTTTTCTTGCTATTACCATGTAAATCGATTGTGTAAATTTTATCATAGGTTTTTAGCAAATTCCAACGCATACCTCTAAAAGTAGGATTATCCAAAAATCCGTGAGGATTAATGAATGCTAAAACTCCACTGCCATTTTTTTCAATAAAATGCTGACCATATCGTAAAAACTTTACATAGTCATCATTAATCCATTTTGGGTTACGCTCTTGAAGTTTCACTTTACCCCCCGGCTCTTTTTTGTAATCTTCCATTAAATCCATAATCCATTTCCCTTTATTAGCACTCTCACCACTGTAAGGTGGATTCCCAATAATTACCATCACGGGGGCATCACGTTTAATTTCATTGGCTTGGTTACTTTCGTCGGAAAGCCACGAACTAAATAAGGTGCCGCTATCCTGATGCGCTTCTTCCAAGGAGTTGGTTAAGAAAATTTTGAATCGCTGGTCATCACTCGGCTTATACCCCGTTTCTGAGAGTAGCATATCCATTTTTAAATGTGCCATGGCATAACTCGCCATCAACAATTCAAAGCCATTCAATCGAGGAATCAAGTCGTTGGTCACGTATTTACTCCAAATCCCTTGTTGTCCTTCAAACTTTTTATAAATATGGCGCACCACTTCTGCCAAAAATGTTCCTGTACCCGTTGCTGGGTCGAGTATTTGCACTTTGTGTACCTCTTTTTCAATCTTCTTCCCAAAGTAATCTACCTTTACTTTGGTTTTGCTCGTATCGGCTAATCCTTGGGGTAGGTTAAACTCCGTTTTTAAAATATCGTCTACGGCACGTACAATAAAATTTACTACGGGTTGGGGGGTGTACCAAACGCCACGGGCTTTGCGTAACGCGGGATTGTATTCGCCCAAAAAGGTTTCGTAGAAATGCACTACAGGGTCGTCCTGCTTGGTGCTCTTTCCAAAATTTTTCATGATCTGTGCCACATCTGAGGCTAAAAAGATGTTGACCAATTCGTCGACAATCCACACCAATCGATCATCCAAATCATAGCCTGCAATATCCTGAAATAGTTTTCGTAGAAAAGGATTACTCTTGGGTATTAACGTGGCCGCTTCTTCGCGTGAAAAGGTGGGTAAGGTTGGGTCGTGATACCGCGCTGCAAACATTCCATACGCAATGGTTTGGGCATAAATATCTGAGAACGCTTTGTTATCAATGTCATGAATCAGCATTGCTTGAAAGGCTAACATTTGCCCTTTTAAATGCGACCGTTTCTCCTCGGCATCATCTTGATTCAAACTTTGTTCAATAATGTTGGCCATCAATCGTGCCTTACCCGCCATCATTTGAGCCAACTTGGTAGGACTTTTAATCGACTGTGTTATCGTTTGCACAAAATTTTGAACCAACGATAGGAAATGGTCAAACTGTTCCGGTAGGGGAACAATGCTCCCTGATTCCACGCGCCCAATTTGCACTTTGGTTACAAATTCACCCTCCTTATAAAAACGAAATTCAAGATAATCGGTGATGATTAAGTTACTCAAACCGTTCCGATAGCGGTCAAACTGCTCTTTGAGCGTTTTACTGTCCATATCAACACCAATATCTTTGGCTTCAATGTAGCCTACAGGGATATCTTTGCGAGTCAAAACATAGTCAGGCGCACCACAAGCTACACGTGCAGGTTCGTTTGTCACCAAAATATCAGGCAACAATGATGAGAGTAAAACTTGAAGATCCCCACGATACGAATGTTCTCGTGCTTGCCCTGTTTGGTATAAAGTGTTTAAATTTTGTAGGTATTGGGTAAGGTTCATAACGGCATTGATATGTGTTTTCCAAACTTACAGAAAATCATGTGAACTGAAAAGGTTTAGTTATCCACAATCGCGTATAAGATTTTTCTGAACTCAATTTTTCAAGGGGAACAGATTTTGCACAAAACGCTATACATCATGTGTCTATTTTAAAAAAAAGTAGAACGATTTTAGCACATGGGTTTGGCGGTTTTAGGCGGTTTTGTGTAATTTCAAAATGAATTTATAAACCTTATTATTTATGCCTAATTTAAATTTTAATCGTATGAATGTGACTGCCACCTCAGAACAAGTTAATGCTGTCAAAGCCGCATTACAAGCCATCAACACCAATCTTCCTTTTTTAACAGGGCTTACCCCGGAAGAGCGCAGTTCATTACCTTCCATTAATGTCAACAACAAGGTATTTACGGAAGATGCTATCAACGCAGGGCTCAACAACGCTAGTTTGATTCCCTCGTATGTTTCGGTCGCCAACATGCAAAGCGATCTCACCCTTTTTCATCAGTTGGATGAATTGATTCTGTTAACCAAACAAACGCTTGAAAAACTCGAAGACACCCAGCTCCTCGCGGGAAGTGAAGCCTATACTTCGGCCTTGGCGTTGTACCGCTTGTTTGGGTCGGCCGCCGAAGCCGCTGTGCCCGGTGCCGATAGCATCTATGCGCAGTTGAAAGAACGATTTACCGCCAACAATGCAGGTTCGGGCAGCGGTAGCGCCAGCTAAAACGCACCCAAGGCACTCAATAGTACGCATGATGCGTAGTGACACTACTCAAAATGCGTACTATTACTACGTAAAAAGCGTAGTCACACTACGCATGATGCGTAGTCCTACTACTCAAAAAGCGTAGTCATACTACGCAAGATGCGTAGTCACACTACGTAAAAAGCGTAGTCATACCACGCAAGATGCGTAGTCGCACTACGCAAAAAGCGTACTCTCACTACGCATGATGCGTAGTAAACGATAGAAAGGGCGTTCCTTTTTCTTGAAAGCCGTACCGTATGTTTATTTAAAATCCAGCTTCTATGCCAAAATCGATCAAAAAATACCAAACCCTCCAAGACGACGATGTCCCACACGTAGGCCAACGCTTAAACCAACACGTAAAAACCCTGGGCATCAAAAAAGCCTTCATCCAACGGGCCTTAGACGTCAACCAAACCACGATTAGCCGTTACTTTCGGCAACATTCGATACAAGTCGCGATCTTGTGGCGGTTTAGCCGCATCTTGAAATTTAACTTTTTTATGGCCCTGGGTGAACAACTCCAAATTCCCTACACCACCCAAGCCGAAAAAGAACTCCGCAACACCCTCCACCTCAAAAACCACGAAATCGAACTGCTTCAGGCGAAAGTTAATTACCTAGAATCCCTACTCAAAAAGACATAAAAAAAACCGGTGATGCCGGTTTTTTTGGTTTGATGTTTTTTGACCACTCGAAGGAATGAGCGCGGGAGATTATACTTCTTTTCGTAAACTTACTAATGAAAAGTTTTTAAAATAGTATCTAAATAAAATAATTGTTAGTATTAGATAAGTAAATAATACCCAATAGTACTTTTTGTTGGAAAGTAATATTAGTGCAAAAATCATCATAATTATATTAAAAAACCATACTCGTATAAAATGCCAAGTAAGTACTTTTTTAAATCCTTGTGAATAATCATTAATGATTTTGAAATCATCTAAAATGAAAAGAATTGCAAAGTTTAATATACTTAAATATACACTTTTGTAACCAATAATTATGAAAAACTCAGCTAATGCAATGTTTAGAATATAAAATGAAATTTGAGAGAAGAATAAAGTTTCACGTCTTTCAAAACTAATGTTTCCTTTATAATTTGGTAAGCTTCTAATTGGAAATATTCCTATTAAAAGAAAGTTCGTTATGTTTCTATCTAAAACTTCTCTATATATATACGATAAAAGATAAATGATTATAAGTAAAGAAGAAACTCTGATTGGTAAAATTCCTAAAATATTTTCTTTAGAAATCCAGCTCGCTAGGCCTGAGATTAGAAGATTATAAAAGCCATTAAAAATTGAAAAAAAACCAAAAAACAATCCAATGCAAAGCATAGATGTAATAAAAAAATACTTCAGGAAATCAAACTTTATTTCCCTATATTCTATTTCGCCGCTTGTTCGTTTGATGAATGAGTTGTTGAATAAAAAGAATACAATTACAGTTAATAGAAGTGAAAAATAAACACCCTTATTGTAGTTATCAGCAAAATTTCCATTTACAGTAAGCCAATCAAAAACATGAAGATTTCTTTTAGAAAAATAGTTATGTAGATTAATGATATTCGTTAAAGTGAACTTGTATATTAAAAAGGTAAGTAAAAAAGAAAAAGCTCTGAAGAGAATATATTTAAGGTGAGCTAGAAACTTATTCAAAAGTTCGTTATCAATGGCATAATCTTCAAGTTGTCTGAACAATTCCTTTGAGTTTGTTAATATAACTAATAACGAAAATAATCCTGAGGGTAAAAAATAATAAATCCAATTTTGAAAATCAAAATAGATTACTTTTTTTTCTATCAAATTACTAAATATAATTGACTTGTTTAAATCTAAAAGAACATAAGTAAAACTAATTAATACACTAAACTTTATAAGATTAAACAGAGTTTTTATACTCAATAAATAAACAACTCTTTCGATAAATCTTCCATAATTTCTTAAATGCGTTTCTGAATAAATTTCAATTGAAAGTATTATTAAAGAAAGTAATATTATATTTAGAATTTCCATTATTGTTGCTTATTTCGTGACTAATTATAATATTTATCTACTTAGTTTTTCGCACAGGGAACTATCAGATTTCGAGATGTTTTATTTAACGACGTCTGCTCCCATGGCGGCAAACGGCTGTTAGTGGCTGTTATTATTTTTGAGTCTGACGTATGCGGTGTCAACATTTTTGGCATTTGGTGATATTTGGTCATACTTAATTTCAAAAATATTTCTGGATTCAATAAACCTTTTTAATGATTGAAATCCATAATTTCTATAATTTATTGTTGTGTTCCTAACCAAGAAAACACCAAGTTGGGCTAATTCTGCCCAACCTTCACTGTCTGCGAGATAAAGAATTCCTTTTTTTATATTTAAGTCAATTTCATCGTCTGTTATTTCGATGTCCTTAAATATATCGTCAAAGTGCTGAAACAATATTTTGTTTTCTTCGCGTAAGGTTTTTATTTCATCAATGGTGTCTGCTTTGATTGTTGTTTTTGATAATTCCCCTATTTCCTCAATAAACCTTTGAGCGTTGTAGATATATACTTTTTGACCAGTTAATTTATTGAACTCAATTTGCAATGCAGGAAGCATACCAATTGTCCTGCCCTTGTGTATATACAACCAATCTTCTTTTTCGTCATCAGTTATGAAAACTATATCCTTTTTCTCTTTTTTTGCTAACTCAATAATTTGTTTCCATAATATCAAGTCGCCAAACTGTCTTGTTCCTCCTTTATTTTTGTCCTTAAACCCTGGAGGAATATCAAGATTATATCTCTTGTCCCCTTCCTTATAAATTTCTGAGGTTTTGTCCTCGTCAAAAGCACTACCAACTTTTTCGTCAAAATTTTCTATGATTTTTTCTAATATATCGTCCTTACTTAATCTTTTAGAATACTCTTGACTTCTGATGTCTAATTCTGATTTTAGTTTGCTTGAAATCGCTTTGAATTCGTCTAGCAATTCGTTGCCAACATAGGGATGTTTCCTTTGATTGTTTAATGGGTCTTCTATGTTTTTTGAAATGCTTTCTTTTAAATCAGAGTATGCTTTTTCTTGTTCGGAAATCACAATTAGTCTGTTATTGAAATATTCTTGAACTGCTTGATTTGTCAGCCAAATTCTGTCTTTAACCTTTTTAAGTAAATCAAAAAATGTGTTCGTTGTCTCCGCCCTATACCTGTAAAAGTTCAGCAATATATTTGCGTCAAAAGTTAACAATGAATTCTTCCAAACCTTTTTAAGTTCAGCTTCTTCAATTCTAATGTAGGCAAAAAAGTCTTTTTTCATTTGCTTTTGTTGTTAAATGTTTTGTCTATGGTCTGTCGATGTTGCACTGTCGATTTTATAGCCGATAACGTCTTACTAAGTACTCCAAAACCCTACGAACCTACCCAAAAATAAAAAATAATACTACAACCCGCCTCAGGGTTTTTATCTGTTCTGTAAAGTATTTTTCCGGTGGGATGGGGTATTTTTCCGTAGCGTTGGGGGTGTTTTTCCGGAGGGCTTGAAATTCAGGGCGTTCCGCAAGAGGCGGCGTTAAAGCAGCGTCCATAAAAAACGGCGCTGTGGGGCGCCGTTTTGCTTATTTGTGAAATTATTCTTACCGAGGCAGGGGTGTTGTAAAGACCACGCGAAAGATTGACTCCGTCGAATTTCATTTCGCGCGGGAGCGGGGGAGAAGAATGAGATAATGATTATGAAATATCTATCCCTTTTGGTTTTGGAAAATCTATTCCTAAATGGTCATACAAAGCTCTTACTTTGGAACGCCAACTTATTCGGGCTTCTGTCCAAGTTTTACTACCTTCAAAAATTTTTATATTGTCATGTGTATGTGTTGGGAATTTTGAAGAAGCTGTTATGTTGTCAAAGCTAATCAGTGGTTCAAGGTTGTCTAAAACAGATTGGTTTTTATCTAAATCAAAAATTGTTTTATGCTCTTCTTTATTGAATTTTTCAGCTTTATCTTTTAAACTTTCATAGAGCGTGCTTAATTTGATTTCATCAGTAATAAAATCTAAATCGTAGATGTCTTTTTTAGTAGAACGATTGGACAAACTAACTAGCTTGTATAAACCAATATCTGCTTTACTGAATAATCGGATGTCATTAATAGTCTCAATTTCGAAAATATGTTTCATGTTTTGTAAAACATCGACTTTTATCATTGTTCCATCTTCACTGTCAATAAAAAATCTTAAAAATGAATATTGATCATTTATATCACATGGGTTATCAAAATTTCTAGCATTCTTTCCGAAACTAGCTTTTACCTCTTCTTGAATTTTATTAAATCCTTCTAAGCCAATAATTTCAGGACAAAACATATCAATATCATCTGAAATTCTATGATTGTATTGTAATGCTAAATTTGTTCCACCGGCTAAACTGAAGCTAGCTAGAGAGGGTAAACTTTGTAATTGAATAATTGTTTTGACAATTGCTGGAGAAACAGCACTCATTTTAGAGGGAATAACGAAGAAAAGGCTCTACTTTATATCTTTTCGCCACACTAACACAAACTTTGTTACTGATGTTTTCTTTAGTGTTTTTAAGGTATTTTACAATAATTCTAGGACTATAAAATTGCTCTAATCTTTTAATGTCTCTCTCAAAAGTATCTGGTGTTGTTGCATACATGGCTCTTGGGATAATGATAGCTTTATCTTTTTCAAGACTTAACTTATCACAATCCATATCCCAAAAAAGGTGTTTGGGAAAAATTGTCGCTATGTTTACTTTGTTTTTCATTATTTAGTGTAAATCAAATATAATACCAATATAACTCCTATGTCTTGATTATCATTATACTACTATACAAAAGTATAAATTTTAATTATTTCAAAGATACATTAATAGAATAGTTTAGATCAAATTAGTTTTACTTAACCCGTTGGGTGTAATTATTTGAAGTAAAATAAATTAAACAAATGTGTAAGCTCCCCATTTTTAGTACAGCTCTAAATTATAAAATTCGTCGCGACCTGCCCTCAGGGTTTTTACCTGTTTTTTGGGGTATTTTTCCGCAGCGTTGAGGGTGTTTTTCCGGAGGGCTTGAAATTCAAGGGGTTCCACAAGTGGCGGAGGGAATGCAACGGCCACAAAAAGCGGCGCGGTAGGGGTGGGGTTGCTTATTTGTAAATATGTTCTTACGTAGCAATAGCAATAACATTAACAATGGCAATGGCAATGGCAATGGCAATGGTAAATTCCAATATTTAAAATTCCAAATTCCAATAGCTAACGACTATTCCCCCTTTGGGGGCTAGGGGGGGGGTAAAAACCAATCCCCGGAGGGCACGCGGGGTGTTCCGGGGAGTGGGCAAACAAAATAGTGAGGAAATGGGATTAAAAGGTGGTTCCGTTGGGTTGGTACACAAAACGGAAGGTATAGTAACGGCCCAGGGAGGTGGCATCGGGGTTGGCAGGGGCGTCTTTGTAGTAACTTAAAATTTCCATCTTGGCATACTTCCCGTCGTGGGTGCGCACCACCAAAATTTTACCCGCAATAGGGGTGACCAAATTGGTACTGCTGTTGTACGTATACCACCCTTGTCCACTGCCCGTGGGGATCGCATAACTTCCCGCCGCATCTTGCACAAAGCTCGTCGTGGCCGGTACCGCAGTAACGCCCGCCAAGGTATTGTTCACGATACTCACCGCTCCATTGCCCGTACGCGCGGGTTCGTCGGTGATTCCAATAGCACTTCCGCCGTTGACCAACAAGGTGGTGCCGCGAAAGGCAATGTCCCAGCTATCGTCGGTCACTACAGCGTTTTGGGCAAAACTAAATTTGGTAAACGCTCCGCCCACCGGTTGCCCCTGGCCGCCCGTTTGTGGCGCATGCAAGTTGGTAAACGTTTTGGTTTCCAAAGCCGTGGCTGCCGGAGTGGTTTCGTCGTCGGAGCAGGCGGTAAATAGGCCAAGCACTAAAATCAAGGCCCATGTGGTCATAAAAGAGGTCGTTTTCATAAAGGTATATGTATTAGTATTTATTTTTAAAATTGATAGTGAATCCGTGCAAACCATTGCCGTCCGGGAAGGTTCGGGATGTTGGCCGCGTCGGTATAATCAAAGGCATTGTTGACGCCGAGTTGTAGGTTGATTTTGGAGGTAAATTCCTGGGTCAGGGTCAGGTTAGTTTGAAAAAAACCTTGCACAAAATCGTCGTAGCGGTCCAAGATGGCATTGCCGTTGGTGTCAAAAACCCCGTATTTGCTGCGGTACAGCAGGCGTGTAAGGATTTCGGTTTTCCATCCCGGAAGGCGGTAGCGTACTTTCACGTTGGCCGTGTGCTGGGAGCGGTTGAAGAGTCCAACATAATCCTGCGACCGAAGGGCAAACGTACTTAAGGTAACCGGGTCTCGGGCAAAAACTTCCCCCCGTTCGATACGGTCCACCACCGCTTGATCTTTGGCGATGAGGTATTGGTAGCCTGCCGCAAAGTGGAGGCCGTTTTTTAGGGTATACTGGCTATTGAGTTCCAACCCATAGGTAAAAATTTGATCGACGTTAAAGTACGAAAACACATTTTGCCCGTTGGTTTGCTGCGCTACGGCCCGGGTATCGATCAGGTCGCGAATACGGTTGTAAAACAGGTTGTATTCCAACGTAAACCGCTCTTTTTGGTAATAGCCTCCCCAGTTGAGGTTGAAGGACCGTTCGGGTTGTAAAGGTTCCGATAAATCAAACGGGTACACAAACAACAGCTGCCCTTGATTTTGCAACGCAGCCAATTGCGCGGCCACAACATTATACCCCAACACGGCATAGCCCACGGTGGCATTGGTAAAATTGAAATACAACTGCCGTAAGTCGGGCGCTTTGTAGCCATAACCCGCTGCGATTTTTAGCGAAAAATGATCGTTCCAACGGTAGTTGAAGGCGAGTTTGGGACTCCATTGCGAGGGATATTGAAAATGACGGTCGTACCGGAATCCGGCCAAGACGTTCCATGAAGCCCCCAAGTAGCCTTCCCATTGGCCCAACACATAATACGATTGAAGCGCCACTTGTTCCTTAAAATAGGTGCGATCGAGCGATTCCTGCGTCATGCCCACCCCCGACGTAAATCGGTGTTTGCCCCATTGGCCATGCCAGCGAACTTCGGGCCGGTAAAACCATTGGTCAAAAGTGGTAGTTTCTACCCGTTGGCCGTTGTTTTGATTCAAGAACTCGTCGGCTTGGTATCGGGTGGCATACAAATCATAAATCAGTTTCATGTGCGAGGTCAATTGATGGTGAAATAACCCCGAGACGTTCCATTCCAACTGCCGACTCAATCCGCGTAAGGGTTCGGCATTGATGACCGCCTTGTACACTTGCTCTTGGTGAAAAAGGCGGGTGCTCCATTGGCCGTGAAATCGATCGGAAAGGTGCAGGCGTATTTTCGGCTGCAGCGTCAGGTTGTAGTAGGGTTCCACGGTTTGTTGAAAGGCGTTAGGCACAAGGGCGTAACCTTGCGTTTTGAAATAATTTGCAAACCATTCCACGCCCACTTTTTTCTTTCCATAAGTAAACGAAGTTGCTACATCGTGGGTGTCAAAAGAGGCCGCTCGGTACAGGATGTTGCCTTGTAATGGGGCGTCTAAGGGCGTTTTTTTGGTAATAATATTGACGACCCCAGCGAGGGCTTCGGAGCCGTACAAACTCGATGAAGCCCCTTTTACAATTTCAATCCGTTCGATATTATGTACCGTGATGCGACTCAAATCGAGGGTTCCTGCCCGGCGTCCCATCAGCGGTTGGCCGTCGACGAGAATTTGAACATAGGCCGCATCGAGTCCTTGCAATTGAATGCCTTCGCCGCCGCCAAAATCGGGAACCATAAGGAGTCCGGTTTGCTCTTGAATGATTTCGTTCAGGCGACTCACCCCTGATTTTTGAATTTGGGCCGCGGTGATAATTTGCACGGGCAAAGGGAGGGTGGCTACCTTACGTGAGGTACGCGTTCCCGTGACCACCACCTCTTCTAGGGTATGTGCGGTCAAGGTATCTTGGGGAGTTTGCGCACCCCCGAAGGAATGCATCAACGCCCCACATATACTTCCTACGATGTAGCCCCTTTTTTTCATTAGGAAATAATAAAACGGTCAATAATAGTGTTGATTTCCTCTTGTTTTGCGTCGGGTTTGAGCGCTTGCAAATGCACGTGCAAGGGTTTGCCCTCAACTTCGGGTCGCAGTTTTAGGTCTTTGTTTTTGGCGTATTCGGCGTCCCATTTCGCTCTTACTTTTTTCCAGAAGCCTTGGTGTTCGTTCCACCATTTTTGGGCCGCTTCACAACGGGAGTCATCGACTTTGGTGTAGGTGTTGTACCCTTTTTCTTGGGCCAAGACATAGGTTTCGCCCGAGGTTTCTTTGATGATTTTGTCATTGTCTTGGTTGTGCACCCAACCGTAAGGCGTAAGTTCTACCGTGTTCAAGCGGCGGGTAATGTTGTAATCGCTGCGTTGGGTATATTCCCTGCGGGGTAAGGGCGCATCGGTGGTATTTTGCCAAAAATCGCGACCGTCAACATGAATCCAAGAAGCACTCCCGGTGTAACGCGGCTTGTCATCGACTTCAAAGACACTTTGGGTCCATTGTCCTTTTACCGATTGGGCAGGTACCGTTTTGAACGTCCAATCGTTAAACCCATTGTAGGTATAGAAGCGTTGGTTTTCAAACGTCCAATCTTGGCGCCAATGTTTAACAATCATACCGCGTCCCACAATCAAGAGGTGTTGGATGGATTTTTTTTGCGGTTGGTCTTCAATGAGAACGGCCCATTCCAAAGCCGTTTCATGTTTTACGGGCGACGGTTTGTACGTCACCGAATCTTTGGGGTAGGCAAAGGTTTCGGCGAAGTTGAATTTGATTTCATAGCAGCCACACATCGATTGAATGGCTTTGGCATCCTGGGGATTTTGCGCACTTACAAACGACGTTAAGCCCAGTGCAAGTCCTAATAAAAGTGGTTTCATTGTTATTATATTTAATTAGACTAATTCTAAACAATGCAAATGTAAAGCTCTATTTAGAATAATTCCAAATAATTTAACGCTTTTATTTTGGCCTTTTTTAATGGGTTTGTTATTCAGGAGTTTAAAGGGAAAAAGTGTTGTTTAACGAGTTGTTTTTGGGCTAAAAAGATATGTAAAGCAGAAGGGAAAAGGGGAAAAGTGAAGCATGAATGGGTTTGTTTTTCTCCCAAAGCGTTCCTTTTGAAGTTTTGGTGCCGTGGGCAAAACGGGGCGATGAAAAAGTCCGACAAGATTTTTACTTTTCAATTATTCGTGTACCTTTGCGCCCGTATTTAGGTTGTTTGTACACGGTTGTGTACACACATTAAAAGGGAATCAGGTACGAATGATTATTTCAAATTTTGAATTATAAATTTTAAATTATCGATCAAATCCTGAGCTGTACCCGCAACTGTATGCTACTAAGCTTGTTTTTACTACAAAGCCATTGCTCTTTCGGGAGTGAGAAGGTAAAAAACAAGACGCAAGCCAGGAGACCTGCCTCAATACGTGGAGTATCAAACTTTCGGGAATAAAAGTTTGGGTATGGGTAATTCTATACTTTTTTCCCCAGTATTTATTCATTAAGGGAATTAAAAAAAATGAAAAAAAACCTTTGTGGTATCTGTGCTTTGACGGCATGGGTATCGGCTGTGTCGTATGCGCAGCAATCCGATTCAACCCGTGTGAATCAATTGGATGAAGTGGTGATTTCTGACACCAAATTTGCACAACGCAAAGAAAAATCAGGAAAAGTCATTGTCAAAATTTCACGCGAATCTTTAGAGCAGCGTAAGGGACAAACCTTGGCGCAAGTGCTTTCTACCGTGGCGGGAGTTGAAATCAATGGCAATCAAAGTGCCAACGGTAAAAACTTAGGCTACTACGTTCGCGGCGGTCGCAATCAGCAAGTTTTAATTGTTATCGATGGCGTACCTGTTACCGATCCTTCGGGCATCAGTTTTGAATTTGACTTACGGTTGCTAGCCGTCGATCAAATCGAAAGTATCGAAATCATGAAAGGCGCTGCCAGCACGCTTTACGGTACGGGAGCCGCTACGGCTGTCATCAACATTACCACCAAAGGAGCGGGTAAAAAAGCGCTCCAAGGGCAGGCGTATTTGAATATCGGCTCCAATAATTCAGCGGCACAAAGTACGATCAACGGGCAGGAGTTCAACCAAGGATTTTCGGTCAATGGAACGTCGGGCAAGGTCACGTATCAAGCCGGAGTAAACAGTACGGAGTCGGGCAACCTCTCGCAATTGGCGCCCCCTGTGGGACAAACCTATGAGGAGGACCGTTTTTCACGTTTGAATTACCACGGAAAATTTGGCTATAAAGTTTCCTCGCGTTTCCGTTGGGAAGCCTTTGCACAGGTCGATCGCATTGCCAATGATTACGACCAAGCGTTTGACAACACGGGTACCGGCGACACTCCCATCAATACAACGACTTCAGAGCAAACCCGTTGGGGATTTACACCAACACTGTCGTTTCGCAAAGGGGAGTTAAAATTGATCGCGGCCTACTCCAAAATTGTACGTCGTTACGATGAATTCAATGCCTGGTCGGGAACCACTGATGCTTCTGAGTACGCTGGACGTTCGGTGAATGTCGATTTGTTTTCCAAATACCAACTCACCGATAAACTCTACCTCGTGGCGGGAACACAGTACCAGTTTCACGACATGCAAACTCAAACGCCCTTTGGTGCACAACGGAGAGAGGCGACAAAGTTTGCCCTTATCGATCCGTACCTCACCTTGGTTTGGACAACCGCTTGGGGCGGAAATTTAAACGCGGGTGCCCGTTGGAACCACCACAGCGAATACGGCAACAACGTGGTGTACAATATTAATCCCTCGTACCAATTGAAGGCATTCCCTGTAAAACTAATTTCGTCGTTGAGTACCGCTTTTGTCACGCCTAGTTTGTTTCAATTGTATTCCCCTTTTGGAAATACGCAATTAAAACCCGAAACAAATCTTACCGCGGAGTTGGGCGCTGAAGCTCAGTTTTTACAGAAAAAATTACGAGTCAGTGCAGTCGGTTTTTACCGAGAGCAAGTCGATAGTTTTGGCTTTTTTACCGACCCTGTAACGTTTAATTCGAATTATATCAATATCACGGGATTAAACAAGGCGCGTGGGGTTGAAGCAGATGTGGTTTGGCAAGTGCATAAAAAAGTACACCTAACCGCCAATTATACCTTTACCCAAGTCGATGAAGCGTTGAATCGTTTGATTCCAAAACACAAAGCCAACATCGGATTGGATGTTACTCCCTCTTCGCGTTGGTTTATTAATGTCAACTATCAATATGTCGATACCCGCAGGGATTTGTTTTTTGATGGCGCAACTTTTGCCACCACAGCTGTTGATTTGAGTGCCTACCGCTTGTTTAATGGTTTGGTAAAGTATGAGGTATTCAAAAACCAACTCACCCTTTTTGCCGCCGTGACCAATATACAGAATGCCAACTTTACCGAAACCATCGGGTATACGACTCGAGGGCGTAATTTTAGCTTGGGATTGAATTTGAATCTGTAATTTTTTTACCTCAAAACCTACGGCTCCTCCTTGATTTTCAGGGGGAGCTTTTTTTTTGAAAAAAATGTAACGTTACTTTGTAACAACACGGAAGGTAGTTCGTCTTCCTTTTATAAACCCGGTATTCCGATGCAACAGCACGAATTTGTAGCCTTAATTACACCGTTTAAAGACAAAGTATTTCGTCTGGCCAAGCGGTTGTTGGTGAGTACCGAGGAGGCTGAAGATGCTACGCAAGAAGTCATGGTAAAGTTGTGGACCAAGCAAAATACCCTTGAGGAATTGAAGAGTGTCGAGGCGATGGCGATGACCATGACCAAAAACTATTGTTTGGATCAGTTGAAGTCGAAGCGTGCTGGGAATTTACAGTTGGTACATACCAATTACCACGATCGGCAAGCGGGATTACAGCAGCAACTGGAAGATAGCGATAGCTTACAATGGGTAGAGAAAGTCATGCAAGAATTGCCAGAACAACAACGCATGATTCTTCAAATGCGGGAAGTAGAGGATTATGATTATGCCGAAATCGCCGCTATTTTGGAGATGAATGAAACTGCCGTGCGGGTGGCTTTATCCCGCGCTAGAAAAACATTACGTGAACGAATGACACAAGTACATCATTATGGAATGGAATAAGATAGAAGCGCTTTTGGAGCGTTATTTTGAAGGACTGACCACCCTAGAAGAGGAGCAAGCCTTGAAAACATTCTTTCAAGGGACAAACGTGCCGCCTCATTTGGAATCCTATCGATCCTTGTTTGGGTATTTTGCCCAAGCTAAACAAGAACGAATGACGCCCCCTATTCAACTCAAATCAAGCCGCAATGTCTTTATCGGATGGTTGGTTGCGGCGAGTGTAGTGGTCATGCTTGGAATTGGTTTTATGACGTGGAATTCACCGTCGGATGCCCCTCAAGCCCTTGCCCAAACCGAGTTGGGAACCTATGACACTCCTGAAGAAGCCTATGCAGCTACCCAAGAGGCTTTGGCAATGGTATCGGGTCATTTGAATACCGGTATTGAGAGTATGGGGTATTTGAAAGAATACGAAAATTCAAAGAATCAAATTTTTAAACAATAATCATCATCAAAAAACGAATCGTATGAAAACAAGTGTAATTAAATCCGTTCAACGCATGAAGCAATTTGCAATGCTTCTTATGGTTGTATTTGCCGTTCAATCGGGAACCGCGCAGTCGGCTTTTGAAAAGTTTGACAATCAAGAAGACATTCGCGCCGTCATTGTCAACAAAAAAATGTTTGCCTTGATGGCCAAAATGGAAGTGAAAGACAAAGAGGGACAGCAATTTTTAGCCTTAATCAAAAAATTAGACAACCTAAAAGTCTTCATGACAGCCAACACCAAACGCGCCAACGAAATGAAAGCGGAAGCCTTAAAACACATCAAAAGTGCGGGCTTGGAAGAGCTTATGCGGGTTACCGAGAAAGGAAAGTCCGTGCGTATTTATGTACGCTCAGGCGCCAACGAATCGCAAGTCAAAGAACTCTTAATGTTCATTGAAGGCTCGGGGAAAGAAGAATCGGTATTAATGTCGTTAACCGGAACCTTTGATTTGGATGAACTGTCGACCTTGACCGAGAAAATGAATTTGCCTGGAGGGGAAGCCCTTGAAAAAGCCGGAAAGAAGTAACCGTAGAAGTTTGAAGTGTATGAAAACTGTAATCACCGTCGCTTTTGTTTTGAGTGTGATTCTTTTTGGTTGCCAATCAGAACCTACCATGCAAAACTATTTTGTTGGGAAACAACAACAACCGGGTTTTAGTGTTTTTGACGTTCCTTCGAGTATTATCAATACCGATAAAGCTTCTTTGACCCCCGAACAAAAACGGGTTTTGAAGACTTTCAAAAAGTTGAATGTCTTATTTTACAAAGCCGATCCGAAGCAACCCAAGCAGTTGGAGCGAGAATTTCAAACCGTTCGAACAATCCTAAAAGATACCACAGCCTATGCCGAGTTAATGCATTTCGGATCGGGTAAAGAAGGCGGATCCATCAGTATTGTGGGCGAAGAGGATAAGGTGGATGAGATTGTACTTTTTGGGAGTAAAACGGGAGGTGGTTTGACCGTTATCCGAATATTGGGCGACGATATGAATCCCGCCGATGCCATGACGTTTTTGTCGGTGTTGCAAAATTCAGAATTAAACATGCAGCAGTTGCAACCGTTGCAGCAACTATTGAAACCGTAAAGGTTTGGAGTTAGTGAAAAAAAATCCCGATTCGCAACGAACCGGGATTTTTTTATTGTTTGAAATATTTTAAAGGAACAATGAGCATTCCAAAACATTCACCATCTTCTTTTCCGATGTGTTTGTGGTGCATTTTGTGTGCCCGACGCACCGCTTTTGCATAGCGATTGTTGGCGTTTCGGAACAACTTAAAACGTTGGTGAATAAAAATGTCATGAACCAAAAAGTACGCCAGTCCGTAGGCAAAAATACCCAATCCGATGGCTAATCCAATCGATAAGATATTGTTTTGCCAAAGCAAGAAAAAGCCCATACTTACCACGGCATAAAAAATGAAGAAAGCGTCGTTGCGTTCAAACCATGAATCGTGGTCTTTTTTGTGATGATCGGCATGTAAAGACCATAAAAAGCCGTGCATGACATATTTATGGGTAAACCATGCCATAAATTCCATCATGAAAAACGTTAAAAAGAAAACGAGAATATGCAATCCCATACTTATAAAATATTTAATCGATAATTGACATAACATTTGGCCAATAAGCCAATTTTTTGGTAATCGGGTACGCGAATACGGGTGGAACGAATTTCCATCGAGGGCGTTCGTTTTAACTTGGTCAACAGCTTTTTGTAATAAATGTAGGCTGTATAAACTCCAAATTTTGCTTCCATGGGTAATTTGATGATGCCTGCATAAGCAGCTTCAAAATCGGCTTCAATGTCGCGAATAATTTCGGCTTTCGAAGCCTCATCCAATTGGGTTAAATCGGTATTCGGGAAATAGGTGCGACTTAAATCTTCAAAATCGGCTTTTAAGTCGCGTAAGAAATTTACTTTTTGAAACGCCGAACCTAAACGCATCGCAGCATCTTTGAGTTCGTTGTATTTTTGTTCATCGCCGTTGACAAAAACCATTAAGCACATGAGCCCGACCACATCGGCTGATCCATAAATGTACTCTTGGTACTCTGAATAAGTGTGGTACTTGCTTTTGTGCAAATCCATTTTCATACTCTTCATAAAGGCGGCAATCAAATGACGTGGAATGTTGTATTGATGTACCGTGCGCTGAAACGAATTCAAAATAGGATTTAAACTAATGCGATCTTCGAGGGCATGTTCAAGGTCGGATTCAAAGCGCGCAAACAAAGTGGCCTTGTCGTAATCGTGAAAAGTGTCCACAATTTCATCGGCAAAACGGACGAAACCGTAAATGTTGTAAATGTCTTGGCGGATGGTGGGAGCCAACATTTTTACTGCAGTCGAAAAGGACGTACTGTACGCCTTGGTGGTCGTGCGACTGCATTCGTGGGATACCTGATCAAACAGCGATTTCATAACTTGTTGGTCTATTTAGTTGTATTTTGCAATCAATTCTGCCACCAGTTTCCCTGAAATTAACGAGGGCGGTACTCCGGGGCCCGGTACGGTAAGCTGGCCCGTGAAATAAAGCTGTTTCACTTTGCGGCTGCGTAATTTGGGTCGTAAAAATGCCGTTTGCAAAAGCGTATTTGCCATGCCGTACGCATTGCCTTTGTATGAATTGTATTCCTTGATGAAGTCATTCACACAGAAGGATTCTTTAAACAGGATATGTTCTCTCACCGGTTGTTCGGTTAACTGTTCCAAACGGGTGATAATTTTTTCAAAATAGGTATTGCGCAACGCTTCGGTATCCTCCAAGCCTGGGGCTAAAGGTATCAGGAAGATGGCGGCTTCATGTCCCTCGGGCGCCACATTAGAATCTGTTTTTGAAGGAAAACTTGCATAAAACAGAGGTTCTTTGGGCCACTCAGGATGATCGTAAATCGATGCCGCATGCGCATTAAAATCAACGTCAAAAAATAAACTATGGTGCTCTACGTTGCGTAATTTTTTATTCAACCCCACATAAAACAATAACGATGAAGGGGCAAAGGTTCGGTTTTCCCAATACGATTCTGAATAAGCGCGGTAGGCGGGTTCCAACAATTGTTCTGTATGATGGTAATCAGCCCCCGAAACGACAATATCGGCTTTGGTAAAGGTACCATTTATTCGGATACCTGTCGCTTTTTTTTCTACAACTTCAATTTTTTCCACAGGGGCATTGGTAATGATCGTAACGCCCAATTCGCGCGCTAACTTTTCCATACCTTGAATCACCGAATACATACCGTTTTTCGGATGCCATGTTCCCAAACCGAAATCGGCAAAGTTCATAAAGCTATAAAAGGATGGAGTGTCAGAGGGTTTTGCGCCTAAAAACAATACTGGGAACTCTAAAATGGAGATAAGTTTGGGGTTTTTAAAGCGTTTACGAATGTCGCGTGAAATGTTGCTGAAAAACTGTCCTACACGGGTTGCCGTCTCTAGGGTGACAAGCTCAAGCGGGGATTCTCCGGGACGGTAAACCAAATCTTTGATCGCAATGTCATAGTTACTTTGCGCTTCTTTCATGAATTTTTTCAAGATTTCACCGCTTCCTTTTTCTTCCGCTTCAAAGGTGGCTGCAATATCTTCTAGATTATCACTGATTGTGATGAAATCGCGCATACCAAAGTATACTTGATAGGCAGGGTTTAATTTTATTAGGGTGTAGTAATCCGATGGTTTTTTACCAAAATCGGCAAAGAAACGTTCAAAGACATCGGGCATCCAATACCATGTGGGGCCAATGTCAAAAGTAAAACCATCGCGTTTGAGCTGTCTCGCCCGACCGCCAATGGTACTATTTTTTTCGTAAATGGTTACAGCGTGCCCTTGTTGTGCTAAATAGCACGCGGCAGCGAGGGATGAAAACCCGGATCCGAGGATAGCAATTTCTTTTCTCATATTGTTTAACAAATATATAAAAAAGTTAAACAACATTAACTTCTTAAGAAAATTTTACAATTCGCCGAGCAATTCGGTTATCGATTTGAAAATTTTTGTTTTGGGGTTAACCACGCGAGGACTAATATTTTCGGTCATTCGTCCGATGAGCCATACCTCGTTGGCGTCTTCCAAAACGGTATTTTGTAAGGTTTGAACGTAATCATTCACATGTTCTTTGTCGGGTTCTACGGTGATGTAGCCAATACATACGATGTTGTTAAAGTATTTTTTCAGATCGGCTAAATTTTCAACGGGAACACTTTCGCCCAAATACACGGTAGAATAACCGCGGTAGTTGAGTTCGTAGTTCAGATACATCAGACCCAGTTCGTGAATTTCGTTTAAAGGTAAGAATAAAACAAAGGTTTTATCGTCAAAAAGCGCAGGTTTTTTGATGACTTCCTCTGTATTTATGAGTAATTTGAGTTTTATTAAGTAGCTAATAAAGTGTTCGTGGGCAGGGGTAATGGTATCGGACTGCCATAATTCTCCCAATTCTTCCATGAGGGGAATAAAAACTTCGAAGAAGACTTCGTTGAAGTTCTTTTCCGACAAAAGTTCGTCATAGGTTTCAAAAAAGAGCTTTTGGTCAAAATTCATCATTGCCATTTTAAATGAACTAATTGCATGATGTTTTGCACTTTTTTCAGAAACGATGCCCCGCACTTTGGCTTTGATTTCTTCGTCACTCAGTTTGGATATTTTTGAAATTTTGTAACCGTAGTCGTGAAGAAGTGTGATGTTTAATAATTTTTGTAGGGCTTTGATGTCGTAAAGACGAATGTTTGTGTCAGTTCGTGTAGGCTCAAAAACATTGTATCGCTTTTCCCAAATGCGAATGGTATGGGCCTTGATCCCGGAAAGATTTTCCAAGTCTTTGATACTAAATGTATTTTTGACACTGTTCATAATTGTGTTATTTTGTTTAACAAAAGTACTAAAATTATTAAACAAAAAAATATTTTATGACAATTTTATTCGAATTGCCTTCGCAAAGGTGTTTTTAATTCGTTTTTGGTTAAAATTTTTGTTGAAAAAGAAAGCATTTGCAAAAATCGATGGTTGTTCCATGGATGGAAAACAGCTTCGTTTTTATATGTAGCATGGAACTTCGCTTTTCATAAGTATTAAGGGAGCTTTGGATTGAATATCCCGAATGGGATTCAACTTCGTTGTTCCCACAAAGCTCCGCTTTGAATGAAACTTGGTGAAAATAGACTTTCAAACAACATTACCACGAATGGGATTCAACTTCGTTGTTCTGGCAGGGCTCCGCTTTGAATGAAACTTGGTGAGAATTGACTTTCAAACAACATTACCACGAATGGGATTCAACTTCGTTGTTTCCGAAGGGCTTTGCTTTGAATGAAACTTGGTGAAAAAAGACTTTCAAACAACATTACCACGAATGGGATTCAACTTCGTTGTTTCCGAAGGGCTTTGCTTTGAATGAAACTTGGTGAAAAAAGACTTTCAAACAACATTACCACGAAAGGGATTCAACTTCGTTGTTTCCGAAGGGCTTTGCTTTGAATGAAACTCGGTGAGAATAGACTTTCAAACAACATTACCACGAATAGGATTCAACTTCGTTGTTCCCACAAAGCTCCGCTTTGAAAATAAAAATCCCCAAAACGAATTTGAAAATAAATTTTCATTCGTTTTGGGGATTTTTATTTATTCGTGACCACGATGGGTTTCAAACATGAATGGTAAACTCCACTATTTATAAGGGTTTTCAGGGGTTGAAAGTTTTTGGGGGTAACAATAGGGGTAATATTTCTTTAAAATGCCATTTGTAAAATATCTTTTAAGCTTTAGAATACTAGTTTTTTTGTAACTTTCATTGTATGGAATAGGTTTGAAAAATAATTTAATAGATTATGAAATGGAAAACATTAAACTGAACTTTTTAAAGTCAATTTACAGTGATGATATCTTATATCATTACACCAAAGCATCAACTGCGATTGATTACATACTTTACAACAACCAACTAAAATTTAATGCTGCTCTCAATTCTTCTGACCCTGTTGAAAGCTCAAAAGCTGATAGAGCTATACTTTATTCAAATGTTGATAAAGAAATAAGTCATGAAAAACTAAAAGAGGGAAATGAATTAGCTAGATATTTGGATGAACTACATGATAATTTTTACATGATTTGTTTTTGTAAGAATAAAAAAAATAGCTCTTTTTCAATTAATAAATTTAATGGCAATGAAGAGTTATTCGGATTTACAAAGCCTAGGATGTGGGATCAGTACGCTGATAAATACTCTGGTGTTTGTATTGCTTTTTCAAAAAAGAAGATTCTATCCAAAAACGAAAACTTATTTCAATTAATCACTGGTAATGTCAAATACAAGAGTTTTCAGGATATTTACCATTTAAAGTACGATGACATACAAGGAGATTATCTTGAACAAGTAGGGCTACCAAAGTACAAGAAACAATTAAAAAAAATGATTCAAAAGTCTTTTTTTCTAAAGCATAAAGATTATTCTGGGGAAAATGAGTTCAGAATAGTAACGGAGTATGATAAAAGCAAAAGTGAGTATGAATTTGTAAGGGGGCAATTTAAAGCTGAAGGTCCGATGATGTTGGATGTTTCAGATTGTATTGAAGCTATATTCATGTCTAGTTATGTCAACAATAAGCAAAAGAAAGATTTGTATGAATATTCAAAAAATAACAACATTGAATTAATTGAAATGAGATGGAAGCATAATTCGATATCACTTTTGGATTATAAAGATGATATGAAAACTTTGGAGTTATTCTTTTATGAAAAATAAAGTGTTAATTTGAGATTTGAAAAAGAGTTCTAAAACTTGATTTAAGCGCTTTTTTGCAGTTGAGCAGCACCTATTAGTCAAATAGCCATATTTCGCTCTTAAATCGCTTTATTTCGAGTTTCAGCTGTAGTAAGATATAGTATTCTTTTACTAAACCTTGTTTATTCCTTTTGAAATATGTTCCTATAATTAACCTTTCATCTATTTTTTCATATACTTGTTTATATGCTCAATACATGTTATTCTTTTCAATAAGTTATTATGTTCTTCTCTACATAACAAGTGAGAGAGTACATAAAGTACCCTCTCACTGATAGAGTCTTTAATATATTAAAGACTTATTTTTATTATTTTATTTTACTCTTATTATAATAATTGGATTTCAGGGCTTATTTTTTCAATTCTTTTTTTAACTGCTCTTATGAAAATTCTCTCATAAGTTTCTCCTTTATTTTGATTTAATTCATCATACATTTTTTTCGCTTTTAATAATTCATAAGTTTTATTGTTTGGTTTAATATTTCTCAATAGACTAAAATATTTTACTGGATTTAAACTTTTAATGGCAATAAATAAGTTTAATGAATTTACATCTGTTATGTTGTTAATCACATCTTCTGCAATTTTAGGCGTAAGATAATTAATGAAAACAGTCTTTTTAAGTTCATTGTAGAGTTTGATTAAACACATATCCCAGTTATTAATTAGCTTTTTTAATGAATTGAGATTGATTTTTGTAAACTTATCACCACTTACTTTATTGAATGATAATTCATACCTCACAAAACTATAACGTTTACCTATTTTGCCTGTTGCTCTACTTGATAGGGTATTACGGGATTTTAATTCATTCAATTTGTCATAGAATATCATCTTATTGTAAGAATTATGAAAACTAACAGTTGATGAATTGTAACAAGTAGGAGTTTTATAACTTTTATGATAGGCAATACAATTGAAGCCATTATTAAAATTTGGTTGGAGTCTTATATTTAACCCAATTTCAATCTGAGTAATCTTCGCTTTCAATAAATCTTTCATGTGTAGATTAAGGTTATTTGATATTAATTCAATACAGTCAAGAAATTTATTTTTTTTAAAATCGTTCATAGAATTCTTTCCAAAATACCATTTTCTAAAGCTATTATTAATTGTTACTTGAAGATTGCTTTTATTTTTGTAGTATATCAAGTCTACTCTTAAAAAGTGATGATTTAAATTCTTTATATTTTCGGTGTGAATGTAATCATCCCTGTAAAGAATTAATTTTCTAATAATGACACTATTGTTATCAATATTTGAATTGATTATTTTGATTTTTGAGCTTTTTTCAATTTTTCTGAGGTATTCAGTAAATTCAGATATTTTCATTTCTTTTGTGACAAATAGTTTTATGTTATCTACCATTTTTTTTGCTTTTTAGATTTAAAAATTCTTCCACCTCACTTCTTTTAAATTTTCGGGTACTACACCTAGATTTAGAATGAAACTTCAATCCATTTCTAATATATTTTTCTACAGTTGACTCACTTATTTTGAAGATACTACATACTTCTTTTTTCGTCAAGAAGGTATCATCGTGTTCAATTATTTGAAGGATTTCAGCTTTTAATTTGCTGATTTCCTCCAACAGTTTTTTGTCAAAATCTGTTTGAATACACTCCAAAAGCTTTTTAGCTAAGAACTCTGTTTTTTTAGTCATAAGTACTTTTTTAAAAAAAATTATTACTTAATTAACTGAGGCACACTACCGATTTTCGCCATTTAGTGTTAAATTATCGTTAATTTTTCCGTTTTGGAAGAAAAAAAGAGGCTTTCACATTGAAAGCCTCAGTAATCTATGCCTTTTTTCAGGGCTAGTCGCCCCAGAATTCTTCGAAGTTACAGTTTTCAATTAACGTATTAGAACATAAGTATTTTTTCAACTTATCAGTTTGATTATCAAAATTTGATTCAAGTTCATTTTTTGAACATACAGTTTGAAGTGATTTTATTGTTATCATTTCTGATTGGTTATCAGAAACAAAATAAATCACATTCAAAAGTTTAAAATCTTTTTCTAGTTTTTCTATTTTACTAATTATGTGGTAAATACCGTTTACACTTTTCCCATTCAATATTTTTTTTCCAGTTGCGACATATTCATAGGGTTTGTTATCAAGATATATGGCTACACTCCTGTAAAAGTCGTCTACATTTTCATTGAAAGGTAAATTCACAGAATGTGTTTTTTGTTGAATAGTATTAAAAAGGGTTTTTTTTGATTGGAATTTCTCCTTAATTTTTTGAAGCCAACCTTCATTAAATTCATTGCTCTCTAGAATTTTTTTAGCTTGATTGAAGTTGAGTTTGTTTGTATGAATTGTTTCAAGAATTTTTTTTGTTTCAGAGTTGATGATTATTTCAATTTCAGGTTTGGATTGTTTTATAATCATATTCTTTTGGGTGAAAGTAATTTCTTTTGATTTTAGGTATTCATTAAAAGCAGAATAAATTAAATGTGTCATCTTTTCTCGAACTAAGCCTTCAATTTCATTGGTTTCAGTAGTAGAACCCTTTATTAAAGGTTTTTTTGTAAGATCATTTAATTCTGATTTAATTTTTGGAAAGAAGTATGCACCTAAAATTGCAAAAATTGAAACTAAAATGATGTATTTGAGGATGTTTATCTTACCACTTCTTTGTTCTACCATGGAAGTTGCATAAATGCTATTTTCATTAGTTTCTTCTCGTCGATTATTATCTAATGAATCCCTATTTGGATTTTCATTTTTAAAATTGAATCCACAAAATCTGCAAACCCTAGCATCTGGTTGTACAAGTTCAGCACAATTTGGGCACTTTATTTTTTTGTCTTTTAGTAAAATCGAATGAATTAAAGCCATTACAAACAAAAGGCAACCATACAACCACCAAATGAAAAAATTACGTTTTTTTTGATTTGCTATTAAAGCTGGAATAAGACCAATGATAAGAACTAACAGGAATATAGACATATATAATTTATTTTATTCAAAAATAAAAAAACTACATATATGCGGTATAAATAAATGCGGTAAATTAAATGCGGTTCAGTTTCATGAATCTTTTTTAGAATTTCACTTTTGAAAAATCATTATGAAAGTGGCTAAAAAGTCTGAGAAACAAGAGGTGTCAAAAGTTACTGATACCACATTAGAAACCAATCTATTAAAAGTAGCTGAAAAGTTTAAAAGGCTTAGAATTGATGCAGGCTATAGTAGTCATGAGTCATTTGCTTACGAAAATGAAATCAACAGGGTACAATATTGGAGAGTAGAAAAAGGCAGTAATATTACATTATCTACCTTTTTCAAATTACTCAACATTCATAAAATTTCTCCTAAAGAGTTTTTTAATGATTTTTAACTGAATTCTGAAATCTTACTCACAGAAGCTTCTAGAGCACTAACTGATGAATTAACATAGGTCATCGTTTGCTTCAAATTTGAATGAGTCATTAATTTTGCTATGTGAAATGGATTCACATTATTGTTTGCTAAAATAGTAGCATATGTGTGTCTTGCCATATGAAACGTAATTTCCTTATTTATTCCTGAAAGAGCAGCGATTTCTTTCAAATTTCTATTTAAACATGGATTTGATCGATACGGAAATACATTTTCAATTTTAAATTTTTTATACCTCATAATTATTTTGATGGCTAAATCTGGTAAAGGCATTATCAATTTACTTTTTGTTTTTTGAGTATCCATAGTAATATATTTCATGTTATTAATATTAGACCATTTTAATTTTTGTACATCGGAATAACGCATTCCTGTGTAACATGAAAATAGGAACATATCAAGCGTTTGACCTAAACCTGTTTCATTTTTTCTCCCAGTTAAAATCAAATTTTGAAGTTTTCTTAGTTCATTTGAAGTTATATGGTCAAACTTTTGTTTACAGCGGGGCATTTTGAAATCCTCATAAGGATTGTAATTTAATAGTTTTTCTTTAATGGCAAATCGGATAAATGTTTTCATGTTTTTGTGTCTATTGAATAAACCTGCATCTGTGATAACACTCTTTTCTCTCAGAAAAGCATCAAGATTTTCGATAAATTTCAAATCAATATCTTGTACCTTTAGGTTTGGTTTAAATTCTAGTACTCTTTTTTTCAAAAGTCGATAGTGCTGTTGAGTTCCGGGAGAAAGCTCTTTAAATTTCTTTACACAGAATTTATCGAAACATGAATCAAACGACTCTTTATCTTCTTTTGAATAATAGGATTTCATTAAATCTATGGAGATGATATTACCAAGTGACTTTTGCTGTCTTAGATAGTCTTTGAATGCCGAAATTTGACTATCTAATAAACAATTTACTTGACTAGTTTTTGAACCTTTGACAAACCCATCCTTCTTGTTCCAATTCGATTCAAATTCATATTCTCCTGATGGAAGTTTCAATGTCTTTTTGTCGATTGTAATTCGATAATGAATAGGGCATGAGCCGTCAACTCTTTTCTTATCGGTTCTTAAAATTGCTTTGACTGAATAACTTTGATTCATTGTATATAATTTTGTGTTTTCTTATACTAATAGCAGGCTCGCTATTTTTTTTTACAAAATTATTTAATTATTTTGTCATCACAAGGAGTAAAAATTTGATAATCAATATATTAACGTTTTAAAAAATATGAAAGTAAGTTTCAATTTGTCAGAAAAAGATTTACTAAATATTCTAAAAAATGCCGAATTAGCACTTTTAAAAAGTCCAGAATTAAAGTACAGTAAAGATAAAAGTTGGAGAGATGAAAACATACCTAAATTACCAGGGGTATACATGTTTTTTAATGTTAATGGTGATATTCTTTACATTGGAGAAAGCGCAAATTTAAATGATAGGATAGGAGAAGTTGGCCGAACAGTTAATCATAGTTTTAGGCGTAAAATTGGAAAAATTTATTTTCATGGAACTTTGAATAAATATAAGTTTGATGAAATTGTAGAAAAAAAGATAGATGATTTTTTCCAAGATAATGTTTATGTAACTACCCTGCCTATAAATTTTGGAAGATTAGAATTGGAAGCGTTTTTAATTAAAAGATACTCAAATAAAATTGTTAATTCGATTAAAGTTAGATAACAATAAATAGTTTTTTCAAGTATTTAATTATACTAGTTTCAAAATTGTTTTTATAGCATATTAAATATAAAATTATAAAGGAAATTGGAGCTTGTAAAAGAAGCATATTCCTGATAATCGTCATCTTTTTTTATGTCTGCAAAATCACAAACAGATTTTATTAAAAGAGCTTTAGTATTTTTTGAGAAATGACATGATAAATACATTCCATAACCCTCCATATCAATACCTAATAATTTTCTATTTTGAGTCGTAATATTTTTAACTAAGCTTTCACTAGCAACAACATATGAACCAGATGTAGTAGGTCCTATTTTTGCTTTAAGAGAGTATCCTGGTTTTTTTCCTTTAAATTTATTTTGAATTTTGGATAGTTCATCAGGATCTCTTAAAAAAGTGCTAACTTTAGAAATTAGTCCTTGGTCTGTAGGAATTTGATGTGGCTCAGGTTTAAGTGAAAATTCCTTATTATCATTTTCAATCATTTTACCGGAGCCATAATCTGTTATGTTTTCTGAAATAATAATATCGCCGAAGTTTAGCTCTTTGTCTTTAATACCAGCACAAATTCCAGTCATAAAAAGATAAGAAATATTGTATTTTTCTATTATTTTAGTAGAAATACTTGCTGTAGCTTGCATCCCCATCCTATTTATAGAACAAGCAATAATTGAATAATTAGTTCCATTAATAGTATTTATTTTTCCCTTATAAAACACAAAGGAATCATCATCGTTTGTATTAATTTTTTCCCATTTACAATCCAAATTTAAAACTTCATTAAATTCTGGCCTGTCTAATGCACATATAATTCCAATATCAAAATTGTCTTTCGACTCTAATGAATTTTTAAAACGTTCTTTTAGTGAATTTATATAACAAACTTTACTATTTAGTTTGTCCTTCCAACTGTTATTAGAAAAACTAAAAGTTATTAAATGCCATAATTTATCATCAAAACTTTCTTGATGTGATATTATTAAATCATCAAACTGTGAAATACCAATAATATATATTGGAATGTGTATATTATTGTTGTAATATATTTCATTAAGTAACTTTATACTATCTTCAGGTGTTGCATCCGAATCTTCATCTCTAGGTAACACCAAGTCTAAGAGCAATAATTCAAAATTTTCTTCATACATGCTCAATTTAGCCTCTTTTACATTTTTACTAGTTTTTATAAATTCGTCCGAAATACTACACTCTTCAATCAAGAATCTTTTAATTATTTCACTTTTTTCAGGTGAATCGTCTACAATTAATACTTTTATCATATTATTTTTTTAATTAGTTCTTTGAGTTTGATAGACCAATCTAAATTTGTATGTGAGAAGAATATATATCCACAATAGTTATCTGAAAACTCTTCTGTGAGTTCATCGTTTAATTGTTTAATTCTCGTCCCATCTACAAAATTTTCGTACATAGTCACTACAATAACCTTGGTAGGTATATTTCTTAAATAAATCTGTTTTAATATATTTTTACCAGCTAATGGCTCTGGCTCTCCACCAGATTCATCATCAGATATTTCATATGTTTGCATACTCATATCAAGTAATATTAAATCATATTTCAAGTGATTTAATACTATTTCTTTAGTTGCGGAATTATAGGACATTTTTTCAAAAATCTCCCATTCTTCGAATTCTCTTGAGAAGAAAGTTTTTAATTTCTCTAGCTTCTTTTGATTATCCTCAACAATTAGTATCTTTTTCATGTTGGATTAAATTTTTAAAATCTACTGCTACTATTAAAATAAATTTATTTTCGTTAGTAGTAACTTCAATCATGTTATTTTCATTGTCAAAATCATATTTTACAATTTTTATTGCCTTACTTAATCCAGAATTTCCCTCGGAGAGTAGTCTTCCTTTGTCTACTATTAAATGTCCAAATTCATTTGTTTTAAAAGGAAACTCTCTTTCAAACTCACTATTTGCTAAATCATTTTTAAAAGTTAACCATAGTTTGTCGTCTTTTTCTTCACATTTGAATTCAACATTTTTTACACCTCCTCTAGTTTCACCATACTTAAACATATTATCCAATAATATTCTAAATAAATCAGTAAAATGGATATAATAACTTGATCTAAATATTGAATTTGAATTGATTGAAACTTTACATTCAACTTCTGTTTTTGGATAACATTTTTTTGTATTATTCCATACAATATCAAAAACTTTCTTTATGTCAAAATCATTTATTGTTGAGCCTGACCTTCTAAACCAAGAACTTATTTTTTTAATTTTATTTTCTATTATCGTACTACTTTCAACAACATTTGTGAAAATTACAGGTAAATCATCATCTTTAAAAATAACATGTAAATCTTTATCTAGCTTGTTTAGTTCTTCTGAGAATTTATTTTTTATATCAATGTCTATATACTCTCTTATTACTTCTAAATTAGCGTCAGTTCTTTGCCATAATATTTCTATTATTTGTTGACAATATCCTTTAGTGTCTAATTCAATCGGGATGGTATTTATTATTGTAGATAATTCTTGTTTGTCAAATTCATAATTAAAAAGTCCATTTTCATTTTTGCCATTTTTTTTAATTTGAATTTTAGTTTTAATTATTTCTTCTATCAAATTATCGATATTTAAAGAGAAGTTGGATAAAATATTATGTAATTCATCTTTTTTTCTCTCATCGAGTGAAAAGTATTTAGAATTCCAGAATTTACTTTTTTCATATTTATTGGTTTCACCAATCCTATTTAAAATTAAATTTTGTTTTTCAAGTTCTGGTCTTAACTCTCCTAATAGTACTCCATGTCTAATTCGAGTACTTAAATATGCAACTATTCCATAGTTGCTGAATAAATACCTATCCAAAATGGAGTCAAATAGCTCTGAAAAAACATCAATTAATGCACTTTCAGAATATTTAACCTCGGTTTTGTTATAATTTTCTAAACCATTGAACTTAATTAATGCATATGAATTTTCTGCAATAACTAGAATCTTTTTATCTTTTAAAGAGAGTTTATAAATAGTTTTAAATCTGTTATAAAGGCCATCTATGTCTTTTAATTCATTATTTATAATGGCTTGGTCATTAGCATATATTTTACTTTCATCAAGCTTTATTGTACCTTCATAGACAATTAATTCATTTGAAATTAGATTAAGCTCATCAATATATTTATCTGTAGCGTTGAAATTGTCTTTGAGGAAATTCACTATTGTCAGTCTTTCATTCAATCGTTCAATAGTTTTATTTAGGTAAATTGAATGTTTTAGGATTTCGGAGCCACAAACCATGGAATAGAAAAATTCAACTTTTCTCGGGTCATTTTCATTAATTGAATCAAATAATTCAGATGGAAGATTTGCATTATATATTTTGCAAAACTCTTCAAGTATGTAGCTTTTTTCTGCATCATCATTTGAGCATAAAAAAACAAAAATTGGTAAGTCAATCGAACGCTTTACACCAGTAAATCTTTGTTTTTTTAGTTGATTTAAAAGGTTAAAAGAGTTGACTTTTACTACTGAATTCTCATTTTCGATATATTCATTAACGAAAAGTTTAATTGCTATATTGTAATCTTTTAATTGGTAATAACAGTCAAATAAATACTTAATTGTAGTCTGTATAATTGGTATGTTATTCTTAAATTCAATTAGTATATTATTCCATTCTTGAATAGAATTTTCATATTCACCATAATTGAATAAAATTTTAGCTTTATTCATCAAATAGATTTCCTTACTAAGAACATTTTTATCTTGTTCTTCATTTTGTAAGTATTTTATCCATTGATTTATAGTAACTGAATTTTCAGAGAATTTAAGACCATTTTTCAAATATTCAACACCGATTTTTTCATTTTCAAATATTTTGCAATAGTATGGGTCAAATTTATCAAATGATAAAATTTTCAGTTTTTCATCAACAAAAATGTTCTCTTCTCTTTTCAAGAAATTATTTAGTGAAGGTGAAATTTCAAAAGTTAAAATATTTTTACCTATTTGGTATAAATTGTACAAGACTTCGCTTCTGTTTACTCCACTACTCATCAAGTTAAAAACTTTTAGTGAAATTTGATTTAAAAGGGATTCTTTATTGTAATGAATCGGTTGTAATTCTTTATTTTGATTTATATGACATCTTATGAATAAGACAATTAAGTCGAAATTAGAGGGGTCTTTAACTAAATATTTTTTAATTTCTTCGATTGCCTCGTCATATAATCCTGAGTAGTATAAATCAAAATTTTTTAAATATTCTAAATTGAAGAAATTGTTAGGAAAACTTTTCATTTCCTTTTGAAAAATTAGTGGGAGTAAATGATTATCACCAATTTTTCTGTAAATGTAAATTGCTTTTGAGTAAACAAACTCATGGTTGCTTTTTTTTAAGGCTAACACCTTTAAAACTTCTCTCATTAAAAGGTATCTGTCAATTAGAGAGTTACAGTTTTCAAATACTAATAATATTGAATAATCATCAAGGTTATAGTTTTCAAAATAATTCAATCGAAAAGAATAGTATTGCCTTACTTCTCTTTCGTCATCTTTTTTTGAACGACTAAATAGACTTTTAATGTCATAATCATATTTATATGCTGATAAATTTTTTTCGGTTCTGAAAGATAAAAAATGAGAAAGTGTTCCAATAAATAAATTCTTGTTTTTAGAGTTTATTTTAGATAAAAATTCTTTTTGTTCTTCAGGTTTGTTTTGATATTCTAACAATAAAAATTTTGCTTCTATATACCAAACTGAATAACCAAATTCCTCTACAATAGTTCCAAGAACAATTTCAGCTTTGTCATAATCACCAATTAAAATATACTTTTCAAAATCCTTTTTTAAGATTAAAAAAAGGCTTATTTTTTTATTGAATTTTCTGAGTGTTAGAAAAGTCCATTTAAATTCGTTTTCTAAAGATATTGGTTTGAAAAGCATTTCTCCTTTTCCCAAATCTTCTAATTTTTTTGGAAATGGATTTCCAAAAAATGTAAAGTTTAGAGGTTTAATTACTTTAGTAAGTCTATCACAAATTTCGCATAATGTGGTGAAATTTGTTGAGTTTTTAATCCGATTTAATGCTGCAGGCTTTTTTTTTGCAGATAAAACTTTACTAAATTCACTGTAATAACTTATAGGTCTCTTTGCCATTAATGAAGAAATTATATGGAGTTTACATTTTTAAAACTAATACTACAATTTTAAGAAATTTTATTACCATATCCATTAATAAAGTAATTTAAGTTTTATTTTTTTTTGAAGAACTTTTAAAATTGTAATGTTAAAGGGGTAATTATGGGGGTAACATTAAATACAATAAAATACAATATTTCGAAAGTTGTGCAATAAAAAAAACTCCGTTTACAGCGGAGTTTTATTATTTTTAGAGGTATTTAATAACCTAGTGTTGTGACCACGATGGGATTCGAACCCATACGCCTTGCAGCACCACCCCCTCAAGATGGCGAGTCTACCAATTTCTCCACGTGGCCTAAAAAAACAATAAAGACGTTGCACGCAACGTCTCTTATGTGACCCGACTGGGGCTCGAACCCAGGACCCCAACATTAAAAGTGTTGTGCTCTACCAACTGAGCTATCGAGTCAATGCATTTCAAGAGTTTTCGACTAAGGGTCGTAGTGACCCGACTGGGGCTCGAACCCAGGACCCCAACATTAAAAGTGTTGTGCTCTACCAACTGAGCTATCGAGTCGTTCACATTTCTTGAATGCGGGTGCAAATATAAGGCGATTTAATTAATTTTTCAAACCAATTTTATTATAAATTTACCTTTTTTTCAGTTCGTAACTTAAGACCTTAATTGCTAAGGATTTAGTCTATGTTTAAAGTCGTTTTAACAGGGTATATGGGGTCGGGTAAGTCCACCATTGGCGCGTTGTTGGCCCAACAATTGGGTTGTGCTTTGGTGGAGCTTGATTTCGAAATTGAAGCTGCCGCAGGAATTTCTATACCTACGCTGTTTGCCGAAAAAGGGGAATTGGCTTTTCGAAAGTTAGAACATCACTCTTTTGAACAATGGATGCAGTCCCCTGATTCATTTGTCATGAGCACAGGGGGAGGAACGCCTTGTTATTACAATCATCACGAATGGTTGCAACGCGAGCACGTGTATTCGGTATACCTTAAAGGCAGTGTGGCCACTTTGGCCCAGCGCTTACAATCGCAAAAAACACAGCGACCGCTTATTCAAAACCTGCCTGAGGCTGAACTCGAAGAATACATTGCCAAGCATTTGTTTGACCGCAATTACTATTATCTTCAGTCGCGTTTCATTGTTCCTATTGATGGGAAGACTCCCGAGGAAATCGTGATGGAGATTCGCCAGTGGTTAGCTCAAGAAGGCGTATGATTCTTTTTCCAAAACGACGGTCACATGTTCCTGTAAGGAAGTAGACAGCGAAATCCCTTTAAAGTCTACTTTTATCGGATAGTTTTTGTGATTACGATCGACAAGTACAACCGTTTTACATTTTTTTACAGGCACATTTAAAAAGTGTTTTACGCCATACATCAGCGTGCTTCCCGAGTTTAAAACATCATCAACCACTACAATTCCCTTGTGTGCATACTGCTCGGGTGCCAAAGAGGTTGTGATGGGTTCTAAAGGAGCTTGTTTATTCATGTTCACCGCACACAATTCTACTTTTAAGGGCGAAATCGACTCCAAAATAGCGCCCAATCGTTCGGCAAGGATATACCCGTTGGAGGCTATTCCCGCAAGTACGATATGTTCTTCTGAAACAAAGGTTTCATAAATTTGATAGGCAATACGCTTTAATGTATGCTCAATTTGTTGGTGGTCCAAAATGCGGTGCTCGTTCATGAGGCAGTTGTGTTATTTTTTGTTAAAGATAAAAAAGAGTTCGTTTCCTTGGCGAGGTGGAATCGAGTTGTAGCACGTTTCTAGGGTTTGAATTGAAAACAAAGGTTCAAATCGTTCCAAATATTCTGTAGCCGATCCCCCAAAAGGCGGTCCCGATTCGGTTAGCGGGAATTGAAATAAAAGTCCGACCAATTTGCCTCCCGATTTCAACAACCGATGCATGTGCGTCACATAATCATTGCGTAAGGAAGGCGAAAGCGCACAAAAAAAGGTTTGTTCTAAAATCAAATCATAGGAATCTTGATGGTCGAAAAAATCGGACTGTACCAAGCGAAAGCACTCATTTTGAGCCAGGCGATTTCGAATCGCTTGCAATGGAGCTTCTGCATAATCCAATACGGTAATGTTGGTAAATCCGAGGGATAACGCATACTCTAATTCATACCCATGACCGGCTCCAGGAATGAGTAGCGCTTTATTTTTATCCTCAACTTGATCCAAATAGGCTGTCAAGGGCGGGGAGGGAGCCCCCATGTCCCAACCCGTATCGCCTTTTTCATAGCGTTCTTGCCAGTAGTTATTCGTCAGTATCTTCATCATCCCAAGCATCATTTGTGAGTTCGTCCAAGTCGCGGCGGTCCTTTTTGGTAGGGCGACCTACTCCTGTTTTTCGGTAGTGTTCTTTGGAGAGTTTGAGCATTTCGAAATGGGCAAAAGCTTCCGCCGGTGTATCATCTTTGCGATATATGTCGGTAAGCTTGGCACCTACACGATTTGGAGGGAGATCCAATACGCTAATTTGGTATTGAATTTGGTCTTTGCGAAACTGAATTCGGTCGCCGGGATACACTTCACGGGAGGCTTTGGCAACCTGCCCATTGACCTGAACTTGATTTTTTTTGCATGCTTCCGTAGCTAAGTTGCGCGATTTATAGTAGCGCACACACCACAAGTATTTGTCAACTCTCATAAACAGGGTAAAAACTACGTTAAATAGTTTACAAAAATAAATCAATATTGTATCTTGCACGCCATAAATACAGTAATTTCTATGCGTTTTAAAATTTTTACGTTGTGGGCGCTCGCCTTGGCTTTTATGGGTACATCTTGTTCTAAAGATGGAACATCAACGACACCTATTCGTGATAGGGCCGAACAATATGCGACCGACATTGCCGCCATCGATGATTTTTTGGATACGCATTATATGGAAGTGAATCCGACGACTTTTGACGTTGAGTTTTATGAGATTCCCGAAAATGGGACACAAACTTCGATCCGAAATCAGACGCAATATCCCTTGCGCGACACTTTGATTGCACAAGATGATATCAATTACAAATTGTATTTCATCAAGTTCCGTGAAGGAACGCAGAAAAGGCCAACTCAAGTTGATTCAGTTCATGTGGCTTATAAAGGAATCGAGTTGAATTTAGACGTCTTTGATCAAGCGGTGACGCCCAATTGGTTTGCTTTAGAGTCATTAATTCCAGGTTGGGGCCATGTGTTTCCTAATTTTAAATCAGGGACGTACACAACGGTTCCTGGGCAACCTATTCAGTTTGATAATTATGGAGCTGGGGTAATGTTTTTGCCTTCTGGTTTGGGGTATTACAACAATGCAACGACCAATATTCCCGCGTATTCTCCCATTATTTTCTCCTTTAAATTGATTGAAGTGCGGTATCGAGATCACGACCGCGACGGAATACTCTCGCGTGATGAACGCGCTTTCCCGCTTACCAATTGGAGCGATAATCCTAAAGATTATGATTCAGATGGAGATGAGCGGGCCAACATGGTCGATATAGATGATGATAATGATTCCTATTTGACCAAGTTCGAAAGTAGTTATGTGGTCAATGGTGTTACCTACTATTATCCATTTAATGGCGCTGCGGTGGATGACCCTACAACGCCTAATGTAGACGAACGCCGGGGGATTCCTCGTAAATTTACAGGACCTGTGGTTAATGGCGTGGCGACTCCCGTTGAAGAAGATTTTACAGCGCCCAATCGTTTGCGGCGACACTTAGATAATACAGTGACAAACGTTAACCCATAGGCATAAAAAAAACGGTCATCGACCGTTTTTTTTATTCTCCTAGTTTTCGTCGTTCCTCGGCATAGGTTCTCAGTTTTTTACCGTATTTCGTTTTACTAATTTTGGCACTCATCGATTTATCAATCGTATCCAAATACTTAAGCGAAACGTCGGGAATTTCAGCCAAGGCAATATAGGGTGCTATTTCGTAATTGCTGTTGTTGACAATAAAGTTGGTGGTAATCAAATAGCGTCTTTTCAAGTTTTCATCCTGTTCCTTTTGAATACTATCCAAGCGGGTTAAATTATTGTCTTTCTTAGCGATTAACCCCATTTGAATTAATTCTAAATTCTTATCAATCAATCGCGACATCATCACCTTGTATTGGTCGTACAACTCCTGGTTTTTCGAACCTTTAATCACAGCATCTGCCGTGAAATAATCCAAAGTTGTTTCCACCGTCATCGCACCGGGTTCGGCGAAAAAAGGAAGGTTGTTGTCCACCGAATTGCTCACTCCTCGGTCAATAAATAAATAGAGCATTTCAGGATGTTTGAGGTCAATATGAGTTTTGAATTCAGAAGTTCCTTCAAACTTGATCGAATCGATAGGTACTAATATGGAGTCGTCTTTGATGCGCTGGATATATAGGGTTCCTTTTTTAAAACCTTTGATGGTTCCCGATAATTCCAATCCATCGATTGGTTTTTTCTCTTTAGCACAACTAAGGATTAGGGCTGATGCAAGTAAACAAATACCGATTTTTCGCATGATTTTATTTTTCGCAAAGATGAAAAAAAAATCCTCAATTCGATAATCAAATTGAGGACTTTCGCAAAGGGTCTATTCAAGTTTATCCTTTTAGCCAGGATGTTTTTAGTTGATTTTTGGAAGGATCAAGGGTTATATATCCTTCATTTTCGATATAGGAAAATACTACTTTTCCATTTAATGTCAATGGTTTACCGCCGCGCGTTACGGTTAGGGTAACGGAATCATTTTCTTTCCATTTTTGCACGGCATCCATCAAAGGACCGATCGCATCCATGGTATACGATTTACCATCAATTCCCGTGATAATATCGTCGGCTTTCAATCCAATACCCTGCATAAACGGCGATAACTCGGTGTCATTACGTACAACGATTTCTTTGTTACTATTGGCCGTAATACATGGCGTACGTTTTAAAAACATCACGTTCTCTGGCTTTTGAATCTTTCCTTTGCCCACGCCCATTTTTGCAAAATAGCTTGCATAATCAATTGGCGTGCTTCCCGAAACATGGGTGCGAAGAAAAGTGCCTACTTCAGGATAGGTCATCGCGGTTACTTCGTCAAACAATTCGGCATCCAAAAACGGACGAGAAGGTCCATATTTTTCAGTTAGTTTTTGCATTAAGTCCAAAATCCCTCGCGTTCCATTGCTCTTTTCACGAATGATAATGTCGATACACATTCCGATCAACGCTCCTTTACTGTATACATTTAAGTATTGGGATTTGTAGGGCTCGGTGAGCACATTCTGACTCATTTCAGTGAAAGGCATCGTGTCATTCATTCGTTTGGCTTCGCTGATTTTATTGGCCATTCGTTTGTAAAAATCGTCTTCCGAGATAAGTCCTTGGTTGACTTGAAACAGGTTGGCAAAATATTCGGTAACCCCCTCATACATCCATAAGTGTTGTGACATTTTGGGGTTGTTGAAATCAAAATAGTGAATCTCATGCGAATGCACTCCGAGTGGCGTTACGATATGAAAAAACTCATGCGAAACCACATCAATCAATTGTTTTCCAAGGGCCTCAGCAGGCATCATTTCGGGAAATACAACAGTGGTTGAGGTGTTGTGTTCCAAAGCTCCAAATCCACGCGCATCGGGTTTGTCGGTTTCCGATAAGTAGAGGAGAATAGTGTACTTTTTATTGTTGTTTACCGGACCCAAAAATTTCTTTTGTGCGCGAATCATCTTTTCGATAGCGGGCGATAAAACGGCAGCACTATGTTTGGCATTGGGCGAATATACGCTGAATAAAATGTCCATGCCATCTACCTGAAACGAGGTGAAGTCTGGTTTTCCATACATGATCGGGTTGTCTACCAATTCGTTGTAGCGCTCGGCTATAAATACATCAGAGGTAGCTGAGGCATCGGTGTCAAGCAACGAGGTAGCACCAAACATGCTGTCGGGATGGGTAATTTTTAACTCGTAGTTAATATCTTTTTTTCCCTCAAAATACCCCACAAAACCATGCTGGTTAATCATGAAATTTTTACCTGCATTGATATTGGTTCCTGCCGGAGAAAAAATACCACCTCCAAAACCACCTCCGCGTTCGCTATCAAAGGTGTCATTTACGAGATAGGTTACTTTGGCCAATTTTTGCGCCTCTTTGATTTGCCATGAATTGGTGCTTAACGCTTGAACAGGAAGTTCTTTTCCTTGAGCGTCGTAGGCTTTAAACTGTTCAACCATTTTTCCATAATCATCTACCGAATAGGTTCCGGGGATAATTTTGGGCAAATGGTATACAATTTCGGCTTCAGTTAAGGTGGGCGGCGTCACACTGACTGCAACTTTATCTTCGGTAATGTTGACCAAATCAAGATGCACTACCACATTGTTTTTCTTGGCTACCGTAGAAGTCGAGGAGCCACAGCCCGCTAGCATTAGCGCGGCTACTAAGGAAAATAAAAATTGTTTCATCGAATACTATTTATGCCATTGGTAGGTTAAATCCCCGTTTCGTTACAATTTTTTTATAAAATCCATGATAACTTCCGTGAGTTGCGGTTCGATGGGCAGCTTTCCGTCGTTATACGATTGCCGATTGGCTTGTTCCTGGGGGGTATTTTTGAGTACATGATTCATGTTGGGAATGATAGCGTAGACTGCCTCGGGTTTGGCAGCTTTTAACAAGGCTGCATCTTCCACGGGAACTTGTAAATCTTTATCGCCATTGATTATCAAAACGGGCATGCGCAGTGCACCGATGATGTTGGCTGGATTGTGAACAAACCACGACCGCAAATAGGGAAGAACAGTAGGACGAAAAACGCTTTCCATCCCCGGAATAGCGACATCACAAGTCCATTTCCCCGTGTCTTTTAGTCTGTCAAGACATTGACGCAATCCTTCTTTTTGTTCGGGATTGTTTCGGGTTAGTTGTTCAATCAAAATAGCATCAGCGGCACGACCGGCACCAGCCAGTGAAACAAAGGCATCGGCTCCATAGGGCGCGGCCAACATACCTACCAATGATCCTTCACTATGCCCGATCAGTACGATTTTTGAATATTTTTTTTGATGCAAAAAATGCTGAAGTATGGCTTTAGCATCGGTCACCATATCCTCAAATCGGAGTGCTTTTTCATCCATTGTTTTTTGGATGACTTGTGCGATGATACGTTTGTCATAACTAAAAAAAGATATTCCTTTCTCGGCGAGACTTTGTCCTAAAAATTTATAACAATTGGTTAGCATCCCCGGCTGATTCCCATTGCGATTCGTCGGTCCCGAGCCAGCAATCAAAATGACTAGGGTATTTGATGCGTCGGGAGTGGCGGGCGTGATTAACGTTCCTTTCAGTAAGGTGTTGACTTCAATTTCTTGCGTACTAAAGGGGCTCTGGGCTTGTATCAAAAAAGTGAACAAGCAGCATACGAGGATAAAACGTGTTTTCATAGGTTAGGATTACCCTAACGAAAGTAAAAAAATATCCTGTTGGTTTAGCGCTTCGAGATCTTATTTCCGGTAATCTGCCGCTGAAGTGTGCATTTGAAACGGTCAATTCCTTTCACGCGACGTTGGGCATGTTTGGTGGCACGACCTTGAACCCGCGCACGCCACATGCGAAAGCTAGAAGGTTTCATTTCGCGGCGCATGAGTGTGATCGTCTCTTGTTCAGACAACCCAAACTGGTATGTAATGGCTTCAAAAGGGGTGCGGTCTTCCCATGCCATTTCAATAATGCGGTCAATTTGCGCTTCGGTAAGTTCCTTGTTTTGCATAGTCAAAATTCGCAATACCGTTTCACATGATGCCATGAACAAGCGTTAATTTTTAGGTAAAACGATGGCGTGGGTCGCTTTGTCACGCTAAAAAGTCTACTCGGGTTTGTGGGTTGGTTTTCTGAGCGGTTGAAAAGGGATTTGCAGCAAATTAGAAAGTCTGTTGTGCTCATTTGGGTCTTGATGGGTATCAATCCCATAGACGATTTGCTCTCGATCGAGATGACGGTAGGTGCCTAATATTCGATCCCAAAGCGAAAAAATATTGCCATAATTGCTATCGGTGTAAGGAAGTTGGTAATGGTGGTGAACTTTATGCATGTCGGGGGAGACCAAAATGTAACTCATCCAACGGTCAATTTTTTTGGGAAGGCCAATGTTGGCATGGTTAAATTGGGTCATGACAACCGATAACGATTGGTACAAAAAGACCAACCACATCGGGCAACCCACAATCAATACCCCTATGCAAGTAAAGGCAAAGCGAATTACACTTTCTCCCGGGTGGTGCCGGTTTCCTGAAGTGGTATCCAAGTACGTATCGGTGTGGTGTATGAGGTGAAAACGCCAAAGCGGATACCATCGGTGCTCGACAAAATGCGCTAAGTAGGCTCCAAAAAAATCAAGTCCAAGCAAGCCCACAAGTAAAAACAGCCATGAAGGCATTTCGGGCAAAAGGTTGAGCAATCCAATTTCATGTTGAACGCTATAATCTGCTGTGCGAAGTAATACAAAGGCCAACGCAAAATTGACCAAAATGGTGGTTCCCGTAAAGAATAAGTTTATCCCCGCATGTTGCCATTTGGAATAGGTAAAACGAATAAAGGGTGCGGCACTTTCGAAAAGCCAAAAGAGAGCAATTCCGCCGGCTAACAAGGCGGCACGGTGCGATGAAGGAATAGTGCTAAAATAGGCTATAAAATTTTCCATAATCATTACTTTAAGGTGCGAAAAGTGAGGTTAATCCTCGGACCCACGGGTCGTGCTGTTTTCGGAATTTGGTGTTTCCAATAATGCTGCGTGGTTCCTTGCATTAGGAGTAAACTACCAGCCGTTAAGGGGATTTTCAATTTTTCCTCCCGTAAGGTGTTGTGTTGTAAATGAAAAGCGCGTTCGGCTCCAAAACTGAGTGAGGCAATTACAGGATTTCGGCCCAATTCTTTTTCATTATCGGCATGCCAACCGTTGCTGTCTTGTCCGTTGCGGTACAAATTGAGTAACACGGTGGTAAACTGGGTGTGGGCAATCTGCTCCACTTCTTCTTTTAAATAGGTAAGCAAGGGTGTCCATGGATGCGGTTGCATGACCACATTGGAGTAGGCATAAGGTTTTCCTTCATGTCCGTACAATGCCGTTAATCGCGGTTGCGGATGGGTTTTCCCAAAAACCGTAATAGGATCATTGCGCCAAGGCGTTTGGGCATACAACAAGTCAAAATATTCTTGCGCTTTGTCGCGAGCTATAAAGTTCGGATACAAACTAAGGTCTGCATCGGGGACTGAAAAATGAATCGGTTCGTGTAAATCAAATAGGGCCATAGCTATCCGTTGGTGCCCTCAAATTTACAAAAAGAGTTGCTCAAAATCGATATAACTAAAGGCCCAATACATTAAAAGAAATTGTAGCGGTAAACGGATATAAAGCAACCAAAGCGGGAGACCCAAGCGCCCTTCCGAATAGGTCACCATATAGATGTTGGCTGGAAAAATTAAAATCAGTAGCAGGATGATAAAAGCAGCCGCAAGACTAGTAAATCCTGGAATACATAAAGCAATACCCAAAACTATTTCTAGGAAGCCCGTCATCTCATTGATGAATTTTTTATTGGTAAAAAAAGGGGGAATGATTTTGTAATACAGATTTGGTTTTCTAAAATGGTTGATGCCAGCCACAATATACAATAGGGCCATACCATATAAATGCCAAGGTTGGGTCATGTTGGGTTGTTTTTGATTTGTCAAAATAATAAAATTTTAACAGTTTTAACAACTATTTTACCAAAAAAAATTACTGTAGTAGTCCGTTATGACGTCTTTTTAAATGAAATATTCATAAAAATGATGGCTAAAAGGATCAGTACAATCCCCAACCATTGCTGTTGCACCACACTTTCATCGAGAATAAAAAAGGCCATCAATACAGATACCGGTAATTCAAGCGCCGAGACAATACTCCCGAGACCAATTCCGGTGATCGGAAATCCAGCATTCATTAATAATGGCGGGATAATGGTTCCAAAAAGGGCCAAAACGATTCCCCATTTGAGAAAGATTCCCCATTGAAAGGGCGTATTTTGGGTCGCTAGCGCAAATCCAATCACGATGACAGCCCCTCCGAGTAGCATATACAAACTGCGTTGCGCCGATGAAATACCCAACGCCACTCGATTGGCGGTAAACATGGTTGTGGTAAATGAGGCAGCAGCGAGCATTCCAAAAAGCATTCCGCGCCAATCTAAGGTAAATTCACTATGCAGGATATTGGTCGCCCAAAGTGTTCCCCACAAGACCATTCCTACCGAAAGGGTTTTTTGTAGCGAAGGTTTCCGTTTTTCTAAAATCCACTCCAAAAGCACCCCCATCCATACGGTTTGCATCAATAATACAATGGCAATAGAAACATTGATGTATTTGACACAGAGATAATAAAAAACGCTCGTCATCCCCAATGAAGTTCCAGCCAACATAAGGTGAAAAATGTTTTTTGGAGAGGCTTTTTCAACGGGTTTTTGGGATTTGTATTTTTGAAAGGCGTTGATGAGCACCATTCCCAAGATGCCATACGCAAATTGCGAAAGGGTGACTTCAGCCGTGGTATAATGTTCTCGGTAGGCTAATTTTACAAAAGTAGCCAGCATTCCATAACTAGAGGCTCCTAAGCCCACTAAAAATACACCTTTAAGTATCGATTTTCCTGTCATTTTTTATTTAAAAAAGCCGACAAAGATACTCGAATATGTGGTATACCTACAAAAACATTTTTACCTAGCGAAAGATTCCCGAAAGTGGGGCTTGGGTGATGCCAATCGAGGTGGGTTGGTGCTGCAATTTTTGTTGTAGTAAAGTCGCATACACCGACCGAAAGTCCGTTTCAAATTTTAAATCCCCTTGATCTAAGTCGTCAAGATTAGGATTCGTTCCTACAACTTTTCCCGTGGTGTGTCCCCCGATCACAAAAACAGGTGCAGCAGTACCATGATCGGTGCCGTTGCCGTTGTCGCGCACCCGCCGCCCAAACTCAGAAAATACGACCAATGTCACTTGCGATAGCAATCCCGCTCGCTTGATTTCGGTATAAAAAGCAAACACCGCCTCATCTAATTCTTTGAGTTTATTTTGGTGAATGCTCTTTTGATTGTCGTGGGTATCATATCCGTTTTGGGACGTGTAGTAGACATGGGTGTGTAAATTTCCTTTGATCAATCGCGCAATCCATTCCAGATTTTTTCCCAAAACCGTCGTTGGATAACTTACTTCTGTTTGCGAAGCCGCTATGGCGCGACGGATATCATCGGCACCTTCAACCACCGTGGAAGCAATTTTTCGAACAAAGTCGAGTTGTGGATTGGTCGAGAGTTGGCTCGCTTCGGTGGTGGCCTGACTTCGGAAGCGCGCAGGGTCTTTTACCGTAATGCTGTTGGGTTCTTTTCCGCGCAGGGCCAAATTATCAATACTATCAATATTGACTCCTCCGGTAGGTTGGGTAGTGGTGCATTGCAAATCCAAATACCGACCCAACCAGCCTTCTGTGAGGTATTCTTGAGCTCCAGAAGCGGTTTGCCAAATTTCTTGACTGCGAAAATGGGATCGGTTGGGCGAAGGATAGCCCACATTTTGAATAACTGTTAAGTCGCCATTTTGCTGAATGGTATTCCAATTTTTCAACGCCGGATGCCACCCCATTCCGTTACTTTTTCCAATAATATCATTTTTGGCAATAGCGATATGGGGGCGTAAGTCATAATAGCCGGGATGGTCAAAAGGAATGTAGGTATTTAACCCATCGTTCCCTCCATTGAGTTGGATAAACACTACACATGAATCTTTTTGATTTTGAAGCGGTTGTGTTCCTAATGCGTGGAGAAAATCAGGAAGGACCAATAGTCCTCCCGTAAAGGTTCCCGTAAGACTTAAAAAGTTTCTTCTATTCATCTTAAATGAGTTGAAATTCAGGGGATTTGACAAGCGTTAAAAACAATCGCATAACGGCTTCTTGAGCGTTAGGGTCTTTGGCGTTAAAATCATATTTGAGCACCGCGTCAACTTGTTTTTGAAGGTCTTCATCTACTTGAAACACCAAGCGTTGGGTCATTTTTTGTTTTATTTCATTGGCTGAGTCGTTGGGATTGAAAGCCACTTTTGGAGTGTATTCTTGTGCTGTTTTTGTTGAAAGGGTTTCAGGTAGTTCTTTCAATACCCTGCGGTTCAGTTCTTTTCCACGGCAAAGCAAGTCGCAAGCATGTTGACGTTGTAAATAAATTTGAGACGTGAGCCAACTTTTTCCGCCAATCCATCCTTTTACATTGGGTTGATTGCATAGGTCCATACCCTGTTGTCGTAAGAAAAAAACAAGCAGGTTTTCATTGGGATTTGAAATGTGTAATTCGTCATGAAGTTGCAATATAAACTCCAACGGATTTTTAATCTTACTTCCTGCTGTGGGTTTGGCATATTCTTCCACCAATATCTTTTGAAGCAGCGGTTGTATTTCAAATTGAACACTTCGAAAATAATCGCCATAATACGTGACCAGCTCCTCAGGGGGAGAATCGTATATAAACCATTGCAATAGTTTTCGGGTAATTAAATAAGGAACGGCGGGTTGTTCAAAAATACGATCGACTAGATCTTCTACTTTGAACTGTCCCGTTTTTCCCAAATACGTAATCGTATCGGGGTCTTCCAAGCGGGGACGGTACTGCGCTTTATGTTCCCCCAAATGCAAACCGGCCAGTGCTTTGGCTCCCATTTTTACATCATTTTCCGTGTAGTGGCCGATGCCTAGGGTAAAAAGTTCGAGGAGTTCGCGACTGAGATTTTCGTTGAGAGCCCCCCTTTGGTTATCGACATTGTCCAGATACCGCACCATTGCATTGGTTTGCAATACGGCTTTGGTCAACGTTTTAAAATTTCCAAAAGCCATTTCCCGCAAAAGTTGATTGTGTTGGTAAATCCACCAATTCACCTTTACTTTTTGTTGGGTAGCTACAAAATGATTGTGCCAAAACAATACCATTTTTTCCCGTAAAGGAAAGGACGAGTGTTGTATTTCATGGATCCACCACGCTTTAAAAGCGATGCCATTTTGAATTTGTTTTTTCAGTACGGCTTTGGTTTCGGGATCTTCGGTGTTTTTGATTTGTTGGCGAATTTGACGCAATTCAGCCAAAGATTTGGGTTCGCTGGCCATAAAATCAGGTGGCTTTTGGGTAAAAGGGGCTGTGACTGACTTTTGGAGAAAATCGGCAATTCCATTTTTTTGGATGCTTTCAGCCTGGCGGGCACTGAATCCCAAACGCAACGACCAAAGAATGGCGGGTTCCATAATGAAGTTTTACTCTTAGACTTTATTTAACGTTCAAGGTTTAAATAAAACGAGAAAATTATAGTTATGTGATTATAAACTAAATGAAATGAAAGGCATTGTATTTTTTCTCGCTATTTTTTTGATTCAATGTGTAAAAAAGGAGGAAGTCAAACCCATTCAAGCGAAGGCGTCGTATGCTTCCCATCATCAAGTAGCCCTTTCGTATTGTCAAAAAAAGGGGATGAGTACCCAATTCTATTATCTTTTAGACTTGCGAATCCCTTCGGGTAAGAATCGATTTTTTGTATATGATTTTACCAAAGATTCCATTACGCATGCCCAACTGGTCACCCACGGGAGTTGTGATGTGTTTACCCCCAATCCACAACGATGGGAAAAAGCCCAATTTGATACACGGGTCAACAGTCATTGCAGTATGGTAGGGAAATACAAAATTGGTCGTCGGGATACCAGTTCATGGGGGATCAAAATTAAATATTGGCTGCACGGTCTCGAGTCCACCAACGCCACAGCTGTCGAACGAGTAGTGGTGTTGCATTCGTGGAATGCCGTTTCCGATACCGAAATCCATCCCGAGGTGAGTCCGTTGAGTTGGGGCTGTCCAGCAGTATCCAATTCTTTTATGCGAATTTTGGACGCCCAATTACAGGCCGAATCCAAACCGGTCTTACTGTGGATAATTGGAAATTAAACATATAAAATAATTTATACATATTATTTAAAACATAAATAAAAATATATAAACTTTCTTTTTCACCTTTGCCTCGTTAAACAAACTTACTATGACACGAATTACGATTGCAAAAGGTGACGGAATTGGTCCCGAAATTATGGATGCCACTTTGGCGGTATTAAAAGCAGCGGGAGCCGCTTTGGAGTACGATGAAATTGAAGTGGGAGAGAAAGTTTATTTATCTGGAAACACTTCCGGGATTGCAGCTTCCTCTTGGGATATCATCCGACGCAACAAAGTATTTTTGAAAGCTCCGATTACCACTCCACAAGGCGGGGGGTACAAGAGTTTGAATGTGACAACCCGTAAATTTTTGGGGCTCTATTCTAATGTTCGTCCATGTTTGTCTTTAAGTCCGTATGTTGCGACCAAACACCCTCAAATGGACGTGGTTATTATTCGTGAAAATGAAGAAGATTTATATGCAGGTATCGAGCACCAGCAAACCGATGAGGTTATTCAATGTTTGAAATTGATTAGCCGTCCTGGTTGTGAGAAAATTGTTCGTTATGCCTTTGAATATGCACGTGCTTTTGGACGCAAAAAAGTAACTTGTTTCACCAAAGACAACATCATGAAGCAAACCGACGGATTGTTTCACAAGGTTTTTGATGAAATTGCGGTAGAATATCCAGAAATTGAAAACGAGCACTGGATTATCGACATCGGAGCGGCAAAATTGGCCGATACCCCTGAGGCTTTTGATGTTATTGTAACATTAAATTTATACGGTGACGTATTATCTGATGTTGCGGCACAAATCGCAGGTTCGGTAGGTATGGCAGGTTCAGCCAATATCGGAGAATCTTGTGCGATGTTTGAAGCCATTCACGGTTCAGCTCCTCGTCGTGCAGGCCAAGATTTGGCAAACCCTTCGGGATTGTTGCAAGGCGCTATCATGATGTTGCAACATTTGGGTCAGAATGCTATCGCTGAAAAAATCCAAAATGCTTGGTTAAAAACCATTGAAGATGGTATTCATACCTATGATATTTTCAAAGAAGGCGTAAGTGCTCAAAAAGTAGGAACACAAGCGTTTGCTGAAGCAATCATTGCACGCTTGGGTCAGAAACCATCGGTATTGAAAGCTGTAGAATACCGTGATGGTGCACCGATGAACTTACCTTCGTACAAGCGTCCTGCGCCACAAGTAAAAACGCTTCATGGCGTGGACTTATTTGTTCACTGGGCGGGAACCTCTGCCGATACGTTGGCCGAGTCGATTCAAAAATTAAATGACGGTGGACTTCAGTTGAGTATGATCACCAACCGCGGGATCAAAGTATGGCCTGAAGGATTTGCAGAAACATTTTGTACCGACCATTGGCGTTGTCGCTTCAAAATGAAAGACGGAAGCGAGTTATCAAAAGCACACATTATCGGGTTGTTGCAGCAAGCTGAGGCACACGGGATTGATGTGGTGAAAACAGAAAACTTGTATCATTTTGACGGAACACCTGCGTACTCTTTAGGTCAAGGACAATAAGTGTTATGGAACTCCAATTAATCGACGGAAAGTTTGATCCCCAAGAAGCGATTGCTTTGTTACGGGAATTGGTAGACGTGAAAATCAAGTTTCACGAAAAGAAAATTGCCGCAAGTATGTCGGAAGAGGATATCAAGTTCCGTGAACAGCGGATCAAAGCGCTACAAACCGCAGCCCATGATATGACAGTTGCTTTGCGCGAACAATCGGGCTCGGTTCGTATTCACACTCATTTTGGTTTTGATGCGTAGTCTTTGGTATCTCATTCTCACTGGCCTTTTGTTGGCAGCAGTCTCTTGGTGGCTCCAAGATGTATTGTGGTCGTCATTGGCTGAAGCGGGGAGTGTATTAATTGGTTTGGTTTTATGTAAAAAAATAGCCCATGGATTTGACACAAGTGACCTTAATTGATGGGGTTTTTCAACCGGATGAAGCCCGTGAGCTATTGACCAAGTTGATTAATCACAAGATTCAGTATCATCAAGTGGATGCGTTTAGTAAGGATATTCGCAACATTGAAGATAGTGCCCACAGCACCCAGCGAATCAAAGCCTTGGAAGAAGCTTTGGCGACGTTGCAGCAAACGGTAAAAGAAGCCGAAGCCCATCATAAGCGTATTGTCATTAAAAGTGATATCGCTTTAACTTTTGAATAATGAAATTATTTGCGGGACGAACGGTTGCTATAGCTACTGCCCATCACAAAGAGCGTGTGATGGCTCCCATTCTTGAGCGGGAATTGGGAGTTTCCTGTACCGTTCCGACCGCGTTGAACACCGATAGTTTAGGCACCTTTTCTGGAGAAATTCCCCGGGTAAAGGATGTGATAAGTACCCTTCGTGACAAGTGCAACTTGGCTATGAAAAAGAACAAGTATGATCTTGTAGTTGCCAGCGAAGGGTCTTTCGGTGCTCATCCTTCCAGTCCTTTTCTTCCCGCCAATTACGAAACGGTATTGCTCCTCGATGCTCAAAACAACCGAGAATATACGGGGCGGTATTGGACAAGTGACACAAATTTTACAGGTGCTTACATAAAAGATGAAGAAGATTTAGAAGCATTTGTTACCCGTGTCGGATTTCCCCAACACGCGGTTATAGTGCGAAAGGACGACCAATCGTATGCGCCTTTGTACAAAGGTGTGCAAGAATACGATGAATTGGTTCAGCATTTTCAAAACTTGAAGAAGGAATTTGGAAGCTGTTATGTAGAAACCGACATGCGGGCCCATTTCAACCCAAAGCGGATGACTGCCATCGCAAAAGCGACACAAAATTTAGTCGATACCCTGCTATCGCTTTGTCCGCAATGCCAAGCTCCCGGATTTTCAGTGCAACGCATGGAATCGGGTTTGCCTTGTGGCTGGTGTAAACAACCTACGCGTTCGCCCTTGTATGCGCTTTATCATTGTGATACCTGTTCGTTTGAAGAAAAACGATATTATCCCCTGCAAAAAGAAGTAGAGGATCCCCAATTTTGTGATTATTGTAACCCATAACCCATGCACACACCCGACATTCAAATAGCTCAATTACTGCTAGAAAGTGGCAATGTAGTCGCGATTCCAACCGAGACGGTGTATGGTTTGGCAGCCAATATTTACCACAAAGAAGCAATTGAAAAAATATATACGTTAAAAAATCGTCCGCGTACCAGTCCATTGATTGTTCATGTCGATTCGGTGGCCCGTTGTGAGACGTTGGTGGCCCATTTACCCGAAAAAGCGAAGCAATTGATGGATCATTTTTGGCCAGGCCCCCTTACGGTTTTATTGCCCAAAAGCGATCAAGTACCCGAGTGGATCACTGGCGAAAGCAATCGTGTAGGGATACGAATGCCGCAGCACCCTTTGACGCTAGCGTTGATAAAAAACTGTGGTTTCCCGTTGGCGGCTCCGAGTGCCAATCCTTTTTCCAAAATCAGTCCCACGACGGCCGAAATGGTTCGCCATTATTTTGAAGATCAAGACGTTTTTGTGTTGGATGGCGGTCCGAGTCAAGCCGGATTAGAATCCACCATTGTTGGGTTTGAAGGCGACCAAGCCATCGTGTATCGTTTAGGAGCGCTTTCGTTGGAGGACTTGGAAGCCGTAATTGGTCCGGTTGACTATGCCGATAAACCCAATAAGGTATTTTTTACTCCGGGACGGTTTCCCAAACATTATGCTCCTAATACGCCTGTGCTACTGACCGACACGCCTGAGGTTACCGCAAAGCAATGGGTTGAGGCGCATGCTGGAAAAGCAGCGGTTTTGTCGCCTACATTCACTTTTGTACATGAGCGTTTGCACCCTATTCAATGGCCCGAAAATGAGGCGTTGGAACGTGTAGCTTCTCACTTATACCGAACCCTTTTTGAATTGGATCAACAAGGATTTGATTGTTTAATTATCACCCCTTTTCCTGAGGAAGGTTTAGGGAAAACTATGAACGACCGTCTAAAACGTGCGGCGACAAAATAACCTATGGATTTACATCTACTTGCAGACAATTTGACCAATCCAGCCCTCTTGTTTTTCTTACTGGGGGTTTTAGCGGTACAATTGAAAAGTGACCTTCGAATTCCGCAAAATTCGTCAAAGTTCATTTCGATTTACCTCTTGTTTTCAATTGGATTCAAAGGGGGGCAAGAATTGTCACACAGTACGTTTAATGCCGAAATTATGGGCGCCGTTGCACTCGGATTGCTCACAGCCGTGGCGATTCCATTGTACACATTTTTTATCCTTAAACGCAACTTTTCGATTTATGATGCCGGTGCGATTGCTGCTGCTTATGGATCGGTGAGTGCGGTAACTTTTGTTACGGCCGGGAGTTTTTTGGAAATGCTCGATTATAAATTTAATGGCTATATGGTCGCTGTTATGGCGTTGATGGAGGCTCCAGCCATTGTGGTAGGTGTGATTTTGATCCGCTTTTTCACTACCGAACGCGAGGGACCCAAAATTGGAAGCATCATCAAGCACTCGCTCACAAACGGCAGTGTTTTGTTGATCCTTGGGAGTTTGTGTATTGGGTATTTGGCCAATGAGGAGCAAGCCCAAGGAATAAAGCCGTTCACCAATGATTTGTTTAAAGGATTCTTGGCGGTTTTTCTGCTCGATATGGGGATTAGTAGTGGTGAAAAGTTGAATGATTTTATCAAGCATGGAAAGTTTGCCTTACTGTTCTCACTTTTTATCCCCTTGATTAATGGTTGTGCAGTGGCCTGGTTGTCGGATTATTTTGTGGCCGAAGCAGGGAATCGTTTTATGTTGGCAATTCTAGCTGCGAGTGCCTCGTATATAGCCGTTCCCGCTGCGATGAAAATTGCCGTTCCCAAAGCCAATCCGGGTTTGTTTTTACCCATGGCACTCGCGGTAACGTTCCCATTTAACATTACCATCGGCATGCCCGTTTTTCTTACTATTATTGAAAGTACTTAGTTTTTTCTATACTTTGTTAGGTTGGTGAGCACTTGCACTGCTCAAAAAATCCCGCTCAAAAGGCGGGATTTTTCATTGTTATCATTTATCGTCTTCGACCCGTTTGGGTTCGGTTTTTTCGAATAACCGTAGTTCCTCGAGGCGTTGTCGAGCGTACCACTCGCGTTCCTCTTCGGTTATTGATTACCACGGTTGTATGCCGTCGATTGGGGCGATACACCTTATGCGCTACTACCACCGTTCGTGTAGGTACCCGACGGTACACCAAGCGATGTGGTGCACAACGGGTTGTAAACACACTGTAGCTGACCACACGCCACGGACGCCATCCTTGAGGATATACGCGCCAACGCCAAGGCGAACGCCACACGACATATCCTGGGCGGTACATAAAGCGAACAGCTGGCCATAACCAAACATTGACTCCTATTGGTTTAGCATCGTAATGCATCCCATTCGGCCCTTTCCCTTTGACAGTTTCGGATATATCTTGGGGTTCTACAATAGTATTGGCAGCATATAGCGCTTCATCGCCTTCGATTTGTAGTTGTGCACTTTCGGGTCCTGTTTTTTCGATCCCAATAACGGCAACATCTTGTTTTTCTTGGTCACTTAAATAAACGCTCAACACCAAGGCATGCGTGTCTCCCTCCTGGAAGTCAGTAACGGTAATGTAATCTACTTGCCCATCATGGTTCAAGTCTAGGTTGTTGATCCCATTATCTTCGGCATTGAGCGCTTGTTCAAAAGCTTCGATGGATTGGGATTTTTGGAAAAGGGCAAGCGCGCCTTCCAGACTGAAATTTTCTCCTATAAATTCAGGATTTTCTTGCTCTTGTGCCTTACATACAGCAAGATTACAGAGCGTAACGGTAAAAAGAAGTAGGCGTTTCATCGGTTATTATTTTTGTATTGGATGTTTTTTTTGGGCAAAGGTTTAATCCACAATAAAATCGGCCGTGAGTTTTAATTTATAAAACAAGTTCGAAAACTGAAGCGCTATATTGCGTTCTGAGAGCGCATTTAAACTCCCATGGTATTGCTTTTGCATGCGGAGGTCTTCTATTTTTTCGTCGATATTTTTAAATAACCAAGCACAATCCCTCCCGATATATTTTTGGTTTCTAGGATTAAATACATGCTGCGCTTTTACTTCTCCTGATTTAACCGTAGCAAATGTAAAGCGCTGTTTTCTTGCAGCTTGTATTTGCTCATTGTGCAGTAATTCCAATAATTTATCATAATTTATAACCTTACTCTTTTGAGCGGTTTCAAACGCTTTTAAATTCAAACGCAGCTCCCGAATGAGTTGGTCCTTGAGCACCCGATTACCTTTTATGAGTCCGCTTAGTTGTCCTAAAATTTGCGGAAGTTCGTGGATTAAATTTAGCCAATCTAACGCCATTATGCTTTGTTTTTGGTTTCTTCCAATAAATCTTTTAAGTGAATTCGCAGTGCGGTTACCGAAATGCTAACTTCCCAGAACGAGATGCCCAATGAAATTAGTAGGCACAGTAAACTGGCTCCAAAAAGATAAATTCCCGCCAACATCCATTCGAGGTATAAAAGCAACATAGCAAATACTGACAAGAACAGCGAGAGTACCCCAAAAAGCTGCATCGCCCGAATCAACGTGAGTCGTAGGTTTAAGTTCTTTATTTCTATCAAAATACTTTTGTTATGGTTTTCATCGTAATTTTTTTTCAAACTGCGAACGATTTGCGCAATGGTTAAAAAGCGGTTGGTGTAGGCCAACAAAATCAACGAGGTTGCTGAAAAGAGTAAAGCCGGGGTTTCAATCTGTAAATTCATAACGATCCTTTGCGTAAAGTTCGACAATTTTTAACGATAAAAAAAAAGGCCCGAAGGCACTTTTTTAGGATTTTAATTTTTTCAAAAGATAGGCATATTGTAAGGCATTCCATCGCGCACGTTGGTCATTGGTAGATGAGCCTCCGTGTCCTCCTTCTGTATTTTCGTAATAATAAATAGGATAGCCAAGATCAAGCATTTTGGCCGCCATTTTTCGGGCATGTCCAGGATGAACTCGATCATCGCGCGTGGAGGTCATAAAAAACACTTCGGGGTATTTTACACCACTTTTGACATTGTGATAAGGCGAATACTTTTGAATGTAAGCCCATTCTTCTGGAATATCAGGATTTCCGTATTCTCCCATCCAACTCGCTCCTGCCAATAGTTTGTTGTAGCGCTTCATATCCAGTAACGGCACCTGACATACCACGGCGTTATACAATTCAGGATGTTGTGTAAAAGCGACCCCCATGAGTAAACCACCGTTACTTCCTCCCATGATTCCTAGATGCTTGCTACTGGTAATTTTGCGTTTGATAAGATCACGACTAATGGCTGTAAAATCATCATAAATGAGTTGGCGTTTTTCTTTCAAACCGGCTTGATGCCAGGAGGGACCGTACTCGGCACCACCCCGAATATTGGCCAACACATAAACACCGCCTTGTTCGAGCCACAATGTCCCCATCGTTCCGCTGTAAAAAGGTTGCATCGCCACTTCAAATCCGCCGTACCCATACAATAAAGTTGGATTCTTTCCATTCAACACTACATTTTTAGCGGATATCACAAAATAAGGTACGTTTTTTCCATCGGTTCCTTTGACAAAAAACTGTTCCACCTTGTAGTTGTCGGCGGAGAAAAAAGCAGGTAGCCCCTGAACTTTCGTAGACTTTCTATTTTTTAAATTGTAGACGAAAAGCGATGTGGGTTCGAGGAAATTTTCAAAGCTATAGTAGAAATCATCGCTTTCCCGATTAGCACTGACAATCGATATGGTGCCATAAGCCGGAGCATCAACACGCGTTTGATACCATTTTTCTTTCCCCTTTGACAACAGATACAACTCGCTTTTTACATCGTTTAAAACGTTAATCAACAGCTGATTTTTGGTCATCGCTACCGATTCTAAACTTTGATTGGGTGTGGGTTTGAACAAAAGTGCTACGTGTGGCTTCCCTTCGAGCAAGGCTTTGAAATCCATCGCAATCAAACTTCCTTGGCTGTAGGTTTTATCCGCCACTCTCCAATCCGATTTGAGTTCCACAATCGCTTTTCCAAATTTGATCCCAAGTAACGAAGCGTCATCCGGAATGTTTAGTAGAATATTTTGATCATTTTGATGAATGTAGGATTTCCGGGTGTAAAAGGAAAGACTTTTGTTGAGGAGTAGGTAAGGTGTTTCCCCATCGCGCAAAACAGATCCACTGTTGTAAACGTCAGTCGGATCCCCCGAAAGCAAGGTTTTGGCTTCCGAAAGGGGTGTGCCTCGTTTCCACCATTTCACGATTTTAGGATATCCCGATTCGGTCAATGAACCGGGGCCAAAGTCGGTTGATACGATTAAATTATTTTCGTCCCAATATTGAATGCTACTTTTGGCTTCGGGTAAGAAAATACCGTTGGGCACAAACTGTTTGGTGCGCACATCAAATTCGCGCGTTTCATGGGCATCGCCGCCACCATTGGAAAGTTTAACCAAATACAAACCATTTCCAGGATATAAAGCAGTGGCACCATGAAAAACCCATTTTTTCTGTTCTTTCTCCGATAAAGCATCCAAGTCCAATAGAATGTCCCAATTGGATTTTCCCGCATTGTAATCGGCTGTGGTCATTCGTCGCCAAATTCCACGCACATGGGTAGCATCTTGCCAAAAATTATACACATAATCGCCCGTTATCGAAGGGTAGACAATGCGGTCTTTGGCATTCAATATCGTCAAGGCTTTTTGATACAAGGAAGCGTACTCTTTCTCCGCTTCGAGTACAGCAAAGGTTTTCTGATTTTGGGTATTGACAAAATCAAGCGCTTTTTTTCCATCGATTTCTTCCAAATCGAGGTAGGGATCTTCCTGGGCAGTGATCGTTATCGAAGCCATTGTCATCAGCAAAAGGATTATATTTTTTTTCATGAAAAATGGTATTATTGGGCTAAATATAGCCGAAGTCGTGCAATAAAAAAAGCTGTCTGCAAGAGCGACAGCTTTTTTAACGCTTTTTTTTGAGTTTTTAGGCCAATTGTTCAAAACTACGTTTCACAAAAGCCGTTAGTTCTTCTCCTTTGAGGAGACCTTGGGCAATTTTAGCCAAATCCAAGGCTTGTTTGATGAGTTTTTCTTGGGTTTCTCCTTCGGTTTCCAACAAACGGGTCGCCAAGTCGGCATTGGTATTGACCACCACATTGTACATTTCGGGGAAATTGCCAAAGCCCATCATTCCACCTCCCGTTTGACTCATTTCTTTCATACGACGCATGAACTCGGGTTGGGTCAAAATGAAAGGAGCAGCGGTACTGTCCATGGCTTCCAGTTGCAAGGTATAGTTGGCTTTGGGGATAACATGCTCCAAAATTCCTTTCAACTTTTCTTGTTCTTCCTCCGAGAGTTTTGAGGGTGTTGTGTCCTCTTTTTGAATCAATTTATCGATATGATCGGCATCGACGCGTGCAAAAGTCAGGTTCTCATTGTCGGTCTCCAATTTTTGAATCAAATGCGACACGATGGGCGAATCCATGACAAGCACTTGATAGCCTTTTTCTTGGGCAGTTGCAATGTAACTGTGTTGTTGCTCTTTGTGGGAAGTATACAACACCACCAATTTTCCATTTTTGTCCGTATGGGTATCTTTGAGTTTCTCTTTCAACTCGGCCAAGGTGTAGTAAGTGTCATTTACAGTGGGATAAAGCACAAAATCGCCTGCTTTTTCATAAAATTTAGGCTCGGTAAGCATCCCGTATTCCAATACGATTTTGATATCGTTCCATTTCTTTTCAAAGTCCTCGCGATTTTCGGTAAAAAGGGCTTTGAGTTTGTCGGAAACTTTACGGGTAATGTAATTGGAAATCTTTTTCACATTCCCATCGGCTTGTAAATAAGAGCGCGATACGTTTAACGGAATGTCTGGTGAGTCTATAACCCCACGCAACATGCCCAAAAATTCAGGCACAATTCCTTCTACATTGTCGGTGACAAATACCTGATTTTGGTACAACTGGATTTTATCTTTTTGCATTTGAACTTCCTGCGACATTTTTGGGAAGTACAAAATTCCAGTGAGGTTGAACGGGTAATCAACATTTAAATGGATATGAAAAAGCGGGTCTTCAAATTGCATCGGATACAATTCTCGGTAGAAGTTTTGATAATCTTCGTCCTTCAAATCCGTGGGTTGTTTGGTCCACGCCGGCGACGGATTGTTGATGATATTGTCTACATCGATGTATTCGGTTTTGTAATCGTCGCCCGCGTCTTCGGGTTTGGGTAAGGCTTCTTTGCGGGTCCCGAATTTAATTGGAATCGGCATGAATTTATTGTATTTACGCAATAATTCCCCGATACGGTGTTCTTCCAAAAATTCGGTGGAGTCTTCGGCAATGTGTAAAATGATTTCCGTGCCGCGTTCGGTTTTGTCGTGGGGTACCAAGGTAAACTCGGGACTACCGTCACAGGTCCAATGTGCTGCAGGTTCGTCTTTGTACGATTTGGTGATGATTTCTACTTTTTCAGCAACCATAAAGGCCGAGTAAAAGCCCAAACCAAAATGACCGATGATTCCGGCATCTTTGGCAGAATCTTTATATTTTTCTAAAAACTCCTCAGCGCCAGAGAATGCGACTTGGTTGATGTATTTTTCAACCTCTTCGGCGGTCATTCCCAATCCTTGGTCGATGATGTGTAATTTTTTACCTTCTTTGTCAATTTTAACTTCAATTTGTGGCGTGCCATATTCGACGTTGGCTTCTCCAATACCCGTAAGATGTTTTAATTTTAAAGTGGCATCGGTGGCATTGGACACCAATTCGCGTAAAAAGATTTCATGGTCGCTGTATAAAAACTTTTTTATGAGCGGGAAAATGTTCTCGACGGAAACATTAATTTTTCCTGTTGACATAGTACACAATTTTTGAGTTACACAATTTGGATTTGACTAAGCAAAGAAAATACCAACGCCTGCTCAACTGACAAATTGTCGTAGTATTAGTTGCCATTAACATTACGTTAAATTCTACATCATTTTAGGGTGAGCGTTGTATTTTTGCAGGAGTTTTTAACCCTAATAAGCAACCCATGAAAAAAATGATGTATGCCTTGGTGTTGTTGGTGCTGTTTAGTGCTTGCAAATCCAAATCGGCAACCAATACCCGATTAGACAACAAAACCGAAGTCGCCTTAAAAGGCAATTGGACGTTGACAAAAGTTTCGTATCCCGGATCGGAGGTCATTAAGATTACTTCGTTTGACTTGGCGGATTCCCAATGTTTTGTGGGAAGCCAATGGCGGTTTATTTCCAACAACAACAAAGGCGAGTTTTCTTTAAACAATACTTCGTGTATGGCATTCAATTCGCCCATTACTTGGTTCATTAACAAAGAAGGACAATTTGTAATGAAAATCCTCAACGAAACCAAAGCGCGTAAAGTAACCGAGGGCTATGTACTTCAAGTAGGAACTGTTACGGATTCGACGTTTGAACTTACCGATCGCGTTAATGTGGGCGGTAAAAATGTAACAGTAGTATATCAATTTTCAAGAAATTAAAACCTAGAACACGATGAAAAAAGGAATGGCAATAGTACTGGTTGGACTTCTAACATTAGGTCCTTTGGCCGGTTGTGAAGCGGTGAAAAACACAAACAAAACCCAGCGTGGTGCGGCTATTGGTGCAGCAGCAGGTGCTGTTTTGGGTGGTGTTATCGGAAATAATGTAGGTAAAGGCGGGAATGGTGCGCTTGGCGCAGTGCTTGGAGGCGTTGTTGGTGGTGTTGCCGGTGGCGTTATTGGAAACAAAATGGACAAACAAGCCCGCGAAATCCAGACGGCTTTGCCTGGTGCGCAAGTTGAACGGGTAGGGGAAGGCATTAAATTGGTTTTGGGCGAAAATGCGGTGCGTTTCGATTTTAACAAAGCTACATTGACTGCAGCGGCACGTGCCAATTTGGATAAGTTAGTTCCTGTGTTCCGTGAGTATGCCGATACAGATATCAAGATTTTTGGGTATACCGATTCCAAAGGTGCCGATGCTTACAACCTCGATTTATCTGAAAAGCGTGCCCTAGCTGTAGAACGTTATTTAGAATCCAAAGGCTTGAACATGTCGCGTTTTCAAATTGTTGGGATGGGTGAAGCCGATCCGATTGGAGATAACGAAACGGAAGCAGGTCGCGCCATGAATCGTCGCGTTGAGTTTTCAATTGTCGCCAACGAAAAAATGAAACAAGATGCCCAACGCGAGGCGGGTCGCTAACATAAATTAACGTTCGGTATCCCCGGACGTTTTTTTTCTAAAAAATTAACAAAATATTTTGTTTAACAATTTGGTTGAAACATTAAACACTGCTTATCTTTACAAAAAAATAGGACATGGAAACTACAACGCCCAAAAAAGGAAGAAAAAAGATCGTAGACGATCAATCCATTATTTCGTTGTTTATGGATTCGGTGTTGAAAAACGACGCTGAACCCAAGAATGTTTACCTATTTTGCCACGAAGCGGGCCTCAAGGAATCCGATTTTTACATTCATTTCGGTTCTATTGAGGCGTTGAAAGAAGCCATTTGGACGCAGTTTTTTGAGCATGCTGTGGCCACGATGCAAAAGGATGAGGCTTACAATTCTTTTGTAGACCGTGACAAACTATTGACGCTTTATTTTACTTTGTTTGAATTGCTTTCGTTGAATAGAAGTTATGTCTTATTTCAATTAGAAGGCCATAAGCAAGGACTTAAAAATTTGAAATCTTTGCGTGGGATGCGAAACCACTTTAAGGATTTTATCGTAGATAATGTTCAGTTCACCCAGGATACCGCTTGGAATGAGAAATGGGCTAAAATTTCAAAATCAGTCACGGCAGAAGCCGCCTGGGTGAATTTTTTAGTTATTCTTAAATTTTGGATTGAGGATACGTCCAAAGGGTTTGAGAAAACAGACATTTTGATTGAAAAAACCGTCAATACCGCTTTTGATTTGATGCAAACGCAACCGTTGGAGCGTGTGATTGATTTGGGTAAATTTTTATGGAAAGAAAATCATAAGTAACCGATGAAGACCCTAGATAAAATACCGACGGGCAAGATAGAACGCGCCGGTCAATTGGTTAAAACAGGTCTCAAAGTAGGCACCAATTATGTGGCTTACTATGGTGAAAAATTGGTGAATCCTAGTGTGTCGCGTGATAAATTGAATGAGAATAATGCAGAGGATATTTATGACGGACTCAAAAATTTGAAAGGCAGTGCCTTGAAAGTAGCTCAAATGTTGAGCATGGACAAAAGCATTATGCCCCAGCAGTATGTGGACAAGTTCTCGCTGTCACAATTCAGCGTACCGCCATTATCTGCTCCTTTAGTTAGAAAAACGTTCAAAAAATATCTCGGTCAATATCCGGAGAACTTATACGATACGTTCACTCCCGACGCCACTAATGCTGCGAGTATCGGTCAGGTACACAAAGCAACGAAAGATGGGAAAAATTTAGCTGTGAAAATACAATACCCGGGCGTAGCAGAGAGTATAAGTTCGGATTTGGCTTTGGTCAAACCCTTTGCCATTCGAATGTTTAATTTGAAAGGTAAAGATTCGGAAAAGTATTTTAAGGAAGTGGAAGACAAATTGTTGGAAGAGACCGACTACGATTTGGAACTTCGTCAAAGTATCGAAATGACGCAATTGTGTAGTCATATTGAACATTTGCGCTTCCCGAAATACTATAAAGAATATTCCTCGGCCAAGATTTTGACGATGGAATGGATTGATGGGTTGCATTTATCGGAATTTGCCAAACAGAATACCGATCGTGCTTTGGGTGATCGTATTGGGCAAGCGTTGTGGGACTTTTATATGTACCAAATGCATGCGCTGAAGCAAGTACACGCCGATCCGCATCCTGGAAATTTCCTTGTGGATAAACAAGGCAACTTGATCGCTATTGATTTTGGGTGTATCAAAAAAGTTCCTATGGAATTTTATACACCGTATTTTGAATTGGCCAATAAGGAAAGTATCAACAATCCGACGATTTTCAATCAAAAGTTGTACGAGTTGGAGATTTTACGTCAGGATGATACCCCTCAAGAGATTGTTTATTTTACGAAAATATTCCATGAGTTGTTGCAACTCTTTACACAACCCTTTCACGCCGATCATTTCGATTTTTCGGATGAGGAATTCTTCGGAAGAATTGCGGTGATGGGCGAGGAGTTTGCCAAAGACACCCAGTTGCGCAAAATGAATGGAAATCGCGGTTCGAAGCATTTTTTATACATCAACCGCACATTTTTTGGATTATACAACTTGTTACACGATATCAAAGCACGCGTAGACACACGCCACTTTGAAAAATACTTGCGATAGGAGCAAGTTACTGTTTGTTTATTTATTGGTTAGGTTGATAAGAGCAATACGTCTATGTATTGCTCTTATTGTTTTACCTAACTTGTTGTATTTCAAAATATGTTTTGCCCGAAAAGCCATCAATGGAAACGCCTGCTTGGTAGTTTTCGACATAAATTTCGACATAACCGCCGACCGCCAAATTGACCAAACAGGTTACCGTGCGACTCACCGGTCCATTGGCAATATGGTTTCCTGAGTTTTGCTGGTAAAGCACCCCATTAACATACACGCCAATAGAATAAAATTGGCCATTGCTTTGATTGTCGGTGTGAAAACCCGCATTAATCTCATAAATTCCCGCTCGCGTAGCTGTAAAACGATTTGCTGCAAATTCGTTATTGATATCAAAAACTTCGGTGGCAAACGGAATAATTTGCCATCCTGTGGTACCTATTGCTGTATTTCCGCTTAAATTCGTGCGTACCGCCGAAAGTTGGTTGGTACCCGAAGGGGAAACCCACGATAATACGCCGCTTCCGTCGGTGGCTAAATATTGATTGGCCGTTCCCCGAGCCACGGGAAAGACATACCCTGTACCGGCAGGATTACCGATTTGAAACGTACTGTTGGTGCGTAAGATGGGTGTGGGACTAAACTCTCCATAAATCAAAGAAGTTGTGGGAGTGGTATTGGCGTTGGTGATATACAATTTATTGGAACCAGTTTCCGAAAAACCAGCTTGGTTCCCCAGAGCCACGTTGCCACTTCCTGTATTGTTATTTACTAAGGCGCTAAATCCTACCGCTGTATTATTGGAAGCTATATTTTGCGTGAGTGCACTCATACCAATGGCTACATTGTTGGCGCTAGCTCCTGTTGCAATCAACGCATTGTTTCCTACCGCTGTATTATTAGCTCCTGTAGTTCCTGCGCCAGCCTGAAAACCAACAAAAGTTCCTGCTCCTGTAGCATTACTAGCAAACTGACCTGCGCGAAAACCAATTAACGTGTTACCACTTCCTACAGCAGCAAATCCGGCTTCTGTGCCCACGGCTGTATTATTGTCGCCCGTCGAATTGTTGTTTAATACACTAAATCCAACGCCGGTATTCCCTGTAGCGCCACCTATTTGCCCTTGGAGCGCATTAAATCCTACCGCTGTTGCATTGGAGGCTGTATTTTGAAACAAAGCGTTAGCACCGATGGCAACGACATTGGATACATTGCCTGTTCCTGCAAACATCGCTTGGAACCCTAGTGCGGTGTTGAATCGCGAAGCATTGTTGTTAATTCCTTGTAAAGCACTATGTCCGAAAGCCGTATTTTCACTTCCAATATTGTTATTTAGGGCAATATGACCCATCGCGGTATTGCGACTTCCTGCGGTGTTGGCGCGGGCGGCTTGAAATCCAACGGCCGTATTTTCAGATCCGATAGTGTTATTTATCATGGTTTGAAATCCGATAGCCGTATTGTTACTTGCTGAGGAGTTGTTGGATAAGGCTTGGAAACCCACTGCTGTGCCATTATTCCCCGACGAATTATTGCGCATCGCTTCAAAACCAATTGCTGTTGAAGCATTTCCTGTGTTGAGCGATAAAGCAGCATTCCCGACCCCTGTATTTTGAATTCCAGTGGTGTTCGCGGCCAACGTTCCATTACCCACCGCCACATTGTTTACTCCTGTGGTTAATCGTAAGGCATTGGTTCCAAAGGCAGTACTGTTTGAACTGGCTCCATTGGTTAAGGCGCCAACTCCAAAGGAAGTACTGGTGGCTCCGATTTTTCCAGCTGCAATATTGTTTCGTCGAAAAGCAACATCCACATTGGTAGAAGCATCTGTCCCTAAATAATTAACTCCATCAACGATTCCGCTGTTTCCCGTGATTTGCCAGCCCGAAGCTCCGGTGGCAATACGAATCCAAGGTCCTGTTGGGGAACTCAAGTAATAAAAGCCTGGGGTTACATCGCCACTGGTCGCGGTGTTATAGACTAGCTCGGAAGTTGTGCCCGTGAGAACTGTCACCGTGGTGGTGTTTACCAAAGCTACACGTGGAATTACTAAACCCTCATCGGTAGCTGTAATGTCTAAAGCTCCCTCGGGATTGGTAGTACCAATACCCACCTGAGCCATTGATTGGTGCCCAAGGAGAGAGAAAAAGAACACGAAAAGTAAAGTATGTATATGTTTCATTAACGCTATAATATGAGGAGAGAATGGTAAAAAAAGCCCCTCCGAAGAGAGGCTATTTTCAGTATTAAGATGGATTGGATTATCGTTTTATCACACGAAGTGATTTAATATCATTTCCTTGTGTTAAGATGACATTATAAATTCCTGAAGGATAAGTAGCTCCTACTTCAGTACTTTCGATAGCGTCGGCGTTAACCGTACGCGTTTCGATGGCACGACCCATCATGTCATACACTTGGATGGTGAACGACGCTTGGCTCGCGGTAGTTACTTTGAAGTAGAATTGCTCCGCATATGGATTGGGATATACCTGCGCATCGAAAGCTACACCTGTTACGGATGTGTCTTCAATCGTACGAGCGATCGAAGGAACAACCAAAGTACATGTTTTGCTATACGGCCCAAAATCGAGTTGGTTAGGCATACGAACGGCTACTTGTACCGAGTAGTTTTCGCCAGCTACTAATCCAGGGAAATCACTTAAACGGAAATTATTTAAGACGCGGTCCACCTGGAAATTGTATGCTTGTGCCTCATTAAACAAACGGAAACGGTATTGTGCCGCCGATTGAACAGCATCAGCCGATATACGCTCACTGTAGCTGGTCACCGCATAATCGTTACACTGTGTCCCACGAACTTGTGTTGTGGGATGTTTCGGTGCTTGAATTGTACAGCTTGGACCGTAAGGCAAGAACGAACCGTCGGTGTTACGCACTGCACATGAGACGCTATAATTTGCATCATAACGGAAATCAGTTATCGAAGCAAACGTAAAGTTACGGATACCCGAAGTGATTTCCTGAACAGTGCCAGCAGGCTGTAACGAGCTGTCTAAACGTTGTACACGATAACGATAACCGTTGCTTCGTTGAACAATAGTACTGAAGATTTGCGTATTGATTCCCGTTACTTGAGTACCACAACCAATCATAGAACTAACAGGTGTTGGTGTCAACAAGAAACAGGGGGCGCTGTAGGTCGGTTGCCATACGTTGTTGAAACGAACGGCTACTTCAACTTTAAACTTCGCATTGTACTTATAGTTCGACAAGTTGTGTAAGTATAAATTACGCAAAACCATATCCACAATCACTTGTGTTCCAGGAATTTCAGAATCATCCGCAGGATTCACTTCCGTCACACGGAAACGGTAGCCTTGAGCCCCGGTTACCCAGCTGGAATACACGATACCTCCGTAAGCTACTTCAGTACCACAGGTTGCTGTTGGAATTGTACTCACAATGGGGGTACATCCACCAGGTTGACCGATATTGTCAATCACTCCGTTACAGTCATTATCTAAACCGTCGAAACAAACTTCGGGTGCACCAGGATAAACCGATGCACGGGTGTCATCACAATCGTTGTCATTCATGACAGCACCAATTTGTTGACCGATGACAGGTGAGGCAGGATTTCCAAATCCATCCCCATCCGCATCCATATAGTACGTATCGTTACTGAAGTAAATGTTGTCCAAATAGATTTGTAGGGGTCCGGGTTGGTTTTGCTCAAACTTGAATCCATAAACATTGGATAAGTTAGCTCCAGAAAATTCATTCAAATCTATGGTGATTGAATTCCAACCGGGTTGTAAGTCTACGATGTCTCTGCGTTGATCACCATCGGTTAACAACCAGAAGAATAAGTTAGAAAAAGCGGTATTCACATAAATGTCCAAATGCAAGTGTGTCATTCCTACAACACTGAAACGTACAGGTTCTGTACTCGTAACATAGCCCAAAAAGCCTAAGTTATCCACACGTAAGCAAGTATTGGTTCCATTTGGAATTTCAGTCAACGTTGTCGCCGCTGTCCAAGGAGCGCGAATCATGGTGTAACCTACCGGATTTGCATAAGTAGAAGGTGTTCCGGTGTACATCGAAATCACAGTGTCAGGATCACGAGCAGGAGGAATAGGCGATGGACCAGGAGGAGGGAAGTTTACCACAAATAAAGCGGTTGCACTGCTCGGGCCGTACGTTCCATCTTGCGCTTGAGACGCCGTAATCGTTGTTGTTCCTCCCGATACAATTTGAATTTGATTTCCGTTTACAATCGTAGCTACGTTGGTATTGCTACTGGTGTAGGTGAACGGATTTGTATTATTCGAAGTAGGGGGAGTAATGGTGAAGGTAGCATCCCCCACATTTTTTGCAGGAACGCTGAAAGAACCTACGGTTGGCGGTAATAAAGTTGCTGGACGATAAAAATAAATATTATCGACATAAACCGTTTTTCCAGGGCCATTCAAACTCTCAAATTTTAATTGAATTATGTTGGCTAAGTTCAATCCATTGTTGGCATAGGTAGATAAGGGAATATCAACACTAAACCAAGTATTTAAGGTAGGGAAAAATTGCGCATTACGATCGCCGTTGTTTAATAACCAAATATTAAAGCCTGTACAATCTGTAGTGTAAATGTCCATGTGAAGTGTGGTCATTTGCGACACATTGGTTCCAGCAAAATTGACCAACTCAATCAAGAAGTTACTCATTTTTTTGGTGTCATTACCCGCTAAAACTTCGTCAGAAAGGGCAGATACTCCTTGCCAAGCCACCGAAGGTACATTGCTGTAGGCATTGCTATACAATGAGATAACATCCCAAGGATTGCGCGCTGGAGGGGTCGGTGCAGGTGTGGTTAAAGGGGGTGCAGCTACTACCAAAGGCGCGGTAATAGATCCAGCATCATAGATACCGTTGGCTGCTTGACTTGCTGTAATGGTTGCTGTACCAATACCCGTGATTGTAATCGTATTTCCAGAAACGGTTGCTACACTCGGATTGTTACTGCTGTAGGTAAACGCTCCAGCACTATTCGAAGTAGGGGGTGTAATGGTAAATGGCGCATCTCCAAATACTTTTTCAGGCAGGGTAAAATCAGTGATTGTAGGTTCGGTACCCGCTACATAGAAGTAAATATTGTCCAAATAGATTTGACGTGTGGGACCTACATTTTGTTCAAATTTGATACCGTAAATATTGGCAAGATTTGCTCCAGGGTAAGCAGACAAGTTAATGTCTAATGAATTCCAACCAGCGACAAGAGGTCCTGTGTTATACATTTGATCTCCAGGTGCTAAAAGCACAACAAACATGTTTGATATGGGGGTGTTCAAATAAATGTCAACATGTAATTTGGTCATCCCTACAACACTAAAATTCGCCCCAGGGGTAATGTAACCTAAGTATCCAAAGTTTTCGAGGCGAAGACAAGTGTTTGATCCATTTGGTATTTCAGTCATGGTCGTACCAGCTGTCCATGGTGCTCGAATGGCGTTAACTACATTGGCATAGGTAGTGGGTGTACCCGTAAACATGGATACTACATTGCTTGCACTTCGGGGTGGTGGTGTTGGCGACGGACCCGGTGCAGGGAAGCTCACGGTCAAGGTTGCCGGTGTGCTACTAGGACCATAGATGCCGTCCGATACTTGAAGTGCGGTAATGGTTGAGGTTCCAGCTCCAACTACTGTAAGGGTGTTTCCCGAAATGGTAGCTACTGCCGTATTGCTACTGGTGTACGTAAACGGACTGGCATTGTTGGAAGTGGGAGGTGTTAAAGTAAATGGTGCGGCTCCAACGGATTGTGCGGGCACAGTAAATGTACCAACCGTAGGAGGCTGTAACGTTGCCGGTCTCCAAAAGAATAAATTGTCGACAATTAAATTTTGAATATTCCCAGCACCAGCAGGTTGGTCGTATTTTATTTGTCGGAAATTGGGACGAATTGCTGCAAATGCTGGCCCCGAAATATCGATATCAAACACATTCCATTGCCCAGGAATAAGTGGCAAAGTGGTTGGGATTTCAACAGTTCCCGCAGTGATTTTGATCAAAGATAAACGAATCGATGTCAATGTTGAGGAATAAATTTCAATGTGAAATCGCGTCATTGCCGATACATTTACATCACTTTGGGTCTCAGTGCCCTGATAACTACCCGTATTTTGGTATTGCCTTACTTCATCACCACCATACGAAGGCGTTGTCATGTTGTTAGGGTGATTGTTTGTTTGTCCCCAAAATGGGTTAAAATTGGTACCGGGAAGATTGGTGTAAGCTCCTGAAAATAGGGAAATCACATCCCAGGAGTTTCTTCCGGGATCACCGGGTGCTGCCCCTTGTGATCGTCCTAATGCAAATGACAATAGGAAAATTAATAATAAAAATTTTTTCATGATTTATTGTTTGATTTTGTTGATTCTCAAATTTATAAGGCTTGTAAACACAAAAAGTTTTCCTGTAGTGTATAAAAACTATACAAGGTTGGTTTTCTTTATTTATCCCTTGTAATTCCTTTAACCTTCGCGCGTATTGAAGTTGAATCGACCTGACTTTACTGCTGTTTTCTGTGTGGGATTTAGCGTACAAAAAACACCAATGTTGTAATGATGTATAGGTAAAAAGAGAGTTTTTACCTTTAAATAGGGGTAATGATTGTGGAAGTGTAAATATTTTTAATGATTTTTTTTGACGTATTTAAATTTTTAAGTAAAAAATTAGTAAATACAAAATTTTTAATATCGCAATTCTAGAGGCCAAGAACAGCAATTTGGCAATCTTTGCTTTTATACTTCAATTTTGTTCCTTTTTTAAGGGTAAATGCGAAACTAGTGGCGCTGAAGACTTTTGGTTTATTTACCTTTGTGCCATGCTTAACGTTTCTGCTGTTTCTTTTTCCTATCAAAATAAACCTACGCTGAAGGCGATTGATTTTTCAGTTCCGCAAGGGTGTTGCCATGCTATAATTGGCGAAAGCGGTTGTGGGAAAAGTACTCTTTTAAAAGCGATTTACGGACTGTTTGATCTTGATGCAGGTCAAATTTTTTGGAATGATATTGAAATTCTCGGACCCAAGTACCATTTGATTCCAGGGATGGAGTTTATGAAATATTTGGCCCAAGATTTTGATTTGATGCCTTACATTACCGTAGCTGAGAATGTAGGGAAACATTTGTCCAATTTTTATCCTGACCAGAAAAAAGCGCGCATATTCGAACTTTTAGACATTGTCGAAATGACCGATTATGCGCATGTTAAGGCCAAATATTTGAGCGGTGGACAAATGCAACGGGTCGCTTTGGCACGTGTTTTGGCTAAAGAACCTGAGGTGTTATTACTGGACGAACCCTTTAGTCATATTGATAATTTTCGCAAAAACAGTCTTCGTCGGAAATTATTTCATTACTTAAAAAAACAAGGCATCACGACCCTCATCGCTACACACGATACCACCGATGTATTGTCGTATGCCGATTCGGTTTTGGTGATGAAAGACGGAAACGCCATCGCCCAAGGAACCCCCAAGGAATTGTACCATACCTCCGATTTGTATATTGCCTCTCTTTTTGAGGAAGTATCGATTTTGGACCGTGAAGGGCAAATCCATCACGTATACCCGCATCAAGTCCAAATTTCCTCAAAAGGGATCCCCGCTCAGGTTGAACAAAGCTATTTTAAGGGAAGTCATTATTTATTGGCGTTACGCATGGGTACAGCATTGGTTTATGGTATTCATTGTGAACCCATTGCTGAAGGTTCCCATGTCTTTGTTCAAATAACGTCCCGATAAACGCAATTTATTCTGCTTTTTTATCAGGAGCATATTCCAAAATATCACCCGGCTGGCAGTCCAATACCTTACAAATGGCCTCCAAAGTTGAGAAACGAATAGCTTTGGCTTTTCCAGTTTTTAATATCGATACATTGGAAAGCGTCAAATCGACCCGCTCAGAAAGTTCGTTCAACGACATTTTTCGTTTCGCCATCATGACGTCTAAGTTTACAATAATTGCCATCGTTATATCGTAAGTTCGTTTTCTTGTTGCATTTCAATGCCGCGTTTCACGACAAGGGATAAAACCAAAAGTATAATGCCCAATAAGAGCCAAACATCGGCGCCACCCATGAATAAGGTTTCATTGTTGGGAAGTTCAATTTTCATAGCTGTGAGCTGTTTCAAATAACGCGTTCCCCAAGCAGCAAAAAGACTAATCCCAAGGGCAATATAGGCCATATTGGATAAAAGTTTTTGTAAATGTATCGTAAAAGGCTTTTCAAGATCAAAGCGTTTTTTGGTAAATAACTTTAAAACAATATAAAACAAAAGTGCCTTGAGCACAGCCACAATAAGCATGTGAATCATCAAAACGACAAAGTTACTGGGAGCTACTTCGACCAATTTGTCAAGAAAAAAATACTGAGCCGCATTGGGTTGATAACTCACCGCGTAAAGTACGTTAAATAATACTGTCCCCGCTTGAATGCATAAACCGATAAATACAATCCACGTGAGACCTTTAAAAATTTGTAAAAGGGTTTGTGTTGAAATTTTTATTTCCATGGGTTAGGGTTTTTAATTCGGGGTAAAAATAATAAAAATTTATTGAAAAACAATAAATAAATATTTTTTAACATAAAAAAGCCCGAAAGATTAACTTCGGGCTTGTCGCTTTTATGTGGGTTGATTTAGTTCTTCAAGTGCTTTTCCAAGAATTGATCTTGCTCCCAAAGTAAATGCAAAATATTTTCCTTGGCAGCATATCCGTGGGATTCTTTGGGGAGTAAAACCAATCGTGCAGGTGCGCCCAAGCCTTTCAACGCCTGGAAATACCGTTCCGATTGCAAGGTAAATGTCCCTGGATTGTTATCGGCATCGCCATGTACCAATAACAAAGGGGTCTTCATTTTTTCGGCATTCATAAAGGGCGACATGGTGTTGTATACGCCCGGAACATCCCAATAATTGCGTTGCTCACTTTGAAATCCAAAAGGGGTCAGCGTTCGGTTGTAGGCTCCGCTTCGCGCAATACCACAGGCAAATAAATTGGAATGTGTTAGCAAATTCGCAGTCATAAATGCCCCGTACGAATGGCCTCCTACACCCACTTTTTTCGGATTAATATACCCCAAATCGTTAACGGCATTAATTGCAGCTTCGGCATTGGCCACCAATTGCGGAATGAAAGTGTCGTTGGGTTCGGTCGTTCCTTCCCCAATAATCGGGAACGATGCATCATCAAGCACCGCATAGCCTCGGGTTACCCAATACACAAATGAACCATAGTTGGGAAACGTAAATTCGTTGGGATTCTTGTCACTCTGCCCCGCAGAATTTTTGTCTTTAAACTCGGCAGGATACGCCCAAATCAACAGCGGTAGTTTTTCTTTTTTAGCCACTCGGTCATAATTGGCCGGCAAGTACAACGTACCTGAAAGTTCTACACCATCATTGCGTTTGTATTTGATCACCTCTTTGTACACATTTTTAATGCTTTCAAAAGGATTCTTAAATTGGGTAATTGGGGTTAACTTCCCCGATTTTAGATTGCGGAAAAAATAATTGGGGAATTCGTTTTTGGATTGAATCATAACGAGCAGTTCGCCTTTTTTGAAATCTTCTATCGAAAGTAAATCCTCTTTTTTATCTTTCAATTTGGATTGATACAAACGCTTGGTTTTTAGAGTTTTTAGGCTAAATTCATCCACAAATGGAAACTGTCCTTCTTTGGTGAATCCATCGCCCAAAAGGTATAAATTATCGTTTTCAATGGCCAAAACATTTCGATTGTACACATTGCGTTTGGTTTCAAAATTACCCGGATCGGCGTAAATGTCTTGTGAGTTTACATCCCATACAATTTTGGGATTTGTATTGTTGATCGAAGGATTGACGAGGTAGGTTTTTTGATTTCGCGTGTCATACCAATCATCATACACAAAGGCCACGGTTTCATTCCCCCAAGCAATCCCGGCAAAACGTTGTTGGGTTCGCATAAACTCACGCGGTGCCGCTGTAAATGGTGCTTCCCATACCCATAGTGCATCGCGGTGTGTTACCGTTTTCCCCGCATCACCCTCATCCAACGCTTCTACATAAAACAAAGTCGCCGGTTGATCGGGTCGCCAAGTCATGTTTCGTTTTCCCTTGCGAACCGAAGAAAAACCTTTGGGCATGATTTCTGTTAAGGGGACTTCATTCACTTGTTGCACCAAAGTGCCATCCGTGCGGTACACCAAAGAGCGTTGTGGAAAACGACTCATCGGCACGATATACGAGTAAGGACGCTCAATTTGCGTGAGCATCAAATAATTCCCATCAGGGGAAAAGCTCATGCCTGCATAAATAGCAGCCGGTTTATACAAGGTTTTTTTACCATCAAGTCCAACCCAATACAACTCCGATTGCACCAATGCCTCAAAATTGGCTTCGTCGGTTTTGTTTTTTAAAAGGTCCTGGTAGGTGCGGTTTTGCGACTTTTTACCCTCACTCACCGAAACCGTAGGGCCGGTAGGTAAGTCCTTTTTTTGATCAACCAAGGCCGCACGTTGGGCTGGTAATTGCAAGACCAATATTTGAGAATTGTCATTTTTCCAGAGGAAAGGCGAACCCAAATTGGCATTTAAAACGGCCTCCGTAAGGCGCTTGGCCGTAGCGGTTGCCACATCAATCACCCACAATTCAACACCCGTAGCTGTCGTATGGGTGAAGGCTATTTTTTGCTCATCGGGCGACCAGGTGATAAAGGCAATCTTCGGATTTTCAGGCAATCCCTTCACTTGCATTTCTTGTGTATCTTTTACTTTACGCAACTTTAAATTGTTGACATAGTTGGTCGTACTCGCAATATTGGTAATGGGATTGATCCGTAAACCAGCCAATCGCATTTCCTCTTGATTCAAGTCGTCAAGAGATTTGTAAGTATTTCGATACGAAAGCAACATATAGTTTTTCTTGCTATCCATCGACACCGAAGGAGCACGTTGGTAATCGGCCAAGGCCATAATTTCAGCAGGTGGTTTTTGGTACGTAACATTTTCCTGAGCCCAAGTGGTGGCCGTAATCAGGAATAAAAAGAAAGCTTTAAATTTCATGGTTTTAGGTTTGTTAATCGTTTCTACTAACGAAATCTGTTTACGGAGTTAAAACTCTTATTTTTATTTGAATCGAACGACTAATAAAACGTTAATTTTTTTACTTTTGGTCAAATTCCAACCCGATGAAAACAATGCGATTACTGCTTTTATGCTGTTATTTTCCGCTGTATGCACAGTTAACTTGGGCCCCGCTTCCCAACATTACTGTGAATACCAACGGACAGCGTTTTGATGATGTGTTTTTTTTAAATGAAACTACCGGTTGGGCTGCCAATGGGTATTATGCCGCGGTGTATAAAACTACCGATGGCGGTCAAAATTGGGTGTTGCAAACCAACAATGCCCTTTTGGGAAGTGATCACTATTTTCGAAATATCGAATTTATCGATGAAAATGTTGGATTTTTAGGTACTTTGAATGGTAAGTTTTACCGCACAACGGATGGCGGTGTTACCTGGAATTTAGTTTCTATCTCGCCCAATCCACAAGCGATTTGCGGCCTTGATGCTGTGGGAACAACGGTATACGGTTGCGGAGCTTATTTTTCTCCTGCCTATATGATCAAGTCTACCGATAGCGGCCAAACTTGGCAATATACCGATATGGCAGCCTATGCCAATGCGTTGGTTGAAGTTCTTTTCTTGGATGCACAAACAGGTTACGCCTGCGGAAATAATGCCGCAGGAGCAGTAATCCTAAAAACCACCGATGGCGGACAATCCTGGTCGGTAGTCTACAACGGTTCGATTCCGGGTGAGTACGTTTGGAAGTTACAAGTTTTACCCAATAATCCCAATCAGATCTTTGGTGCAGTGCAATCGTTTGGCCCTCAGACTGGAAAGTTAATTACCTCTAGTGATGGGGGACAAACGTGGACGACCAAAACAGCTCCTGAAACGGGCATTCAAGCTGTGGGTTTTCTCGATGCCAACCACGGTTGGATGGGCGGCTACTCGGCAGGAATATATGAAACCACCGACGGAGGGGATACTTGGGTGAATACCAATGTGGGGGGGAATTTGAACCGCATTTTTATGGTGAATACGACCTTAGCTTTTGCCTGCGGTACGACTATTTATAAGTTGTCGGGGAATTTAAGTACCCCTACTTTTGACGAACAAGGACGGATGCCGTTGCAGGTTACCGTTGCTCCCAATCCCATTCGCGATAAATTGCAACTGACGATTGAATATTTGGGGACTGACCATTTGAACTTAGGATTGTACGATGCCCAAGGCAAATGGTTGAAAACCTTGATAGTTGATGAGATTCAACACCAAGGACCCAAAGCGTATCAATTTGATTTTCCGTATCCTTCGGGCGTGTATTATATAAATCTGCATACCAATACGGGTCGGCAATCGGTTAAAATTGTAAAATAGACCTAGATTTTTGGGATTTCTATATTGTCAAAAGCAATGTTTTTTGGGTGATATTCGGGTCAGTTTTTAACAATTCACTAAATTTGTGGACTTAATTTTGTAAAAAACGAAGTCTATGTATCGTTCTAAAATAAAAGGCCTAGGCTTTTATGTCCCCGATAATGTTGTCACCAACGATGATTTGTCCCAACGCATGGATACCAACGACGCTTGGATTCAGGAGCGTACGGGGATTCAAGAGCGTCGTCATGTGATTCGTGGCGAAGATACGACCACCTCAATGGGGGTCAAAGCTGCCAAAATAGCCATTGAACGCGCTCAAATTTCAAAAGACGATATCGATTTTATCATTTTTGCGACCCTTAGTCCCGATTATTATTTTCCTGGACCGGGCGTATTGGTGCAGCGAGATTTGGGACTTAAAACGGTGGGCGCACTGGATATCCGCAACCAATGTTCAGGATTCGTTTATGCCCTTTCCATTGCCGATCAGTACATCAAAACTGGCATGTACCAAAACATCTTGATTATTGGTTCCGAATTGCACTCCCATGGGTTGGACATGACCACACGCGGACGCGGGGTTTCTGTCATTTTTGGCGATGGGGCAGGAGCAGCGATTATCAGTCGTGAAACCGATATGCAAAAGGGAATTCTTTCGACCCATTTACATGCTGAAGGACAACATGCCGAAGAATTGGCCTTGATTGCACCTGGAATGGGGCAACGTTGGGTGACCGATATCATTCGCGATAATGATCCTAATGACGAATCGTATTTTCCGTATATGAACGGTCAATTTGTCTTTAAAAATGCAGTAGTTCGTTTTACAGAAGTGATCAATGAAGGTTTGGAGGCCAATAATTTGCAGGTTTCCGACATTAATATGTTGATTCCACATCAAGCTAATTTGCGTATTGCGCAGTTCATTCAACAAAAGTTCCGCTTGGAAGACGATCAAGTCTACAATAATATCATGAAGTATGGCAATACCACGGCAGCTTCTATTCCAATTGCTTTGACCGAAGCATGGGAACAAGGAAAAATCAAAGAAGGTGATCTAGTCGTTTTGGCCGCCTTTGGAAGTGGTTTTACTTGGGGAAGTGCTATTATTCGATGGTAAAACCGTTTTTTATTCGATACAAAAAAAAAGCCCGACATTACATCGGGCTTTTTCATGTACAAACAGAATTACTTTCCTTTTTATTTGGGGCAAAAAGGAGTTATCGTTTCAACGCAAAATGCGCTCTAAATTCTTTTTCTTGGCCATCTTTCTGGTAGGTGATGGAGAACCAATAATCATCAGATGGCATAAGGGCATTGTTGTAAGTACCATCCCATCCGGATCCCGAAGGTTTGATTTTTGTAAGTACTTTTCCGTAACGGTCATAAATGTAGATATAAGCTACTTCTTGATCGCGTAGGTCTCGAATATTCCATGTTTCATTGGCACCATCACCGTTAGGCGTAAAGAAATGAGGGTAGTTTACCACAACAATTTGCGATACGGTCAAACCACAACCATTTTTGTCGCGAACAGTCAAGGTGTGGAAACCACTCATTACATTGTAAAATATTGGGCTGTCTTGAAACTCACCATTATTTAATTGGTACTCATAATCACCGCTGCCTTGTGCATTGACCGTTAAGGTTTGCGAATCTGCAAAATCTTCACTCACAGTGTAGGTTACAATGGCCGGTTCTGAAGGTGTTACCGTAACCATAACTTCCTCTGAAGCACATCCTGTGGCATTGTTTGTGGCAATAACACTATACACACCCGGAGCAAGAACGGTATACATGACGCCTGTTCCCACTTGATCGCCTGCTTCATTGTACCAACGAATGGTGTGTGTTGAAGCTGATAATCCACTGTTCAATGTGTACGATTGGATTAGCTGATTGGTCGAGGTGTTGTAGCAAATGATACCATCTTGTGGGGTTGGTTCGGGTAACTTGTTGATGATGAATTGAAGCGCTCGAACGGCAAAACAATCGGGTGCTAAAGTGTTGCTTACGCGAACATAAACGATTGCAGCAGAACTTTGTGTCAATGGTGCAGTATTGCTTTGTGCATCGGTCAAAGTAGCGTGATAGGTAACTACAAATTCAGGTCCGCTTTGGTTCCCCAATACGGTAGTGTTGAATTGCGTTAAATCAAGGCTAAGCACACCATCGTTTGTTCCATCAGTATCACAAAAAGTTCGTTGTGCTACAGGAACGACTTGCGCAGTTGGAGCTGGAACGACAGTTACCGTAAACGATGTTTCATCGGTACAGTTGGGCGTGTATCCCGATTGACCAAAGACATAAATTGTTTGACTTTGCGTAACTACACTGCCCACAGCAATTTGTCCACCCGTACCGTTGGGTCCGTTGAAATAGTTCCCCGTAGTTAAAGCGGGTAAAACATAGCTTGAACATGATACTACATTGTTCAATTGAGGCACATTATAAATCGTGATAGAGAAACTAGTTTCAGCAAAACAATTGGGCGTTGTACCAGTTTCAGCATACACATACAAGGTTTGATTTGTAGTGATTACGGTTCCGGCAGCAACTAAATCTCCACCTTTGTTGGGTTGTGTATAATAGTTTCCAACCGTAAGCGTCGGTAACGTATAGGATTCACAAACAAAAACCGAGGGTATGGCAGGGATGACAGGGGTTTGATTTACCGTAACCACAAAACTACTTTCATTGGAACAATTGATACGTTCTCCCGATTCTACATAGATGTAAATCGTTTGAGAAGTAGTGATGGCTGTTCCGGGTGCCAATTCTTGTCCTGTGCCGTGTTGTCCTCCCGTTTGGGTAAAATATTTGTTGTTTCCGGGCAACGCAGGAAGCACATAGGCATCACAAACGGTAACATCGTTTAACTCATGGGCATCAATGGTGAAGATGTTGATGGTGAAACTTGTTTGACTTGTACATCCGTTGCTTTCTGCGTAAATGTATAAGGTTTGTGTGGTTTGAATCACATCGCCCCCTTGCAATTGCGTACCCGTTCCATTGGGACCCGTGAAATAATTTCCATGTTCCAAATTGGTCAATACGTATGCATGACAAGCATCAATATCCGAACGCGAATCAACTTCTGGGAATGGATTAATCGTCACGGGGAAACTAACATCATTGATACATCCTCCTTCACCATCAAGATAGATATACATAGTGCGGCTCGTAGTGACTAAATCTCCTGCAAACATAATGTCTCCAGTTCCGCCGGGTCCCGTAAAGTAGTTCCCATAAGGAAGTTGAGGCAATTCATAGCTTCCACATCCTACCGCATTTTGGGGTGGATTCAAAGGAGGAAGGCTAATACTAACTGTGAAATTGTAATTGTCTGTACAGTTCGGTTGATTTTGGGTCACCGCATATACATAAATGGTTTGGGTAGTATTAATGACAGTTCCCGCTGGGATTTGTGTTCCCGTACCCATCGGACCTGTGTAATAATTTCCGGCCTCTAAAGCAGGTAATGTAAACGAAACACATTCATTAACCGAAGTAGGGAAGTTCATCCCAATCACTACTTGGAAAGAGGATTGACTGGTACAAGTTCCATTGGTTGCATAAATGAAAACGGTTTGCGTACTCGTTAGAACAGTACCGGGGGCTAATAATGTTCCTTGACCACCGGGTTCAGTATAATAAGCTCCAAAGGATAAGGGAGGCAAAGTATACGAGGTACAATCATACACATTATCCATCGTTGGGACATCCCCAAAAGGAATAATGGTTACATTGAAAGGCATATCGATTTGACAAAACGGCGGTTCTGTCATCATATAATAGTAATAAATAGTCTGCGAGGTAGTAATGATAGATCCTCCAGGCAATAAGGTTCCCCCACCATTGGGCGCAGTATGATAGTTTCCACGTACCAATGCCGGTAAGGTGTAACTGTTACAATGCTCCTCATCGGGAATAGATTCATCGGGACGTAAGATAGTAATCGTAAAAAACGTTTGATTCGGACACAAAGGGGGTGTTGGATTACTGTTGAAAATGTAAATAGTGGCGTTTTGATCAATCACATCACCTGGGAATAATTGTGTTCCTTGTCCATTGGCTTCCGTAAAATATTGTCCATTGGTTAACGCAGGAAGGGTATAATCATCACAGGTAATCACATCTTCAAAATCATCAACAGGAGGAATTGGTAATACCACCATGTTAACAGGGACAATGGCATAACACGTAGGGTCGGTAAACACAAATACACGAACATAGCAAGTGCCTCCCAACGAACTGATGACACCATTAGCTACAATATTAGTGTTATTGGTAGCATCATTCAAAGTACGATATACGCCAACACCATAGATATTTGGATTCTGACCTCCTAAAACTTGGCTAGATACGGCTTGACGAATATTAAAATTCACGGGATTCCCATCAGGGCGCGCACACATTTGAACATCATTAGGGGTGTTGGCAACCGGTGGCGCGGTTAAAAGCAATTGAAATGATTTCACCATACCACAACCAGTTACCGGACTCGTTACACGAACAAAGACCGTTTCATTACCAGCGCTAACATAGTTAGGCCCAATCGGATTTACGTTGTTTTGTGCATCAGCTAGGGTCGCAAAATAGGCTACCGTATGACCTGGAGCTATACCGTTGGTTACTTCACCTGTATTGTAATTTAAATTGTAAGTATAAGGACTATTTCCTGTATTGCATTTGTATAAATTCACGGGATTAGGGAACACAAAGTTGGCATGAAACTCTACCGTAATCTCATCCGTAACTTCTTGGCAAGGGAAAGCAATATTAGTATACGTAAGCGCATAGGTACCTGGTTGTGTCACCGTAAGTGAAGGACCTGTTTGCCCAGGAATTACCACGCCATTACGACGCCATTGGAACGTGTACTGAGCAGGACTGAGCCCAGAAGTAAGCACAGTTGACCCTCCTTGACAAACCGCAGTGCCACTGGCAACGGTTCGATTTGGACCCAATACATCTTGTCCGATGTTGAAACTATTGGAGGCAATAAAAATTGCCGAATCCGAATTGAAGTCACCGCGGTCTGCAATGACCAATTTAATTCTATAATTGCGTCCCGGAACTAATGTCGCTGCTGCATTCAACACAGTTGTTTGACCATTATAGTTGATCGGCGCTGAAGCTGCATTGTTACCGCCATTAAAACGACCAAAATATTGAGCATTGACCGAGGGACAGCCTGAGTTGTATAGGAAATCACGAATAGTGACAACCGAAATAGGCGTATTGGTGTTAGGGACCACTGCCAAATTTTGTGTCGTTCCTGTGGTTAAATCAGTCAACAAGAACGCGAAGGCATCTGAGAATTGACACTGGAAATTACCATATTCCTCAGAAGCAAATAAGAAATCAAAATCGAAATAGGGGGATAAAGCTGAGAACTCGAATTCTAACACTGTAGCATTGGTCGAATTCA
>Ga0209278_1000157_pt1:5000-84743 | contig 84743 bp, 67 predicted proteins | sample JI81BgreenDNA_FD_187504 | JGI IMG/M metagenome (GOLD analysis project Ga0209278, IMG submission 187504) | Wastewater effluent complex algal communities from Wisconsin, to seasonally profile nutrient transformation and Carbon sequestration -... | ecosystem: Engineered > WWTP > Effluent... | reverse complement strand
TTACAGGCTTCATATCAATTTGCAAGGTTTAGAACCCAAATTTACCATTTCTTGCATATATCTCCAAAAATTATGGCACTTATTTTTCACAATATCAATGAGTTAAATGGTTTTTAAGGGGCGACTAAGTACCAAATAATTAAATTCGGAAAGTAAAATCAAAACTTCTGACAACGGCTGCGATTTTTCGACAGCCGCCCCTATCGGGAGGGGTCGTCGTAAATCGCAGACGTTGTGAATGTGAATCATGAGTAAAATCCATTATTTCAGCACACCAGAAGCAAAGACAGTCTTTCGAAAATTTTGGCATTTGAAGAAGGAAGGGAAGTCAAAGAAATGGACGAAAAGGGGAAACTTCATGGCTTGGGTGGTATAGGGGAGCAGGTCATTAGGATGCCGATGTAGAATTACGTATCAAGTCGATGCACCAATTTTGGATGGCGTGAATATGTGTGAAATCTTTATCTTCGCCCCTCAAAATAGCAATAGGACCAGTCATGACCAGACGTAATAAGATGGCAAAATTTGCCGATATCAAAAGATACCCCAATGTCATCGAAAATGTGAATCCACGTGAGCCAAAACTCTCGAATTTTGAGAGCGAAGATCTCCACATCAATGGGCAGTGGAGTGCCTACCTTTTCAAAAATGATCAGCCATTGGTCCTGGAGCTTGCCTGTGGTCGTGGGGATTACACCCTTGCCTTGGCTAGGACCTATCCCGAAAAAAACTTTCTCGGTGTGGATGTGAAAGGTAATAGGATCTGGACCGGTGCCAAGACCGCACTCGAAGAAGGCATCCCCAATGCGGCCTTTTTTCGTACCCGCATAGAGCAGCTGCCATTATTTTTCGCACCGGCGGAGGTCTCTGAGGTGTGGATTACCTTCCCAGATCCCTTTCTTCGGGAGAGTAAGGAAAATAGAAGACTTACAGCAGCCCCATTTTTGGACCGCTATCGGCAGCTCTGTGCTCCTGACACGATCTTTCACCTAAAGACGGATGATGATACCCTCTATCAATACTCGATGGAGGTGCTTTCTCAGTATCCTGGTGCCGAGATCATCTACCACAATGACAATATCTACGCGGGGGATTTGGCCTATCCCGAGCTGGCTTTCAAGACGCACTATGAGGTGCAGCATCTCCAAAAGGGGAGGACGATCAAGTACATCCGCTTCGCACTGAGGTAGGGGCTAGGGCTCCAAAATAATTGGTTTGCGAAATACTATCAAAAAAAGTGGAATTTGATGCTGCTTAACCGTATCTTCACGCCCAATTTTTTAATGACATCCAGATGTTGAAATTAGATATCATTGCGGGAGCGAGGCCGAATTTTATGAAGATCGGGCCCATCATCCATGCCATCCTACGCCACAACGACAAGAGCGGACAGGCTAAAATCCAATACAGACTGATCCATACAGGTCAGCATTATGACCGGGCCATGAGTGCTTCCTTTTTTGAGCAACTCCGGATTCCTGAGCCAGATATCAATCTTGGAGTAGGCTCAGGTACCCAAGCCTATCAGACTGGTCAGATCATGGTCAAGTACGAAGAAGCGCTCGAACAGTGGAAGCCAGATATCTGCATTGTGGTGGGTGATGTGACCTCCACCATGGCATGTGCCATCGTAGCCAAAAAAGCCCGCATCCGGGTAGCCCATGTAGAGGGCGGCATTCGCTCAGGCGATATGACCATGCCCGAAGAAGTCAATCGGATCGTGACGGATAGCATTACGGATTACTTTTTTACGACTTCAGAATATGCGAATCAGCATCTGATGCAGGTCGGCGTCAGGGAAGAACAGATTTTTTTCGTGGGCAATACCATGATCGACTCCCTGCTGTCCAATCTGGATCGACTCGAGCGACCGGAGATTTTGGATGGTCCTGAGCTGCTCGGTCATCCATACGCGGTGCTGACGCTCCATAGACCCTCCAACGTGGACGAACCCGAAAATCTCAAAAAACTGCTGTTGATGATCGATCAGGCCATCGCTCCGATGAAAGCAGTATTCCCCATCCACCCAAGGACCAAGCGCATCTTCGATCAGCTGGGCATATCTTTGGGCAACATCGTTTTGGTAGATCCCATGCCGTACCTGAGCTTCATTTATTTGGTCCAGCATAGCAAGGCTGTGATCACCGATTCTGGCGGGATCACCGAAGAAGCCACTGTATTGGGGGTTCCTTGTATGACCATGCGGGATTCTACAGAAAGACCAGAGACCGTATCAATGGGTACCAACGAAATCATCGGTACGGACCCCCAAAATCTCCTGCCCTTCATCGAGCTGGTCAAATCTGGAAATTGGAAAAAAGCCAGTATTCCACCGCTTTGGGATGGTCGCACCTCTGATCGTATCATAGATGCATTGTGTAATCTAAAGAACTAAGACATGAAATTCATCCCAGAAGAATTACTCGAAAAAATACAGAAGAATAATTTTTTGGCCCGCGATCGTGTGAGGGGTAAAGAAATCTTTGAAGCTAGAGGCAAAATGCAGCTGCCTCGATTGAGTGATAAGGGCGACTTTATCATGATTTCAGCACAAATCATGGGGACACAGCTCTACGAGACGACCATCCAACTACACAAATTCAACAGTCTAGCTACTAAAATCACATGTACCTGTCCTGTACGGAGCAATTGTAAGCATGGAGCGGCTCTGACTTATTACTTGCTAGAAAATCTAGATGTATTTGACGCCATCGAAGGCCAGGAGCTGCCCGCCAGCGCTAGAGTCGTCAAAGAGAAGGGATACTTCGTATTGGACAAATCTAAATCTCTGTACGAGCATCTTTCTGTAAGTGGCTCCGAGTCTCGAGGCCGTGATAATGGCAAGTTTGTCATTCAATTGACACCACAGAATACGCTCGATGTACGCTATGTCTCCATATTCGATAAGGCAAAGGATTTTTCAGGTTACTGGGATAGTTTTTCCGTAATGAATAGATTTACGGTTCGGTATTCGGATACCCACATTTATTTGAAATGTGATGACTGTCAAATAAAGAAGGAAAATGGAAAACTGTGCAGCCATACCACCAAGCTCTTGTATCATTTCGTATTACATGAATTTCAATACCGGAAATACTTCAACGGAGAGCTCACGTATGAAGAGCTGATGAATCAGGCCTCTGAGAGGACAAAACTATCTCCCGAAAAGCTCAAAAAGGCTTACGATATTGAGATCAAGGGCGACTCTTTTGTATTGATCGAAAGGATTCCAAATTATCTAATCGGCGATAAGCTGAAGCAGTTTCAAGATGATGTGAAGAGGCTGACTGTCGTAACCAATGACGAGCAAACGCTCAAAAAATTGGAAAACCAACAGGGGATGATGAATGCATTTTTCTGGGAGGTCAATGTAGACACTGATGACGGAATTTTCACGGTATTGTCAGGAAAACCGAATAAGGCAAAAGATAAGTTGGTCTCTTTTATTGAAGTCGTGGATGTCCCGCTGCATCTGAATCAGGAACAACAACATCTCTACCAACAATTAAGAGCGGCCATCGGCTATAGTCCAGAGGATTTGGATTTTTATGCCCTGCGGGATTTATTACTTTCGGATGAATTTCGCAATTCCAAAATTCCTCAATACTATGGTGAGAGTTCGACTTACAGTATTGGCAAGTCAGATCTCAATTCTTTTCAGATAGGGAATGGGACGCTCTTCTCTCGCTTGATTGTAGAGGAGCACGAACTTGGCTATGCACTTAAACATGAACTTTGGCTCGATGACAAACATGAGTTGAAAAGTTGGGAAATCGAAAAAGTCAATCCATATTTTGTCATCGATCAGCAATTTGCATATCCATTTGAGGAGGCTGTCAGCTTCCAATTGATCAAATTATTCGTCGACGCTAATCAGATTTTTATAGACCGGGACGATCGCGAATACCTGGATAATATCCTTACTTCGCTGGGTGATCTGGTGCGAATTACAAAAAAAATAAAAGACTCGGTATCGGTCATTATTCCCCAAGGGGGTAAGCGGCGTCTCAGCCTTCGAAGGGTAGGAGATTTTATACTTTTCGAGCCTAGTTTACATTTTGGTGATGTGGTATTCAATGCTTTCCATCCTCAGAGCATGATGTTGAATGGTCAAAAATTCAGTTGTCCCGAGGAAGAAAGGGCCAGCTACCTTGACTTCATAAAAACGCTACACCCAAATTTTAGCAAAGGTAATTCTGCCAATTCCTTTGTGTTCTTAAAAATCGAGGAGGTCCTCCAAAAGCTTTGGTTTTTGAATCTCTACGAGCAATGCAATGCTCACGAGGTAGAAGTTCTGGGCCAAGAGAATATCAAAGAAATCAATTTTAGTTCTCACAAAGCTAAGATCAGCTCCTATATCAAGTCAGGCATCGATTGGTTTGACGTAGATTTGGAGATCAAATTTGGCGATGAGGTTATCAATCATGGAGTATGGATGGATGCCATCAAACGAAACGAAAAATTCATCAAACTCGGTAATGGTCAGCTCGGTATCCTGCCAGAGGAATGGCTAAAAAAGCTAAAAAAAATCAGTCAAAATGCCGAAATTTCAAGGTCAGGAATCAAGATCAGCAAATTCAGATTCAATATCCTCGAAGACTTATTTGATGAAATCGACAATGAGGAGTTACAACAGGAACTTTCAGAAAAAAGAAGAAGGCTACTCCAAATAGAAACCAATAAAGTCTACGAATTACCAGATTCGCTTCATGTAGAGCTGCGGCCGTATCAGCTACATGGCTATCAGTGGTTGCGCATGCTCAATGAAGTAGGGTGGGGAGGAATCTTGGCGGATGATATGGGATTGGGAAAGACACTTCAGGTGATATCCCTGCTCGCTCATGTGAAGACCATTCCGATGCACCGGGCTTCTCTGATCGTTGTACCTCGTTCCCTTATATTCAATTGGCGGAATGAGATCGAAAAATTCTGTCCGAGCTTGACCTATTGTATCCACCATGGGGTAGATCGTACCACTCATGTAGATCCTTTTTATGATGTAGATCTGGTCATCACGACCTATACACTGATGGTCAATGATATCCAGTTACTGCGGGATTTTAGGTTTGAATATATTATCCTCGACGAAAGCCAGGCCATCAAAAACATCGGCTCCCAGCGATATAAAGCTGCCAATCTGCTCAATGCCAAAAATCGGATTTGTATGACGGGTACTCCTATTGAGAATAATACTTTTGAGCTTTTTGCACAGATGAATTTCCTGAACCCCGGGATGTTGGGATCTCAAAAGTCATTTAAAGATAATTTTTCAGTACCAATTGATACCCTGCAAGATGTAGAGACCAGTCGATCACTCAAACGTTTGATCCACCCATTCTTGCTGCGTCGTACCAAAGAAATCGTAGCTCAAGATCTTCCTGAGAAAACGGAGTCTGTCATCTATTGTGAGATGGGGCCTCGCCAGCGAAAACTGTATGACCAGCTCAAGGATAAAATCAAACAAGATGTGGGAGCAAAACTAGAAGCCGATGGCCTGAACGAATCTAGATTCTTCATACTCGAGGGACTACTCCGGCTGAGACAAATGTGTAATTCGCCACAACTCCTGGACAAGACGCTGTCCGAAAAACTGGAAGACTCTGTAAAAATAGAGACCCTCGTACAATTGCTGACCGAGGAACTGAATAATCACAATGCACTCGTCTTCTCTCAGTTCGTATCCATGCTGGAGCTCATCCGTGTAGAGTTGGATAAGCTGGGTATTCCATACGCCTACCTGGATGGCAGCACCAAAAACCGAGAAGAAGCCGTCCGATACTTCCAAGAAGAGGAAGGTATCAAAATATTTCTAATCAGCTTAAAGGCAGGTAATGTCGGTCTCAACCTTGTGAAAGCGGACTATGTCTACATCGTGGATCCTTGGTGGAATCCAGCAGTAGAAGCTCAAGCCATCGATCGGGTCCATAGGATCGGGCAGGACAAAAACATCTTTGCCTATAAGCTCGTGTGTAAGGATACCATCGAAGAAAAAATCGTCGAGCTCCAAAGGAAGAAAAAGCTGGTATCCGATGACATCATTTCTGTGGATGAGAATGTCTTCAAATCCCTCGAAAGAGACGAAATTTTAGCTCTTTTTGATTAGGAGGGAACTCAGGAGATTTTTTGATTCTTAGGCTCAAATCAAAATTAAAATATACTTAGATTATTGATTTTAGGCGCATTATGTTACATGATTTTGGTTGGTATCCATACCTTTGTGTGGTATTGATCCACCAAAACTTTACTCAATGTTTCGAAATCTTATCTTTTTTGGGCTCTTTTGGCTGGCTTGTGTGAAAATTTCCGCACAAACCCACCTTGATGAAATCCTTATGAAAAAATCCCAACTCTGTATCGCGGGTATCGGTACCCTAGATACGTGGGATCGATATTGGGAGGGCACCCTCCTAAGACCGAATGGCAATATAGGTGACCTGAACCGAACGACTTATAATTTTATGGCTGCCTATGGACTTAGCTCTAGGCTAAATCTTCTGGTCAATGTCCCTTATCTCCGAACGGAGGCAACCCAAGGTCAACTGAGAGGAGTCAGCGGATTTCAGGACGTCAGTGCTTTTCTAAAGTATCAGGTTATCGAAAAACGAGGCACAGCGGGCAAATTTTCTTTGCTAGCTTCAGGTGGGTTTTCTACTCCGATGACGAACTATCTGCCGGACTATGCCCCGCTTAATTTAGGTCTCGGATCTCAGGAGCTGTCAGCTAGAGCCATTGCCCATTTCATTACGAATGATGGCTGGTTTGCTAGGACTACAGTGGGATATTTGCATCGTACCTTCGCAGAGATAGAGCGTGATTATTACTACACCGATATCGATCATTACAGCGCCTTTGTGGATGTACCGGACGCCCTTCACACGAATATCATGGTCGGTAAGTGGCTGATCGATGAAGTTTTTAGGACGGAAATAGGCTATGAAAGACTCCAAACATTAGATGGACATGATATTAGACGTCAAGATGTGGGATTTCCATCTAATAAAATGGAAAGTTCTCGTATCGGTCTTGGTGTTCAATATTATCCACCATCGAATACTGGTTTCGGTTTTGTCGCTCAATATTGGCAGACTTTCGCAGGACGGAATATGGGGAAATCCCAAATATATATGCTAGGCGTGACCTATCAATTCTTCACCCAAAAAACAAATATTTAATCCCATGAAAAAAATTATATTTTGCTTCACGTCAGCCCTGATCTCTTGTTCTATCTTATTGATTAGTTGCCAAAAAGACATCCCCAATTACGTAGAATTCGAAGCATACGAATGGTCCGGTACAGATCCAAACGGGGGTACCTGGAAGACCATCCTAGATATTGACCCCAGTACGATCTCTATTCCTAGCCCACAGCTTTCGGGCACTCCAGAATATAGGGCCTCTCTTGATGATCTAGCTGCTAAAACAAATAATCTGACGTCCAGCCAAAAACAGAGTATTCAGTACTGGACCAATAATCCAACCATCCGATGGAATGAGATAGCTCGTTCGCTGGCAGCTAAGTACAATCTAGCGCCTGCTCCCAACGAACAAGGTCAATATCCAGGTCCTGATCCCGCAAATCCAGATCAATACCCGCTATTCCCATTTGCCCATCCACCATATGCTTGTAGGGCTTTTGCCTATCTTTCGGCAAGTCAGTTTGATGCACTGGTGGTATCTTGGCATCATAAGTCTGTTCATACCCAAGCAGAACATGCGGATGTGGATGCACGGATTAATCTCGCTTTTCCAAAGAGTGGCTATAGTCCTTATCCATCTGATGGGGCCGCTGTGACTGCTACCAGTTTAGCTATTCTGAAAGCGATGTTTCCATTAGAACATGCATATTTGGATGCCAAAGCAGCCGAGATGTACCAAGTATTGGAATGGTCTGGCCAGAATACCCAATCAGATATTGCCGCAGGAAAACTCATCGGACAAGATATCGCCCAGCGATACCTCCAACGGGCATCTTCTGATGGAATGAGACAAGCTCAGACGAATAGGACCGTATCTGATTCTATCAAAAATGCTGCTTTTCAACGATTTGGTTGGCAATGGGAAAACCTTGAGGCTCCACAGCGCCCAGTAGGTATCGCACCTAAGTATGGGAAGGTGAGAACTTGGTTTGTACCTGATGTCACGCAGATCAGACCAGGGCCTCCACCCGCTCCGGGATCAGCAGAATTTGCAGAAGCTGTCCGAGAACTAGAATCTGTGCAAAAAAATCTTACCAATGAGCAACGAAAGATCGCGAATTGGTGGTCTGATGGGCTTAGCTCCTACACACCTCCTGGGCATTGGAATCGACTTGCCTGTGACTACATCATCGGTGACCGTCTCAATCCGCTTCGTACTGCTCGTGTCTTGGCCTATATGAATACAGCCATCATGGATGCAGGAATTGCCTGCTGGGATGTCAAATACTACTATCATTATCCAAGGCCGTCACAAGCCGTGGTAGGATTTAAGACAATTCTTGGTATTCCCAATTTTCCGAGTTACACCTCTGGACATAGTACATTCTCATCAGCAGCAGCAGAGACTTTGGCCCATTTATTTCCTCAGAAAGGAAATGAAGCCAGAGCTTGGGCCAGAGAAGCAGCAGAATCTAGAATCTATGCGGGTATCCACTTCAGATTCGATAGCGAAGTGGGGATCGATCAAGGCAAGAAAGTCTCCGAATTTGTGATCGCCCGTGCCCAAACGGATGGAGCACAATAAGTACTTTTTATTTTTAGGGTGGACTAAAGTAGGGCGTGAATTCAAAACGAAAACGACGAATTCAAATAGAAGCCCCTTTGGCCGAGGTGGTTGATATTATACTCGGCTGACATCGAGAAGTTGTAGTACATCATTAGGTCTATCGCGGGGCCGTACCCCACCAAAGCTCGTTTTGAGAATGGATTATCGGCTTGGGTGACTGGATCGTTGACATATGCTACTTCTGTGGACAGCCGGAAAAAGAGTAGCAATGGCATGGTTCTCATCCTTTTGAAGGGCATAAGTTTTCCAAGGTGGATATTTTTTTGGATCAATCGAAATCGCCATGCTGTTTTCAGAAGCGCATAGTCTTTTCCATCGATCACATATAGTTCGTAGCCTTTGATATTATCGCCATACCCGAGGGCGGTGTAGTTGAAGTATCCTTGGGTAGAGCGGTCTAGATTGTAGCGTAGCTTTATTCGTCCGCCCCATATGATGTTGGGATGTGGTTTGAAATATTTTTCGCCGCCGATGGCTAATGAGAAGTTTTCGCCATTTTCTAGAATACCAAGGCCATCTTTTTTGATTTGTAAGAAATAGAGGTGCCCGCCCTCTGGATAGATGGGTAATATGCGCTGATCATGGACCAAGTTGTATTCCAATGATAAGTATCGGATCCGACTACCACCAGTTGGGAAGTAATTGGGATTTTGATCTGAAATTAAGATAGGATGTACCCAGTTGTTGTGGTATTGAAGATTCCAATCACTCGTGGTGAATGCATCTATTCTATTGGAATAGTTGACCCCTACACGAAATCTATTGGCTAACTTTTCATTGGAGGGAAGGGCTACGAATTGCTGCCTACTTTCGCGGGTTCGTATGTTGATCTCGCGGGCTTCTGCAAAAAATACATTGAAGGAGAGCCCTTTGCCCTCGCTGATATATGGGAGGCCATAAGCAAGCTCATATTTTTCGATATATCCGCGCTGAAAAAGCAACTTTAGTCGGTCTTTATTGCCTGTCAGATTGATGTGGTCGAATCTTGCTCCATAATTTACACGATCGAAGTCAAAATTGTAAGTTTTCCACCACACATTGAAATTTCGGTCAGCGAGCTCGAAGATGATCCCAGGGTAGATATACCAGTTTTCATTAAGCTGAAGCTCTACACTGAGTCCGCAGTGTTCTAAGTCGATGCAATGTATGTGAAATTTGGCTCGATTGAAGAGCCCACAGCTCAGGAGCCTTTTTTCATTTCGTTCTAAGGTTTCCATCAGGTCATTCATGGAGAGTGTATCTCCTACCGCAAAATCCAGTTCTCGTTCGATGACATGACGTTTTGTGGTATTTGGACCAGAAATCAATATTTCCTGGACTTCTACAATTCCGGCAGTGGCTTGACTTTGGGCAAGAGCAGTCGGCGAAATCCACCAAAAGATGATACATATCGAGGCGAGTCTAGACATTGAGATATAGCATCAGCGCATCTAATCTCTCTTTCAGTACATCTACATAGTCCTCCTCTGAAAAACTACCTCGTATCGTATAGTTGAATCGCTGGTAACTCGCGATGATGCGACCCAGATCATGGATATTGAGCTTAATGGTCACGAGCAAGGTATTGGTTTCAGGCTCAGTGGTGACAAAACTACTTAGGATGATCGCTCCTTCTCCCTCTGCTATCCGGGCGATTTCCGAAAGCATATAGTTGAGCCGGGTAGTCTCCAGCACGATGATGCTTCCTGGCTCCTTGAAGGCGAAGCTCTCTGCGTAAAATTGAAGCAGCTTCTCCAAGGTAATGAGGCCGAGGTAGTTTTCTTCTTTGTCTACGACCGGGATGACGGTCAGATTACTATTGGCCATTTTTGACATGACCTCGAAGATGTGCTCGCGATCATAGCTATACGGTCGGTATAGGCCCAAGCGATATGAGCCCACTGACTCAGAGGTATCTTCATTGAGGATTTCATCTTCGGAAATGACGCCAAGAAGTTGCTCATTATTGACGATGGGGAGATGCCGCACGTGGTAAAAAGCCATCTGACTAATGGCAAATTCGCCACTGTCCGATGTCTTTAGGGGAGCTACCTCTTGGGATATGAGTTCTATTGCAATCATTGCATGCTTGATTTAGTCGTTGCGTAAAATTTTTTTCCTCTGCTCATCGAATTCCATTTCAGTGATGACACCATTCTTTCGGAGGGTGGCTAGTCTATTGAGCTGTGTCAGTAGCGCATCATCTGATTTGCTATCTTGGATTATTTTGCTGGTTTCTGCATTTAGTCTAAATCCATTTTTTCTCAGTTGATCGAATTCGGGCTGGATTCTTAGATAAGCAAGATCTTCGTGGTTAAGGATTTTTGCGAAATCTCGAAAACCGAAGCGAACGGCAGCATCTAGATGTTCGAATCCCTCAGATTTTTTTTCTGTAAGCGAGTAAGCACAAGCCAGATTAAAGTGGATCGCAGCATCTTTCCCATCGATCTCCAATGCGGATTCGAAATCCTCAATAGCCTCCTCTAGATCAAAAGCCTTATACTTCTGAAAACCTCGCTGCTTAAAAATGGCGAATTGTTCTTTTTTGGATCCACTGGAGGACATGACCTTAGGCCCTTTTTGGGATCTTACGGACTTTTGTATTTCGGTAGTCTGGTATATACCGTTATATTTTTGATCAAATTTTTCGTCAGACATTCGGAAAAGCCTGATTCCATCTATAAATCCTAGGAAGATAGAAATTGGAATTCGGATTCTAAAAAACAGAAATCCCAGAAATAGGTAAAATAGGCCGCTCATATTTTTCCCGAGATAAAACTTATGCAGGCCGAAAATACCTCCGAATAATGCAAACAAGGCGGCGGTAAGTCTATGCTTTTTTTGTTGGTTCATGCCATTTTGACGTTGGGAGGTTTTAGAATACTTTGCAAGTGAGTACAGCAACATCGTCCGAGATGTCAGCTTTGCCACGGTAGGTATCGATTTCGTGAAGTAGACGCTCATTGAATCCATCAGGGCTGAGGGATCGATGATCTCTGACAAAGTGGACGAGCTTATCTTCTTTGATATATTCGCCCTCGGCATTTTTTAATTCTGCAAGTCCATCTGTAAAGGATACGATCATGCTGTCTTTGCCCAGTTTTATTTTTTCTTCCCGGATCTCGGGTAGCTTTTCGAAAGCTCCGATGACGGTGCAGCCACTGGTCAGTCGCTGATTGGTCCCATCTTGGTGTACGAGGATGGGTGGGTAGTGACCGGCATTGATATAGCGGAGAGTTTTATTTTTGACATCCACCTCAGCAATAAAGAAAGTAATAAATTTATCACTTTTGGTGATACGATATACCGATTGATTGAGCGCAAAGACAAAAGTCTCTAGGTCCCTATACTGGAAGATCAGGCTTTGGATCATGGCTTGGAAATTGGCCATGAGCAAGGCAGCTGCTACACCTTTACCGCTGATATCGGCAATACAGAATGCAAATTTTTGATCGTCAAATTTGAAAAAATCCAGATAGTCGCCACCAATGTTGTAGTGCGGCATATAGATTTTGGACAGTGCATAGGTGGAGGTCACAGGCAGCTCATCTGGGATTAGCATGGCTTGCACCTCCTTGGCTAGCTCGAGTTCTCTCTTGTACCGCTCTTGTTCTAATTGCCTTTTGAAAAGGCGTTTGTTTTCGATGGCTACGGCGATGATATTCGTAATCGTGGTAATGAATTGGATCTTGTTGTACAGATCTTCTTTATCGCGAATGCCTCCGATCAGTGAGTAGGCGATCGGGTAATCCTTGTGGAATACGGGTATTACGATGTCAAACTCCTGAAGGACGGCTTCGTCCGTTTCTTTGATGGTATGAAGCCTTTTGATTTGGACCAGGGTATCTATCAACTCAGGATTGTTGGATTCGTAGTTGATCTGACTGCTGCAGTGCCAACCTTCATCTGACCATACGAAGAGTGCCATTTTTTCGATACCCATTTCCCAGCTCAAAAACGAATTGTACATCTTGAAGAGTCCATCTTGGGATACATTGTCATTGATTGCCTGCGTGATGGCTAGCAGACTTCGAATCTGAAGTTGCTTCAGATTGAGATCTTTTTCTAGCTTTTCTAACATGGCCAACTCTCTATTCATAACTTTTGGATCAATTCGTTCACAATTTTACTAAAAAATATCTTGGGGAGTAATACATATACGACGAATTACTTGAAAAAAGTGTCGAACTAATTTTTTATCGCCACAAAGCTCAAATCCCAAATCAGGCAAATGGCTTATCAGATACTTTGTTGTAGATCAGAAGATCGTATTGGAGGTCCAGTAACGCTGCACAAAGTCCCAAACGGGATTGTCTGGCAGTGGTACGGAAAAATGCAAGATTTCATTCGATCGTGGATGTTTGAGCACCATTTTATAGGCATGTAGATTGATACCTGCTACTTTATTCGATCGTCTAGATCCGTATTTCAGGTCTCCTTTGATCGGGTGTCCGTAAGCTGATAGCTGGGCTCTGATCTGATGAAATCTTCCGGTCTCCGTGTCGATGTGAAGGAGGGTGTAGCGATCAAAACGCTGTAGGGTCTTGAAGTGCATTTTGCACCATTTTCCAGTGAGGTCGGGATAAGTTTTGCTGTTTTTCTTAGTGAGCCGGTGTACGAGGGTATCATCATCTGCGGTGACAATGCCTTCTACCAAGGCGAGGTAATTTTTTTGGATGTGGTGTTTCATCAGATCTTCCGAAAGTACACCTGCTGCATGGATATTTTTGGCAAATAGGACTAGGCCACTTACCTGCTGGTCTATCCGATTGATAAGATGAAGGCCGCTGTGGCTTTCTCTCAGGAGATCACACAAATCAGGTTCATCGGATTCGTTTTGTACGGCGAGCCCACTGGCTTTATCGACCAGCAGGAGGTCTTCATCTTCGTGAATGATGATGTAACTTGGAGTTGCCATGGGATCAGTCTTTTACTTCTTCGTAATCTACGTATTCACCCATATTTTGGGATCTATTTTTGTTTTTTGGTGGTTCTGGAGGTGAATGGTGACCTAATTTTTCTTGTATGTTTCCTATAAATTTTCGGTACAAGTAGAAGATCAAAAAAGATATTATGAGGTATTTAATCATTTTGGTCGTGATTTGCTGGGTTGGAAAATAGCTGTATGGAGGTGATCGAAACCTCTCATTTCAAGGTACAAAGTTACGAATTACTTGAATTGTGTGCAGATTAGTTCTGGCTCCATAGGCACCCGATTGTTCTTAGAATCTGTTATGGATAACACTGTATTTGCATCAAAAATCAAAGTCATTCCTTATTTCAAACCCGTCATCTGGAGATTTGTTTTCGGTATTTAGTTTTGATGGTCGAAGTACAACACCCGAGTTTCCTGAGAAAGGATTGGTGATAAAATCACTAGAGAAGTCAGAATCCAGATCATCATAATCTTGGAAGCTTACATTTTCTGCCACGAATTTTAGTTTTACAGTGTCAAGGCCACCATTTCGGTGTTTGGCCACGATGATTTCGGTGACATCTTTCGGCATATCGAGGTTGTCATCTTCCAGATTATAGTAGTTCGGCCTGTAAATGAAGGTCACGATATCGGCATCCTGCTCGATCGCTCCAGATTCCCGGAGGTCAGAAAGCTGTGGTCTTTTATCACCAGATCGGGTTTCTACAGCCCGGGATAGCTGAGATAGCGCAATCACGGGTACATTTAGTTCTTTCGCGAGCCCTTTTAGTGCCCGAGATATAGACGAAATCTCTTGTTCACGGCTACCATTTTTGGCATTGGGTGCTCCCGTCATCAACTGAAGGTAATCGATAATGATCATGGATATGTCGTGATTCTGTTTGAGTCGCCTACACTTTGCCCGAAGTTCGAAGATATTGATCGCAGGGGTGTCATCGATGTAGATGGGTACGGTGGAGAGCCGATCCACGGCACTGTGAAGGCGTGACCATTCTTCTTCAGATAGCTGACCATTTCTAAATTTTTGGCTTGGAATCGAAGCTTGCATGGAGAGCAGACGCTGTACCAACTGGAGATTGGACATCTCGAGTGAAAACAGTGCGACGGGCTTTTCTCTTTCCGCAGCATTTTTGGCAAGGGAGAGTACGAATGCCGTCTTTCCCATGGCCGGACGAGCTGCAATGATGATAAAGTCTGATGATTGCCAGCCATTGGTGAGTTCATCTAGCTTCTTAAAGCCTGTTGGTACGCCGGTAATTCCGGATTTGAGCTGGCCGATGGCTTCGATTTCTTTTTGGGCTTTGACCACCAGTGAGCTCAGGGCTTCATATCCTGTATTTAAGTTTTGGTCGGAGATCTCATACAGGCTTTTTTCGGCTTCATCGAGCATTTCGAGTACATCTTTGCTATCTTCGAAAGCATCTTTGATGATGCTGGTTCCGACCGTGATGAGCTCGCGTTGTATGTATTTTTGTGCTATGATTTTGGCGTGGTATTCGATATTGGCAGCGGTACCGACTTTGTTGGATAGGTCGATCAGATAAGGGAGTCCTCCTATTTCTTCAATTTCGCCTGATTTGGTCAGTGCTTCATTCACCGTCAGTAGGTCGATGGGGCGTGATTTTGCGAAGAGCTCCAGCATGGTCTGGTAGATGATTTGATTCGCTCGCAGATAGAAACTTTGGGGTTTCAGCACTTCGATCACGGCAGGTAGTCCATCTTTGTCGATCAGGATAGCACCAAGTACGGCTTCTTCCAGTGGAATTGCTTGTGGTTGTAGTTTGCCTCCTACTACTGATACAAGATCTTGCTCAGACTTGAGGGTATTGAGTGTGCCACCTACGGGTTTTAGAGTATTGCCGGTTTTAGCCATATGTATTGTTTGTTAATGGGGATTGAGTTATTCCGCACTTTCAGTTAAAGAAATTTTCTAAATGAAAAAGGTCGCCCTCAAAAATCCAACGCAAAGATATTACAAAAAATTCCGCTATTTCTATATTAATCTTGAATCTGTCTGTCACGCGGTTAGCTTTCTTTTGGATCACGTAGGTAATGCATTGAGAATTAGCTTCGTTTCGAATTATCTGAAGATATCCACGATGAAATGTGGAATATTTGTGGAAAAATACCTTGAAGTAGACCGAATCGAAGAACAGCTAAACCCTCAGCGCTTTTTGATGTTTGGATAGATGTTATTGAAAAAATAAAATCGATAAATAGCGTATGTCAGCATCAAAACAATATGTCATCATCGGAGGATCTCGTGGTATCGGTCACTCCATCGCAGAGTCTTTAGTCGGCCAGGGCCATCAGGTGACCGTCGTCAGCCGTCAAATTCCTTTGGAACCCCTACCGGGAGTGGTATATCATGCATATGACGTCCTTAGCAATGAAGTTTTTCCAGAGGAGTTTCTGCCAAGTGTAATTGATGGATTGGCGTATTGTCCTGGCAGTATCGTACTGAAGCCGTTCCGCTCCCTTTCGGAGGCCCAGTTTGTTCAAGATTTTCAGATCAATGTCCTTGGTGCGGTTCGGGTCATCAAAGCTGCACTCAAGGGATTGAAGCAGTCAGAAAAACCTGGTGTGGTATTATTCAGCACAGTTGCTGTAAGCCAAGGTATGCCCTTTCATGCCTCAATTGCGACAAGCAAGGCTGCCATCGAGGGTCTTACTCGTAGCTTAGCAGCAGAGCTGGCACCAGCGATTCGGGTCAATTGCATTGCACCATCGCTCACCCAAACCGACTTGGCTGGATCACTTCTCTCCACTCCCGAGCGCATTGACGCTGCCAAAAATCGTCATCCACTGAAGGAAATAGGATTGCCAGGTGATGTAGGTAACCTTGCCGCATTTTTGATGTCCGATCAGTCGAAATGGATCAGTGGTCAGGTCATTGGTGTAGATGGTGGTATGTCCGCACTTAGGGTCTGATGTTACATATTGGTATTGACTTCGGAGCCAAATTAGCCGGAACTACGGTCATATGTTGGCTGATGGAAGGAAAGCTGTACACAGATGCCTGTCCTAAAAAAGTAGATGCGGATCAATGGTTGGTCCAGCGTATTACGGATTTGAATCCCCAGGCTATCTATATTGATGCACCACTAAGCATTCCCGCGGTATATGGTAATCCCACTGCGCATAGCGATTACTTCTACCGAAAAGCTGATCGACTCACACAAGCGATGTCGCCTATGTTTCTAGGAGGTCTTACAGCAAGGGCCATGCAGTTACGACGCACCTGTGATCTTTTTGAAATTCGGATGTATGAGGTTTATCCAGGGTTTTTGGTGAAGTCCATAGGCCTTACAGAAAATTACAACAAGAAGGATCCTAGCAAAATTAAATATTTTCTCCATGATTTTGCTGAAGTGTGCCCCAATTCGCTGGCTCATGCTCCAGACTCTTGGCACGCAGTGGATGCTGTCCTTGCATGGTGGTCAGGCTTCCGACATATCAATGGGCTGTCGATTCAACTGGGGGATGAAGCAGAGGGCGTCATTATTGTATAAAAACTGAAAGTGAAAAGTCTTACATACAAAGCCTGAATGATAAGAATTCAAAATTCTTCCTAATTCAATTCAAAATTGGCGTACCTTTGACTAAGATATTGGTAAACCAATCATCCAGAAATGATAAAGGAGCAAGTAGTTTTTTCAGAGCCCATAATGCGGCGAATCCAAGATTCGTTGACACTGGTAGATCTGCCTACTCCTAGACCTTTATTTTCAGCGTTATGTTCAGCTATCATTAGTCAACAGCTTTCTACCAGTGCAGCCCATTCCATCAAAAAAAAGTTTTTGACACATTGGGGAGGTGCATACCCAGAACCATATCAGTTGCGGGAAATTCCTGCAGCGGAATTAAGAAATTTAGGCATTTCTAATCAAAAAGCTAACTATCTACATGCTTTGTCAGGATACTTTGTAGAAAGGGCGGAGGAACTGATCCATGGTCATAAATGGGAAGATGAGCGGCTTATCCAAGAACTGACCCAGGTCAAAGGTATTGGTCGGTGGACTGTACAGATGGTACTAATTTTTGATTTACATAGGCCGGATGTCTTTCCTAAGGACGATTTGGTCATTCAAAAAATGGTAATGGAACTTTATAAAGTGGCCGGAAATGGAAAAGCATTGGGAAAAGCACTAGAAGAAGTGGCCGATAGTTGGAAACCCCATCGGAGTCTGGCGAGCAGATACCTGTGGGCTTATTACGGACAGCAAAAAAGCAAAAAATAAATGAGAAAAGGTAGATGGATCGCTGATTACCACGGGACGCTGAATGGCCCATTACTGATCGCCATCGGTGCTATGCACGGTAATGAAATTTCAGGTGTCAAGGCTATTGACCTGGTCCAAAAAATGCTAGAAGTGGAGCCCATTACCAATCCAGAATTTCAGTATCGCGGTGATTTTGTGGGACTTATCGGCAATCTTGCAGCCTATCGGATGCACCAAAGATTTTTGGACTATGATCTGAATAGAATGTGGGATACAGACATTATTGCTGAGATAAAGTCTGGCACTGCTTCTGAAAAGTATGGCCATGAAGCCGAAGAACTACAAGAACTTCTGCAAATCCTCCAAAACATCGTCAAGGAGCGTAATCCATCACAAATTGTCGTATTGGATCTCCATACCACTTCTTCTTCTGGTGGCATTTTCGCTATTCCTGGACATGATGACTGGAGTATACAGATCGCAGCAAGTATCCATGCTCCCGTCATTGAAGGCATCCTAGATGGTATTGCGGGTACGTCGCTGCACTTCTTCAATGAATCCCTTTTTGGGGTACCCACAGGCTGTGTAGCATTCGAGGCTGGTCAGCATGATGATCCCAAGTCCATCAATCGGAATATAGCCGCGATCATCAATGTCATGAAAATCATCGGGTCTGTAAAGGACAATGATGTAGAAAATATTCACGACGAATTACTGAAAGCTTATGCAGAATCTCTACCTTTGGTCTCCAAAGTGATATACAAATACCATGTAGATGACAACGAAGCTTTCGAAATGCAGCCAGGGTTCAAAAATTTTCAGGTCGTAGAGCAAGGCCAATTGATCGCTACAGATAAGGGTATGCCAGTCCGAGCCGAGGCCAATGGTCGAATTCTGATGCCACTATACCAAAAAAAGGGAGCCGATGGTTTCTTCATCATTCAAGACGTAAAATCAAAATAAATAAATAGATATGAATATCATCACCGAGCAAGATATCGAAGATCTTATCGATCTATATGACAAAAATGAGGATCTTTTTCCCAGACACCGCCAGATGATCATTGATGATCAGCCTGCTGTCTCAGCATTGCTTACGCAAGAAGATTTAGATCTGCTGACCGATGACGAGTACGACCTCCTATGGTTTATCACCACCATCGTTTTCCAAGCATTTACCATCAAAAATGATACAGGAAAAGTAATTCAGCCAGAACTCCTTGAGAAAATCGAAGAGAAAAATTGGGATATCTTTAATGGTCTTAGCGCCAGTAGTTTTGTAGAAAAACTGGACCATTTTTTCGAAAAATGCCCTCAGGAAGATCTTTTGGATTTTATCGAGATCAGTTTGGATTCGGATGAAGACATGGAGATCAGCCAAGGAGCCAGAGAGGTCATTTTCGTATCCGTATTTAGTATACTTGAAGCATTGATGCAAACTGTTAAAGATTGATTTTTTTAGTCAGGCGATAGGATTATTGTGTAAATTTGCGCTGTGAGACTTTTTTGTATTTTGATCATTGTGGGTTTATTGAGCCAATCCTTCACCATGAGGTCATCGTGTGGAGGTGGTTCTTGTTGCTCCATGGAGATGGAGGAACTCGCTGCTGCGCCAGTAAAATCCTGCTGTCAAAAGTCAAACCCAGAGTCGTCAAAGCGCTCCGAATCTACTTTCAAAATTGATTTTTCAAAAGTATCATCTGATAATGGTCAGGCATCTGACGAGCAGTCCTCTTCAAAAGATTGCTGTAAAGATCAATGCTGCTGTAAGGCCTCTATCAAAATAGGTGTACTGAAGAAATATACCTTTCAATCCTATCCTCTGGTTGAATTGATAGAGACACATTCAAATTATAACTACGAGAGCCCAATTTCACAAAACTGGCTTAATCTGGTGTGGCATCCTCCGAAGAACTAATTATTCGATTTTTTTTGAATTTTTATTTCTTCATGTAAGTCCTTCGGGACTGCTAATTTATTGATAATCATGCATCAGTATTTTCGTATGATTTTGGTAGTACTAGTTTATTTAGTGCTGACACCAGAATTTTCTTTTGCTCAGGAGCGGCATATGCTCCAGGTTCAAGGTGGTTGTAGTATGTGTAGCGACCGTATCACCCTTGCCTCGAAAAAAATGAAGGGTGTCATTTTAGCCCAGTATACACTCGATTCAAAAACCCTAGAAGTCCTTACGATTCCAAATTTTTCTTTGGATGAGCTTGCTAAAGAGATTGCCGAAGTAGGTCATGACAATGAGAAACACCTTGCGCCTGACTCGGTATATGCTGCTCTACCTGAGTGCTGTCATTACAGAAACATGCCAAGTAATACCGTCAGCCACGAGGAAGCCCACCACGACCATGAACATCCCATCATGGATTTGTTGGTTCATGGAAATTGTGGGATGTGTAAGACACGCATCGAAGAGGCTGCCCTAAATGTAAGCGGTGTCCGAAAAGCAGATTGGGATGCGGACAAAAAAATTCTATCCATCGAGATTGAGCCTGCTGGGTTTAATCCACTTACCGTACATCAAGCTATGGTTGCTATTGGACATGATACGGATCTACTCTTGGCCAAACGAGACGTCTACGAAAATCTACATTCCTGCTGTAAATACAGAGATGAGGGCAAGATTCTTACGGGTATGATCTATGAGCCGAGTAAGGGAAAGGAAAAAACACCTTTGATAGGTGCGGTTCTTCGTTGGGCTGGGGAGACTGAAGGCACCAGCACAGATCTAAATGGAGGATTCCTTCTGCCAATGAGTGGGAAAAATCAAAAATTGGTCATCTCATACGTGGGTATGAAAGATGATACCGTCCTAATCAAAAAGCCTGGATTCGTGGAGCTGACAGTAGATCCAAATTATACCCTTCAGACCGTAGAAATTCGAAATAGGAGGAAGACCATCGAAGTTTCCTACGTCTCACCCATCAAAGTGAAGAACATTTCCGAAAAAGAATTGATGAAAGCAGCCTGCTGTAATCTTTCTGAAAGTTTTGAAACAAATCCTGCCGTAGATGTCAGTTTTTCAGATGCGGTCACGGGTACACGAACCATCGAAATGTTGGGATTGGCGGGGCCTTATGTGCAGATTACGCGGGAGAATATGCCGGATATACGTGGTCTTGCCGCAATTTCTGGCTTTACTTATACGCCTGGACCTTGGATCGAGAGCATACAGCTTAATCTAGGTACGGGCTCTGTTGTCAATGGTTTTGAAAGTATAGCTGGCCAAATCAATGTAGAATTGAAAAAACCTTGGGATGATGAGGCCCTATACATCAATGGATACCTTAATCAGAATGGAAGGGCCGAAGCCAATTTGGTTGCCAATACGCCTGTTTCGGATAAATGGGACACCGGTATTATGTTACATTACAATCAGCGGAAAAGAAAACTCGATCACCACGGAGATGGTTTTTTGGATATGCCATTGGGGGAAATGTTCATCGTGGGCAATAACTGGAAGTACCAAGGTGATCGCGGGCAGGAGGCACAGATCGGTGTGAAATATACAAATTCTACCACAACGTCCGGCCAGACTATATTCGACCCGGAGATAGCCAATGATGCATGGGGTATGCAAATGGATGTCAATCGGATAGAGGTCAATGTCAAAAGAGGTCAGGTCCTGCTAGATAAGGAGAATGCAAGTTTTGGCATCCAACTCGGTGGTCTGTACCATGATCAAAAGAGTAAATTCGGACGCAGAGATTACAACGGGACTCAAAAAATGCTGTACATTAATGGTATTTTCCATAGCTATCTAGCGGGTAAGGCACACCAGATCAATACCGGTGTATCGCTTCAGGCTGAGTCATTTGATGAGACTTTGGGGCAGACGTCTTTTGTAAGGGATGAGGTGGTGCCCGGTATTTTTGGGGAATACACCTATCTGATCGATGAAAAATTTACAGCTGTGGCGGGAATAAGGCTGGACCATCACAACCTGTTTGGGTTATTTGCCACACCTCGACTTCATTTGAGGTATGCTTTGGGACAGTATGATGTCATGCGTGCATCCATCGGTCGGGGACAGCGTACAGCCAATGTCATCGCCGAAAATCTCGGAATGCTTTCTTCTTCTAGGGAGATCGTCTTCGATGTAGATACAGAGAATGGGCTACCATATGGACTAAATCAAGAAGTGGCTTGGAGCTATGGTTTGAATTATCAGAAAGATTTTCGAATTGGGATTAGAGAGTTTACATGGAGTGTTGACCTATATCATACCCGCTTTGCGAAGCAAGTAATTTTGGATTATGATCAAAATCCTCAGGCCGTACATATTTATAATCTTCCAGGCACTTCTTTTAGCAATAGTTTTCAGTCACAGCTGGATTTTAACCCGATCGATCATTTAGACATCAGGTTAGCCTACAGATTTAATGATGTACAGGTGGATCTACAACAAGGTCGCGTAGAAAAACCGCTGGTCTCGAAGCACAGGGCCTTCGCCAATATAGCGTACGAACTTCCGGCAAATGGGTGGAAATTTGACTACACCATCAATTGGCAGGGAAGCAGAAGGTTGCCTTTTACTGGAACCAATCCTGTACAATTCCGACTAGAGGATCGTTCTCCTTCCTTCTTCGTACACAATGCTCAGATTAGTAAAATTTGGGCAAACACCATGGAATGGTACGTAGGCGTCGAGAATTTATTGAACTTCACACAGGACGATCCTATTCTTTCGAGCCGGGATCCATGGTCGCCTTACTTTGATGCATCCTTGGTTTGGGGACCGATCAATGAAAGGATGGTGTATATCGGATTTAGGTACAAAATCTTCAGAAATCAAGAATGATTAGTTTTCCTATTGAACGAAGTTGCTTTCAGTCTGATCTTCCTTTTCTGAATACCCATTAGCTGGTCAATAGCTGGTAAGAAGGTATTTTGAATTCCAGAGCTTAGAGCTGGAATATCTCAAAAGGGTATCATAGGGCTAAAGAAAAAGGGCTGTCCGAAACCTGGACAGCCCTTTTTTTCATAGTTTGCTGTATGGAAATGAGACGTAACGTCTATCAATACCTTTGACTTAGACGGCAGAAACTGTTTCTTTGATTGAAATTCCTTCGATGAAATCTTGCTCTGTTTTACCGGAAAGCTTGATTCCCCCTCTATCATCACGCACAGTTCTCGAAAATAGTGACAACTCCGGATCTGTGAGGAATCTCCACACGAGCCCAGACCATGATGTATGGTAGGTAAGGGTATCATAAAATTCTGGAGCGATGGCTCTGATTTTAGGGAGATTATTCCATGGAATATATGAAAAATCATGGTGCTCATTGTGATAACCGACATTGAAAGCCAATTTATTTAGTGGGCCGTAGTAAGAGTAGGTTTCCTGTGGTCCCGCTACAAGGTAGTGCTCCTGAATCCATCTTCCCCCTAGCGGATGTAGACCCACAGAGAAGAAGAAAGAAGCAATCAAATATACCAATGGAATCCAACCAAAAAAGTAGACCAATGCGATATTGAATCCAAAGACTACAGCCATGTCTATCCAAACCCATACACTGTTGAATTCGATTTCCTTGAGCCTCGGCGGACGGGTAAGCTGAAATATGGGATACAATAGCAACCATATCGCTTTGCCTAAAAAGCTATTGCCTATGAGTTTTGCTTCCCAAACACTTGGTAAGTCTGCATCTAGGTCGTAGTGACCTTGGAAGGCATGATGTTTGAGGTGATATTTTCGAAATTGGACGGAGGAGGGCAATGCATTGGGTAAATCACAAAGAATTCCTGCCCACATATTCAGAGTCCTGTTTTTGAAGACCAGATTGTGCGTGCATTCGTGGATGAGTACGAATAAAGCATGATTTGCAAAGGCTCCAAGGGCAAAAGCTACAAGGAGAGCCGCCCACCATGGTTGGTTGTGGAGTAGGATTGCCACAGTAATTTGCATACCTACGATACCAAGGATGTAAAGGAAAGTATAAGGATTTCTACCCATCAAATTTTTGATCTCTGGGTATTTTTTGATGATTTCTCGGGTCCTCCCGATGTGGGGTTCTGCTGCCTCACTGTACTGAAAGCTACTTAAATCTGTCGCCATACTAAATAAAAAATTTTTCTAGCCTCAAACATAAGTTGTTTTGATCGAATCAACGAAACGAAGTTACCTAAATCTTATGATTTTATTATCAAATTGTCGTTTGAAGTGAAATAGAATAAGGTCATAATACTAAATTAGGGCTAGATCTCCATTAATGTTATGGTCAGCGTTGGCTAGGATCTACTAAAAAATATTGATAAAGGAAGTCAGTATTCTGTCTTGTCTGACAAGGTAGTCCATCGACGAAATGCCTCCAGGCCTTCCTCACGCATGGTATGAACCATTGGAAGTGCTCTTGATTCGTAGGGCAACTCCAATTCATGGTAGATGAACTGATCATCAAAACCAATTGCTGCGGCATCCTCTTTCGTACAGGCGTAATATACCTTCTTGGGTCTGGCCCAGTAAATGGCACCAAGGCACATCGGACACGGCTCGCAACTGGTATAGATCTCACAGTCCTCAAGCTGGAAGCTGCCAAGATTCTTACAAGCGTCTCTGATTGCTACCACTTCAGCATGGGCGGTTGGGTCATTGGTAGAGGTGACTTGGTTGTGACCTTGTCCTACGATTTTTCCATCTTTGACGACGAGGGCACCAAAAGGTCCACCAGCTCGATTTTCAACTCCATGGATGGCCAATTCGATGGCCGCTTTCATAAATTTCTGATCCATTATCTTGAAGGTTATTGGTTTGCTTTTGACAAAAATAGTACTTTCCTTTGAATAAAATGCTGCTTCCCTGGTATGTGCCCAGTCAGATGATTGACTTCTATTCTGATTTCATCAATTTTGCTACTTGAACAGATCTTTTTGAAGGTAGCAGGGCGGCTACAAGTGCGATACAGAGTACTGTAACACTCACAATCAAAAAATCAATTGGATTCAATTCGATGGGATACCCCTGCATGATAAATCCATCAGGTACTGCGATGATGTGAAATTTCTTCTGAAGAATGTAAAAGCTCAATGAGAAAATCATCCCGATGACAAGTCCCAAGAGACCAATCAAGAAGCCAAGTTTTAGAAATATGCCTTGAATGGATTGATCTGGCATACCAAGTGATCTCAGTGTGACGATGTCCGCTTTTTTATCAAGCACGATCATCCAAATGGCGCCGATGAGATTGAACGCAATGATGATCATGGTCAGACAGGCTATGAGGTAACTGATCCATTTTTCGATATTCATAATTTTTAGGAAGGCCTCATCCTGTTGATATCGGTCTTTGATGGTGATATTACTACCCAAGATTTCGGTGAGTTGTTCTCTGAGTTCTTTTTGGTCTATCTGGTTGGAGGTTTTGATCTCGATAGCGGAGCAATACTCGGGTCCGATCTCCAATAGTTTTTGCACTGCATTAAGGCTTGTGATGATGTTTTGGCTATCTTCTTCACTTGCTATGGAAAACACAGCCTTTGGATATGACAGGTGGGTTTTGAAATCTTTACCGAGTGGACCCTGTTTTTTGGAGGAAGGTACGTAGATGGTGATTGGTGTGATGCCATCATTTGGGTTTACTGCCAGTTTGGCAAACATACCCGATCCGAGTACGGAGAAACTCGTTCCATTTTCTTCGACTAAAAATTTGCCTCGCACCAAGGTACTATCGATATCTGTCACCTTGCGGAATGCATCGTCCACCCCTTTGAGGATTCCAGCCTCTTGAGCTCCTCGGTATTCGAAAAGTGAGATGGTCTCTATCGTTTTGGATACTGCTTGGACACCTTTGATGTCATTGATTTTGGCGATGGTAGACGAATCTGCCTGAAGATATTGCCCCACGGCAGCTTCTATCTTGATATCCGGATTGTAGGCATTGAAGAGTCCAGAGAGCAAGGATTCAAACCCATTGAATACGGATAGAATGATGATCAGGGCTGAAGTGCCAATGGACATACCAAGTATGGATATCCAAGTGATAACCTGAATGGCATTCGTACTTTTTTTTCCGAAAAGATATCTTTTGGCGATCTGAAGGCTTAGGTTCATGGATTATAGTATTGCCTTATAAAGGAGATTTTGAATTTTGGTTCGGTAGCCGGTACTATTCAGACGACCGTTTTCAGCGGTAGGATAGGTCCGGTTGGAAAGAAATACATATATTAGATTGTGCACGGGGTCTACATAGGTGACGGTACCCGTAAATCCTTGGTGGCCATAAGCGCTATCCGATGCATAGCTGGACATATTTTTGCCTTTGTTTGGGTGTAGTTCCTTCATATCAAAACCCAATCCGCGACGCAGACTTCGAGGGTGCCGACTTGTGAAAGTTCGGATGGTTTCGCTCTCGAGGTAGCGAATGCCATTATAGTACCCACCATTGAGTAACATTTGGCCCAAAACAGCTATTTCATACGCATTTGAAAATAGGCCTGCATGGCCGGCTACACCGCCGAGCATCGCAGCTCCCATATCATGTACGGTGCCTTGGAGAATCTGATGGCGCCAATATTTATCATGTTCGGAAGGTATGATTTGTTTGAGTGGAATTTTTTGCAGTGGATTGAAGAGGGTATGGTTAAGTCCCATGGGCTCGTAAAACAAGCTGTCCACCAAGATGTCAACTGGTCTTTGCGATGCTCGTTCGATCACTTTTGATAATAAGTAAAATCCCAGATCACTGTATAAGTAATCAGGATCTTCTTTGACGGGTGAAAGGTAGATAGCTTGCCAAAGGGAATCGATGTAGTCCGTTCGGATGAATAAGTTATTAGCTACGGGTATGGTGTGTTTTGGAGATAGACGTGCTGAGTAATATTGGGGTGCAGCATATGTGTTTTTTCGGTGTGTGTAGAGCGTCGATTTATAAAATGGAATCCAAGATCTAAGTCCTGCTTGGTGACCCAAAATGTCAATTATTTTGAGCTTTCGCATGGGTAAGGTGTCGAGCTCAAAGAGAAATTTGCCCAGTGTATCCTGCAGGGAGATTTTTTTCTGATCTACCAAGGCCATCATAGCGAGTGTTGTCGCCATGATTTTGGTCACGGAGGCTACATCATACAGGTCCTGATTGGTAACTGCTTTTTTTTTTGAATAGTCCGAAAAGCCGAATGATTTTTGGTAGATGATTTTGCCATCTTTGGCTATTAAGACCTGACAGCCTGGTGCTGCTTTTTCTTGGACCATATAGTTGACCAGTTTTTCGATTCGAAAGAGAGTGTCGGAACTCATACCTACTCGTTCAGGAATACCGAAGCCAATGGTGCCGGATGGTGATTTGAGTAGTCCCTGGCCATATTTGTAATTGGGGGAGGAGGTCACTGGGAGCTTCCCCACTGCTGGGATTGCCCCAAAGATCAGTTGAGCCGTGAGATCTTGTACGAGTTCATCTCCATCATACGCCATGATGACAGACTTCATCCCATCAAAATGTTTGAGCGAATATGGATTACCGAACACACAGAGGATGACCTGATGTGTTTGGTCTAGCGCCCGGACGAAATCGATCATGGAGCTCGTCAGACCAAATTTGTTATTGTCGAATCTGGTCATTTCGTGTAGGCCGATGACGATTGTTTTTCCTTTGGGTATGGATTTTTTTATCTTTTGTTTGAATTCTGTGGATACTTCCTTGCCAGTTTGGAAATGAGTGAATGCTCCGTAGGAATCTAGTCTATTTTGCAGAGCAGACTTTGTACTGCGACCTATGCTGATGCTGTAGTACTTGTTCTTCTTTTTGGTACTGAGAGGAAGATAGTTTTTTTGATCCGCGGCTACCGTAAGGGCTGCTTCAATGATTTTGGTTTTGAGCGCCACGGAAGCTTTGGTGTTGATATCTTCGAGAATGTTTTGTTCTGACAGGGGTTGTGCTGAAGCTAGCACATATTGAAATTTTGCTCTCAGGATTCTTTTTACGGAAGCTTCTAGCTGCTCCATTGGGATTTTGCCTTCAGAGAGGTAAGATTTGATGATTTCTACGGCTTTGGGCACGTTTTCACTTAGGAGCAATACATCATTACCAGCGAGTAGTGCTTCTGCATCCGCTATGCCCGCTGGAAAATGCTTGCTGACACCTTTCATATCCATTGCATCTGTAAATATGAGTCCATCAAAACCCAACTCTTCCCGTAAGATATTGGTGACCGCTTTTCGAGAAAGGGTGGTGGGGCGATTGGCCCTATCATCGATAGCTGGGATATGCAGGTGTGCGACCATCGCTGCACCCACGCCTGACTTGCTCAATTCTTGAAATGGAAAAAGCTCCAGTTCTCGTATCCGCTCAATGCTGTGTTTGATCACTGGTAGGTCGTAATGGGAATCTACATCGGTATCGCCATGTCCCGGAAAATGTTTGATACAAGCCATAACGCCATTGTCTTGCATACCTTGGATATAAGCCTTGGCTTTTGCAGTGACATTGTACTTATCTTCTCCAAATGAGCGGTCATTGATCACTGGATTTTTCTGATTGTTGTTGATATCCACCACAGGTGCAAAGTTTATATGGATTCCGATTCTTTTGCAGTGTGCTGCGATGTCTTTACCCATTTCGTAGATGTGGTTGTTGTCTTGGATGGCACCTAGCATCAGCTGTCTTGGGTAGCTAAAGGATGCATCAGGGAATCTCATCCCGAGGCCCCATTCACCATCGATGGCGATTAGGAGGGGTATCTTGCTTAGCTTTTGGTATTGATTGATCAGGTTGACCTGCTTGACGGGGCTTCCTTGGAAAAAACAGATACCCCCTATTTTTTGGTCGTTGATGAGCTTTGTTATTTTATTGATATCTGCCTGTTCTCCTTTTGAAAATGCACGCACCATAAAGATTTGTCCAATTTTTTCTTCGAGGCTAAGGCTAGCATATACACTATCTACCCAGATTCTTGCTTCGTCAGGAGCTAATTCTTGTTGAGCGAAAGTCGGACTAATTCCATAAAAGAAAATAAGTAGGGTAGTCCCCCAAGAGGCAATTTTTTGTAATTGGAGTCTGTCGGTCATGTATTTATTACTTTGTGGATGCATTTTTTAGTTCATTTGCTTTCTGGCGAAGCTCGTTCATTTTGTCAATATTACCAGCATTGCCGTAGGCTGTGGCCAGCTCGTCGTATGCAGAGGGTTCATTGGGAAGGATTTGTACTACCTTTGCAAAATATTGGATAGCCATTTCGTGTCTACCCGAGATTCCGTGGACGATGCCCATAAGCCGATTGGTTTTTGGGTCTTCTGGCGCCAATTTGAGCGATTCAGAAAGATAACGCTCTGCCTTCACTAAATCTTGTTCTACTTCGCCAGCATATCGACCTGCTTCTTGGAGTGCTACGGCTAAGTTATTGGCCGCTTCTTGGTAATTGGGATCAAAGCTGAGGGCTTTTCGGTATGCGGCAATCGATAGTTCGAATTCATTTCTAAAAAAGTGTGCATTGCCAAGAAGAAGGGCCGCATTTCTGTAGGTAGGGTGTAATTCGAGGGCTTTTTGGAGGTGTGTGATGGCTTGGGCATACATTTCCTGTTTTTGCTTGGGATCTTCGACTTCCTCGGCCTTGGTGATGAGGGATCCGCCAGCCGCATTTCTTACTTTTGCACTATTAGGTGAGTTATTAACGTCGGTTTGAAACAAGGTGAAATCATCTTTCCAAACAGTATTTCGTTGGATGGTTTTTGCCAACAAAGGCAGAGATATGAGTCCAGTGAGCATCAGAGTAGCCATCTGTTTGGATTTCATCAATCGGAAAATACCAATGGCAAGAATTAGACTAAAAAATACTGATGGGGTAAAAAGAAAGCGCTCGGACATGTGGGTGCCGATCGGGAAAAAAAGATTTGATGTGATGCTCATGGTAGCGAAGTAAGAGAGGACTACAAAACTTGCAATAGGCCATTTTCGCCAATACATCAGTGAGAAAATAGCAAGCCCAAAGTGAATGGCGATACTCAGCAGGACCTTCCAATCTCCAAAACTGGCTATGGAGATTTGCATAGGGTAGTAATCATGGGTCAGCTTGTAAGGGAAAATGAGCAGCCGAAGGTATTCAAGCAAAGTGACCAAAATGGTCGCTAGTTTTTCCCCACTTGTAAAATCTACATATGTACTACCATTCCATTTGAGGTAGGGATTGTTCATCAATTCTCTAGGCGTACCTCCAAAGTCCGCACCAATGACGCTGGTCCGAATCAAAAGGAATACAAAAGTAGAAATCAGCAGAAACGCCACTGGTTTGTATGCATTCCATGTTTTTTTTCCCAAAAGCAAAAACATTGCCATGGGTATGACTGCCAAGAAGGTGATGGTATTTTCCTTGCTCATGAGTCCTATAAAGAAGCTGACACAAGCGCCAATAATGCTGAGGATGCCACCCTTTTCCGCATACCGAAGGACGAACCACATGGCACCTAGTGCTCCTAAGAGTGCAAAGATCTCATCTCTACCCTTAATATTCGCTACGACTTCTGTATGAATAGGGTGTGATGCAAAAATAAGGGTGGTAGAAAGGGCAATCCACTTTGCTGCATCAGCTTTCCAAGATGCCAATACTTTCTGAAGTAAAAAGAAAAGTAACATACAGAGGCTCGAAAACCAGAACACGTTGAAAAAATGGCCCACCGCTGGGGACATACCGAAAATTTCGATTTCCACTGCAAATAATGCCAATGTAAAAGGCCGATATCGACCTCCAGACACCAATTTTGCTTTGCCTTCCTCTTTGAAAAAACCGTGGAAAGTATCTTTCGAGAAGATCCCTGGAAGTCCTGCGATCCCTTGCTGGGTGTACATATTGTCATAGATGACGATGGCATCATCTTGGGTAAAGCCATGACCGAGCGTATTGACATACAAGAGGAATGGCAGAATGAAACAAACCAATGGCATCCACTTTGGAATCTTGGTTTCTGTAGAAGCCTCTACTGCTCTTGTATCAGTACTCACAGCTACTTTTGTATTCATTTTTTTAGTCATATCTCGCCATTTTGCTACGATGTGCGGTTCAAAAATACAAGGAAATTTCAAGATCGTAAGAAACTTTTTTGAAGAGACCATTTCGTGGCGATTGAGAATACCCAAAATGTGGGTTTTCGATGCTAGAACTCAGCTTTATCTCTTTGGTTTCGATTTTATGATTTATTTTGCAACTCGAAATGATGTCGGAATCAAATACAATCTTCTTTTCTGCACCCGATCACTTGGCAGCATCGCCACGGGTTCAGTATGTATTAAACTTTTTGAGTACTTTTTGGGATTGTAAGTTTGTATTTCGTAGTCTTGTAGATGATTCTGATGATGCATGGATCATGTACGGCAAATCAGGGCCTTCTGATGCTTTTTATGTGGTAGATGCGGGACTATTGTCGGAGGCAGGAAGGAGGGATTTTGACAGACCGACGATAGAGCTTATCGATGATTGTCCAGTTATTTTTGGGTGTGGCGGTGATCTGGGATTTGATATTTTTTCAGCTATTTTTTACTGCCTAAGTCGGTATGAAGAGTATCAATGGCAGTCGCAAAACTCAAATGAAATCTTCTCAGCTAAAGATAGCCTTTGGTATGGGAAGGCCTATCACCGGAGAGCGTTGGTAGAGGAGTGGGTCGAATATTTCAAACACAGATTGATCCGAAAATTTCCATTTCTGGTATTGAAGTCGGGAAATTGTGATGGCTTCAGGGTGGAGGCATCTTTTGATATGGATCATCATTTTGCGTTTCAGAATCGAGGTATCCGCAGCATTTTAGGAATGGGCAAAGACCTGATTTCTGGAGATTTTGATCGTTTCAATCTACGAATGATGGTCTTGCTCGGCAGGAAGAAGGATCCTTTCGATACCATCGAGGAATTGATTTCGAACTGTCGCATGGCTGGCATTACGCCTTACGTTTTCTTACTCATGGCGAAGGAGGCGGGTTTTCCTGATAATTTGGTTCCAAGGGATCACCCAGCGGTTTTGAAAAATTATAAGCTATTGGACCGTGCTGGTTGGCATCCCGGCATTCATCCCTCTTTTGCGAGCCATGAATCTGAGGAGGTGTTGTCAGAAGAGATGATTTTTTTCAAGTCCATCATGGGGTATAAGCCAAATATAAGTAGGCAACATTACTTGAAGATCAGGTGGGGAGAAACCTATCGTCTGCTGGAATGCCACGGTATCTACGAAGAGCATAGTATGGCCTTTGTTGATGATGTGGGATTTCGTGCGGCAACGGGGCAACGATTTCTCTGGTATGATTTAGAGGAGGAAAGAGCAACGAATTTACGCATCGTGCCGTACATGGCAATGGATGTAAGTCTGTCCAAATATTTAGGATTACAACCAGAAGAGGCCATCCAAGTCTTACAAGAATTGATGACCTATTGTGAAAAGAGTGAGATTCCATTCAGGTTCATTTGGCATAATAGCTCATTTAGCCCAGTATTTGGCTGGTTGGATTGGAAAAAAGTATTTGATTTTTTGATCGAATATCCAAAAAAGATTAACTTTACATAATAAATCATACATCCATGGTGTTTCGCTTAGATCAGTTTCCCAGTATCGCCAATCAGTTTATGGCAGAACTTCGGTCCACCGAGATACAGACAGACAAGATGCGTTTTCGTAGGAACTTGGAGCGGATGGGGGAAATCCTTTCATATGAGGTAAGTAAGCATCTACCCCATCATGAGGTAGAAGTGGAAACACCCCTTGGCATTTCCAGTATTCAAGTGCCTAAAGAGAGCTTGGTCATATGTTCGATCCTGCGAGCAGGGATTCCGCTTCATTATGGGATTTTGAATTTTTTTGACCATGCGGACAATGCCTTCGTAGCAGCCTATCGTGCTCATCATAAGGATGGTAGCTTTGAGATTTCGTTGAATTATCTCACCTGTCCTGAGTTGGATGGCAAGGTCTTGCTTATGGCAGATTCCATGCTTGCTACGGGTAGTTCTGTAGAAAAAGCTCTTGAGGCAATGGCGGAATTTGGGACACCTAGCCAAATCTATTTGATAAGCGTGATCGCTTCATCAGATGCCATCGAGCGTATGCAGAGGCTGTATCCCCATGTCCACATTTTCGTAGGTGCGGTGGATGATGAGCTTACGGCTAAGTCTTATATCGTGCCAGGACTTGGCGACGCAGGCGACCTAGCTTTCGGTAAGAAGATGCAAGAATGAATTAATCAAACTGTTTTTTTATGATTTCAATAGTTAAAGCGCTGTTAAAATAAGAAACGTAGGACGCAAATCGTTCATTCATTATGTTTCAAAATCAGACGTTTCTGACCTAAAAAACAAAAAATAATAAATGAAATACCAATTAAGGATAACATGGAGCCTGATCTGCTTTCTCTTTATCGGGCTTTCAGCATCTCAAGCTCAAGTCAATAATGATGAGTGTAGATTTGCTGAAGCACTTCCTAATACCAATGATTTCTGTGAAATTTTGACATTAGGGGGCGCTACACTAAGCACTGTTCCGACGCCGAGCTGCTGGATAGGTACCAATCATACGATGGATATTTGGTATGCTTTTGTGCCAGAAGCGCCAGGAATTTATATCCAGCTTAGAAGTAATGTAGGCTTAGGTACACTCAATCAACCACTTCTCACACTCTATGAAGGTAGATGCACGAATCTCACTGAGCTAGCTTGTGATCAGGTAAGCTTGGGGGAAAACTTTATGGAAATCACACAAACTGGATTGAACGTAGGAAGAACTTATTACCTCCGGATTAGTGCTAGAAATGGTAACACGGGTACATTCCAATTGTGTGTAGATTCGTTTTTTCCAAAACCATCACCTGAAGCTGACTGTCCGGATGGAGTTGTGCTCTGTGATAAAGAGCCTTTCATCGTAGAAAACCTGACTACTGCTGGTACCATCACCAATGAGGTCAATGGTACTTGTATCGGCAGCGAATTTGCGAGTTCTTGGTACAAATGGACCTGTGATCAGGCGGGCTCACTCACCTTTAGTCTGACCCCAAATAATCCAAATAACCGAGAGGAGGATCTGGATTTCGTAGTGTATGAATTACCCAATGGTATAGACAACTGTGCTGGAAGGATTGTAATACGGTGTATGGCTTCCGGGGAGACTGGCGGTTGTCCTTTTAACGTGTGGGAGCCATGTACGGGATCAACAGGTCTAAGAGATGGATCTACTGATATCAGAGAAGATCCAGGATGCTTCAGGCCAGCTTCATGTGCGTCTGGGCCCGGTATCGGACAAGGCGAACCAGCACAGTTTGATGATAATTTTCTGGCGCCCATCATGATGGAGTCAGGAAAATCATATGCCCTCGTAGTCAATAATTTCAGTAGATCTGGATATGGTTTCGCCATTGAATTTGGTGGAACTGGGACTTTCCTTGGTCCAGAGGTAGATTTTGAGGTAGAAGCCCTCAATGGATTTGAGTGCGATAAGACTATCAGATTTATCAATTCATCCGAAAGCCTTACGGATCCCATTACAGAGTACGTATGGGATTTTGGTAATGGTGCTACGCCAAATTTTGAAAATACCAGGGGCCCATTTGATGTCATATATGACTCTTTTGGGGATAAGTTGGCGGCCTTGACTGTACGATCCTCTCGAGGGTGTCAGGTCACGAAGGTGGTCAATTTTTTCGTAGAGCCATGCTGCGCAGACACTTCTCGGCTAGCGGTTACAGCATCTGTAGAAGATCTCATATGCAATGGTGTGCCTACAGGTAGGATCTTTGGTGAAGGGCAGTTTGGAGCTCCAGAGTACAGTTTCAGCCTAGATGGTCAGAGATACCAGCTCAATCCAAGGTTTTTTAATCTTCCTGCTGGTCAGTTCGAATTATTCATTCGCGACATCAAGGGCTGTATCAATAGGACATTGGTCAATATCCAAGAGCCACCACCACTCGTAGCGAATGCAGGTCCGGATATCACAGTGGAGCTCGGAGAAAGCATCATTATCAATGGTAGTTATCTGCCGAATACGAATGCCTCTGTATCTTGGGATCCACCACTGGGACTGGATTTCCCGGATCAATTGTCTACACCCGGCACACCGCCCCGATCACTGGAATACACGCTGACAGTAGAGGATGAGGCTGGATGTATCTCTCGAGATCAGATGCGGGTCATCGTCAATGTGGTGAGGCCTGTTTTCTGGCCCAATATCATCCTGCCAGGCTCTGGAATCAATGGAAGATTTTCGCTAACGGGTGGTAGGGCCGTACGTGGAATCAAAAAGCTATCAGTTTTTGACCGATGGGGAAATCTGGTTTATGATGGCAGTGATTTACCTATCAATGACTATACCAGAGGTTGGGATGGATCATTTAAGGGACAAAATGTTGTACCAGGTGTTTATGCTTGGATCGCAGAGGTAGAGTTTATTGATGATGAGGTACTCGTGTACAAAGGCGATGTCACTGTGATCCAGTAGTTTAGGAATAGAATAGAGCTTTGATGAGGATATATTTGAGTTGGGTGTTGGCGGTGTTGGTTTTATCTTATTTTTCGAGCTGCACCAATGATGTGAAGGAGGTAGCGGCACTGACTACCCAAGCGGATGCCTCCAAAGATATCGGTACCAATATCCGAATCACCTATAGCGACTCAGCATCGATCAAAGCGATTCTCGAATGCCCGATTCTGGAAAAACACAACGATGTCAACAATCCCATTGAAGTCTTCAAAGAAGGTGTGAAAATATCATTTTTGGATGCAAATAAGCGGGTGAATTCTTGGCTGGAGGCCGATGAAATGATCAGAGATGCTCGCAAAAAAAGGATGATCGCTCGGGGCAATGTTAGGTTTTACAATACCGAGCAGGAAAAACTCCAAACGGCTGAGTTGATTTGGGATGAGGCTAGTAAAAAAATTTACACCGAAAAATTTATCAAAATCACCCGCCCAATGAAGGGGGATACTATTTACGGCATCGGTTTTGTCACGGACCAAGATTTCAAAATTATCGAGGTAAAGCGACGCATACAGGGGAAAGTGCAAGCAGACATGCTGCAAGATCCCATCAATCCGTAGTGGACTAGGGTTTATTTACCAACGGCGATGGAAAAAACAGAAACCTTCGCGGCACCATTGGCCAAAAGGATTTTTCCGCAAGCTTCAAGTGTCGCTCCTGATGTAATGACATCGTCCACGAGCAGGATATGACGTCCTTTGATGCTTTCTGGGTGGACCACTGAAAAGCTATTTTCTACATTTTTGATCCGCTCGGCCCTAGTTTTTTTAGTTTGGGATTCGGTATGCTCGTGTTTGATAAATGCATGCTCATCAAAAGGGAGGCCTGCTGCAGCTGCCAAAGTCTTTCCGAATACCGCACTTTGGTTGTAGCCCCTGGTGTTCAATCTCTTTTTGTGGATGGGTACTGGTAGCACGATTTCAAATTGGTAAATGGGTATCACTTTTTTGAGTTTTTCGCCTGCGATCTCACCGAGCCTCATGCCGATTTCTGGGGTGCGTTCGTATTTGAGACGGTGCATCATCTCTTGCACGATTCCACCTTTGCCGAAATACAGCAACGCTCCGCCAAATGCGATGGGAATCCGCCCATAGAAAGCTTCCACTACCTTATTATTGGGATTTTCGAGGTGATCGGTGTAGGGAAAATCCAATAAGCAGCGGACACAAAAAAATTGTTTTTCGTCAGTTTCTTCTTCGCGGCAGGCTAAACAAAAGCTCGGAAAAACTAAATTTTTAAAGTTTTTTAATAACTTTACCACAGAATTTGTCACATGCTGCATTCCAATAATTTTCGAATAAAAGTAACAAAAAATTTCAGTTGATGGCTAAGTCGATCAAGGTTTTTGCGCCAGCTTCCGTTGCAAATGTCGCGGTGGGATTTGATATTCTCGGTTTCGCACTAGAAAGACCGGGTGATGAAGTCATCATTCGGGAGGGTACAAAACCAGGACTACAGATCACCACCATCAAGGGTGCCAAAGGAAAACTGCCGATGGAGCTCATGAAAAATACCGCCGGCTATGCCGCATACCGACTACTCGAACATCTAGGAGCCACAGATATGCCTCTGGAAATGGAAATCCACAAAAAAATGCCCTTCGGCAGCGGTCTCGGATCATCTGCGGCTAGTGCTGTGGCCGGGGTCTTTGGAGTCAGCGAGTTTATCAAATCTGGGCTTACCAAAAGGGAGATTCTCAGATTTGCCGTGGAAGGCGAACAAATAGCAGATGGCGCTTTTCACGCGGATAATGTGGCGCCGTCCCTGCTAGGTGGTATGGTATTGATCAGAGATAATCCCAGCCTCGATGTCAAAAAACTGCACATTCCCCAAGGTCTCGTGGCAGCGGTCCTCTACCCTGAGGTACAGGTCCTGACCAGGGAATCCCGTGGTATTTTGACCTCAGAAGTGAGTTTCGAGAAAGTTATTGCTCAGACTGGCAATTTGGCGGCCTTCGTGGCCGGTATGTTTACCTCCGATTTTGACTTAATCAGGCGTTCACTCCAGGATGTGATCGTGGAGCCTCAGCGTGCCCATCTAATCCCACACTTCGCAGCCCTCAAGACCATGGCGCTCGATCTGGGGGCTCTTGGTTTTTCGATCAGTGGTGCCGGTCCCTCCATGTTTGCCCTGTGCGACAATACTTTGGTGGCAGAAAGGATCGTAGAACAAGCCCAAAAATTATTCTTAAGTCATAAAATGGGGCATTACTGCTTCGTCAGCAAGATAAATCATGAAGGAGCTTACAAATGCTAGATAATCATTCAATCAATGATCACGGCTAGCTACTATTTCACCAATTAAACAAAAACAACTATGGATTCAAAAAAGGAATCAAAATACAGTTCTATCCACTACAACAGCTACTTGGCCCTCGACACGCTCTTGGATGCGCAGCACCCCCGTAGTAAGGCACTTGGTCACGAGGCACATGATGAGATGCTTTTTATCGTCACGCACCAGGTGTACGAATTGTGGTTCAAGCAAATCATTCACGAGCTGAACTCCATCGTAATGATGTTTGACCAAAATCAGGTGAATGAGAGGAGTATAGGCATCACGGTATCTAGATTGGACCGTATTTTATCCATATTTGATCTCCTCATTGATCAGATTGCGGTATTAGAGACCATGACACCGCTTGATTTTTTAGATTTCAGAAATTATTTGTTTCCCGCATCAGGCTTTCAGAGTTTTCAGTTCCGAACCTTGGAAGTGATGCTAGGCTTGAAAAACGAATCCCGCCATACGTACAATAATGCTCACTATGCCGTGGTATTTGACGATCAGAAAAAAGAGATTCTTCACAAATTAGAGACTTCAAGGTCGCTCTCTGAGCTTATCCAAGACTGGTTAGAGCGTATGCCTTTCTTAGAGTTTGAAGATTTTAATTTCATCAGCTACTATAAGCAGGCTGTCGCCAATATGTTGGATCGAGAGAAAAAAGCCATACAGGAAACCGACATCCTCAGTGATGAATACAAGGCGATGCGACTTCGTATGCTTGGGGATACGGATACCTACTTTGCCAATATCTGGGATGAATCAAAACACCAGGAGTTGATGGCGGCTGGAAGTGTCAAATTTTCCTACAAGGCCACGGTGGCTATGCTATTCATCAATCTGTACCGTGATGAACCCATTCTTCACCTTCCATATCAATTGCTGTCGAGGCTGGTGAGCTTGGATGAAGCACTGACCACTTGGCGCTATCGCCATGCACAGATGGTGCTTCGTATGTTGGGAAGGAAAATAGGTACCGGTGGTTCCTCAGGTCATGAATATCTTAATAAGACTGCGGAAAAGCACCATATCTTTGCCGACCTCCATAATGTGAGTACCCTTCTGATCCCAAGATCAGAATTACCAGCACTGCCAGAACAGCTGCACAAAAATCTATCCTTTTACTTCACAGAAAAGTAAATACTCAAATGCCTATTTGGAATGAAGCTCGCTTGATCAATCGAATACAAATCTCTCCGACAACATACCACCTTGTACTCGAACAGATGGAGGGCGATTTCAATTTTCTGGCTGGTCAATTCATTACCTTGGATCTACCCATTGGTGAAAAAAGATTGGACCGATGGCGAAGTTATTCAATTTCAGGCAGGACTCTGCAAGCTAACCAGTTTGAGCTATGCATTGGCCTAGTTCCACATGGAAAAGGCTCTACCTATCTCTGTAAAGAATTGACAGTAGGGGAGCTTATTCGGTTCAAATCCCCGAGTGGTACTTTTACACTAAAAACCGACAGAGTAGATCGTATCATTCTGGTTGCCACAGGTACGGGGATCGCACCTTTTCGGGCTATGCTTCGCGATCATCTTTCGGATATTGTGCTGCCTATTCATTTGGTTTTTGGCTGTAGGACCGAAGAAGAAATTCTTTACAGGTCGGAGATGTCAGACATGACAGCGCGGCATCCCAATTTTAGTTATGATATTTGTCTTTCAAGGTCTCAAGCGGAGGGCTGTCATCAGGGATATGTACACTCGAGGTACACGCCAATCATTCAGGAGTATGGCCAGTCCGAGCGAATTCATGTCTACCTCTGTGGCTGGCAGCATATGGTCGATGAAGCCAGTCAACGGTTGACTAGAGAGCTGGGCTTGTCATCATCACAAGTGCATATCGAACTTTATGGATAAAAAAGAAGTTTTCATACACATATGTCCAAAGATGAATCCTCAGGAAAATTTCGAATTACTGAAAAAACGAATGCTTGCATGACAAATAGTCTGGAGGGAACAGTCATAAGGTCCACAGGTAGCTTCTACGAGGTGCGAATCGAGGATGGAAACGTACTGACCTGTCGTATCGTAGGAAAACTAAGATTGGGCGATCTAAAGCTGACCAATCCTGTAGCTGTAGGCGATCGGGTGAGGATACAATTGGAAAATGAAACGGAAGGACAAATCAAAGAGATTTTTCCAAGAAAAAACTATGTTGCTAGGCAATCACCCAGAAAAAAGCATCAGGTACACCTTCTAGCGAGCAACATCGATCAGGCCGTACTCGTGGTCACAGTGGTAGAACCGAAGCTAAAGCAGGGTTTCATCGATCGATTTTTGATGATGACGGAGCCCTATGATATTCCAGTCATTATCGTGTTCAATAAGGCGGATTTGTACAATGAAGAGGACCAAAGTATCTTTCAATATCTGAAGTCTGTCTATGAAGCCATCCCGCACCAAGCCATCCGGACGAGTGTGCTCACTGGAGCCGGCATAGCTGAATTGCTTAGAATGCTACAAGGGAAGTGTACCATGATCGCGGGTCAGTCTGGAGTAGGTAAATCATCTTTGATCAATGCACTTCAACCGGGGCTTGAACTTCGAGTAGGGGATATCAGTGACTATTCTGGCAAGGGACAGCATACCACTACTTTCGCCGAGATGTTTGAGTTAGAAGGAGGCGGTCGTATTATTGATACTCCTGGGATAAAGACACTTTCGTTTAATCAATATGAAGTAGTCGATGTAGCCCATAATTTTAAGGAGTTCTTTCGGGCCTCTGTAGATTGTAAATTTGACAATTGTACCCACCGAAGTGAACCAAAATGCGCAGTGAAGTCCGCCATCGAGCAAGGCCAAATCAGTGAACTGCGCTATGCCAACTACCTCCAAATCATCGATGAGATCGAAAATCAAAACTATTGGGAACTGAATACCGAAATTTAAAGCAATGACCTACACCGGCCGTAAAAAATACGTTTCCAGAAGAGAGCGAAAACAAATCCTACGCAGGAATGCAAAGGCGATTTGGTATGCTATACTGGTAGCCTCAGTGGTGGTTATCATCAGATGGCATCGCGAAATTTTTAGTTATCTAAGGACTTATACCTACTAAGATAGGTCGCACAAAAAAAAATCCCCTGACACTTTTGAGCGCCAGGGGAAGATTCCTTTTTATGCTGAACAAATTATTTTGCAGCAGCGTATTTTTCAGCCACTACCCTCCAGTTGATCACATGAAAGAAGGCCTTAATGTAGTCTGGTCTTCGATTTTGGTAATGGAGGTAGTAGGCATGTTCCCATACATCCAATCCCAAAATTGGCGTACCACCACAACCGATGGTCGGCATGATGGGGTTGTCTTGATTTGCAGTAGAGCAAATTTCTAGTTTTCCACCTGGGTGAACACACAGCCAAGCCCATCCCGAACCAAACCGAGTAGCTGCTGCTGCCGCAAATTTTTCTTCAAATGCTGTATAACTGCCAAATGCTTCATCTATTGCAGCTGCTAATTCACCACTGAGGTCTTGCTTGTCATTTGGATTCATGATCTCCCAAAATAAGTTGTGGTTGTAAAAACCACCGCCATTATTGCGAACAGCCCCATTGTTTAGGTCAAGGTTTTTTAGGATATCATCTATTGATTGACCTTCTAACGCTGTACCAGCGATGGCATTATTTAGGTTGGTGGTGTATGCGTTGTGGTGTTTCGTATGGTGGATTTCCATCGTACGAGCATCGATATGTGGCTCTAATGCATCGTAAGCATAGCCAAGATCAGGAAGTGTAAAAGCCATTATTTTTGATTTTTATGATTAAAAAATGAAGTATTCCAGATTTGTAAACGCGTCTTTTTTGTCTTAAGCCATCGACGTGCTACTAGAAAACTAACAATCTCCGTCCAAAAATAGTTTGATTATCCCTGCGATTTCTCACATTTCAAAGGTGGAAAGCAATCGTATTTTGGGCCTACATGTTGATCTTCAGATTTAGGATCGCACCCATATCATAGCAAGTTCGGCATCGAGGTTCGTATTTGTCTTTTTCACCCAAGACCACGGTGTCCATTTCTGCGGTCATGCGGTACGAGTGGGTTGCAAGATTGCCACAGTGAGGGCAGATGGCATGTACCTTGGTGATGTATTCAGCCACAGCGAGTAGATGTGGGATCGGGCCAAAAGGCAGACCCCTAAAATCCATATCCAGCCCTGCAAGAATGACGCGAATACCTCGGAGGGCCAATTTTTGGCAGACTTCTGGGAGCTGATCATCAAAAAACTGTGCTTCGTCGATGCCCACCACCGTTACTTGCTCGATGTGGTGAAAGATTTCGGCGCTTCGATCGATCGGAATGGATGGCAGGAAATTTTCGTCATGAGATACCACATTGATATCATCATATCTAACATCTTTTTTGGGTTTGAATAGGGCTATTTTTTGATTGGCATAATTGGCTCTCTTGATCCTGCGAAGCAATTCCTCCGTTTTTCCTGAAAACATAGATCCACAGATCACCTCTATCCATCCGCTACGCTGCCCTCGAAATCCTGGTTCTAAAAACATAAAATTGGTTTAAGTTTGGATACGCTAGTCGCGGTACCAAAAGGAAAAGGAGGCCTAGTTTTGACCAATCGACACACCTTACTCTTTTAGTGGCAATATTAATCATATCTATTCACTTTTTTTATATTTGTCGCTGTTCTGTCGTTTTTTTTTGAAAGGTACACGTTAATTTGATGTCTTAACAAATCAATTTCAAAGTTTTTTTCGTTTGAACTTAGGATCATATAAGTGCTGGAGTTAGGATACTTTCGTACACTTTCGGGGTTTTGCTGGATGGTACTTTTTCTGATTTTTAAAAAATAATCACAAAAATCCCTGAAATTTTGGCAGGTATCAAATTTTAGCCCGATTTTTGTACTATACACATTAAAGTAATTTTTCATATGGACTTTGAAAGAATCGAACGAAGACTCAAAAAAATAAACGTCACCCTTGCTAACTACAAAGAAGAACCAGAGATCACCAAGCACGAGCGAGATTTGTTACTTAGCTACGTAGTGGACTTACATACGCTCATCTCAGAGGGGAGTTATGGGGATAGCAAGGCTGTGCTTGATGCTTCTGCTTTCGTACACATTGAAAAGCCTACTCCCCAAATAGCGACATCGATAGGTATTCCGGTCGTAATGGAGCATTCAGTGGTGTCTGCCCCACCTGCAGAGGTACCAGCCACACCGATCCCTACTGTTCAATATGAGTCAGTGCAAAAACCCATTCTAGAGCCTGTGGTGGCAATGGTAGTGGAAGCTCCAAAGGTCGAATTACCTAATCCCGTCTTTCAAGCACCTGCCCAGGAGCCCATGAAAGCCGAGGAGGTAGAGCAAGTTATGACCGCTGGTCCATTGTCAGCAGAGATGAGAAGTTTATTTGAGGAAGAGAAAATTACCGATCTCTCTGAGAAGCTCAGCAGATCTCAGGTAGATGACATCAATAAGACCATGGGAATTAATGAGCGAATTTTTACGGTAACTGAGCTTTTCGGTGGAAATAATCAATTGTTTTCAGAGACCATTCAGCGGCTAAACAGTTTTTCGAAATTTGAAGAAGCCAAACACTTCTTGAGCACGGGGATTGCCAAGGATATGAAATGGGATAGTGACGATAAGTGGAAAAAGGCCTATCAGTTTGTAAGAAACGTACGGAGAAAGTACCCATTGTAAATTCTTATTTGGCCCTTCCTTAGGACCAAAGATCGTAATCAAAAATGGGATATGAATAAAGAGCTTTGGCAGTTTTTTTATAAGATTAGGGTTCCGATTTTCATCGTGGGCCTCATGTGGCTTACCAAAGCTTATGAAGCATTGTATGAGGTGAGGCTCACTCGATGGGGGATATATCCAAGGAGTTTGGATGGTTTGCATGGGATTATCACGGGTCCGTTTGTCCATGGGGATATCAAGCACCTTATGTCCAATACCTTCCCCATGCTTTCGATGCTGATTGTCCTTTTTTTATTTTATCGAAAAATTGCGGTATCTTCCTTGGTTTTTTTGACGGTGGTGACCGGAATTCTCGTTTGGTTTTTTGCACGTAGTTCTTACCATATTGGGGCGAGCGGAGTTTCTTATGCCCTGGTTTCATTCGTGATGTGGACGGGTATTTTTAGGCGAAACATCAAATCCATCATTCTTGCCCTATTGGTGTTGATGCTTTATGGTGGTTTTATACAAGGAGTCATCCCGACAGAAGAGGGTATTTCTTGGGAGAGCCATTTGCTCGGATCGCTGACGGGGGTAGCCTTTGCATATATTTTCAAGGACATTCGCGAATCTGATGAAGAGGTAGAGCCATTTGAGTGGGAGAAGATACCTGAGCGACCATTTTTCCCCTCTGATATTTTCGAAAAGACGCGGCTACAGCGATATCTTGAAGAACAAGAACGGCTCCGTCTGGAAGCCTTGGCTAGAGCGCAGGAGCAGATGAGCCGGGATTCATTTTTTGGTGATTAGGGTCAAAATTTACCAAGGCAGATTTCCGGCCCACCAGCAATCTAGGGCATCCGTACACATGTGCAAGCTAAGACCGATGCCTACCCATCTGGTCTTCTTTGGGATGATCAGGACGAGGTAACATAAAAAGAAGTAGAATGTATGAAAAGTATGAAATCCAATGCTACATCTACTTGGGTCAAAAATAGGAGTCGCCCACAGGTGATCAATATCTACAAGCATGGTTAACAACATCAGAAAATAATTTTTTCTCCATTCGGCCCTAGAAAACACATAAGCTAGTCCCAATGGAGCGATGAGGTGAAGACTGTAGTGCACCAGATGTCGTGCTATTTCTTCCGGCATGTTAGCTTTCGATTTGTGAGCCGTTAGGTGACTTTTTTATGGATAGATAAACAGCCCCAGCAAACCCTATCAGCACGAAAGCGATGGAGATGTACTGAGCCTGAGAATAGTGCATGCCCAATAGATCATACCGCTCATTGACACGTATCCCCTCGATGAAAAATCGCTCCACTCCATTGTAGATCATGTACAAGAAGAAAAGCAGACCAGCAGTTTTTATCTTATTTCGGAGGAAAAACAATAATCCAAATCCTAATAAGGAAATGGTGGTTTCATAGACCGGAGTAGGGTACACGGGTGCCTCTAGCGCATGGCAGTACCGCAATCCACATGCAGCTGCACATCTAGTCTCTGCGGATCCAGGCGTAGCTAGATAGATGGCTTCATTACAGCCTGCCAGCAATTTACCCTCATTGAGGACATTGTTCGGATAGTCATAGGCCCAAAGCCAATCTGGAAGAAACCACCAATCAGGCATATTCGCCGCTACGATTCCCCAGTCGCCATCTCCCGAGAGTTGGCAGCCGATTCTACCGATGGCATAGCCAAGGAGGATACCCATGCCAGCTATATCCATCATATAGACGGGTTTTATCCCGTGCTTATTGACATAATAATAAACTGCGATAAATGCTAGGATAATTCCGCCGTACACCGTCAATCCGCTTCCGGCAAACAATTGGCCTGCTGGATCGCGAAGAAAATCTGAAAAATTTTCGAGAATTGAGAATAATCGAGCACCGATCACCCCAGAAATGGCTGCTATAAAAATGATATCAGTTGTTCGTTGATGTGGGTGTACAGTCACTAATATTGGTTTCGTATTCTGTTCTTTAGGTTGGTTTTTGTAGTAATAGTAAAAAACGGCAGCTCCGATCAGCAGTCCCACCAAAAAATTGCCTTCCAAGGAGAAAATGACAGAAGCCGGATCCGCTTTGAAAGCCGAAAAATCTCCGAATATCAAAGGAAGTTTGGCACCTAAGAAGATGCTCAGCACGAGATTCCAATAGAAATCTGCATTGTACATACTTTCTGGTTTTTCTTCTTTTGTGGTGGCTTTGATGTATCCTAGTTTTTCAAGGCGCATCAATTCTGACCTAAGCAGCATACCGCAAGCCAAAAATGCAAAGCCCAGCATAAGCCCAAAACTTTTGAATACGGCGGTCCAGTTGTCGGGTTGGGTGCCGAAAACTTTGTAAAAAAAGTAGGATAAATCTGGATACATCTCGCGAAATTTGTTCAAAAGTATGAAGTTTTTTCTAGCTTCTTACCATGTCGTTTGCTTTTTTATACAAATTTATCATTGAACAATTCGATGAAATACAACACCATTTGAGCGGTGGACTCAGGGGGATATGTCTCCTAAGGAGTGAAAAGGGTAGTATTAGTCTTCAGCAGGGGCGGTTATTGGAAACACTAAATGATCCGAGCACTTTGTTATTTAGCACGGCTAGTTACAAATTTTATTAGATTGCGCATGGCATCTTTGGCGTCACCCACGGGGAGGGATTCTAGGATTTCGAGCGCTTCGGACTGGTACTTCTCCATTTTGGTAGCAGCATACTCAATGCCTCCCTTCTTTTTTACAAACTCGATGACTTCTTGGATGACTTTGGGATCTTCGCTCCTATTTTTAATTTTGAAGATGATTTGCTGTCGCTCCCAAAAACTAGCTTTCTCGAGTGCGTAGATAAGGGGAAGGGTCATTTTTTTCTCTTTGATGTCTATGCCACGAGGTTTGCCTACATCAGCTTGACCATAGTCGAATAGGTCATCCTTTATTTGGTAGGATATACCTGTTTTTTCTCCCATGAGTCTAAAGTTTTCTATGACGGCTGGATCGTCGGTGATGCTGGCCGCACCAGCACTACAAGCTGCTGCAATCAGAGATGCGGTCTTTTTTCTGATGATTTCGAAGTAGATCTCCTCCTTAATATTGAGCATGCGGGCTTTTTCCATCTGTAGGAGTTCGCCTTCACTCATATCTTCCACAGCCCGGGACAAGATCTTCAGCAGGTCGAATCGATTTCTATTCAGAGCGAGGAGTAGTCCCTTAGAGAGCAGGTAATCACCGACGAGTACTGCTATTTTGTTTTTCCATAGGGCATTGATCGAGAAGAAACCCCGTCTTTGTTGGGAGTCATCGACCACGTCATCATGAACGAGGGTGGCCGTGTGAAGTAATTCTACAAGAGAAGCTGCAGTGTAGCTATCTTCATTTGGTTCACCAAGTATTTTGGCGGATAGAAAAACGAAAATCGGTCGTACCTGCTTACCTTTGGTCTTGATGATGTAGTACGTGATCTTATCGAGAAGGGCCACATTGCTCTTCATCGAAGACTTAAAGTGCCCCTCGAAAGCGGATAACTCCTTGCTTATCGGCTTTTTGATCTCTTCTAATTCGTTTGCCATACTCCTGGTGCGTCAAATCTGCTCAGCTAAGGTAAGAATATAATGGATATTCTCGATTTTATTTTCTCGAGATGAAACAAGTATGGGGTGGATAGGTTTTCAACGGAGGATTGGAAATTCAAGTAGTTGGTTCCACAATTCAAGAAAGCGATGCAAAATCTTACTAACATTCAATAAGTTCGGTATGGAAATAGATGGGGTGTCTAAATGATATTTGCCTCCTTTTCGTTGGTGAGCTGAATCATGATTTTGATGAGTTGGATTCTTTTTTGTATCGGACTTGTATTGTCAGACCAGAGCTTGCTGATTTCCCTAGCAGATAGTTTGTTGGGGATGGATGACAAGATATTTTTCATAAATTTTTTATCCATTTTCTCATTTGGACCGAATGCTTGACACTGCTGGAAGAAATCAGGAAAAATGGCTATATAGTAAAGCAAAATAATCTGACGCAGAGAAAATGTCAATGCATAGTGATAAGCCATATACCCCACGACAAAGTCTAGATGTGCGGTTGCAGCGAAATCATTATTGTGAGATAGGTGGTATTGTGCTAGCTCCATCTCTTTGGCAAGGGTCCTACTCAGTCTATGAGGTGGTATAGGATTTCGAAGGCTAAATGTGGAGATGGTATCGTACATTTCATTTCTAAATTCCTGAAGACTGATTTCACCTAGTTTGTCTAGCAGGCTATTCATTTGTCGTACTCTATTTTCAAGAGTGAGTTTGGGTTTATATTGGTATTCAGTCAGGATATCATCGATGATAGATTTGATGTACCCTTCGGGTTTGAGCAAATAATCCACCATATAGATGAAGCTCAATATGTGGTAGGATGCTATCGGGTGGTTTTTTTGGTCGAGTGACTTCATGACCAGCTCTTGGCATAGCTTGTAGGCCGATCGAAATAGGGTGTATTTGCTTTGGACTACCCCGTCATCATTGTATATCAAATGTTGGGTATTGACATGCTGGATTTCGGGATATATTTTTACGAAGTAGTCATCTTTTTGATCTGCCTTGAGAGCGAGTTCTTTCAGGCCATAGTAGAGTTTGTATGGAGATGCCGTTTGCAATTCGCTATAAAATACGGTCGTAAGGTGATTGTCGCTATCCAATCCGAATTTGGTATAGGTCAGCAGATAGTTCTCCTCAAGGATTGGTAGGAGTATACTCGGCTCCAAATCACCAATTTTGACGATTTTAGCTTCCGCAAAAATGAAGTTTTCGGTAGTGTATCCTTCAATGATCTTGCTGCCTTGATACAATCGGAAACTGATTTGTTCATGCTCAGTGGTTTGAAATTCAAGATTTTGGGTATTTTGGTGATTGAGGTAAGAAAGTAGGCAAGTGATACTTTCTTTGAAGCTGCCTTTTTGAAAATGCTTCATCGCTCGGTCCCAAAGCTCGTACTGAAGATCATTTCGGTCGGTCTCTACAAATCTCCCGATCTGGAATCTAAGCGTATAAGGATCAGTTTTTTTCTTTCGAAAATATTTGAGTAAGTCGATGCTCATATGTTCAATCTAGCGGGGTCCACTATCCTTGGGAATCTGCCGTACGGTCTTTTCACTAATTAAGCCATTGGCCATGATGTGTGGAAAAGAGAAATTGCAGATCAATAATGTCGCTTTTGTTTGATTTTTGATATTTTGGTCCCAAATTCTACTTTGACTTAATTCAAACTTTAACTTTGGGACGGTAAAAATAACACAATGCAGTTTAGAACGGAAGTTTTTTTAGATAAATGCGAAAAGTCGATCGACCATCAGTCTAAGCTGATCTTATTGGGATCATGTTTTTCTCAGCATATCGGCAGCAGGCTAATTCGATCTAAGGTGTCTACCCTCGTGAATCCTTTTGGGACCATTTTTCATCCAGAACCTATCTTCCATTTACTTCAGAGGGCCATGCTTGGGCAGTATTTTGATGAAGCGGATTGTGTATCTGTGGAAGGCGGATATGCGCTGATGGAAGTGCATAGTAGTTTTCAGGCCGCCTCAGCTGCGGAAGTCGTAATGAAGGCAAATCAATATCTTGAAATGCTGCAGTCCTCCTTAACCAGCGCGGATTTTTTGTTCCTAACTTTTGGGACGTCGATTGGCCATAGCTTCAAAGGGAATACCCAGCTTGTAGCGAATTGCCATAAGCTACCGAATCATTTTTTTGACATAATCCAGCGACCAGTGGAGCACATGTATGGGTATGCGGCTCCAATCGTAGATAAATTACAGCTCCAGTATCCCAACTTGAATATATGCTATACCGTGAGTCCTGTGAGACACACCCGCCAAGGCATGCTGGAAAATTCTAGATCCAAGGCTAATCTGGTAGAGCTATCCCACAGGCTGATGGATCGAAGTAAAGATAGGGGGTTTTACTTCCCCGCTTATGAAATATTTATGGACGATCTGAGAGATTACCGTTGGTACGAGGCGGATCTAATACATCCTACAAGTCACGCAGTGGAATATGTTTGGGAGCTCTTTTCGAAGTATTTTTTCTCAGACCAAACGGTAGAGTTACTACAAGAAATAGCAAAAATAATCGCAGCCACCGCCCATGAAATCCAAAAACCAGGTTCAGAAACTGCCAATAAATTTTGCCGAGCTCAATTACAAAAAATTGAACTTCTCGAAAGCCGATACAGCTTTTTGGATTTTCAATCAGAACGAACACATTTTCAGCGGTTTTTGACAGATAAGGCATAGGCTCGAGATTCGACCTAAAGCCACAAACCATAAAAATTGAATCATTCGTGAGACAACTTTTTTGATCTTTTGGAAGTATATATTGACAACTTACCAATTTTTTCTAACAACTATAAGACAAGTAAAATGAAGGGATTTAAAATTTTAGGATTCTTAATGTTCGCATTGCTGTGGACTGCATGCGGCGATGATGATACGCTGGCACCAGTGGTGATGCTGACAAGTCCGACCAACAATCTCGAGGTGACAGCTGGCACAGCATTCCCACTTACGGGAACCGTGACAGATGAAACAGAACTAAGGACCATTAGAATTATTTTGGGATCTACAGTTGAGACTATTTCTACTTTTGACTCGCCTACGAGCCACAGCCTTAATTTTTCGATCACAATTGATTCCATGTCCGCAAAAGGACCAGCAGATATCTCTGTGGAAGCTGTAGATGCTTCTGGTAACTCTTCGATGATGAAGCGGACCATCATTATTCGATAAATGGTCCAAAATTCGAGAAATCACATCATAGATATATACAACAATTCCAAAAAGGCTGCCCTAACCAGGTAGCCTTTTCTGTTTTCAGAGGGCATGTTTAGGTTGTTTCTTCTTCTCGTTTTTTTCCACCTGCGAAGAATTCAAAACAGTCACCAAGAAGCATAGAGGACAGGTCAATGAATGAATCTAAGATTATTTGAGTGGAGGATTTCGTCTAGATGAAGTAGTCCTAAAGCCTGATTGGGCCCTCACCCATTTCATCAAGGAGCATAAAGCCATCTTGACATAAATCTTTCAACTGGGATTCCCTAAAGTCCGCCACCTCTTTCGCTATTTGATCTGGATAAAGCATGTGAATATTGGGCCCTGCATCTAGGGTGAAGAAAAGTGGCAACTTCGTATCTGCTCTAAAATTGCGAATTTCCTCTATGATTTTGAGGGTATTTGGCTTCATGAGGATGAAGCTAGGCGTGCTACACATCATAAGCGCATGAAGCGTGAGAGCCTCACTCTCTGCGATCTCGCCAAATGTCTGGATATCTCCTGTCCTGAAGGCATCCATCAATACGGACATTCTCGATTTTGCTTGGTTGTAACGACTTTCGGCATAAATGTTTTGATCCATTAGACCATGACCAACGGTAGAACTGACGGACTTTTCCTTTTTACTCACGATGAGTATGTCATCATGAAAACCATTGAATAATGGATGGAGCCAATCTTCACATGGCGTAGCTTCGGTATCAGAAGCACCGATGATAGCATCTGTCTCACCCCATGATGCAAGCTTAGGGTAGAGGGATCTGCAGGCGCTGCCGCTTCCCAGTCTGGATATAAATGATGCCCGCTCGATGAAACTTGATGTCCCAATAGCTTCTGTTTGGCCTTGTATGCGCATCGCCAGTTCACATAGGCAAAGCGCCAAAGCCGACATCCCCGAGGCAGAAGAGGCTATTCCAGAAGAGTGTGGAAACGAATTTTCTGAATGGATTTCGTAGTGGTAAGATTCAATAAAGGGGAAAAACTCTCGGATCCCGCCGAAAAATTTAGTAACACGATCAGCGAATGCTGGATTCTCTACACCAGCCAAAAAAAATTTCACTTGAGGTGTTCCACTCGTTTTGTCTAAAGGGGTAGCGATCATGGTCGTTTTGGTGACTGCATGCTTGAGCGTAAAACTAACACTGGGATTTCGAGGTAATTGATTGCCGTACTTTCCCCAATATTTTATGATGGCTATGTTTGATGGGCTCTGCCAGGATATTTTTTCCATATGGATGAATTGTTAAATTTCTATATTTGGTCAACCAAAGATAATTCAAACCTCGTGAAAGAGAGGAGTGTTTACGAAAACATTCAAAAATTTAATGACTCCTTCACTCAGCGCCGGCTCAAACTAATTTGGCAGAAAGCTATACGCTGCTCGGTTGATCTGTGGTGCCGATCAAAAACATGGCTGGTAGTTTTGGCAAAGAAAGCTTGGGTTCTTTTTTCCATTGGTCAATGGTTTTGGTGCGGATGAACTCCTCGGGCCCAGTGAGATCGATAGCGATACCTAGATGAACTTTGGGGGAAAGTACTTCCATTAGGGTTTCCCACAGAGATTGATTTCTGTAGGGGGTCTCAATGAAAAGCGTCGTCATTCCAGTCTTCCAAACTTGCTGTTCGATCAGTTTGATATTTTTGATGAGTTCAGGCTTTTTGGCTGACATGTAGCCAATGAATTGAAAGTTTTGACCTGAAAGTCCACTAGCCATGAGTGCTAAGAGGATGGCACTTGGTCCTACGAGCGGTCGTACAGAGATGCCCTTCTCATGTGCCCAGGAGCAAACTACGTGTCCGGGATCTGCTACGCCAGGGCATCCTGCCTCCGATATCACCCCGATATCACCTTCATTTATGCACCGATCCAAAAATGCATGGATATCTGCCACACTGTCTTTATGATCCATCTCGATCATTTCGATGTCTTGAAGCACAATTTCGGGGATCAATTGCTTTAGGAAGCGCCTTGCCGTTTTGGCTCGCTCCACCACATAGTACCGGATACCTTTACAAGCAGCAGCCACATCAGGGCTTAGACTCTGAAGTCCTTCATCCGTGATCGGGCAAGGAATCATAAAAATTTGTCCGGGCATGTATGATGAGTTTGTGGTGAAAAGGTAGGATTGGACCGAGTCAAAACTTAGAATATGTGGGAAGAAAAAAGGGAGGTTTTGCACCTCCCCTAGTTCATTTTCGTGGCTAGCATTTGCTTTCCTACTATTTTATTATATCCTCAGTGCATTCAGATTTCAGCTGAATGTCGTACTACTTTGCCAGCTTCTTTATTTTTTCTTCTAATTCAAATTCGTCCCCCGGATTATATCCATTGTGAGAATAGACGATGTTTCCCTTTTGATCCAATAAGTAAGATTGAGGAATCTGTTTGAAGTTAAGCAATTGTGGAAGGGTCGAGTTCATATCCGATAGGACTGTATATTCCCAGCCTTTAGATTTCACCATTCCGGGTACTTTTGCTATTCCACGGGCGTCATCGATCGAGATGGCGATGAACTCTACGTCATATTTTTCTTTCCAAGAAGGGTATAGCTCAGCTATGGCATCTAGCTCTCTCTTGCATGGACTACACCACGTAGCCCAAAAGCTGATGACGGTGATTTTTCCTTTAGAAGTGTAGGATTTGATATCTACACTTTTTCCCTCAATCGTTTTTAAGGTAGCCGATGGGAATGGCTTTTGAGCAAAGATAGCTGTTGAAACTACTAATAATGCAAAGGCAAAAAGGTATTTCATTCGAATTCTATTTTTGATTTTTGAAAAAGAAGAAGCAAATATATCAATTTTTTTGAACTGCTTGTGGTCATTTGCAAATTCATAAACTAAAGACGTTCTTAATTGAAAAATCCATCATGAATACCCTGGTTTAGTATTATCTTAACTTTTGTGGCATTTTTGAACTATATTTATAACATGTTCAAGTTTTTAGAACATTGTCTGACCTTCCTCCTGTGGAGATAGAAAACTTTTTGTTCGATGATGGAGCCGACAAAAATTACTTTTTTTTAAGAAATAAGCCGAATTTGTTTGAACAAAATTGAAGAAGCTATTACATTTACGGCAGTTTATTGAGTGAAGTTCTAAATCATGCTCTTGACCTAAAATTAGGTTGCCATCGCAGAATGATTTGGACGCTGCTTGATTATTGTTTGTTCTTAATGACCATCCGTTTGTAGAAATTTAAGGGAAATGGTCTTAGTCGGTCGTATTAAACTAGAGAGAAGGTGAGATTTTTTAGCTTATTGATATTTATTTTGGGGATGGTGCTTGGTACTTCAGCTTTTTCGCAAGAGGAAAATGTAGGCCAGTGGTCGGGAGGATTTGAGACCAATGCAAATGTATTTTTGAAAGATTCATCCATCAATGCATTTGGTTTGCCCCAATACGAAACCCAATTTTTCGGTGGAGAAGCTTGGCTGAATCTGAACTATACCATCAATGACCTGACTGCGGGAGTACGATTTGACATGTACAACAACTCCAATCTTCGCGATCCAAATGGCTCTTATACCGATCAGGGGTTGGGGATATGGTTTGTCAGAAAGAAATTTGACAAGTTTAGTTTTGAGGTAGGTAATATCTATGACCAAATAGGTAGTGGAATCATATACCGAACGTATGAAGAGAGGGCCCTCTTCATTGATAACTCCCTCCTAGGTGTCAAGCTCAATTATAAGGTTCGTGATAATATCAATGTGAAGGCCTTCGCGGGAAGGCAGAAGAATGCTTTTGATCTCTATGGAGGTAATCTTAAAGGGATCGCAGCAGAAAGCTTTTTTTCATTTGGCGAAGAAACCCCGATAAGTATCAGCCCTGGTATCGGGTTTGTGAATAAAACTATTTCCGAAGAGGCCATGGAGCGAGTCGTCAGTGCACTCACTACATATTTGCCTGGTGATCGGTTTGCCCCTCGGTTCAATAGCTATGCAGCCACGGTATACAATAGCTTAAACTATAAAAACTTCTCTTGGTACGTAGAAGTAGCTCTGAAATCAGAGGATACTTTTTTCAATCCTTTTGCACCGAAGGAGGAGCTCATAGGTGACCCAACTTTCGGTAAGCTCCAGAATAATCCTGGTAGTGTTGTGTCGTCTACTTTTAGCTATTCAGGTGAAAAACTGACGCTCTCAGTAGAGGGAAAACGAACCCAAAACTTTAGCTTTCGTGTAGATCCTAATCTTCGATTGCTAAGAGGACTGATCAGTTACATTCCCCCAATGAATAGGCAAAATACCTACAGACTGACGGCTCGATATAGTCCTGCGACCCAAGAGATCAGCGAATTGGCTTTTCAGATCGATGCAAAATATCAGTTCTCAAAAAAATGGTCTGCCTTGGTAAATTTTTCAAACATAGAGACCATCGAAGGTACGCAATTGTTTAGGGAGTTTTTTTCGGAAGTGATGTATAAGCCGCGTACCAATCTGCAAATAAGCGGTGGATTACAGATGGTGACCTACAATCAATCCATCTATGAGCAGAAGCCTGAGGTGCCATTGGTCAAAACGGTGACACCATATTTCGACGTGCTGTACAAATTTGATCGCAAAAAGTCACTACGCACTGAATTTCAGCTTATGTCTACCCAGCAAGATTATGGTAGTTGGATTTTCGGATTAGCAGAGTTTGGCTTGGCGCCAAATTGGATTTTTGAGGTGTCTGGAATGTTCAATTACGATCCAAAAATCCGTCTAGGAAATGCACTGACGCCACAAAAAATATTTTATCCTACCGTTGGTGCTGTATTCATCGAAGGCAATAAACGATTTCAGCTTCGATACGTTCAGCAAGTGGAAGGTATCGTATGTAGTGGGGGAATTTGCCGTCTTGAGCCAGCCTTCAGTGGAATACGCTTTTCTGCCAATACCAATTTTTAAATATATGAACATTTAAGACCATGAAAGCAAATTTTTATTTTTTCCTCCTACTTGTTTTGCTTGCTAATTCTTGCGTAGAACCTGTTATCACCATTCCAGAGTTTACCTTACCTACCTCGGATCGCGTCGTTTTGGTCGAAGAACTTACCGGTGTTCAGTGTCCGAATTGTCCAGCGGGTGCAGCGGCTGTAGAGAATATGCTCAAAAATTTTGAGGGGAAGGTCGTAGCCGTTGCGGTGCACGGTAGATTTCTATCAGCACCCTTACCACAAAGCAAATATGATTTCCGAAATAAGGCTGCGGAAGATTTAGAAAATTGGCATCGCCCATTCATCGGAAAGCCTTGCGCTCTAATAAATAGAGCCAAGTTTAATGGGGAAGATTATGTCACGGTAGACAATATCGGAGTATGGCAATCTTATGCAACGCAAGAATTACAAAAACCGCATGTGTTGGATGTTTTTCTAGATTATTCGTATGATCCTGCTACCCGCAGATTGGAGTTAGAGGTGCTCATGAATCCCCTAGTTGATCAGAGTAGCGAAGCCAAAATTTCTGTTTTCATAACTGAAAGTGGTATGGTAGATTACCAAAAGAATCAAAATGTGATCATCCCAGATTATGTGCACAATCACGTGCTTCGGGATATGATGACAGCTTTTGACGGTGATGCATTAGCCACTTTGACCAAAGGTCAAACACAGAGAAAAAATTACACCTATACCATTCCACAAGACTGGGTGTTTGAGAATTTGGAAATTGTGGTCGCTGTAGGTAGAAATACACCGAATGATCGCACCATATTACAAGCTGCCGCTGTCAAAACCAAATAAAGACGTTGGGAATCAAGTACCAAATGTGAATTAAAGTGGGGTTTTATCTATGGGGCTGACAAGGTTTAGATCAGCCTAGCTTGAATAAGTGAAATTTCACAATTCCCTCCGTAGTGATCTCGAGGGTTGGGGCAGGATACTTGAAAATGTTGAAAATGCGCATCACACCTTTCAAAAAAGGGGAGGGTGTTTTTATTTTCTCCAGGTCTAAATCTAAGCTAAGGAAAAATTGGTGGTGTCGCCGTACATCCATCCTGTCAAAATTTGCCCCACCACTCATCCAAGCATTTTCATAGCCTCCTAGGAGCCCGGCAGCACTATAGCCAATCGAAAAATTCAACCAAGGTGGCATGCGGTCTAAAAAACCAAAGCTAGATGGATGAAAAGAAATCCAATAACTCTGTCCATTGTAGTCTTTGAGTAATCTTTCCAGCGCCGAACTTCCAAAAAGTCCTTGTGCCCTTTCGTGAAGACTAGTGGTTTGTGTTTCCGATTTATCAAAAAAGGGATCCATACTGTAGCCTTGCAGGGAAGCAGCCCATTTAATTTTAAATTTTTGTTCTCCCCAGAGTTGCACTTGACCCCAAAACCCCAAAAGGCCCACTTGATTTGCTACAAAATCAGGAATCGAAAAGCCCCAAGATTCGTTAAACCCATCCATTACCTCTATGGTCGTCTGGAAAAGTGCACTGGAAACTATTCCATGAATCATGGCGGAATTTTTTGATAGACCAGTCCACCTGGCACCCTGGTAGACTAATTTGGCTTGAAGGTAGCTACCGAAAATATGACCATACTTGTCCACATTGGACCATTCGCCGAAGTCATTATAAAGATGAAAACTTCTTTTTGGGTACTGCGCATACCAGGCATAATATAGCCCGCTGGCAAATCCAGCATACACTGCGCTGCCAAATGTTAGAGCCTTGTAATACCTGGATTTATCCAGTGTATCTTTAGGCTGAAAAAAGGAATTCTGCGCATTCATCCCCTTGTGACTAATCATGAAAAGCAAAAAGAGTAGAATTGGCATCAACAAACAGCGAATTGAAATAAGATTTCTTCCACTTAGGTAGAGTGCTCTTTCGAAAGTGAAGTTTGAAAAAGTAGATTCTGCTGTGTGGCGAAGATGAAAATCCATGGTACAAAGATAGCTATTGATCTTGGTATGGTGCAAATGATCTATAAGATGAATGATAAGTGCGGGACGTGCTTGGATAACTACTTTCTGATGAATTAGTAATCTCTCGTTTTTTCTTTAGAAAAGCTGCCTTCTACGACCAAATCACTGATTAAAATTCACATATGAGAAAATAATTTATCTATGTTCGATCTTATTACTAAATTTGTGGATTGTTTGGTTTTTATCTCGATAAAAGCCTCAATCACATATTGATCAAAAATACAAGACATGATTAGATATCTTATCATCGGGATAGTAAGTTTGGCAGGAATAAGCCTATCAGGTCAGGGGATTCACTTCACTTATTTTCAGTTTGCTCCACAGGCTGTCAATCCTGCTTTAAATGGTGGTTTTGCTGGCACATACCGAGCCACAGGGATTTTCCGTGATCAGTACCAAAATACCGGCGTACGCGGTTTTCGAACGTTAGAAGTGGGGGTAGATGCACCCATCATCCGCGGGATTAGAAAGCAAGATTGGGTCGGGGTAGGCCTAAGTATAGATCAAGATAGGAGAGGGTCTTTTGGCCTTCGAGATAATTACTCTCGAATCGGATTATCTTACCACTTAAGTTTAGACAAAAAGCAGACTAGCATCCTGGCATTAGGGGTACAGCGTATTTCTGTAACTCGAAGTATACGGAATGATTTGATGGATAATGCCACTAGATTTCAACTTGAAAGTGGTGGTGGAATGGATCCCGATCTAGACGTATTGCGAGGTAATCCCAATCCGAATAATCCCGAACAGATGAATCTAGAAAATGGATTTAGTGATTGGGCAGCGGGACTTACTTACACGAACAAAGGAAAGGGTTCTACCCTAATCATGGGAATTTCGGCTACACACTTTCTTACACACCGAGCAGCTTTCAATGGTAACGAGGATACACCCTTTAAGCTAGTGGGATTTGGGCAGCTTGTCTCGAAAATAGGAAGACAGACAACTTTCGAGCCTGCATTCCTTACCCAGATTAGAAATGACGCGACGGAGTTCACACTGCAGACTTTGATAGGTTATCGACTAAAGCCGGATAGTGACTGGACTGTACGCACTGGTATTGGTGCGAGAACGGGGACACTTTCTGGAGAATTTTTAGCGGGCGCAGAATATAAGGGGCTTAGAGCAGGATTTGCATTTGATATTCCCATTAATGGATATGCCAATGCAAGTGGTTTTCAGAATGCAATCGAATTTGGGGTAAGCTACATTGGAATCATCAAAAAGACACCTACACCAAAACCGATCATCCTTTGTCCTAGATTGTAAGATATAAATGCCCTGAATAGTCCACAATAAATCGAATGGATGAAAAATTTTATTAAGATGAGAATTGCCTTATTCATATTTTGTTTGTTCAGTGCGGGTTTGCTTTTAGCACAGCCCACCACGATGGTTACGTACGAAACCAAACTCAAAATTGCGGATGAATCCGCTAAAAATGCTGATTATTACAATGCCATTGATTGGTACGAAAAGGCTTACGAAGAAAGTAAAGATATCAATATCCAAGTAGCCATAGCCGACTTGTATGTGCTAGCTCGTGATTACGTAAAAGCGGAGCGCCTATACGATCGACTTCTAAAGCGAGATAAGAAAAACGAGATTCAGTATATCCGGGTAGATTATGCACGTGTACTCAAGTACCAAGGAAGATACAAAGAGGCGCTCCAGGAATTCAAAAAGGTCGTAGATACGGAAGAGGATGAAGAAATTCTAAAAATGGCCAAATTTGAAATGGAGGGAATCACCATGATGAAAGATCTCCCAGAAAATATTGAGGTTGTCATTGGCTTTATGTCAGATAAGATCAATTCAGGCTCAGCTGAGGCAGCCCCAGCTTTAACTCGAGAGGGAAACTTCTATTTCGGTTCTTTCAATCGGAAAAACGAAATCATCCTTGACGGTAAAGACAGTGATTTTTTCTCAAAAATATACAAAGCTGAGAAAGGGAAGGAAGGTACATTCGATAAAGTTACGGCCGTCAATGAGTTAGTCAATAGGCCTGATATGCATACCAGTGGGGTATCTTTCTCGAAAGATGGAAGTAGAATGTATTTCACAAGGGTAGAGCTGCTCAACAATGGAGTGAAAACATCCAAAATTTTCTACTCTAAGAAAAAGGGGGATGATTGGGGTGTCGTCACGGAAGTCGAAGCAGTCAATGGTGAATTTCTTTCCATGCACCCCATTGAAGGTGAGTTATTCGGAAGACCAGTGCTTTACTTTAGTTCAAACATGGATGGTACCCAAGGGGGAATGGATATCTTTTACTCCGAAATCGCTGGCGAAAGTTTCGGAATTCCCGTAAATCTTGGAGGCACTATTAATACTCCAAAAGATGAGCTTACCCCTTTTTACAAAGATGGGACGCTCTACTACAGTTCAAATGGTCTTCCAAGCATCGGCGGAATCGATATCTACTATAGTACATGGTCAGGATCTGCTTGGTCTAAGCCAGCTAATATGGGGCTAAATTATAATAGCTCTTATGATGATTTTTATTTAAGATTTGATCCAGCGGGTACCAGCGGTTTCTTGGTATCTAATCGACTTCACAAGGACAAAAAGAAGATGAAATCCAGCGCAACATGCTGTGACGATATCTATGCGTTCAACCTTCGAGAATTGGTCATCGATCTTCAGCTTATTGTTGAAAACGAAAAATCTCCATTGGACGGAGCCACGGTCGAGGTTTATGATCTAACATCAGGTGGGTATCCTGATATTAAAGACAATCCAAATGGTGGAAATTTCAGTTTTCTTCTTGAGCCGGATAGAGAGTACAAAGTGAAAATCAAAAGAGATGGCTATTTCACGGACTCTCTGACAATATCTACATTGGGGCTAATTGATGATTACTCCTTCAAGCGAAAGACAAAACTCAAAGAAAAACCGAAAGAGCCTGAAACGATCACGGTGGCCATCAATGAAGCCATCAAACTTAATAACATCTATTACGACCTCGATGATGCCAAGATCCTCCCAGATGCAGAGGCAGACCTTTCCTACCTGCTCGAACTCATGGAAAAGTACGGTGATATGGTCATAGAGCTTTCCTCCCATACAGATGCGAGGGGTGTCAGCAGTTACAACCAGAAACTAAGCCAACGACGAGCTGAATCTGCTAAAAATTGGTTAGTAAAAGAAGGTATCAATCCTGATCGTATTAAGGCCGTTGGATACGGCGAATCGAAGTTGCTCAACAGGTGTAAAGACGGTGTACGGTGTTCTGAAGAAGAACATAGACTCAATCGTCGAACAGAGTTTACCATCATCGCAGGACCACGTACTATCGAAATCAAGCGATCTGAATTTAAAGCAAAAGACCCGACCAAGGGCTAATAAAAAAAATAATCTTTCAATAGGATGGGCAGCTCTAGCTTCTAGCAGGATCTGCCCATTTTTTTTACATCCGCTCTATCAAGATTCGGAGATTTGGTTCTAAAATCTGTGTGATTTATGGTCAGAAAGATATAAAATAATAGTCTGTAATGTTAATTTTAGGGTTGGGATAACGCAGGTCAACTTCGCTTTCAAAATAACATGATGGAATATTTAGGATCTAAGTCCTATTTTTTTAAGTCTATTTTATGCAATGGTTTAAAGCTATTTAGGCCATGAGATTTCTGATTTGCCAATACACGATGTACCTGCATGCTGCAATCCGAAGTTTAAATTCAACTTGAAATAAAGTATGTGATAAGTGAGGCTTTGAAGTGCCGTGAACTTATAGTTTTAAACCTTATGGGAAAAAACTCAGTTTTTATACCACGGTGAATGTCTAATCAATCACCGAGGAAAAATGTCAAACAATCAAAAACGAGAAACTGTAACCATTGCTGGGGGGTCTGGATTGGTAGGATCACGGCTAGCACAGCTATTGAGCAAAGACTTCCATGTCAAAATTCTGACACGAAATCCAAAGCCAGCCTCGGGCAACGTCAGCTACTATAAATGGGACATCGGCGCCAAATACATCGATCCCAAAGCATTAGAGACAGATCATATCATTAGTCTGACGGGGGCGGGCATTGCTGACGAACGATGGTCCAAAGCACGAAAGGCTGAGCTTATTGCAAGTAGAGTCGATAGCACCCTTCTTCTTCAAAAGGGGCTGAAAGATGGCGGAATCAGGGTCAAAACTTTTCTTGCGGCGTCTGCCATTGGTTATTATGGTTGCCGAGCTGACGAAGTATTGGAGGAATCTTCAATATTGGGGAATGGGTTTCTGGCAAAATGCTCACATGAGTGGGAACACGCCTCCTACCAATTAGCAGCATTTACAGACCGACTAGCCATATTTCGGATAGGTGTAGTGCTCTCTACAAAGGACGGGGCACTTCCCAAGATGTTGATGACCAAAAATTTAGGAGTTTACAATTACTTTGGAGACGGAAATCAATACTACGCTTGGGTACATATTGATGATCTGTGTCAGATGTTCATTCAGGCACTTAGCGATGAAAAGTATGAGGGTATCATCAATGCGGTAGCTCCAGAACCGATCAAAAACAAGGACTTAATGAAAGGTGTGATGGCGGGAGCGGGCAGTAGTGGATTATTGCTGCCAGCACCGTGTTTTGCATTACGCATCGCACTTGGCGAAATGGCGGATGTGATTCTCAATAGCACCAGGGTAGTCCCTAAAAGACTTGAGGAAATTGGATTCAGATACCAATTTCCTCAAGTGGAAGGCGCTGTAGCGGATTTGCTCAGGCGAAAAATATAATTTTTTAGGCGGCCAGTCTAGTTACCAGCCCAGAATATATGCAAAGATAAGTGGTGCTACGATGGTGGCATCACTCTCTACGATAAATTTCGGGGTTGTGATATCGAGCTTGCCCCATGTTATTTTCTCATTTGGTACGGCACCAGAGTACGAACCGTAGCTAGTAGTGCTATCACTTATTTGGCAGAAATATGACCAGAATGGAATGTCATGCATCTCCATATCTTGGTACAGCATAGGTACGACACATATTGGGAAATCGCCAGCTATACCCCCTCCAATTTGGAAAAAGCCTACTCCTTTGCCAATACTGTTTTTTACATACCAGTCTGCCAGCCACATCATATACTCTATGCCGCTCTTCATGGTGGCGGCTTTCAGTTCTCCTTTGATACAGTAGGATGCGAATATATTGCCCATGGTGCTATCTTCCCAGCCTGGTACGACGATTGGAATATTTTTTTCTGCTGCGGCTAGCATCCAACTGTTTTTGGGATCTATTTCATAGTATTGTTCGAGCACGCCGCTGTTGAGCATTTGATACATAAACTCATGAGGGAAGTATCGTTCGCCTTTTTGCTCTGCAGTGCTCCAGATGTCCCATAGATGCTTTTGTAATCTTCTGAAAGCTTCTTCCTCAGGGATGCAGGTATCAGTCACTCGGTTATAATGATTTTCCAATAGATCCCACTCCTCTTGTGGAGAAAGGTCTCGATAGTTGGGTATTCTCTTATAATGAGAGTGTGCCACTAGATTCATGATATCTTCTTCGAGATTGGCACCTGTGCACGAGATGATTTGGACTTTGTCTTGTCGGATCATTTCTGCGAGGGATTTTCCAAGCTCTGCTGTACTCATGGCTCCAGCTAAGGTAATCATCATTTTTCCATCTTCGGCGAGGTGCTGTACATAGCCTTCGGCAGCATCTACCAGTGCCGCCGCATTGAAATGTTTATAATGTTCTTTGATAAATTCTTTGATTGCCATTGAATTATACTTTTAGATTTAATTTATTCGTATCCTAATATCTGAAGCATTTCATGGACGGTTTGTTCTCCGCGGTAGAGTCTGTCCACATAATTTCCTTTTTCGTCCCTATCCACGATGATGTGTTTTGGTGATGGGATCAGGCAGTGCTTCAATCCGCCGTATCCACTGATCGCTTCTTGGTAGGCTCCTGTGTGGAAAAATCCTAAATAAAGAGGCTCTTTGTCCTCATCATTGAATCGTGGTAAGAATACCTGCTGATCTAGGTCTTCACTATTGTAATAGTCTGAATGGTCGCAACTTATTCCTCCGATATTGACCTGACTGTATTCGTTTTCCCATTTATTAACAGGTAGGAGGATGAATTTTTCGAATATAGACCAAGCATCTGGAATTGTGTTCATCAAACTATTATCGATGAGATACCAAAGCTCAGCGTCATTCTGCTGTTTTTGTTCTAGCACGCTGAAGACAATGGCCCCACTTTCTCCCACAGAATACTTGCCGAATTCTGTGAAGATATTGGGTTCTTCTATTCCTTCTTGTTCACAGACTTCTTTGATATTTCGGATGAGCTCATTGATCATGTACTTGTAGTCATAGTCAAAGCCCAAATTGTTTCTGATCGGTAGTCCTCCACCAAGATTGATCGAGTCTAGTGAAGGGCATACTTTCTTGAGGTCGGCAAATATTTTTAGTGCCTTGCGGAACTCGCCCCAATAGTAGAGCGTATCCTTTATTCCAGAATCCACGAAGAAATGGAGCATTTTCAGATTGACCCTTTTTTTCTTGCTGAGCTTGGTTTTGTAATATTCAATAATTTCTGTAGATCGAATACCAAGTCGGGACGTATAATAATTGGATTGCGGCTCCTCATTGATTGCCATCCGAATACCAACAGTCAGATTAGATTTTGTTTTGGCAAGGAGTCGGTCTATTTCAGCTTTACTATCCAGCACAGGAATGACATTTTCGAATCCATCTTCCATCAGGGCCACCATTTTATTGAGGTAGTCCTCGGTCTTGTGACCATTATTGACGATGTAGGTTTTTTTGGAGATCCTACCTTTTTCGTAGAGTTTTTGTACTAAATCTATATCAAAACTCGAGGAGGTCTCTATATGAACGCCATGATTGAGCGCCTCATTGATCACATGGCTAAAGTGACATACCTTGGTGCAATAGCAATAGAAGTATTCCCCTCGATAATTGTTGGCCTTTATCGCCTTATTGAACAAGTTTTTGGCCTTTTTGATCTGATCACCAATTCTAGGTAAGAAAGTGAGTCGAAAAGGAGTGCCATATTTTTCGATCAAGTATTTCAAGGAGAAGCCATGAAAAGTTAGATAGCCATTTCGAATGTCAAATCCCTCCTGCGGGAAGTCATACGTCTGGTTGATCAATTGAAAATAGTTATTGTTCATCTCAAGTTGCTAGTTCAAAAATTTTTAAGGTGTAAAGTAACACATTTTTTTTTGGTTTTTGGATTATTTTTTCGACTATCGGAAAATGAATTAGCGCTGATCAGAAGGTATGCCTACACCAGCATCACTCATGGGTCTTATGCTAGTTTTGTGGACCATTACCGATGATGAGTTGGATGCCAAATACTTTCCATTTATCCGTCTGCGTATCTGAGCTGACCGGTAATACAGGTGACAGCGGGGCCAAATCCAAATCACCAAGATGCCATTGGAAGAAGGGTCTGATCATGAAAGATGTATATCTGCTACTTGCTTCCAGGTTGAAAAAAATTTTAGCGAAATTGACACGGGTATCGATGTAATTTGTACCAGTATTGACATTGATCGGTCGGAGGGAGTATCGAATTCTGTCGGTGCCGATGGCAGTGCCGAGGCCAAACCAGCTTATCTTTTGGGTGAAGCCTATATGGAGTTGGGTAGATGAAATATTCCACCGGTCTCGAAAACTTTGACCAGAAGTGGGGTCCGATCCGGCAGAAATGAGGGTCTTGGCTTGACAATTTTGCCAGCCTACTTCCATACCAAGTCCGGACTCCCAGTGATATCGGACTCCAATATTCAAGCCATGCATGAACCTGAAGGTCTCAAATGACGCCTGACTTGGGGTTCGGGTGGTGTTCGAAGTCCCAAGGATACTATTGGTCTGAGGTGCATGGACGTTTTGCCCTGTATACCCTACCAGTATGTTGAATTGCGCAGAGGATAACTGGGGCAGTAACATCAAATTTAAAATTACTAGGATTTTCAAGTTCCAAAAGCCCTTTCTGTTATCGATGGGAATTTTATTCATATGATGGTCACATCCTTTTTGTATAGTAAAAGTAAATGATTTTGATAAGATGTCCAAATTTTGGAGCGTGATAGGACTTCATTCATCACGAAATTGACAAAAATTATTTACATTTGGGTCAAAATCTGCAGAAGGTGGCGAATATCAAAGCAAAAAAATCCTACGGACAGCATTTTCTTATTAATGAAGCAGTAGCAAAAAAAATTGCGGAATCCCTTCATCGAAAGGATGGTGGCCTTAATGTTCTGGAAGTAGGGCCTGGAAAAGGAGTGCTGACGAAGTATCTCATCGAACAAGGCTTGTGCTTCAAAGCAGTCGAGGCAGATCGGGATATGGTCGATTATCTCAATCAAAATCTGGGTTTGGATGAGTCGTCCATCATATTTCTTGATTTTCTAAAGCTCAACGCCTACAAGGTTTTCGATGGGCAGCCATTCTACATCATTGGAAATTTTCCTTACAATATTAGCTCGCAGATCGTTTTTAAAATGCTGAAAGCTAAAGAGTTGGTTCCAGAAATGGTGGGTATGTTTCAAAAAGAGATGGCAGATCGGATCATCGCTCCGCCCGGCAATAAAGTCTATGGGGTAATCAGTGTTTTGACACAAGCATTTTATAGTGGTGAGATGTTGATGAAGGTAAGCCCAGGCTCCTTTAGCCCTCCGCCAAAAGTTCAGTCCGCAGTGATTCGGCTTACACGAAGAGACAACCAAGAACTAGGCTGTAATGAAAAACTATTCCGTACCATCGTAAAAATAGCCTTCGGTCAGCGCCGAAAAATGCTGAGAAATACCATGAAATCTCTGGTGGAGGAGTCCGCTGTGTTGGAAGATAAATTTTTCGATCAGAGGCCGGAACAGCTATCGGTGCAAGATTTTGTTCAAGTAACCAATTTGTTAGAAAAATATATCAACTATGAATCTGGAAACGAAAGTAATGGAAGCCCTCAAGGAGGCGATGAAATCTAAAGACCAAGCCGCTCTTAGGGGTGTTCGTGCTATTAAATCAGCGATTCTTCTCTTCAAAACAGATGGATCAAACCAAGAACTAGATGAAGCGGCAGAGCTAAAAATTCTTCAGAAACTAGTAAAACAACGCCAAGACTCCATCGAAATTTTCCTTAACCAAAATAGATCTGATCTCGCGAAAGTAGAGCAAGAAGAGGTAGAAGTGATCATGAAGTTTTTGCCCGAACAGCTGAGTTTAGATGCCCTCGAAACTGCCATGCGTAGCATAGCGCAAGAAATCGGTGCCGCAAATGCCAAGGATATGGGTAAACTGATCAACGCGGCAAATCAAAAACTCGCTGGACAGGCCGACGGAAAATCTATTGCAGCAGCTGCAAAAATTATATTGTCCTAAGCTCCTATCTTTCTAGCTTTCTACGGCTGCCAATTTAGGAAGTTAAGATAAAGATTATTTGAATCCAATCTTAGGGCTTTGGTGTATGAACTTTGCCGGAATTAAATCTATATGATAGTTTTACTTTCATTTGAAAATATCATGGGAAACCCCGATTTATTGTTTTTTTCTCTGTGATGTTTGGTGGTGCAGCTTGTTAGATGTACTTTTGCTTTAATATGTAACAATTTATTCTGTAACCTTATTATTCCCGAACGATGAAAAAAACAAGAACAATTTTGCTAGGTATCTTTTCCCTGTTTTCCTTCCTACTTACAGCTTCAAATGTTGAAAATGCTCGAATGTCCGTACTCAGTTGCCCTGGGAATGTGACAGTCAGTTGTGTGAACTTTCATGGCAATCTTTCTCAATATGGTAATGCGACTTACTTCAATCCCCATATCGGTCACGTTTCAGCAGGGCATCCTGTAGTTCACTACAATACCAATAACTGTAATATTGGTACTATCACAAGGACTTGGACTGTGGTCAATTACTATGGTCAGACAGAGACATGTACCCAAATCATCACCATCACCCCTGTGAATGTCCAGCCAAGTATTCAATGGCCCGTAGATGTGGATTTGGTAGGCTGCAATCCAAATACTCATCCAAATGTGACAGGAAAACCCACCTTTACCTATCATCAATGCTCCCTTCTGGGTACTTCATACAATGACCAGGTATTCGTGGTAAGCCCAAGCTGCCGGAAAATTATTAGAAAATGGACTATCCTAGATTGGTGTAATAGTAGCGGATCTCATGGAAGTGGAATGTTTGTATATTTTCAAACGATCAAGATTACGGACAACTCCATTCCAGAGCTAAATTGTCCAGAACAAATCAATGTCCAATCTACGAATTGCAAAAATGCATTCGTACATGTGCCTTCATTGGAAGTAAATAGTCCTACCTGCGGGGGCGAATATCACATCACCAATAATTCTCCTTTCTCAGCAGAAAAAGGTGCCAATATTTCAGGCCTTTATCCTGTGGGAAAGACAAAAGTAAAATATACGGTCACTTACGGCTGTGGGGCGAAAGTAGGCTGCGAAGTCATCGTCAATGTCGAAGACAAAAAAGCACCTACGGCCATCTGTATCCAGAGTGTAGCTGTAGCACTTATGCCAGTGCATGTGGATCATGATGGTGTGCCAGACGGTGGTATGGTAGAGCTTGAAGCCAGAAGACTGGATTTCAAAAGTGAGCCAGCTTGTGGAAGAGGACCACTAAGATTTTCTTTTTCTCCAGATCCCACGGATACCCGCAGAATATTTACCTGTGACGATCTTGGGAAAAACTTCGTCAGACTTTATGTCACGGATTCTAAAGGCAATCAGACATTCTGCGTCGTAGAGGTCAATGTACAAAACAACAGTGCAAATATTCCGAATTGTAGAAGAAAAGAAGATCCACCAGTCGATCCAGGAGACGATGTGGATACCATACCCAATACCGCAGGCCTAATCATAGGTCAAGTGACAGATGCATTCGGTACTCCTTTAGAAAATGCGACTGTCCAGTTACGTAGTTTGGACTCAATCACTACCATTGTCACCTCGGTTGATACCATTGTCGTGTTGGAAAAGGATAGTTTCTACAATATGTCTGGAGCACTTCTTTTTTACTTCAAAGAGGTAGAGCATCTAGTTCAAAACGTAGATACCATCATAGGTACGCCTCAAACATTCACTACACGTACTGATTCATCTGGAAACTATGATTTTGACACCATTCCAGCTATTGGTGGAGACTATGAAGTTTCTTGTATTGAACTTGCGGATGATACATCTTTTGTGGTCAATAGAGCTGATCTAGAGGCGCTATTTGCTCATTTGCTTGGAGAGCGGGTATTCCAAAGCCCATATCAGTTTCTAGCAGCAGACCTGAATGGTGACAAGCTAGTGAATTCGGCAGACTTTATTATTCTGATGGACTTTGTGAATGGTAACAACGATGCTATCAATCCGAATGAGCAGACACTGATCGTGGTAAGAGATTCCATACACTTGATCCAGCCAAATTCTATCCTACAGTCATATAGAACTATCGAAGCGATTTCAGATCTTGACTCATCGGGTGTTAATGTCTCATTTGTCGTAGTGAGAAGAGGTGATATCAGCAGCGAAATTTCTTCTGGACGTTCATTTAGCGATGCCCAAGCCCAGTCTTTGATGAGTGAAGATCTGTCCATAAGAGCAGCACAAATTACGGATGCGGGAGTCATAGTATTTCCTAATCCTGCTACCCAAGAGGTAACTATTGGTTTCCAAGCAGATAATGATGGTCCTGCCACAATTCGAATGTACGAAATGTCTGGAAGACTGTACAATGAGACCAAAATGGATGTCCTCCGTGGCAGTAATGCTGTACGTATTCCATTGAATCATGATCAGTACCAAGGGATGTTGATCTTTCAGATTCTAGTGGATGGTACGATGTACACCGGCAAACTAGTCAAACAATAAACATCTTATATAATGAGGCAAAAAAATCCAGCTTATTGATAAACAACATCGGTAGCTGGATTTTTTTTTGAAATCATTTATGAAAACAAATGATTTTGGGTGGAAAATGGCATTTCTTGATATCGGATGAAAATTTTCATAAAAGCAACCTGTTATGAAAGGTTTATTCACAAAGGCAGAATTTTGGATCTTCTTCTTCCTCTTGCTACGACTTTTCGGTATTACAAATCCACCACTCGAGGGTGCACATAATTGGAGGCAGACCACTGGTCTCATGGTAGCGAGGAATTACTATGAGGTAGATGCCAATATTCTACATCCTAGGATTGACGATCATCAGGGAGGTTCAGGAATTATTGGTATGGAGTTTCCAGCCCTCAATTATCTACATTTTTTGATCGCGGAGACTTTTGGTTACGAACATTGGTATGGAAGATTGATCAATCTTATTGTCTCCTCTTTTGGAATATGGTTTTTCGTGCTATTTCTTAGATCCTTTTTCTTCGAAGAAAAACTTGTAACCACTGCTGCCGTTCTATTGTCTACTTCCATCTGGTTTTCTTTTTCTAGAAAGATGATGCCAGATACGTTTTGTATCTCTTTGATGATGGGCGCCCTACATTTCGGTAGGCAATACTTGCTGATAGGAAAGAATAAATCTTTGGTGCTTTCCATTATTTTTTGTACGATCAGCATGCTCTCAAAAATTTCTGCTTCGATATACTTGGCTTTGCTCATACCCGTTTGGATGGATGATACGATCGAAATTAGCCGAAAAAAGAGCTTATTTGTCTTCCTTCTGCTTCCGGTGGGAATAACCTACTTTTGGTATTTTATTTATAATCCAAGTTTGGCAGAAGCTCATGGGACTTGGTATAACATTGGAAAGCCTTGGCTGGAGGGCCTATCAGACATTCTATCCCATCCGAAAGAAGTCTTGGATAATTTTTATTTCGATGCTTTTGCTGGATTTATCGGATTTGGTGTATCCATGGTTGGGCTCGGTATGCTCCTCAAAACTCGACAAAGTGCTATCATACGGGCCATAGGGTTGGTTACCTTCGTCTTCATTTTATACATGGTGAAATCCGGGTACTATTTCTATCACCACAATTATTACATCATCCCATTTGTACCCATTCTGGCATTCAGCGCGGCATATGCACTTTCTTTGATCAAGCATAAGGCCATTTTCTTGACTTTATTGATCTTGACAGCTGTGGAATCTATAGCCAATCAACAACACGATTTTTTTATCAAAAAAGATCAAAAATACAAGCTCGGACTAGAAGGAATATTAGATCAACACATAGGAAGGGAGGAGCTGATTGCCATCAATGGTGGCGAAAACCCACAAATGATATACCTATCCCACCGAAAGGGATGGACACTTTCCAATGACCAGATACAAGATCAGACATTAATAAAATCGCTCAAGGAAAATGGCTGTAAATGGCTGGTACTTGACAAAAAAGATTTGTCAAATCAGATTCAAGAAGGAGTTGTAATTTTCGAAGATGATTATTTCTTGATCATCAAAATTTAGCGCAAGGAAAAAGATAGATACCTTGCCTTAAACAAATGCTGTGGAGGGTAGATGCTGCTTTAAGGATTTCAGCACCTCAGGGTAGTGCTCAAGTTCGTGTGGGATGAGGATGGTACCTCTTCCATCCCAAAAATTATGGCTTTTACTCACGATTTCAGTACCACGCCGTTTAGCTTTGACGAGTTTCACTTGATTCCACTGAATGTAGGAATCAGCTTTACCTACTCGCTCAAGTCTTCTAAGACGAAGTTTGGATAAAAAACTAAGCTTGGTACGATCCACCTGCATACCTATACCTTCGCTGCTCACCGACCAAACCGTATTTTTTGCGATACTACTTCTGAAAAAATTGACAATACCTGTGTATAGTAATAGTACGAAAAAAAATCCTGCATACAGCAGTGCCATTTTCAATACGGCCATTCCTCCAATAAGACCAAGCAAAAGTGAAATCCCCAATATCACTAGAAAAAAGGGAAAAAGCGTATAGAATTGTTCCTTCAATTGGTATCTGTGAATGGAATCGGGTGATATTTTGTACAAATTCATACTTTCTATTTGGCCCAAAGGTTATACTTCAAAATGCAATAAATGGCCCTGAATCCATCTTTCCAGTTGATCTTTTTTCCTTCTGCATACGTCCGACCGTAATAAGAAATCCCCACTTCGTAAATTCTTACGTTGGGGATGCGGGCTGTTTTAGCAGTTACTTCAGGCTCGAATCCAAATCTTTTTTCTTGCAGATACAGCGACTTGACCAATGGAGCTTTCCAAAGCTTATAGCAGGTTTCCATATCTGTTAGATTCAGATTGGTCATTGCATTAGAAAGGAAGGTGAGCCATTTGTTACCAATAGAATGCCAGAAGAAAAGGATTCTGTGGGGGCGGCCACCCATGAATCTGCTTCCGTAGACCACATCTGCAAAATCATCAAGGATAGGTTTGAGTAGGATGTTGTATTCATTGGGGTCATATTCTAGATCTGCATCTTGAATTACGATATAGTCTCCTTTCGCTTTTTGAATACCTGTATGAAGTGCTGCACCTTTTCCTTGGTTGACTTCGTGTTTGTAATAGCTAATGGGTAGTTCAGGATGGGCTGCTTGGTAAGCGAGTACGGCCTCTTCAGTATTGTCCTTGGATGCATCATTTACGATGATGAGTTCTTTTTGAATATCTTGGACCAGCTGGACTGCTCTGACTCTATCCAAAATCCTGTGGATGGTTCTTCCCTCATTGTAAGCGGGAATTATTATCGAAAGTGTTTGTTTCATTCGCAAAAGATCAAAATGAATTTATAATTTCGCCCAAATTTAATCATTTCTGACAAACCAAATCATAAATAGCCAAGAATGCAATTCAACAATCTTCAGATAGCTGATATCGTCCAAGAGACTCCGGATACGAAAACAATCTATTTTTCAGTTCCAGATTCGCTCCAAGATCAGTATAAATTCAAAGCCGGTCAATACCTTACCCTCAAGGCTGAAATCAATAATGAAGAGGTGCGAAGAGCATACTCTATCTGTACACCTCCGAATATTGATAAGCTCGGCGCTACAGTCAAAGTAGTGAAAAATGGAAAGATGTCTAGCTTCATTCACAAGAGCTGGAGCGTGGGTGATATAATCGAAGTTGGCACACCTGAGGGAAATTTTTCCGTGGTCCCTGAGGCCAATCGTCGAAGAGCTTTATATTTTTTGACAGCTGGAAGTGGTATTACACCGGTCATGTCCATGATCCAACATATTCTGGAGGAAGAGCCCATGAGTTCCTGCCACTTACTTTATGGTAATCGTACAGAGGAGGATATTATTTTCAAAACACAATTGGATGAGCTTTGTGAAAAGTATTCTGGACAACTGTCGGTACACTACGTGCTGAGTCGACCAAAAAAGGAAAAAGCGGGCGGATTTCTAGGCCTATTCAAAAAATCCACGTATGATTGGCAAGGTTCTATAGGTCGGATCGATCGTAATCTGATTACGAAATTGCTGGAGGAACAACCTGTCAGGGGTGCGGAAGCAAGTTTTTTCCTTTGTGGACCCGGCGACATGATTGATACATCCACCTTGATTCTCAAAAGTCTTAATGTAGACGAAAAAAACATTCATCGGGAGTTTTTCTCCACGCAGGTGAAAGCGGAGAATAAGAAGAAAGGAACGGCAGCTGAGGTAGTGGTCACGCTTGAGGGGCAAGAATTCACCGTTGCCATGGCGGGTGACAAGCCCATATTGGATGAATTGGTGGCTGCTGGAAAAAATCCACCATACAGTTGTACCAGCGGTGCGTGCAGTACTTGTATGGCCAAAGTCGTGGAAGGTTCCGCTGTCATGGACGTCTGCTATGCACTCGATGATTCGGAGGTGAAAGCCGGCTATATTCTTACTTGTCAGGCAAAACCGACCTCTGAAAAGCTAAAGATCACTTTTGATGTATAGGCTGTAATGCTTATGCCAAAGCGCTCCCATAATGATTCGATATTTTCCAAGGTCCGTATGAGTATCGGTTTCGAAATCTAACGCTGTCAGATAAGTTTTGGCCCATCTAAGTAGTGAATGGATTTCTTCGGTTTCCCACCACCCTTTGGGGTAGATTTCTGACAGAAATGAGTCTTTTGCACCCATCCGAAACGAATGGGGTACTTTTCTGTACAGACTGTTCACGAGAATTGGCTTGCGTTGACAAGGGGAAATGGCTACCTCTGGTGATACCCCAAGCATTGCTTCGATCAATGGCCCGTGGATATAGGGATGCCTTACCTCTACGCCGTGCCCCATTCCGTTGATATCTTCATATTCTAGCAGTGAGGCTAGTGGGGCGGTAAATCGATCTTTGCCTAGGAGGTCTATTATTTTAGATTGACTTTTTGATCGCAAACGGGTCAATCTTTTGAGTATTTTTTTAAAGAGTGAAGGATTGCAGAGCAATAGCCGAATTCCAAAGGATATAAACTTCCCCCACTTTTTTTCTTGGATGAAGGATCTCATGAGGCTGACTCGATGAGCATCATACCCAAAAAACAGCTCGTCAGCTCCCTGTCCTGAAATAGACACTCGGTATCCAGCTGCATTCATTCTTTGATACAGCAGATATTGATATACTACAGAGATCGTTTCCACTGGCCTAGCGTGTAGAGCGGCTACTTGCTCCAAGATAGGTTTTTGAATTTGGGAAACGGTAATATCGACGATCTGATCATCTTCGATAGGAATTCTTGATTTGTTAGTGCCTATACGAAATCGGGAACCTAGATTCTTTATATATTTTGCATCTATCTCTGATAGGATACTACTGTCTATACCACCAGAATAACTCATACTAATTGGCCAATCAGCTGTACTGCGTAATTGGAGAGATTGGATGAGCATAGACTTTATTGAATCTGGCGTGGCCTCATCGGTGGGTTTGAAAGCTGGGATAAAATCGAGATTTGAATTACCATTGCGAAGGTCCATAGTTTTATAACCTCCGGGCGGGAAGTCCGAAATCTCATTAAAATAAACTGAGGTAAGTGTGTCGGAGCTTTCCGATAGAAGGTAAGATTGTATTGCTGTGTTGTTGAACGAAATGAATGGCAGCAGTAAATTTAACATGGGTTTGATCTCCGAAGAGTAGACAATTACACGCTCGTCTTCATATTCATACAAAGGTTTGATACCTAGCCGATCACGGGTTATGATCAATCGGTGCCTGTCATGATCGTGATAGATAATCGCATACATGCCATCTACCTCTACCAATTTGGAGGGATCATTTGTCCGAAGGATAGGAATTAATACTTCCGCGTCACTTTTGGATTCAGCTTTAGAAACATCTTTCATCCAAAGCCGATTTAAGTTAAGGTAATTGAAAATTGAACCATTGAGCGCCAAGGTTTCAGGTCCTCGTTCTAGAGGCAAGGCCGCCCTATCAGTCAGATCGTATATTGCTAAACGATTATTGCCGATGATGACAGCTCCATTTTCGATCACCTTTGATCCGTCTGGTCCGCGGTGTTTCATCAGCTGTAGGGCTTCCGAGACACGTTCAGATGAAAAAATCTTCTCTTTTTTATGGACTACCACTATAAGGCCACACATATTTATCGGATATTTGCCATGTCAGATGGAAATAAAAAGTTGCAAGATAAGGTATTTGGAGTTATGTGCCAATCAGAAGGATCTACCTCTGTTTGTACAGCCCCAATGGATGGATCTTGTTTGTACAAAGGGTACTTGGGAGATTAGATTCATCGAATCAAATGAAGGCCAGCTACTTGCTGTGTGGCCGCTCTATCGCATTCAAAATTATGGGTTCTCCCGATATGTGCGTCCGATTCTGACACCAAGTTTTGGTCCACTTTTACTGTCAGACAATCCATTTCTTCAGCGCTTCAAACAGAATAATCATACCAAAAAAATTCTAGACGCCTTCATCCGAAGTCTGCCTCACTATGATTATTTTAGAGTTCCGCTAAGCCCCAAGACCTTCGATACCCAGCCTTTCAAATGGAAGGGATTTAAGGCGGAAGTCCGATACACCTACCAAATCAAGCCTACTGAAGATATACCTGGGCTAATGTCTGCGATCTCCCCCAAAACTATGAACCACATCCGGCATTGTGAAGGAGCTTTGAGTGTTATTGATAACATAACACCAGAGACATTTTTTCGGATTAATGAAGCTACTTTTCGTAGGCAGCAATTTCCTACACCCTACGATTTAGCCTTTGTCCGAAGGCTGTATGATACCCTGAAAGAAAAGGAACAAGTACGGATTCTTGGTGCTCATGATGGACAGGAGGTTCAGGCAGCCGCTCTTTTTGTGAATGATCGCGACTCCTATTATTTGCTCGCCAGTGGTTATGTGGATGGTGCGGATCGTGGAGCCATGTCTCTAATTTTGCTGGAGGGTATCAGAATGGCAATGAGAGAAAATCGAATATTTGACTTTGAGGGTAGTGATATTCCAGGAATTGAAAATTATTATCGTGGGTTTGGTGGCGTCCTGACTCCATATTATGAAATAAGTCATGTACCTAATCGACTTCTGCGCAGCCTTCTCTTTTTCTTGAACAAGTACTGATCATGGAGATTCGTGTCTTCGCCCCATGTATATTCCCAAAACTTTCTTATGTGATCGATGCACTTAATAGTCATCCAATTTCCTGTTCTGTTGGGGTGAAATTCGTGCTACTTACTGACCCCACTTTGGAAGGTCGGTACCGTATACAAACGCGAGAGAAAATAGTCCACATGCACTATGAGGAGCGTGTTTTTCATTGGCAGCATAGTTTTGAATCATTGTATCGCTTTGACCAAAGCCTTCATGCTAATTTCGAATTCGTAGGTTTGGTTCGGGCGGATGGGGATTTTCGGGGATCGGAGGATTTTCTTGCGGTGGACGTAATCGCTACGCATTTTTTTGCAAGCAGTAGGGTCGAGGAGTATTTTTTTCCACGAGAAAATTTGGATTCATGGGGTCTGATGCCTGAAAACTTACATCTCGCAGTCAGGGATGGTATCCATCAGATTCCATATTTGGATCTTAATCTTAGGGAACTTCTACGATTCTTAGGTTTAGCCGGCTCACCTTGGCCAAATGATTTTGATGTTTCCGTCAGCTATGATTTTGATGTTCACCGAAAAATTAGTGATCCCGTTGAGTTTGTTCGCACACTTCTGAGATTGGCTGTAAAAAATCCATTTGGGCTGTTACCCTACACCAAGGATTTGATAAAATCTGTCTATAAATGGCAGGATCCATACGATATCAGAAAAGTATCACTGGCCAGAGGGACACCTTGTTTTCTGATCGTGGGTGGCAATCATCCTTTCGATCCACCCATTTCCGAAAAGTCGATGATTCAGGCTATAATTTCCGACCTTGAGGCCATGGGGTGTATCATTGGTTTTCATCCAAGCTATTTGGCATCAGTAACTCCTTATTTATTTGAAGAGGAATTGTCAAAACTTCAAAGTCTTTGTAGTTTGAAAGTTGCGAAGATGCGGAGTCATTTTTTACATCAAGATCCAAGGGTTACCCCTTTTCTAATCGAATCGGCGGGACTATTGGAGGATTGGACGATGGGGTACAATACCGAGATTGGATTTAGAGCAGGTACCTGTTTTCCTTACCAAAGCTTCGATCTTTTCAATAATTGTGGAAGGGATCTTCGCATTGTTCCTTTTTCATTAATGGATAGTGCGGTGTGGTATAAGGCGGGCAGATCGGTATCCACGGCGAACTGGGTCATTCGTTCCCATGTAAAAAATATGCAAAAATGGGGACTTCCCATTCAAATGGTCTTTCATAATTCTGTACAGATCGAGCAAGCATGGTTGGGTATCCAATACCCCAAAAAAGAAAAGGGCAGTACACCTGAGTGGACTGCCCTTTGGCAATGATAATTTTAAGGATAATATTGCTTATGATTGTAATTTCGGTATGCGTAAGACCTGACCTGGATATATTAGATCTGCACTTTTCAGCATAGGTTTGTTTGCTTCGAAGATGGTGTTATACTTATTTGCCGTACCATAGAATTGCTTCGAGATTTTTGATAGCGTATCACCTTTTTGTACTTCGTAGAATTCTGATTGATCTTCCTCAGTTGCTACAGTCATCTGATCATCTACACAGCAAATGCCATCGACATTGCCCAATGCCAGCACCACTTTCTCTCTGATTTCCTGGGAAGCGCAGTGTCCTGTGACGATTACGGTATCATCATCGACCTTGAGGTCTAAGTTTTCTACTTCGAGGTCAAGCTCTGAGAGAATGTATTTCAGCTGCCAAGGATTGACGGCTGGCACTTTAGCGGTTGGAGCAGGAGCTGGTACATCTGCTGGCGGTGCTACGGCTGGAGCCTTTCGGCCTAAGTTTTTGATAAAAGAAAAAAGTCCCATTTTGAAATGAATTTTGGTGGTTATTTAAAAATATTTTTTAGGATGCTTGCGCCAATAGTTTTTAGTGGACTTTCGGGCTGAGCACTGGCTTGATTGCCTCCACCTCCGAGTAGTCCTCCTAGCATATCCATGAGGCCACCTCCGCCTTGGGCACTTCCGCCTTTACCAAGTACACCACTTAGCATACTGAGAAGACCTACGAGTTGACCAATGTCCATGCCGCCATCTTTTTTTGCCTTACCAAGAAGTCCCATCACCATCGGTGCGAGTTTAGCCATGAGTGACATGACAGTTGCAGAGTTCAGGCCGAGGCTTTGACTAAGTTGATTGGCTACATGCTCTTGTTGACCTCCAAACATGTGGTAGACAATGCCCAAGCCGTCAGTCGCTTTACCGGTGTCCTCTGCTTTGTCACCAAATTCGAATGCTTCACTCAAGTTTTCCAGAATAGAACCATCATGGTCACGGTCCAATGCATTGGCGAGTGCAGCGGCACCTTCCTCTGATTGGGCATTGTTTCCGAGGGCTTCGATCATGGTGGGAAGCAGCGTACCAAGGGCTTCTTGCAATTTAGACTTATCAAGTCCTGTTTTTTCTTCTAAAGAATTAAAGGTATCTGGGTTCATTACTTTTTGAACCAACTCAATCATTTCAAGCATTTTATAAAAATTAAATTTAACTACAATCTAGCAAATTTACAGTAAAACTTGAGAAGTTGCATACTTCGTGGGTATTTTTCTACAAACTTGATATTCAATCTTCTTTGGTACTGTTAGCCTTGGTGATTAGACTACCACATTTTGTACATTGGAGGCTAATTGCCACAATTGGCTATTTACACGAGTGAGGATGTTTATTTTCCCTGAAATGCATACTATTTTTTTACTTTTGCGAATTATTTTCGTTGCATGCTTAGGATTTTGGACCAAAACCAACTAGTCGTAGCTTCGGATATTACATCGTTTAACAATTTTAGATATATGAAACCCTTCAAAGAATTAAAGAATTTGGATCTTCCATCGATTGATCAAACAGTCTCCAAGTACTGGGAGGATAGACATATTTTTAAAAAGAGCGTCGATCAGCGACCGGCTGAAGAGAAGTTTGTTTTTTTTGAAGGACCTCCTTCGGCTAATGGTAAACCAGGCATTCACCACGTCATGTCTCGTACCGTAAAAGATCTGTTTTGCAGGTTTCAGTCTATGAATGGAAAGAGAGTCGAAAGAAAGGGCGGCTGGGATACCCATGGTCTACCGATAGAGCTAAGTGTAGAGAAAGAACTAGGCATCACGAAGGAGGACATCGGTATTAAAATATCTGTAGATGAGTACAATGATAAGTGTAAGGAAACTGTGATGCAGTACAAAGATCTTTGGGACGATGTCACCAAACAGATGGGGTATTGGGTAGATCTTGATAATCCTTACATCACCTTTGATCAAAATTACATCGAGTCGGTTTTCTTCTTGATAAAAAGACTGTATGATAAAGGCCTACTATATAAAGGCTATACCATCCAGCCATTTTCACCAGCAGCTGGTACGGGGTTGAGCTCACATGAATTGAATCAGCCAGGATGCTATAGGGAGGTGAAGGATACATCCGCAGTGGCTCAGTTTAAGCTGGTGCAGGATACCAAAACACAATTTCTGTTTGATGCCAAGGGTGAAGGCGATGTTTTTGCACTTGCTTGGACCACTACGCCATGGACCTTGCCCTCCAATACAGCTTTGGCAGTAGGTGAGGATATTGATTATGTCTTGATTGCCACTCGAAATCCATATACGAAGTTGCCTGTCAATGTCATTCTAGCTGAAGACTTGGTTTCTAGTTGGTTTAAATCTGAACAATTCGAGGCGGATTTAAATTCTTGGTCCGAGGACCAAAAAATTATTCCGGCAAAACGACTTTTATCATTCAAAGGAGCAGCACTCGAATTAGCATCTTACGAGCAGCTATTACCTTATGTACAGCCTGAGGAGGGTGATGCTTTTAAGGTCCTTTGCGGGGACTTCGTGTCTACATCTGATGGTACGGGGATTGTTCACATTGCACCGTCCTTCGGAGCAGATGACATGAAGGTAGCCAAAAAATACGGTGTTGGAGCCTTGACTTTGGTAGACAAACAGGGAAAATTTGTAGATGCGGTGACCGATTTCGCAGGTCGTTATGTCAAAGACTATAAAGATGAAGGCGAATCTTACAGAAATGTGGATGTAGATATTTCCATCAAACTGAAAGAAGAAAATCGAGCTTTCAACGTCCAGAAATATAGTCACAATTATCCACACTGTTGGCGGACGGACAAACCAATTCTGTACTATCCATTGGATAGCTGGTTTATCAGAACCACCAGTCTGAAAGATCGGATGGTGGAGTTAAACAATACCATCAACTGGAAGCCAGCTAGTACAGGGGAGAAAAGATTTGGAAATTGGCTTG
>Ga0209278_1000156_pt1 | contig 85065 bp, 89 predicted proteins | sample JI81BgreenDNA_FD_187504 | JGI IMG/M metagenome (GOLD analysis project Ga0209278, IMG submission 187504) | Wastewater effluent complex algal communities from Wisconsin, to seasonally profile nutrient transformation and Carbon sequestration -... | ecosystem: Engineered > WWTP > Effluent > Algae... | reverse complement strand
TGGTTTTGCTGCCAGAGCCTTGAATGCCGCCTCACCCATTGGCAAGGACCTCGATTCACTCGCCGACGTGGTAAGCTTCGGCGTTTTACCGGGCATCCTTTTGTTTCAGTTGTCGGCCTCGGTGCCCGGCTCGATGGGCCTCGAATACGTGGTTCTGCTACTTCCTGTGCTTTCGGCCTTACGCTTGGCGCGCTTCAACCACGATACCCGTCAAAGCGATAAATTCATCGGCTTGCCTACCCCAGCAAGCGGCATTTTGGTCGCATCGCTGGTGGTGTGGCTCGGTACAGCCAATGGCAGTGCCCGCGACTACCTGAGCAAAGAAGTGATTGCCGTATTTTCGGTTGCCCTTGCGCTGCTCCTCAATGCACCTTTGGAGCTTTTTGCTCTCAAATTCAAAAGTTTTAGCTGGAAAGAAAATCAGCTCGTGTATACTTTTCTGCTTTTTTCAGTTTTTCTCCTGCTTACCCTGTCGTACCTCGGATTGGCTTTTGTAATTTTGGCCTACATACTGGTGTCGGCTGTGCTGGCACTCTTTAAGCAAACTTCCCAATGAAATTTCGCGCCGAAATCGACATCATGCCCCTAGAAGCCCTGCTCGACCCGCAGGGAAAAGCCGTTGAAGCCGGCCTTCGCAACCTTGGTCTCAGCAATACCAGCCAAGTTCGTGTTGGTAAGCACATTAGTTTACACATTGATGCTGCCAACGAAGCCGAGGCCCGTGCGGAGGTAGAAGATGCCTGCAAAAAGTTGCTTGCCAACCTCATCATGGAGTCGTACCGCTTTGAACTGGTGGCGCTCTAGACTCTTACTCTTTTTAGCACTGTTGCCCACCTCTTCGCTCTGGGCGCAGGATGTTGGCTATGCACGGGCGTGGATGGATACCCTTTCGTCGCCTACGTTCTCGGGTCGTGGGTATACCTCCAACGGCATGCAACTCGCCGCTGACGCGTTGGCCCGTGAGTTTGCTCGGCTCGGTTTGGAGTCGATAGGCCCCGACTACCGGCAGTGGTTTCCGCTAGAGGTGAACGTATTCGATAGCGTGCTGTTGCGTGTCAACGGACGAACGCTTACTCCTGGTGTACATTACCTGGTACATCCCGAAAGTGGTGCCGGCGAAGGGCATAAACTCAAGGCTGGCAAAGGTTTTCAGCTTGTAAGCCGAAAAGACGCTGCCAGCATACTAGCCATACAAAAACCGGCACGGGTGCTGATTGAACACGGCGACCAGGCCCTCATTTGGTCGGTTGGCCGCGACGTGCAACGGCAATCGCGATTTGTGGTACACGACAGCGTGCTGCCCCCTAAAGTGAAACGAATTGACTATGTAGTGCGTAGCCGCTACGAAAAGCAGCAGCAGGCCAATGTGATTGGTTTATTGCGTGGAAGCAGTCAGCCCGACTCATTTGTAGTGATTTGTGCGCACTACGACCATCTGGGCACCATGGGGAAGTCGACTCTTTTCCCAGGGGCAAACGACAATGCCTCGGGCACAGCCCTGCTGCTCGATATGGCACGACACTACAGTCAGCCCGTCAACCGGCCTGTTTACAGCCTCTTGTTCATAGCCTTTGGCGCTGAAGAAGCAGGCCTGGTAGGCAGCCGCTATTTTGTGGAAGAAGACCCGCTAGTACCCCTCAAACGGATACGTTTTGTACTGAATCTCGATTTGTTGGGTGGCGGCAGCGAAGGCATAACCGTGGTGAATGCCACCTCCCATCCCAAAGAATTCAATTGGCTCAAGGAGCGTAATGCCCAACGCTATCAACTGCCCAAGGTGGTACAACGCGAAAACAGCCGCAACAGCGACCATTACCCGTTTACGACGCGTAAAGTCCCCGCTTTTTTTGTGTACACCCTTGGCGATGTAACCGCCTACCACAACATCTACGACCGGCCGGCAGCTGTGCCGTTCAAAGTGTACGATAGGGTATTTGGTTTACTCCTCGACTTTAGCTTGTATCTTCAAGGCCGTGAATACTAACGCAGGACGATTATTGCTGATTCCTACACCTATCGGGAATTTGGAAGACATTACCGCCAGAGCGTTGCGGTTACTCGCCGAAGCCGACCTCATCCTCTGCGAAGATACCCGCACCAGCGGCGTTTTGTTCAAACATTATGGTATACAGGTGCCCTTGCAGTCGTACCACAAATTCAACGAACATCAACAAACCAGTCGTTTGGTAGAGCTCATTGCAGGCGGCAAAACCGTTGCCCTCATCAGCGATGCAGGCACCCCGGGAATTTCCGATCCAGGATTTTTGCTGGCCCGTGCCTGCGCCGAAGCGGCATTGCCCATGGAATGTTTGCCCGGAGCAACGGCTTTTGTGCCAGCACTCGTTTGCAGCGGACTGCCTTGCGACCGTTTCATTTTTGAAGGGTTTTTGCCACAGAAAAAAGGACGCCAAACCCGACTCAAAGAGCTCGCTACCGAAAGCCGAACCTTGGTGTTTTATGAGTCGCCCTACCGCATCGTAAAAACACTCGAAGAACTGGCTACCTACTGTGGCGCCGATCGGAAAGCTTCTGTTTCGCGAGAAATCAGTAAAAAATTCGAAGAAACCGTTCGCGGCACGGTCAGTGAGCTCGCCGTCCACTTCAAAAAAAATACTCCCAAAGGTGAATTCGTACTCGTTTTGGCTGGCGCGTAGCACAGCCTCCAAATGGTTTTACACAGTGGTCGGAGCCTTGTTTTTCTGGCTGGCGTTTCCACCGCTCGACTTCACGGCGCTCATTTTTGTGTTTTTGGTGCCCATACTACTTATCGAGGACGAACTTTTTTATAGCCCGGCAGCGGAAAGCAGCCGCAAGTTGTGGTGGTGGAGTATGGCGCAGTTCCTTCTGCTCAATAGCCTCACGCTGTGGTGGATCAAAAATGCCGCGTGGGTAGGGGCCATTGCTTCTGTTTTGGCCAATACCTTGCTCATGAGCCTCGTGGTGTACCTATACCACCGCATGCGGCGCAGTTCTGGCGACCGATATGCAGCCTTTGGGCTCATTAGCCTTTGGATGGGCTATGAATTTTTGCATTACAGCTGGGATCTCGACTTCCCCTGGCTCACACTCGGAAACAGTTTCGCCAATCATCCAAGTTGGATACAGTGGTACGACAAAACAGGTGTTTTTGGCGGAAGTTTATGGGTGCTGGTGGTGAATTTGAGTCTTTTTTATGGATTGAAGAATCTACTACTACGTTCTAACCCACAGCTCGATGGCGACGAAAAACGTTATCTCGGTTGGAACTCCGCCCGCTATTTTTCGCGAGCCTTCTTTTTGCTGCTGCTGCCGCTCGTAGCCTCGTGGATGATTTGGAGCAATTACCAACCCAAAGGCGTAAAAGCCGAAGTGGCGGTTGTTCAACCCAATTTTGACCCCTACAACAGCAAGTTTGACGAGAACTTGTACCAAAACCAACTCGACACCTTGCTTTCGCTTACCGATAAGGCCATGACCCCCGAAACGCGGCTGGTACTGTGGCCCGAAACGTCGATACCAGGAAGTATTTGGCTTAAAGAAGGCGACCAAAACTGGCAACAAGCTTCAATACGTCACTTTTTATCGAATTACGAAGGACCGGCACTGCTGGTGGGCGCTAGCGCTGTGACCAGCTTTCAACAAGGCGAAAAATTGCCCGAATATACTCGTCCTCACCCTGCGGGAGGCTACTATCTACCCCACAATAGCGCTTTGTTTTACCGTAACGGTCATGAGCCGCAAGTGTACCATAAATCCCAATTGGTCATTGGCGTTGAAAAGATGCCCTATCCGCAAGTTTTGGGATTTTTAGGTAAGTTGTCGGTCGACCTCGGAGGCATGACCGGCACTTTGGGTAAACAAAAGGAGCGTGCCGTATTTGAAAATGCAGGCATCAAGGTAGCCCCTGTAATTTGTTACGAATCGGTTTTTGGGGGTTATGTAACCGAATACATGCGCAAGGGCGCCAACCTCATTGGCATCATCACCAACGACGGCTGGTGGGGCAATACCGACGGCTACCGTCAACATTTAGCTTTTGCACGCCTACGAGCCATCGAAAACCGTCGCGATGTTGCCCGCTCTGCCAATACGGGCATCTCGGCTTTCATCAATCAGCGGGGTGAGCTGCTCGGTAAAACAGGATGGTGGGAACAAGGAACGCTTACTGCCGAAGTGTATTTGAATGAAGAGCTCAGCTTTTACAGCCGCTATGGCGATTATTTAGGTCGTACGGCCGCCTTTTTGGCTATCTTGTTGGTGCTCATCCACTGGTCGAAAAGCAGAAGCAAAAAAGGAAAAATACGATGACAACCGTTCAGCTTACACAGCTTTGTGAACAAGTAGCCGAATTGTGCCGAAAGGTGGGACGCTTCCAACTCGAGGAGCTCGCTCATTTTGGCCGCGAACGAATCGAATACAAAGGGCTGCACGATTTGGTTAGTTATGTAGACCGGGAATCGGAGCAAGCGTTGGTGCAAGGGCTAAACATTCTGCTGCCCGAAGCCGGGTTCTTGACCGAAGAAGGCACAGTACAATCGGAGGCCACTGCTTGGCGTTGGATAGTAGACCCGCTCGATGGCACAACCAATTTCATCCACGGACTGCCATTTTTCAGCATCAGCATTGCCCTCATGTTCCACGACACCCTACAACTGGGTGTGGTATACGAGGTAAGTCGTGGCGAATGTTTCACGGCAGTAAAAGGCGGCGGGGCCTTCCTCAATGGCGAGGCCATTCGGGTAAGTGCTGTGCCTACGATGAACGAAAGTTTGTTGGCTACAGGTTTCCCGTACTACAATTTCGATAAGATGCCGGCTTACTTAGCAGTATTGCGAAAATGCATGCAAGGCAGTCAGGGCATGCGCCGCTTAGGTTCGGCAGCGCTCGACTTGGCCTATGTAGCCGCAGGCAGATTTGAGGCATATTTCGAATACAACCTCAAACCATGGGACGTAGCCGCCGGCGCACTGCTCGTATCGGAAGCAGGTGGCCGTGTGGCCGACTTTCATGGCGGGCGCGAATACATTTACGGTCACGAAATATTGGCAGGTAATCCAGCAGTTTTTGCTGAGTTGGAAATCATTTTAAAGGAACATTTCGTTCGCTAGACCATGCTCTTGCCCTTTGTACTACTGTATCTCGGGGGCACGGTGCTCATAGGTTTGCTCGCTGCTCGATTGGTACACAACAGTGGCGATTACGTAAACGCCGGTCGTCGTATTCCTTGGCTACTGGGTTCGTTTGCTCTTTTTGCCTTGTGGTTCGGCGCCGAGACCGTTTTCGGGGCCAGCAGTGAGTTTGCCGAACACGGACTTATCGGCGTAATCGAAGACCCCTTTGGCGGGGTATTGTGCCTGCTGCTTTTCGGCCTAATCTTTACCCGCAAGCTGTATCGCATGAACTTGGTCACCCTTGGCGATTTGTACCGTAACCGCTACGGACCCACCGTTGAGTTGGTGGCCTCCTTGGCCATGCTGCTTACCTTTTTCGGATACATAGCGGCGCAGTTGGTAGCTTTAGGCTTGTTGCTCGAATTGGTGGCTGGCGTAAGTATGGTGCAAGGTATTGTGTTGAGCACCTTGGTGGTGACACTCTACACCTTAGCAGGAGGCATGTGGGCCATTTCGTTAACCGATTTTGTGCAGAGCATTTTTATTGTGCTCGGTTTGGGGGTATTGGCTTGGCAGCTAGCCCAACAAAGTGGTGGCGTGCTGCCGGTATTTGAGCGTACCGAAGTTGGCTTCTTCCGGTTTTGGCCGCAAGCGGGATGGGAAAACGGCCTGCACTACTTCGCTGCCTGGATCACCCTCGGTCTGGGCAGTCTGCCCTCACAAGACATTTTCCAGCGCATGAATGCCAGCCGAGACGAAAAAACAGCCCTCCGTTCGATGTATACGGGTGCTCTGATTTACGGAGTAATTGCCCTATTACCACTTTTTATAGCTTTGGCGACTCGGCAGCTGTATCCCGAATTGGCGGGCAATCAGCAGCTATTACCGCGTATGGTGCTGCTACATGCCCCGCGTTGGGTGCAGGTGCTGTTTTTTGGCGCATTACTTTCGGCCATCTTCAGCACCTGTTCGGGAGCCATCCTCGCCCCCGCTTCTATACTTTCCGAGAACATTGTGAAGCCGCTATTCCGTAAGCCACTCACCGACAAGCAGTTTTTGCTGGTGCTGCGCCTGTCGGTATTGCTTATGGCAATACTCGGTTGTTGGATGGCCTTGGCTAGAAACAACATCTATGCGCTGGTAAGTGAATCGTCGCTACTCGGCTTAGTTACCCTACTTGTGCCCATGTTTTGCGCGATATATATTCCTCAGGCCAAAACCCGAGGTGCTCTGCTAGCCATGGTGGCTGGTTTGGTGGTTTGGTTTAGCTGTGCCTACTTAGTACACACCCAAATTCCAGCCCTCTTATACGGCCTTGCAGCTTCCATTTTGGGCATGGTGGTGGGAAGTGTGCGATGGAAGAAGAAATAAATCCTACCACAAAACCCGTATACTTCCGAACTTGCGAAAAATTTAGCTTTATGAAAAAACTTGTTTTTCTTCTGGTTTTGGCAATTTTTGGTGGATCCCAGCTCACACTTGCTCAAGGTTTCAGCAGCTCGGGTGGCAGCAGCATTGGTTTTCGCTTCGGCAACGAGCAGGGCATTAGCTATAAACAACACATTGGCGGCGGTGCCGCCATCGAAGGGATACTGTCGGCACGCAACTGGTCGACCAACGTCACCGTATTGTACCACCTCTTTCATAAGCCAACCGGCTGGACACCTGGCATGGACTGGTTTGTTGGGGCAGGTGGCCACGCTTGGTTTTACAATCGCGGCAATCGTGATTTCCCGGGTTATACCGGCGGTTTGGGTATTGGGGTAGATGGCGCGGTGGGGTTGCAATACAATTTTGCAGATGTTCCCTTCAATGCATCGCTCGACTGGAAACCCGCTTTCAACCTCATTGGTGGAAGTTATTTCCAAGGTGGTGGCTTCGGTTTGTCTATTCGTTTCCGTTTCAAGTAAATCGAACAGCGCTGCTCTAAAATGTGCGGGCGACCTCATGGTCGCCCTTTTTTATGCGCCGGGCAACCGCTTCAGGCCTGCCTTGGCTTTGTTATGAATCGCCAGTGTATAGCTATGTTTATCATAACTGAGGCACTTGTTGAAATAAAAACGCGACCGCTCCCAGTCTTTCCGTTTTTCGTAAATCAATCCCAATTGCAAACAAGCATTGGCAGGCAAATGATTACCATCATTGCTGGCAAGCTTCACACATTCGGTGTACGGCTGAAGCGACTCAAAGGTTTTACCTTGATCGTGTTTGCTACGTGCTAAGCGATAGAAAAACTCAATACGGTCGTCTTTTTCGAGGGTTTCGGCTTTCACTCCTTCAAGAATTTTCTCGGCACTTTCGAAATAGCCCCCTTCATATAAGATACGTGCTTTGAGCAAAACGAGATTTCTGTCGGTTCTTAACTCCGCTTCTCTCAGCGCTTGTTTGTCCTTTTCAGCCGCGGTATTGCCTAACTTTTTTACCCACGCCCGAGCCTGTTCGGCAGCTTCGGTATTGCCTTCAAGTTTATAGAGCCACATCAAACGCAATGCAGCATCTTTCTTAAACTCTTGAAATTCTTGTTGTTTGAGGTATGTGAGCAAAAATGTTGCTGCTTTTGGGTCGCTTTTGTAACCTAGAAGTGAACCTAAAGCATAATCGAAGTAGGGCAAGTCGATGTAGCTAGCCGATTGAGGTCGGTTTTTGAGCAACTCAATGGCTATGTCGTTTTGGCCAACTAACCGTGCATTATTGGCTATGAAGAAGCACGCCAATAAATTCTTCGACAGATCGTTTCCCGGATGATAAAAATTACTCCAAGCCAAAGCCTTTTCTTCCTTAATGGCAATAAGGATGTATCCATAAAACAACCGCGATTCGGTAGCAAAACAGCGGTACTCGCTTGCGGGTAGCTCATCAACCAATTTTTTAAACCGGCGAATTCCCATTTGCAAATCACCCTTAAAGCCAATCCCTTCTGTCATCCATTTGTATTGATCGGGTACCGAACCAAAAGCCAAATCGAGCAGCCCTTTGGTTTTGTTCTGCAGTAAAAAATTTGGAAAGTGTTCCTCGTTGTACTGGACCGACTTTTTTGCTTTGTTTAACGCCAATATGGCCGACACATAATTACGGCGGGCGGCGTGCAATACCGTCCAATGCAGCTCAATATCGGCCACGATATGATGCTTCCATGGAGATTCTTGTTTGTCGGCCATCACCCGTTTAATACGCCCCGACACTAATTTTTCGCGGCTTTCGAAACGGCTTTGGTTTTCGTTGAGTATAAGTCGGTAAAAGTCGATATAATCGTCGAGCAGTACCACCAACGAATTCCCCGGATTTTCGGCCTTTTCGGCGGCTACTAACTGTTCAGCCAAACCGAGCTCCATGCGAGCGGCGGCATCGAAGCCTTTTGCGAGGCGGGCGTTAAACACAAAATCGGCCTTGGCTTCTGGAGACATCCCCAGGAAAACAAGACCGATAAGTAGTACGCGTATTGCGTGATGCTGCATGCCTTAGGCTTCTATCATGTCGATTTCGGCATCGACAAGGATACGGCCACAGTGTTCGCAGATGGCGATTTTTTTGCGGGTACGGATGTCCATCTGACGCTGCGGTGGAATTTGGTTGTAACAACCTCCACACGCATCGCGCTGTACTGTAACCACTGCCAAGCCGTTGCGGGCATTTTTACGAATACGGCGGTAAGCTACCAACAGTCGCTCTTCGATATGTTCGGCAGCTGCAGCCGAGCGAACCATCAATTCTTGCTCGTCTTTTTCGGTTTCGGCGATGATGTCGTCGAGCTCTGCTTTTTTCGCAGCCAAGTCTTTCTGGCGGCCGTTGAGCTCTTCCGATACCAATTGCAAATCGGCCGAACGTTGTTCGATTTGTACGTTGTATTCCCGGATTTTCTTCTCCGCGATTTGCACTTCAAGGCCTTGGATTTCGATTTCCTTGCTTAAAGCATCGTACTCGCGGCTGTTTTTCACCGAAAGCAACTGCTGCTCGTATTTTGCCTTTAAAGCAACAGCGTCTTTGATGAACACTTGCTTTTCGGATACCAATTTTTTGAGTCCGTTGATGTCTTCGTTAAACTTCTCCAAACGGGTTTGTAAACCGATGATATCGTCTTCCAGATCTTTTACTTCCATGGGCAATTCGCCGCGCATCTTGCGAATTCCGTCGATGCGGGTATCAATTTTTTGAAGCTCGAAAAGCGCGCGAAGTTTTTGTTCTACAGTAGTTTCCATAGTGGATTACAGGTAATTAACAGGATTTGTCTTCGTTTCCGAAGTCAGGGTTGCAAAATTAGTGAATTTTTCGCGTAAATAATCGGCAATTAATGGAATCGTAAACTGTTCACTTTCAAAGTGTCCGATATCAACGATGGCAATGCGGTTATCGGCCTCCAAAAATTGGTGGTATTTGAAGTCGGCCGTGAGCAGTACATCGGCTCCAGCTGCCACCGCATTCTTGAGTAAAAAAGAGCCTGATCCACCACAAACCGCAATTTTTTGCACCTTAGCTCGCGCACTTGTCGTATACCTCAGTCCTCCTCCAAAGGTGTTTTTCACCCGCTGCAGAAAGGCATCAAACTCTACCGCTCCAGGTAAATTTCCGATAGCACCGCTACCAATTTGGTTGCTTGCATTTTGTAAGCTGAATAAATCGTAGGCTACCTCTTCGTAGGGATGTGCGTCGAAGAGGGCACGCAAGACGGCCTTTTCGAGGTGGTTCTCCAAGATTACCTCCACCCGCACTTCGTTCACTGCCTCGGTTTGGCCCAGATCGCCTATGTTTGGTTGTGCTCCTTCAAGTGGCCTGAACGTGCCTATGCCTTCCGACGTAAAACTAGCCCGGTCGTAATTGCCGATGGTTCCTGCACCAGCGGCCCAGAGCGCTTCACGTACTTGGCTGGCTTGCGCTGCGGGCACAAAAGTGACCAACTTGCGCAACAAACCCGTTTTAGGCGACAAAACCTGGGTGCCCTGTAGTCCTATACGCCTGGCAAGCTCGGCATTCACCCCATGGGCAACGTTGTCGAGATTGGTATGGATGGCATACAAGGCTACCCCTGCCCGTAGCGCCTTGATGAGCGTGCGCTCTACCCAGTTGGCGCCGGTAAGCGATTTTAGTCCACCAAAAATCAAGGGATGGTGACTTACCACCACATTGCAGCCACGTGCAATTGCTTCGTTCACCACTGCTTCGGTGCAATCGAGGCTCACCAGTACGCCCCGTACGGTGCTTTCTGGCTCTCCGGCGAGGAGACCAGCATTGTCGTACGTTTCTTGAAACGACGTGGGTGCCCAAGCTGCTAGGGCTTGCGAGAGCTCGCGAACGGTAATTGTCGCAGGGTTAGAAGGATGCATGCTCAAACTTACAAAATCCGCTCATCTTGATTAGAATTCGCATTGATTTCATCAGTATTCATACGTACTTTTTGGTTTTTTCGGTCGATTTTGTAGCTTCGGAGCTTCGGATGCGCTTCTCACACTTGTTTTTGTACCCACTTGCTTGGCTTTATGGCCTCGCCATCTGGCTTCGTAACAGTTTGTACGACGCTGGCATCCTCAAGTCGTACACCTTTCAGCAAGCCATTGTCAAAGTAGGCAATCTCACCGTAGGCGGCACCGGCAAAACTCCCCATACCGAGCTGATGGCGGCCCTGCTCGCCGAATATTTCCCGTCGGTGGCCATACTCAGCCGAGGGTATAAGCGTAAAACCAGCGGATTTAGGCTGGCCAGCGAAAACGACAGCCCCGAAACCTTGGGCGACGAGCCCTACATGATGTACCAAAAACTGCCCGGCATCCAGGTAGCGGTATGTGAAGACCGCAAGACGGGTATCGAAAAATTACAAGCCCTCAATCCCTTTTTGGGTGCCGTGGTGCTCGACGATGGCTTTCAGCACCGGAAGGTGAAAGCAGGATTTAGCATTTTACTCAGCGACTACAACCAACCCTATTTCGAAGATAAACTGCTGCCCGTAGGTAGACTCCGGGAATTTGGTTCGGCCTTCCGCCGGGCCGACGTAATCATTTTCACCCGCTCGCCCGAGCGCGTGAATGTGTACGACAAAAAATACGTCTACACCAAAGTAGGCGCAGCAGCGCATCAGCTCGTGATTTTTTCGCACATCCGTTATCTACCACCGGTGTTTTTGGAGCCCTTCGAGGAGATGATTATCGACAAAACCGTGGAGGTACTACTGGTTACGGGCATCGCCAGCAATCAAGCGCTGAAGAAAAAATTAAGCGACAAAAAAATAAATTTCACGGCCATCGATTACCCCGATCATCATCGTTATCAGGCCAAACAGCTCAAACAAATCAAAGAAGCGTGGGAAAAAATCGACCATCCGCGCAAAGTAGTGCTGACAACAGAAAAAGATTTCGTAAAACTTCGCGAATTTGGCGACTGGTTTGTGAGCAACAGCATACCGCTGGCTTACCTACCCATCCAGATTGGTTTCGATGAAACCGATCAGGCAGCGTTTGTCGCTAAAATCGAAGAATATGTCAAGTACCATCAAAGAAACCGTTGAATACCTCGAAGCCCGCATAGGTATACGTAAACGCACGGGCATCATACTCGGAACCGGACTCGGCAGCCTCGCCGACGAGGTGGAAGTGAGCCACAGCATCCACTATTCGCAGATCCCCAACTTCCCCATCAGCACCACCGAAAGCCACAAAGGCAAGCTCATCATAGGTACCCTTGCCGGAAAAGACGTGATGGTGATGTCGGGCCGATTCCATTGGTACGAAGGCTACAGCATGCAACAGGTTACTTTTCCTGTGCGGGTGATGAAATACCTCGGCATGGAGACACTTTTTGTGTCGAACGCCTCAGGTGGCCTCAACCCTGCCTTGAAGACGTCGGATCTCATGATCCTCAACGACCACATCAACCTCCTGCCCGACAGTCCGCTACGTGGCTTGCACCTCCCCGAATTTGGTCCCCGTTTTCCGCAAATGGCCGAGCCTTACGATAAGGTGATGATAGAACAGGCCATGGCCATTGCTGCCAAACATGGCATCAAGGCACTGCCTGGTGTATATGCCGCCGTGCAGGGACCAGCTCTCGAAACCCCTGCCGAATACCGTTACCTGCACCGCCTGGGTGCCGACGCAGTGGGTATGAGCACTGTGCCCGAAGTAATCGTTGCCCGCCAAATGGGCATCCCCTGTTTTGCGATTTCAGTCATCACCGACGAAGGGTTCCCCGAAAAGCCCGAAGAAGTGACCATCGGCAGCATTGTTGACGCTGCCAAAAAGGCCGAGCCCAATATGTCGCTCATTATCAAAGAACTGCTTAAAACACGCTGATTTGTTGCGAATAGCCCAAATTGTAGTGCTGTTAGGTGGACTCACCTCTACCGCAGCGGCCCAAACCATGGGTAGCGGCGGTAGTGGTGGTGGCTCGGTAACCAGTCCCCCGCCAGTAGATAGCCTCGCGGTGAACGACAACGCCATTCGCATTGGCAGCTACTACCGAAGCGACTTTTATTTCGACACCACGGTAACCCTCCGGCCCGACACCAATTTGCGGGGGGTGTATTGGTACGATTTGAGTCAGCGAAACTTGGCCATGTACCAGAATGGCGGCATCCTGGGCAGCTTCGCCCGCGAGTTGGTTTGGAATGCACCGCAGTGGCAACCGCAACGTTTGGGGTACCGGCAATACGAGCTGTATGCGTTCGACCCCGACAACAATCAACATTGGCAAACCGATAAGCCACTCACATGGGTGAACTTTGCCAGCGGTGGCAATGTACAGCAGCACTTTGGCGTATTTCACACCCAAAACATCGGCAAAACGGTCAATATTGGCGCCGAATATCGCCTGAATACCAGCAAAGGCTGGTATTTGAGGCAAGAAACTAACAGTAAGGCCTTGCGGGTTTTTGCGTCGATGGTGTTCCCGGGCAACCGATGGGCCAGCTTTGTGAACTATACCACCTACAACCAGGTGGATGAACAAAATGGCGGCGTTAGCTTATCCAACGTATTCGACACTACGGTGACCTTCAATCCGTTTAGTGTGCCTGTAAACCTCACCCAGGCCGAGAGCCGCTACAACCGCCGGAGCTTCCGTCTCGATCAACATTACCGCATACGGGGTGCAGACAGTAGTTTTAGTGGAATGACGGCCTATTATGGGCTTGGCATCGACCGCGAATTTTACCGCTACGAAGACGCCATACTAGGTGCCTTTTACCCGGCCATCTTGCGCGACAGTAGCGCCACCTTCGATACCTTGGGTGACTTTCGCTACCAACATCGCTTAGGCCTGCGCAGCGAAAACCCTTTCGGTAAATTGCAGTGGGAGCTGGCGCTGTTGTACCGCCACGGAATAGTTGACCGCGGCTACGGCCGAGAACGTTACCAGCTGGCGGCGCTACAAGGCTCGGTGGTGTATACCTTGTCCGAAAAGTGGAAGAGCCAGTTGCAGGTGGCCTACAGTCCGTACAATAGCCTGCAAGCTGCCACACATAGCTTGCGTTTGAGCAGCAGCTACCAAATCAACGACAATATACGGCTGCAGCTAACGCTCGAAAACCGTCAAGAAAATGCCGATTTAATACAAGAGCGTTTGCAAACGAACCACTATCGTTACGACCAAAGCCTCGACGGCAACGGCTGGTCGCTCGCCGCGCTTCGCCTAGAGTTACCTTTGTTTTGGGTAGCTGTACAAAGCGTTGCCTTTCAGAATCTATCGGTTTACGGACTTGGGCTATTGCCCGCCAACAGTGGCGCCTTCGGCTTGCAGCAAGTACGTTATGGTACCCGCACCAAGCTGGGCAAGTTTCATCTCGAAATCAACCACGCCTTGCAGCGTTCGGGCGATATAAGCTTGCCTGTACCTACGTTCTCGAGCCACGACCTATTCTATTTCGAAAACCGTTTCAAAACCGGCTGGACACTACAGCTGGGCTTTACCTTACGCTACCATTCGGCCTTTCGAGCGCCGGTATTCCGTCCCGAGCTCGGCCAATTTGTGCTGCAAGACAGCTTGCGAAGTGGCAACTACCCCGTAGCCGACGTTTTTGCGGCCATTATGGTGAAGCGCGTACGCGTTTTTGCCCGTTTCGAGCATGCCAACCAAGGTTTTCCGGCCCCCAATGGCTTTAGTACCCCTTTGCACCCCATCTATACGCGATCGTTCCGCTTTGGGGTGAGCTGGGCGTTTTTCAACTAAACTTCTTCTTCGTCAAGTAAATCCAGCAGGCGGCGAATTTCAAGCACCGAGCGTTCGGGGAAAAACGACAGTTCTATTTCGTATTTCTTGTCGCTCGTGTCGATTTTGAGGGTAAAAGGTTTGTATTCGAGGCGGGTAATTTGCGTACGTTTTACTTCTACAATGCCACCTGAGCCTTCCATGCGCCATCGTATTGTAGCCGAATCGATTTCGAGGAACGAGCGATTACGTTGCCGTTGAAAAACAAGGGCTACCGTCCACAAGGGCAAGAGTAAAGGGATGAGCGTTTTGATGAGGGCAATTTTGCCATCGCCACCTTCGGCTACGACAATACGTGCCTGATAAAAGGCATAAAACACGATGGCTAAACTCAAAAGCACTAAGGCCGAGCGATACCAACTTGGAAAAGGACGTAATTCGAATCGTTTCACCCCGCGAAAATCTTAAAATCGGCCGTGTGAACCAAGTCAGGTTTTGCGTTTTTTCTTTTTCGCCGCCGGAAAAAGAATGTTGTTGAGGATAAGCCGGTAGCCCGGACTATTGGGATGGAGGTTCAGGTCGGTGGGTGGCTCTCCTACCAGGTGTTGGTAATCTTCGGGGTCGTGGCCACCGTAAAAAGTCCAGGTGCCCTTGCCAAATTCGCCGTGGATGTAGCGTGCTTCGTTGAGCGCTTTGCTTTCGCCCATCACCAACACATCGCTTTTCACCACTTCTTTACGGAAAGAAGTAGTTTGCCCCATGAAAGCCTTAATTACCTGCGTATGGTTTTGGCAGAGCATGGTGGGTATAGGATCCCACTTGGCTGAAAAGTCGAATAAGGTAAACAAGTCGTTTTGTTCAGCCACAAAGCCCCGTGTTTGGGTAGCGTCGATATCGCTGTACTCGTACTCGAAGGGGTTGCGGCTGAGGCGATAGTTGTGAAAGGCGAAGGTTTTGCTAAAGTCAATTTTCTGCTGTGCCGAAGGGTCGGCGGGGTCGCCATCGTACATACTTTCGCAAATATCGACGCCCTCGGCCGAGAGGGCAATATCGTAGGTATCGGTGGCTGAGCACATCGCGAAAAGGAAGCCACCGCCAGTGACAAAGTCACGGATGCGGTGCACCACGGCCAGTTTTAGCTGCGACACCTTGCTAAAGCCGTAACGTTTGGCGGTTTCGTTGGCTTCGCGCACTTCGGCCTGGTACCAAGGAGCATCTTTGAAGGAAGCATAAAAGCGACCAAACTGACCCGTAAAGTCCTCGTGGTGTAGGTGCAGCCAATCGTATAGCGGCAGTTTGCCGTCCATTACCTCATCGTCGAACACCACATCGTAGGGGATTTCGGCATAGGTGAGCGCGAGCGTTACGGCATCGTCCCACGGTTGTTTGGTTTTGGGTGAGTAGACGGCAATTTTGGGTGCTTTTTCGAGCTTCACCACGTCCATATTTACTTCCGGGTCGGCAATTTGTGCCAAGATGCTCTGGTAGCGCACGTCGGGCAGCACCTCAAAGGTCACCCCGCGCACGCGGCATTCCTGCTCGAGCTGCACGGTATGTGCCGCTGCGAAGCTGCCACCACGAAAGTTGAGCAGCCAACTAATTTCTTGTTCGCGCTGAAGGCTCCAATAGGCGATACCGTAGGCTTTGAGGTGGTTTTTCTGGCCTTCGTCCATGGGTATCAGCAGCCAAGCCGCCCGCAGGGGCAAGGATGCACTCAGCAACAAAAAAAGCAGTAGGTAACGCATCAGCACGAAGATAACGCCAGAATACGCACATACGTACGTTGGTGTTCGCTATCTTTAAACAATGAGTTCAGTACGCCAGCGATTTCGGTACAACAAGGCGAAAATCGGGGCCAAACCCGGCACCATCCTCATCGCCGATACGGCCTTGCCCTCCCGCATCTTTGTACATGCGCACCAACCCCACTACCACCTCGAAGAGGCCGACTGCAGCCTCGAACGGGTGAATGAGCTGCTCGACACCCATGGTGCCCATACCGTTTGGGTTGACATTCGAGGAGTAAAAAAAACCGAAATATTCGACTGGCTGCAAAGTCGCTTCGACATTCACCCGCTCGAGCTCGAAGACATCCACAGCATACAACAACCCAAGGTAGAGTTCAACTTCGGCCATTTGTACGCCATTAGCCGCATGTTGTACAGCACCAACGGCCGCAACCTCAAAAACGAACAACTTACCTTGTTTTTATGCGGCGATGTGGTGATTACTATTCAACACAGCTACGACGATGTGCTCGAGCCTGTGCGTGCCCGCATACGCGACGCGGGCATGCCCATGCGCAAACGCAAGTCGGAGTACCTGGTGTACGCCATCTTCGATGCCATCATCGACAATTATTTTAGCATTGTAAGCGACCTGGGTGAGCAGCTCGAACAACTCGAAGACCAACTGCTCAGCAATGCCCACCGTCGGCACCGCAACGAAATACTGCAGCTCAAGCACGAACTCATGGACGTGCGGCGCATCATCTGGCCCGAGCGCGAAAAGATGAACAACCTCATCCGACACAATCACCTCAACAAGCAGGAAAACCTCGAAATCTACCTGCAAGATTTGTCCGACCACCTCACCAGCCTCATCGACCTGGTGGAAAGCTACCGCGAAACCGCCGCCAACCTCATGGACCTGTACATGGCCAATGTAAGCAACCGCATGAATGAAATCATGAAAGTGCTCACCATGCTCTCGGCCATTTTTATTCCGCTGAGTTTTGTGGCGGGACTGTACGGCATGAACTTCGCCACCCACGACGCCCAAGGCCAAGCGTTGCCTTTGAACATGCCCGAGCTCTACAGCCCTTACGGTTATGTAGCCGTATTGGGCTTTATGGCTGCCTCAGCCATTGGCTTACTGTTGCTGTTTTGGCGGCGGGGATGGTTCAAAAAATGGTAAACACACCAAAAAGCCCGCTATCTCACGACTACGGGCCTTGCGAAATCTGATCTATACACGTCCGCCTTCTGCGGGTCGGGTTGGGTTGAATGTTAGAGGTTTTTGGTCTCTATTTCGAAGGATGTTTCCTCTGTCGCTTCTTCATCTTTGGGCCGTGGCTTGCAGCTGAGGCATTTCAGGCCTTCGTCGGTCATCACAAACAGCTCGTAGGTACGAAACTCGAGGCTGTCGCTGCCCAGCACTTCATGATCCCAGTACAAATCGTTGTGGATACGTACGGGGCGGTTTTTGGGGACGAAAAGCTCTATTTCGGCAGTCTGAAAGCGAAAACGCGCATTGGGTTTAAACTTGAGGCTGCGGCCAATTTGCCAAAGTGTATCGGTATGGGTGAAGGGCAAGCTTATCATGCGCGCATTTTTGCGGGCTTCGTCGCGAGATGGGCCTTGCGCTTTGAATATTTTACGTACCCGTATGCTGGTGTCGCCCGGCTGGCTGTACCAGTTTACCCGCACCCAATCGTAATGGGCTTCGTCTTCTTCCTCGTTAAGCAGCCTATCGAAGGTAGGCGTTCCTGCCTTGGGCAAGAGGTACGTACTTTCTTCAATCACGCGGCCTTCACGTTGAAAAAACGACACCGTTTTTACTGCCATAAATACCGACAACAGCAGCGCTACCATCCATACGCCCAAACCCGAATAAATGAGTTGGCGGCTGAATAGCTTGCGGTTGAGCAGCAACCGTACACCCAAATACATCACCAATAAGATGGGCATCAGGGCTACTATAAAACTGAGCAGACTAATGAATACATCGGAGCCTGTACTGCCGCTGATGGCCTCTAGCGGAAACGGCACCTCCATGGTATTGATTTGCCCTGTGAAATACCCAATGAGTACCGAGCCAGCCACCACGAGGGCGAAGGTCATAACGGCGCCAATGAAGAGCATAAACCCACCTCCCACGATACGCAGCAGTCCTCCAAACGTGCGGATAAGCGAGCCTAAAGCCGAAGTGAGTATACGAAGCAAGTCGATGGGCAAGGCCAACAATCGGTTTATGGTGCTGCGTTCCCCTTCGCCATCGCGGGGTTGGCGCGCTTCGGCCATGTTGGCGATATTGGCCTCTTGGCCACGCATCTCTACTTTTTGTGCCAGTGTACGTGCTGCCGGCATGGCTATCCAAAGGATGAGGTAGGCGATGATTCCAAATCCACCCCAAAACAAGGCCAGGATAAACAGTAGGCGGATCACCAGCGGGTCGACCTGAATGTAGGCGGCAATTCCCGAGGCTACGCCTCCCATTACTTTTTCATCCACGTCACGGTACAACTTGTGGTTGCGTTTGAGCTTTTCCTTGTCGTTGCTCGTGGCATCGTACCTCTCATCGGTTTCGGGAAGGGCAATCCACAATACGAGGTAGAGGATGAGACCAAAACCCGCGAAGAAAAAGGTGGTGAGCAAAAACAGGATGCGCACCAAACTTACATCGGCATTGAGGTACACCGCCAAACCGTTGGCTACCCCCGCCAATACGCGGTTGTATTTGGTGCGGAACAAGCGGTTGGGGCGGCTGGCTGCCGATTCCATCGCTGGTGCACCAAAATCGTCTTCTTGCTCGGCATCGAATGCCTCGAAATCGGCAACGCTACCCATTTCGGCCATTACCTGCTGTACATCGGAGGCGTACAACACCTGCCGCTGGTCGGCATCGAGCAACTGACGGAATTTTTCGGCGATACGGGCTTCAATTTCGGTCACGATTTCGAGTCCGTCGGGCTGTTTCGCGAAGTAGGCCTTTACCTGGTCGAGGTAGTTTTTCAGCAGCACATAACCATCCTCTTCGATGGTAAATACCAATCCATTGAGGTTAAAAGTGACGGTCTTATTCATGGCCGGTTTGGTTTTGAGTTTTAGATAGAATCAGATCGATGGAGGCGCTGAGCTCCATCCAAGTCGATTGCAGCGCAGCAAGGAAGTCGGTTCCTGCGGGTGTGAGGCGGTAATACTTGCGCGGAGGACCGGAAGGCGACTCCTTCCAGGTGTAGTCGAGATACCCCGATTTCTGCAGGCGGTTGAGCAACGGGTAAAGCGTACCTTCCACCACGATGAAGCGGGCTGCCTTCAGCTCGTCGATCAGGTCGGACGTATACACCTCACCGCGACTGATCACCAGGAGTATGCAGAACTCCAAGGTACCCTTGCGCATTTGAGTGGATGTGTTTTCGTTTTGCATGGCTTATCTTGCAATGTATGGTACAAATGTATAACAGGTACTTTGTATCGCAAGGTACTAGGTCATATATTTTCTGTTAATTTTTTTAAATCATCGCCCAGGGCTTTCAAAACGGCATTTTTGCGCCCTACTATTTTCGCAGCCCAGCCTACGCTGGCCAGCTTTACCGAAAAAAAGCCGCTTTTGACTTGTTTACGGGAGACGGAGGGTTTAGTTTTGTCGGCATGTCGGCACGACTCAGCATCACCGAGGAAAACTACCTCAAGGCCATTTACAAGCTTACCGAACACGACGCCAACGGTGCCAGCACCAATGCCATCGCGGGAGAGCTGCAAACCCGCGCGGCCTCGGTTACCGACATGATTAAAAAGTTAGCCGGTAAAACCTTGGTCGATTACCGCAAATACCAAGGCGTTACCCTCACCGAAAACGGTCGGCTTACCGCCTTGAGCATCATCCGGCGCCACCGCCTCTGGGAAGTATTTCTGGTACAGAAACTCAATTTTGGCTGGGACGAGATTCACCACATCGCCGAGGAGCTCGAGCATGTGAGCGAGCCCATGCTCATTCAACGGCTCGACGACTACCTCGGCAACCCCACCGCCGACCCGCACGGCGACCTCATCCCTTCGGCACATGGCGAGATGCCCCAAACCGACCAGATACTGCTCAACCGCTTGCAGCCCGGCGAAAGCGGCATGGTGATCGCTGTTTTTGAGCACGATCCACGCTTTTTGCAATACCTCGATCAGGTAAACCTGAACTTGGGCAAGACCATCGCTGTGGTCCAACGTTTCGAGTTTGACGGCTCCATGAACATTCGTTTTACCGACGGCCGTGAGCTGGTGGTGTCGCAAACCGTAAGCAGCAGCATTTTTGTAAAAAAAGACGCATGAAGCTGCTCTTCACCCCCGGTCAAAGCTTCGAAATTGTGCATACCGTTGGCCCGAACGATACCGCCACCTTCCCTACCGGTGAGGTACATCCCGTTTATGCCACTTTTGCCGTTGCTCGCGAAGCCGAGTGGGTGTGCCGCCAGTTTGTGCTGGCCATGCGCGAAGCCAACGAAGAAGGCATCGGCACCTTTGTGGAAGTTCAGCACCGCTCCCCGGCCCTACCTGGCCAAGAAGTGCGTTTTACCGGCATACTTGAATCGGTACAGGGAAACGAAGTCATCTGCCGATTTGAAGCCCATGTAGGCACACGTTTGGTAGCCGACGGCCGTACCGGACAGAAAATACTGAAAAAAGAGCGTATAAGCAAGTTATTTGCTGAGGTAGGCTGAGCAGCAATCGCTATTTTTGCGACCCCATGTCGACCACACCCGTTATTACCAACCGAAGAGCATCGTACGAATACGAGCTGCTGCAGCAGTTCGAAGCCGGCCTTGTGCTCACCGGTAGCGAGGTGAAGTCGTTGCGCGCCGGCAAAGCCAACATCAGCGATGCCTATTGTACTTTTAGTCACGGTAGCCTGCTGGTGAAAAACCTGCACATCAGCGCTTACAAAGAAGCCTCGTGGCTGAACCACGAACCCTTGCGCGAGCGGGTGCTGCTGCTCAATAAGCAGGAGTTGCGCAAACTCGAACACCGTGTAAAAGAAAAGGGCTTCTCCATCATCCCCGTGAAACTGGCCTTCAACGAACGTGGTTTTGCCAAGTTACACATCGCTTTGGCGCGAGGTAAAAAGTTGCACGACAAACGTGATAGCGTAAAAGAAAAGGACATCCGCCGGGAAATGGACCGCGGCGAATAATCACCAACCTTGTTTGCCCAGCAGCGGCACAAATTTGAAGTGATCGTAGGTTTCGGTCGTGGCGCTGCCGTCGGCCTCCTTGCGAATGCGGAGCATACGCTGGCTATCTTCGTCGCCCACGGGTATGACCAACAGACCACCAGGCTTGAGCTGCTCGAGCAAGGAGGTGGGAACCACCGGTGCACCGGCCGTGACGATTATTTTATCGAATGGGGCAAACGACGGCAGGCCCAGGGTGCCATCGCCGAAGTAGCAGCCTACCTTATAGCCCATGGTGGCAAGCAGCTTTTTGGTTTTTTCGTAAAGCTTTCGTTGCCGCTCGATGCTGTAGACTTTGGCACCAAGTTTTTCGAGCACGCAGGCTTGATAGCCCGAGCCTGTGCCTATTTCGAGGACCTTGTCGCGCTTTTTCACTTCGAGCAGCTGGCTTTGGAAGGCTACGGTAAAGGGCTGGCTGATGGTTTGGCCTTCGCCTATGGGCATGGCGCGATCGTCGTAAGCCAACTCCAAAAAGGCCGTTTCGAGAAAGAGATGGCGCGGAACCTCGTTGATGGCCGTAAGTACGGCTTCGTCGGTGATACCCTTGCTCCGAAGCAGGTCGACCAGTTTTTTACGTAAGCCTTTGTGTTTGAAAGTATCGGTGGTGAGTTGAGGAGCAGCGGGCGTCATACGTTGTAAAAGTACAAAGAAAGCACCGCAGCAGGGGGACGAATCGCAAAATTGCCATCGAAATTTGTCGACATACCACCGAATCAAGCTATTTTCGCAGCATGAAGTTAAAAATCGGCGTGCTGGGGGCAGGACATCTCGGCAAAATCCACCTCCGCTGCATCGGCTTATCGCCCGACGTATACGAATTAGTTGGTTTTTACGACCCCAGTCCCGAAAATGCCGCCAAGGCCGAAGAGGTCTTTGGTCTCCCGGCCTTCCCTACCGTTGAAGCACTCATCGATGCGGTTGACGTAGTAGACATTGTTACCCCTACCCTCTCGCATTACGACTGCGCGGTGCAAGCCATCCGCAAGCTCAAGCACGTATTCATCGAAAAACCCATCACCAACACCCTCGACGAAGCCCGCCACCTCATTCAGCTGGCTCGCGAAGCCCGGGTAAAGGTGCAAGTTGGGCATGTGGAGCGCTTCAATCCCGCCTTTTTGGCAGCGAGGGAATATGCCTTGCAGCCCATGTTTATCGAAGCGCACCGCCTCAGCATGTTTAACCCCCGCGGTACCGATGTGAGCATTGTGCTCGACCTGATGATACACGACATCGACATTGTGCTGAGCCTGGTGAAAAGCAACCTAAAAGCAGTGAGCGCGAGTGGCGTGAGTATAGTTTCGCCCACTCCCGACATCGCCAATGCCCGTTTGGAATTTGAGAACGGCTGCGTGGCCAACCTCACCGCCAGCCGTCTGTCGCTGAAAAACATGCGAAAGATGAGACTCTTTCAAAAAGACGCCTATATTTCTGTGGACTTCTTAGACAAAGAGACCGAAGTTTTGCGTTTAGGTGAAGTAGGCGATCAACAAATGCCCCAGGCCATGGAGATAGACCTTGGTCCGGAACGCGGCAAAAAGGTGATCGGCTTCGAAAAACCTCGGGTAGCCGACCTCAACGCTATCCAGACCGAGCTAACCGAATTTGCCAGAGCCATCCGCGACGATTTGAGTCCGCAGGTGACCATCGAAGACGGCTACAAGGCCTTGGAGACCGCACATCGGATACTCGAACAAATTGCAAAGAACCAACTGCCTTGAGAATTACCCGTTTGTTCAGCTTCGCGCTGCTTGTTTTCGCCACCACTGGTTGCCGCTATTTGTACGAAAAAGATGCCGGCTTGCCTGCCTATTTGTATGTGCCGGGTATCACCCTTAGCACCGACCCCATCGGTGAAGGCACCAATTCGCACAATGTGCAAGACATATGGGTGTTTATCGACGACGAAGTACAAGGAGTGTATCCTTTACCCGCTCGTATTCCTATTCTTCGCAGCGGGAACGTAAGCTTGCGCTTGAATGGCGGCATATTGCTCAATGGCATATCGAGCACCCGTGCAGCCTACCCGTTTTATGCCAGCTTTGATACTGTGCTGAACCTCACCGCCGGCGAAACCGATACCGTTACTCCACGACTCCGCTACAATGCCGATATCGACTTTTTGTGGCTCGAAAACTTCGAAGGCCAGGGGCTCACTATGCGGCGCAATGTGCAAAGCGATACCACGCTGATACGCGAAACTGATCCCGCCAAGGTATTCGAAGGCAGCAATGTGATGGCCGCCTACCTTGATACCGCCCGCGACTACTTCATGGCCGAATCGAACGGCACGTATAATTTAGTGCGCGACGGTTCGAGCTATTTTTTGGAGCTCAACTACAAAAACAATGTGCCGCTGCTGGTAGGTCTCATCGTTTTTACACCCAATGGAGGCTCGTTTGAACGGCCTATCGTGCAGCTCAACCCTACCGATACTTGGAAGAAGCAGTACATCAACTTCACGCCCTATGTCGATGGCAATGCCAATTACACCTACCGGATAATTCTGGCCGCCAGCTACAACCGCACCGACGGTCAAACCGGTGAAGTGCTCATCGACAACATCAAGCTGATACGTTGATGCAAAAGCGGCTCGATACGATTAAATACATCGCCTTCGACTGGTTATCGGCCGCCGTTGCTTGGTTTGCCTTTTTTTACTACCGCAAATTTTACATCGCGTCGGCCTTTTTTGGTACCGACAATTACTTCGATTTCGACAAAAATCTGGTGGCGGGCATGCTCATTTTGCCCACTGCTTGGGTGTTTTTATACGCCCTCATGGGCACTTACGGCGATGTGTACCGCAAGTCGCGCCTCAACGAGCTGGGCCGCACCCTGCTCGCCAGCAGCATAGGCGTAACCCTGCTTTTTTTCATCATCATCCTCGACGACATCATTTTTTCGATACGCGGCTACTACCAATCGTTCGTCACCTTGTTTTTGCTGCATTTCCTGCTCACCTTCATCATCCGCTTTGTGCAGCTCACCAGCATCTCGAGGCGCTTCAATGCAGGAAAAATCACCTTTACCACCATCATGGTTGGTGGCAACCAAAGTGCCCTTGAGCTGTATCAAGAGATTCAAAGTCGCAGCAAACCCTTGGGCAATGCTTTTGTAGGTTTTGTATCGTTGTATGCAAAAGAAAAAAATCCGCTAAGCGAGCATCTGCCGCGTTTGGGCGATGTGGAGGAGTTGCCTGAGTTGATTCGTGCCTACAAAGCCGAAGAGGTCATCATCGCCCTCGACGACCACCAGCACAAGAAGTTCAGCAAGGTGGTGAATATGGTGAAAGACGAAGGCGTCATCATCAAAATCATCCCCGACATGTACGACATCATGTTGGGCCATGTGAAGATGCAGCAGATTTTTGGCGCCATCCTCATTGAAATTTATCCCGCCATCATGCCAGCCTGGCAACGCACCCTCAAACGGGTAATCGACGTAGGTGCATCGTTGTTGGCACTTATTTTACTGGCTCCGCTGCTGGCCTACATTGCGGTGCGGGTGAAGTTTTCATCGCCCGGCCCCATTCTTTACAGCCAGGAGCGTATTGGCCACAAAGGCGAACCTTTCACCATCTACAAATTCCGCAGCATGTATGTCGATGCCGAGTCGGCCGGCCCGGCGCTCTCGAGCGACCACGACCCGCGCGTTACCCGCTGGGGTGCCTTCATGCGCAAGATGCGCCTGGATGAGCTGCCGCAATTTTACAATGTACTGATAGGCGAAATGTCGCTGGTAGGTCCCCGCCCCGAGCGTAAATTTTACATCGACCAAATCATGAAGGTGGCGCCGCACTACAAACACCTGCTGAAGGTGAAGCCTGGGATTACCAGCTGGGGGCAAGTGAAGTATGGCTATGCCGAAAACATTGACCAGATGGTGGAGCGCCTCAAATTCGACATCCTGTACATCGAGAATATGTCGCTGCTGGTAGATTTCAAAATCCTCATTTACACCGTACTCACCATACTCGAGGCCCGCGGCAAGTAGTCGATTACCTTCTTTTTGCTATTTTTAGGCAAGATGATCACCTCGTTAATCATTGCGCTGGTATTGGTGCCCCTGTTGCGTGGCAATGGCGGCAATAGTGCTTTTTACGCCTGTGAGGGCATGGTAGTAAGCGCACATCCTTTGGCCAGCGCTGCCGGCCTGCAGCTGTTGCAGGCAAGAGGTAACGCCTTCGATGCCGCCATAGCTACCGAATTCGCCCTTGCCGTGGTGTTTCCGGTGGCCGGTAACCTGGGCGGCGGCGGTTTTGCAGTAGTGCGTGCCGCCGATGGCACCATCGAAACGCTCGACTACCGCGAGCAGTCGCCCGCTGCCGCTACCCGCGATATGTACCTCGATGCCGACGGCAAACCCATCGCCCAGCTCAGCACCCGCGGTGCGCTGGCCGTGGGCATACCGGGCACGGTCGACGGCATGTACCGCCTGCACCAGAAGTACGGCAGCAAGCCATGGCCCGAGCTCTTGGCACCTGCCATTCGCCTTGCCCGTAGTGGCTGGCCCCTCACCCTGAAAGAAGCTGCCTTACTGAATCGCCACCTGCAGGAGCTTACCGAAGAAAACGGCAGCTACAGCTACCTCACCCGCCGTAAGCAGTGGCAGCCCGGCGACAGCCTCTTTGCCCCGCAGCTGGCCACAACCCTCGAGCGTATTGCCCACCAGGGCCGCGATGGCTTTTACCGGGGGCCGGTGGCCGACTCGCTGCTGGCGCTCATGCGCTGGGAAGGCGGCCTTATCGACAGTGCCGATCTCGACAATTACCGCGCACGTTGGCGGCCTAGCCTAAGCTTTCGTTGGCAGGAGTACGAATTCCACAGCATGGGGCCACCCTCGTCGGGTGGAATTTTGTTGGGACAGATGTGGCAGATGGCGCATCAATATCCCATCGACAAACGCGGACGCAACAATGGCGATGCCATCGAAATCATCATCGAGGCTGAGCGCCGCGCTTATGCCGACCGCAGTCGTTGGCTCGGCGATCCCGACTTTGTGGATGTACCCACCGAGGCACTGCTCGCCCCCGACTACCTACGTAAACGCATGAGCAGTTACACCCCCGAGCATGCTACTCCCTCCAAAAAACTACAAGCTGGAAAACCTTTACCCGAAAGCGACCAAACCACACATTATTGTGTTGCCGACAGCCGTGGCAACTACATCAGCGCCACCACTTCACTCAATGGCGCCTACGGCAGCAAACTCATCGTACCCGGCGCTGGCTTTTTGCTCAACAATACCATGGACGATTTTTCGATTGCCCCCGGCATACCCAACAGCTACGGCTTAGTTGGCAGCGAAGCCAATGCCGTGGCTCCCGGCAAACGTATGCTCAGCTCGATGACGCCCACGCTGGTGCTTAAAAATCAGCAGCCGTATCTTTTAACAGGCACACCTGGGGGCAGCACCATACCCACCACCGTATTGCAGGTGCTGCTGAACGTGATTGATTACCAAATGGACATGCAAATGGCCGTATCGCTCCCCCGTTTTCACCACCAGTGGCTACCCGATGAGGTGCGCTACGAGAGCGGTCGCTTCAACAAAACGCAACTGCGGCGGCTTAAGGCCAATGGCTATAAAACAACTCAGCGCGACCCGTGGGGACGCGCTGAAGGTATTCGTATTTTGCCCGATGGCACACTCGAAGGCGGGGCCGATCCTCGAGGCGACGATACGGTATTGGGTTATTAATTAGTTGCTGTCGGCTACCACCTCGGTTACTTCGGGCAGCATACGTTTCAAAAGATTTTCGATACCTGCTTTGAGGGTAATCATGCTCGACGGGCAGCCGCTGCATGAACCTTGTAAGCTCACGGTCACAACGCCCGTTTGCTCGTCGAAATGTTTGTAGCTGATGGCGCCACCGTCTTGTTCAACCGCGGGTTGGATATAGTCGGCCAAAATCTGGCGGATGCGCTTTACGGTTTCGGTATCGTTGGAGGTATCTACTTCAACAGTTTTTTCGGCCAAAATAGGCATACCCGCCTCGAGATACGATTTTACGAAATCTTTGAGGATGGGCGTAAGCTCAAACCAGTCTTCGCCCGCCTTTTTGGTTACGGTAACAAAGTTGGAGGCTATAAAAACACCCTGCACAAAAGGGAATTCGAAAAGTTTAGCAGCTAAAGGAGAGCCTTCCGCAGCTGCCGCCGCGTCGGTAAACTCCAAACTCGCATCGGGGAGTATGTAGCGGTTCGAGACAAACTTCATGGTCTCGGGATTGGGCGTAGCCTCCGAATAGATGGAGATAAGGTTTTGAACAGTTTGCATACTAAAGAGGTGAAGCAATAAGCAAAGGTAACAGCGCAAGCGCAAAATGGTTCAACGCAAACGTATTGACGACCCAAGACTTTAGGGAAGTGACGAAATTACGTGCCGTGTTAACAGCGATTGAGTTCATTGAAAAGTTTCATTTTTTATATAACTTTGCAACAATTCGTTTAAGCGAAGGTGGAGGGTAGTTTGCCCTTGACCCCGGTAACGGGGTTTTTTTTTAGGGTAATAATTTCAACCCGTATCCTTCCATTCTATTTCCATTTTTGAATATTTTAGGCTTTACTACTTGAAGAATTTGATCATTAAACTTTTTACTTACCTCTTCTTTCCCTATCCCATAGTGTTTAAGTGAGAACTTATACATCGGGTAGGCAAGTAAGTCCGCTATTTGTAAACCTGCAATATTGGCTGATTTCGGTTTGACCTTAAGTTCTTTACTCGTCAGAGTTTCATCAATGTCTTCGGATTTTACCCAGTCGGTTCCTTCTTCAAAGATCTTTCTATAAGCCTCTTTTAGTCTTAAGTCCTCTTTCCCACCTCGAGACTCTACCATCATATCGCCCAGTTGTTTAATGTCTTTGAGCCTTAAATGATAACGTTCAAACAAAATGGCTAAACAATAATGGTACGGATCATACCGCCATGTGCCATACCTATTTTGATGCTCTATTTTGTCGATGAGCACGGTCATCACCTTAAACTCCCATTTCTCCAATAATGCTAAGAGTTCTTTATTGAAATCGACTTCTACTTTTGGGTTTATGAGCGCTTTAAACGGGTGCTTTTTGTTTATAAGCTCTTTTCTATGAAAAATAACGGGTTCATCTGGGTGATTATCGAAATAAGTTGTCTTGAGTCTTTCCAAATCTGGAGTAAGCGTTGATTTAACGTAATCCAGATTAAAAACTACTCCCGTTAAAGAAAGAAAACGTTGGTCTTGGTTCAGGTTTTTTCCCTTGTCGTTGTTACCAACCTCGTCAATATATATTCGATACTTCATGGATTAAATGATGACGACCTCGATATCGGTTAAGCAAGACATTAGCTTGTACTTTAACTCAAACTAATTTAGCGACATTAGATAAGTATTATTCGTTCTTTGCCCTATTTTGGATATGATATTGACTCGTAAAAAGTTATATCCCTTTGAAATGGTTAATAAATGCGAACCCAGCTTTTTTCTTTTCTTAATACTACATACTCCTATTTCGACGAAAATCCTATAAAACAAATTACGCCACACGCTTAACTCTAATATGCAGGAACATCACTGGCAGCCAGTACCGCCAAGCCCGTGAAGTGGTATTGCCTTCTACCGACATCAAACTTTACCCCAATCCGGCCGACGATTTGGTGTATATCGAATCGGAATCGTTTGATCCGAGCCAGATGAGCCAAACCGAAATATTCGATTTGAATGGCCGAAAGGTACTGCAAGCTGACAATTATTTTACCGAAGGACGCTGGCAGATTAATGTTAAATCGTTACCTTCCGGTATCTATTCGTTACGTTTTAGCACCCATGAAGGGATATGCCGTACGGTAAAACTCATCAAAAAATAAAATCGTATACCCTGCAGCAGCTTCGGTGGTGGCCGAAGCTGCTGTTTTGGTTTTGCCTAACACCGCCGCATAGTTGGGCACAAATAAATTTGGTGCTCAACCCCAGCTTTGAAGAAATTAGCGATTGCCCCAGAGGTACCGCCGAAATTATGCTAGCAAATGGATGGCAAAATTCCATCAGCCCCAACGCTGGAAATGGCTCCGTAGAGTTGTTCCATGCCTGTGTCGATACATCTAGCTTTAGACGTCCAAGTTGGGGATATCCATGTTCTTGGTTTGGTTGTAGATTCGCAAATTCAGGAAAAGGTTATGCTGGTTTTGCGGCTATTAATAATTCCGAACTTAGGCCGACCTTGGAAGTAATTAGCGGAGCTTTATCTGCATCTTTAAAAAAGGACTCATTTTACTGTTTTAGTGTTTTTGTATCGACAGCACCTAGTTCTACGGCTTTTTCAGATGCTATTGATATTGCATTTCACACGAATCGCTACCTAACAAGTTTTGAATGGACCTTTGAGCAACTAGTCAGATTGTCATTTCGAGATTCTGTTGTCAGTACCTTTGAGGCTATCAAACCTTTAGAGCAAGCTCCAAAAGACAGTATTAGTTGGAAGAAAATTGAAATTCGTTTTCAAGCCAAGGGCGGTGAACGTTACTTTAGCATTGGTAATTTTAGTCGATCTACCACTACCAAAGCCTATGCCTTAGGCTGGAATCCTAGTGCGGGCTTTTTTGAACATTACATTTTCGTAGATGATTTTTCGTTGGTGGCCTGCCCCGACCCGGTGCAGTTGCCGCCTTTTGTGCGCTTGTACCCCAACCCTGGAGCCGCTAATCCGCGGCTCGAAACCAATCTGCTTCAACCCAACGAAACCGCTGTGCTCGAGCTCCTAGACCTGAGCGGGCGACTCCAAAGGCGTTCGGTTTTACCCGCCTACACCGGCGAAGCTTGGGAACTCGATTTATACGGTTTACAGGCTGGTATGTACTACCTCCGCCTCTGGGCAGGTAACGAACTACGCTTTTCGAGCAAGTACGTTAAACTGGAGTGAGTTGAACGCTACCATTACCGAACGCATTTACTACTAACTCTTCCGAATGGGCACAAAAAAACCCGCCGAAGCGGGTTTTTCCGTTGGTTGCAGTTGCTTAACCTTGTTTGGTTAGCTCGCGCAGGTAATTCACGAGATTCCAGCCATCTTCGTCACTGATGCCGTAAGTTGAAATTTTCAACATGGCGCCGTTGCCGTTGAGGAGTTTCCAATGGATTTCGCCATCGGTTTGTGCAGGCACTTTTTCCTGGAGATTAGCAGCCTTTACCGCAACACCGGCAGGAGCATCGCCCAGGCCTTTTTCGCCATGGCAGCTTACACAATATTGGGTATAAATGCCTTTTCCTTTTTCAGCCGACTCGGCCGACATCGCAATGGGATTAGTTACCGCTTTGGCTTCTTCGGGAGCTGTCCAAACTGCAGGAGCAGCAGCCACCGTATCGGCAGTTGCTTCGGTAGTTTCAGTGGTCGATTCTTCGGCTTCACCACCACCGCAGGCAGTAAAACCATAGGCACCTACGAGTAGTGCAAAGGCGATAAGAAGTTTTTTGTTCATGATACCGTGAGTAATTGAATAAGTATATGACAAATATATGACGGTTTTGTTTGGCGTCAAACGAAATAATTTGGCGGAAAATGACAATCAAACCGATTGTTGATAAAATATATTCAGAGTATTATATCCGATACTTGAAATATCTTGTTTAATTTGCAACACGAATTGTATGCGGATTCTCACTCCATCGTCGACTATAGCCCATTGCAGTCACTGCGGCGATCCCGCCGACGGCAGCCTGCTCGACCCACACGGCAACAGTTTTTGCTGTCAAGGCTGTAGGAGTGTGTATACCCTCTTGCAAGAGCAAGGACTCGGCTCGTTTTACCAGCTCGGCGACCAGCAGGCGGTCAAACCCCGCGAAGTCGACGCCAAACGATACGACCACCTCGACGATGCCGGCATACAAGCTCTCTTTTTTAGTTACCAAGATGAGCGCATTTATAAGGTGAGTTTACGCTTGCCACAAATTCATTGTGCCGCCTGCATTTATTTGCTTGAAAACCTACATCGTTTCGAAACGGGCGTGCTTCGCTCAGAGGTCGATTTCCTGAAAAAAGAAGCCCATCTCACCGTTTCCAAAAATGCACTCCCCTTCAAAGCTCTGGTGATTGCCCTGGCACAGCTTGGCTACGAACCCGACCTGCACCACGGCCTAAGTTCGAACGATGCAGCCCGTGACGAACAAAAAGCGTTATTGCGCAGGCTGGCTGTAGCCGGATTTGCCTTTGGCAACATCATGCTCATGAGTTTTCCCGAATACCTCGAGGATGGAGGCGTCAAAGAACCGCTCTTGAAATCGGTGATGCAAACGCTCAATATCCTGTTGGCTTTGCCCCTGCTGTTCTACAGTGGTCGTTCTTACTTTGAGCAAGCATGGGTTGGTATCAAAAAGCGCGACCTCAACATCGATATTCCTATTGCCTTGGGGATGGTGGTGTTGTTTGTACGTTCGGTTTACGAAATCGTTTCGGCTACCGGCCACGGCTACCTGGATTCACTAGCCGGTCTGGTGTTTTTCTTGCTCATCGGTCGCTTCTTTCAACAAAAAACTTACGATCACCTCAGTTTCGAGCGCGACTATCGCTCTTTTTTTCCGCTGGGTGTAAGCCGTAGGCAGAAGAGCGGCGAAGTGCACGAAGTGCCACTGTCCGACCTCAAAACCGGCGATATATTGCTCATCCGCAACGAAGAAATACTCCCCGCCGACGCCATCTTAAACTCCGACAAAACGTTAATCGATTACAGCTTTGTAACCGGCGAAAGTGCCCTGCAAGAAAAATTTAGAGGGGATGTATTGTATGCCGGAGGCAAGATTAGTGGCCCCATGGTGGAGCTGGAGGTGATTAAAGAGGTAAGTCAGGGCTATCTCACGCGCTTGTGGAACCACGACAGTTTCCAAAAGAGCAATCGGGATGCCTTCAAATCCATTACCGACCGCATTAGCCGCTGGTTTACGCCGCTCGTCATTGGCCTATCCATACTCGGCTTCGCGTATTGGTATCCCATCGATCCGTCGGTTGCTTTTCAGGTTTTTTCGGCCGTACTGATTGTGGCCTGTCCTTGTGCCCTCGCTCTTTCGGCACCTTTCACCTTTGGCCATGCCATCCGTATTTTGGGCCGTAACGGACTTTTTGTGAAGAATACGGCTGTGGTGGATAAACTATCGCAGCTGCGCCAGATTGTGTTCGACAAAACCGGCACCCTCACCCAACAAGAACAAGGCGATATTGACCTGAGCGGCATTAGCTGGACCCGTGAGCAGCAGCAATTGGTGAAAACCGCTTGTCAGCACAGCACCCACCCACTTTCCCGCCAATTGGCCGAGGCCATCGAAGGCGATACCTACGCCAGTACCGACCTCTTCGACGAACAAAAAGGTCGTGGCATTGTGGCCATGATCAACGGGCACGAAGTGCTGGTAGGTTCAGCAGCCCTGGTAGAGGTAGCCCTTGCCGATCGGTTGAACCAAACCAGCGTTTATGTACGCATCGACGGGGAACTGTTGGGTGTATTGCACTTCAAAAACCGTTACCGCAGCGGTATCGACCAAACGGTAAAAAGTTTAGGCCAACGCTACCGCTTGATGGTATTGAGTGGCGATAACGATCAGGAAAAAGGCTACCTACAGTCGCTATTTGGCCACGACGCGGCCCTGCGCTTTAACCAGTCGCCCGTAAACAAACGCGACGCCATCGAGGAGTTCCGCCGCAGCGACAGCGGCTTGATGATGATGGTAGGTGATGGCCTCAACGATGCCGGTGCCTTGCAAACCGCCGACATAGGCATAGCTGTAAGCGAAAAAAGCGGCCAGTTTACCCCAGCCAGCGACGCCATACTCGATGCCGCGCAGTTGCCAGCGTTGCACCGTTTTGTGGCCTTTGGCCGCGACACCCGCACGGTAATCTTTACCAATTTAGGCTTATCGCTGCTGTACAATGTAACCGGTTTAAGTTTTGCCCTTGCCGGCCTGATGACGCCTGTAATTAGCGCCATCCTCATGCCACTGAGTAGCATCACCATCGTACTCAATGCCACCCTGCTCACTTCTTATTTCGCACGTAAAAACCAACTCCGCTAATGCAGATACTCGTGATACTCATATGCACATCGGTGGTAGTGGCCGCCGCCTTTTTGTGGGCCTTCATTTGGAGTGTTCGCAGTGGGCAGTACGACGACGCCTATACCCCATCGATACGCATGTTATTCGAAGACAAACAAACACCAACAGATACACAACCAAAACAACCTAAAGCGTAAGTATGTCACAAATTACCATTCACTACGACAACCGGATTGTCCGGAATTTCGCCATCGCGACCCTGCTGTGGGGCGTGGTAGGAATGCTCGTAGGTGTACTCATCGCCTTTCAGCTGGTTGATCCATCGCTGAACCTCGGTAATCAGTACACCACTTTCGGTCGAATAAGGCCGTTACACACCAATGCGGTGATATTTGCCTTTGTGGGCAATGCCATCTTCATGGGCGTGTATTACTCTCTGCAGCGCCTCACCAAGGCCAGGATGTGGAGCGATGCGCTCAGCAAAATCCACTTTTGGGGTTGGCAGCTGATTATTGTCGCGGCAGCATTGACGTTGCCCTTGGGAATCACCACCAGTAAAGAATATGCCGAGCTGGAGTGGCCAATCGACATTGCCATCGCCCTCATCTGGGTGGTATTTGGTCTGAATATGATCATGACCATCTTGAATCGCCGCGAGAAGCATATGTATGTAGCCATCTGGTTCTACATCGCCACCTTTGTAACGGTAGCGGTGCTGCATATCGTAAACAGCTTTGAACTTCCCATTGGCTTGTTGAAAAGCTACAGCTGGTATGCCGGCGTGCAAGATGCCTTGGTGCAGTGGTGGTATGGTCACAATGCTGTAGCCTTCTTCCTAACAACCCCGTATTTGGGATTGATGTACTACTTTATGCCAAAAGCAGCTAACCGACCGGTGTATAGCTACCGACTGTCGATTATCCACTTCTGGTCGCTCATCTTCATCTACATCTGGGCTGGTCCACACCACCTACTCTACAGCTCGCTACCCGATTGGGCGCAGTCGCTGGGTGTAGTTTTCTCGGTGATGCTCATTGCCCCATCGTGGGGAGGTATGATCAACGGCTTGCTCACCCTCCGTGGCGCTTGGGACAAGGTACGTGAAGATCCTATTTTGAAATTTATGGTCGTGGCCGTTACGGGCTACGGTATGGCCACTTTCGAAGGCCCCATGCACTCGTTGAAATCGGTAAACGCGCTCAGCCACTTTACCGACTGGATTCCAGCACACGTACACGTAGGCACCTTGGGTTGGAACGGCTTCCTCACCTTCGCTATCCTGTATTGGATGATCCCGCGGATGTTCAACACCAAATTGTATAGCCAGAAACTCGCCAACTGGCACTTCTGGATAGGTACGTTGGGCATGATTTTCTGGGTTGTGGCCATGTACTGGAGCGGTATTGCGCAAGGTTTGATGTGGAAGCAGTTTACCCCAGAAGGATATCTGCAATACCCGAATTTCCTCGAAACAGTAATCCAGATCATCCCGATGTACGCCATTCGCGGATTTGGGGGCACCTTATACCTCATCGGCTTCATCATCATGGTGTACAACATCTGGAAAACCATGGCCTCGGGTAAACTTGTCGCCAACGAAGAAGCCGTAGTTACGCAGCACGAAAGCCACGAAGGTAAAACCTGGCACCGCCGCCTCGAAGGCAAGCCTTTGGCCTTCACCCTGTGGGTAACCGTGGCGATCTTGATAGGCGGTATCGTAGAATTTATGCCGGCTTTCCTTATCAAATCGAATGTACCGACCATTGCCGCAGTGAAACCGTACACACCGCTAGAGCTGCACGGCCGCGATGTATACATCAAAGAAGGTTGCGTAAGTTGCCACTCGCAGTTGGTTCGTCCGTTCCGTTCCGAAACCGAACGGTATGGCGAGTACTCCAAGTCGGGCGAGTTTGTGTACGACCACCCCTTCTTGTGGGGTTCAAAACGTACCGGACCAGACTTGCACCGCCTCGGAGGCAAGTACCCCGATGCTTGGCACTACAACCACATGGTAGAACCTACCTCGATGAGTCCAGGTTCGATCATGCCGCCCTACCCTTGGCTGGCCGAGCAAAACATCGACCTCAGCAAAACACCGAAGATGATTAACGCCATGCGTACCTTGGGTGTACCGTATGCCGAGGGTTACGAGAACCAAGCCAACGACGACTTAAAAGCACAAGCCAATAAGATTGTGGCCAATCTGAAAAAAGACGGCCTTACCGCCGTTCCTGAATCGGAAATGGTAGCGCTTATCGCCTATCTGCAACGTTTGGGTACCGACATCAAAACCGCAAGTAAATAAGCTACCATGATCAGAACCACCTTAGAATCGATCGCCGGCATCAGCATTTACCCGGTATTCTCCTTTGTACTCTTCTTCACCTTCTTCGCCGGAATGCTCGTTTGGGTATTCCGGAAGAAGAAGTCGGAAATAGACTTCTGTAGTAACCTTCCACTCGACGAAAAACAATCAAACGCCTAAGACCATGGCCAAAAAACTTGATGAATTAACCGATCACGATTACGACGGCATTCAGGAATACGACAACGACCTCCCGCCGTGGTGGGTGTTCCTCTTCTACCTTACCATCATTTTCGGCATTATTTACGTGCTCCACTACCATGTATTTGGTACTGGGGACCTCCAACAAGCCGAATACAACAAGGAGATGGCCCGTGCCGAAATCCAAAAGGCCAAGCTCGAAGCCAGTCAGGGTAACGCTACCCTCGCCTTCCTGAGCGATGCCGGCGCACTTGCCAACGGTAAAAAAGCCTACGACGCCAACTGTATCGCTTGTCACGGTGCTGCCGGTGAAGGCGGTGTGGGACCTAATCTCACCGATAACTACTGGATACACGGCAACAAGGTAGAGGATGTTGTGAAGATCATTACTTATGGCGTAGCCGAGAAGGGCATGATTCCATGGGAAAAAACCCTTAGTAAACGTCAGATTGTGGAAGTAGCCAGCTACATCCACAGCATGCAAGGCACCAACCCTGCCAACGGCAAGGCGCCACAAGGCGACTTGTTCGAAAACTGATTTAGTGCCCGTCGGGAGCCGGTAAAACTCCCGACGGGTTTTTTAACACCCGTTTACCACCGCACCACCACCACTCACTTGCCATGTCACAGCAAGACCCACTCATTCTCAAAACCGATAAAAACTTCCGCGATAGCCTCACTTCTGTGGACGAACAAGGTCATCGTGTTTTTTTTCATCCCAAAAAACCAGTAGGCCGCTACTACGACCGCAGAAAGATCCTGAGTTATGTCTTGCTCTTTCTGCTGTTTGCCGGCCCATTCATGCGTTTGAACGGACATCCGTTCATGCTCTTCAACATACTCGAACGTAAGTTTATCCTGTTTGGCGTAGCCTTTTGGCCACAAGACTTTAGCATACTCGTACTCGGTTTCATTACCATGGTGGTTTTCATCGTGCTGTTTACCGCCGTATTTGGCCGACTTTTTTGCGGCTGGGTTTGTCCCCAAACCATCTTCATGGAAATGCTCTTCCGACGCATCGAATATTGGATCGACGGTGACTACAAAGAACAAAAAGCTTTGGTGAAAGCACCCTGGAATGCCACGAAAATCCGCAAGCGCGTTCTCAAATTTGTAATTTTTTTCGGACTTAGTTTCCTTATCGCCAACACCTTTTTGGCATACATCATCGGCAGCGACCAGCTGTTGACCATCATCACCGAACCCGTTAGTAAACACATTGGCGGCTTTATTTCCATCACCATTTTTACAGGCATCTTCTTCTTTGTGTTTTGGTGGTTCCGGGAGCAAGCCTGTACCATTGTTTGTCCGTACGGCCGCCTACAAGGTGTTTTGCTCGATAAAAACAGCATCAACGTTACCTACGACTTTGTGCGCGGCGAGCCTCGTGGCAAACACGGCCGCAACCGCGACGAAAGCCTCGGCGATTGTATCGACTGCAACCAATGTGTAGTGGTTTGTCCAACCGGTATCGACATACGCAACGGTACCCAGCTTGAGTGTGTGAATTGTACGGCATGTATCGATGCCTGCGACGAAGTGATGGACAAGGTTGAAAAACCGCGAGGGTTGATACGTTATGCCAGCTACAACGGCATACTGGCCAAAACCAAGGGTGTGTTTACTACCCGTGTGATGGCCTACAGCCTGGTACTCACCGCCTTAATCAGCCTCTTTTCGTACTTGCTCACCACCCGCACCGCCACCGAAACCAGCATGCTGAGGGCGAGAGGCACCTTGTTTACCCCTGTTGGCGAACAAGAGCTGCGGAATGTGTTTATGGTAAAAACCATCAACAAAACCTTCGACGAGAAGGCGATAAGTTTCCGTCTCAAGTCGCCAGCACGCGGCAAAATCGAACAGATAGGCAGCGACTTCGTTATTCCTGCACAAGGTTACCGAGAAGGCGGCATGTTTGTTACCTTGTACAAAGAAGACCTCACCGGCTCGAGAACCAAAGTTGAATTAGAGGTGATTGCCGAAGGTGAAGTGCTCGAAACAGTAAAAACCTCCTTTTACGGTCCCGCCCAATGAATAAACCTACCACCTACTGGCCTTACGGCATTATCGTTGCCTTTTTGATTTTTTGCAGCTTCATGATTGGTTTTGCAGTATATAGCACCAACAACAAAACCGAGCTGCTCGCCGACGATTATTATGATCAAGGGATACGCTATCAAGAAGTCATCGATGGCATGGCACGGATGAAACAGCTCAAGCAAGGCGAACTGCTGAACATGGCCAGCGACAGCATCACGATTGCATTGCCAAATGCGCTTATCGACGCCGATAGCGGAAGCTTGCGTTTTTACAAACCCGATAGTGAGGCCCTCGATTTTAGGAAAGAGCTTGGTAGTTTACAAAGCGGCCAGTGGCAACTGGCCAAAGCTGAATTAAGTCCTGGCCCTTGGCAGGTTGTAGTAGAAGTGTACCGCGAAGGTGAATTGTATTACCACGAACAGCGCATGGTTATTGAATGAATACGCCCTTATTTACTGGTTTGGTGCTTGGCTTCTTTGGTTCGCTACACTGCGTGGGCATGTGTGGCCCCATCGTACTTGCCCTTCCTGGTAAAAATGCTGTATTCAGTCGCTTTTTAGGTCTGCGCATCAGCTACAACCTTGGCCGTATGCTCGCATACAGCTGGTTAGGCCTGCTCCTGGGACTTTTTGGCCGACAACTGCATTTGGCTGGTTGGCAAGAAACCATTTCGATAACCACAGGCATACTCATCTTAGCGGTGACTTTTTTCCCGATGGTATCCAAGTGCTTTCATTTTGATTTGGGCATAAGTCGTTTGTTGCATAAGCTGCTGGGCGATTTGCTACACCGGCCTGCGTACGGCAGTCAGCTCCTCACAGGTGTACTCAACGGACTTTTGCCTTGCGGCATGGTGTATCTCGCGCTAGCAGCCTCACTTTTACTTGCGCATCCGCTCGAAGGTGCTGCCTTCATGGCTACCTTCGGCTTGGGAACCTTCCCCGCTATGCTGGCTATGGCTTTTGCCGGTCGTCAGCTGATGGGCCGCTGGCGCCCCGCCTTCCGACGATTAAGTCCGGTGATCGCCACAGTGATGGCGGTGCTCTTTATCCTCCGGGGCATGTCGTTGGGCATCCCCTACCTGAGCCCCGAATTGGGCCAGATTAGCAGCGCACGTACCGAGGCACCCGTTTGTCATTAAGCTCTTCAGGAAAGGTAGCGTGCCACAATAGGCATGCGCCGGCCCATACCAAACGCTTTAAAGCTCACCCGTAAAATGGGTGGCGTTTGGTGCCTTTTGTATTCGTTCATATTCACCAAACGCATCACTCGCTTCACCACCGCCTCGTCGAAGCCGGCAGCTATGATCTCGGCCGGCGCTTTGCGCTCTTCGATGTAGCGCTGCAAAATGGCATCGAGCAGCGAATAATCGGGCAAAGAGTCGCTGTCCTTCTGATCGGGCCGCAACTCGGCTGAGGGTGCCTTGGTGAGTATGTTATCAGGGATAATTTCTGCTTCGCGATTGATCCACGCGCAAAGGGCATACACTTCTGTTTTGTAGAGGTCGCCGATTACCGACAAGCCCCCGCACATATCGCCATACAAGGTACCGTAACCAACCGCCAGTTCGCTTTTGTTGGAGGTGTTGAGTAAAATTTGCCCAAACTTATTGGTATAGGCCATCAGTAACATGCCCCGTATACGCGACTGCAGGTTTTCTTCGGTAATATTGGGTGCGGTGCCTTCAAAGGGTTTGGCAAGAATGTGCTCGTAGGCTACAAAAGCCTCTTCTATCGGTAAAATGTCGTAGCTCACGCCTAACTTCTGAGCCAATGCCACCGAATCGTCGACACTGTGTTGGCTTGAATAGCGCGAAGGCATCAACAAACAATGTACGTTGTGGGCTCCCAAGGCACGTGCTGCCAAAACGGTAACCAAAGCCGAATCGATACCTCCCGAGAGTCCCAATATGGCCTTGGTGAAGCCTAGTTTCCGGAAATAATCGCGAATTCCCATGACCAAAGCGGCCTCCAGCAGTGCTTCCTTTTCAAGCTGAGCATGTATGGTTGCGGTTTTGAATTGCTTCTCGTCTAATTCCACTACAGCAAAGTCTTCCTGAAAAGCTTGCAAGCGCGCAGCAACGCTGCCATCGGCATTGAGGGCCATGGAGGCACCGTCGAAAATGAGTTCAGTTTGTGCACCCACATGATTTACGTATACCAGCGGAAGCTGATAGTGTGTGGCATTGTGAGCGAGCACCGCCAAACGTTCGGCAGGCTGGGCGGCGGCAAAGGGACTTGCTGCGATATTCACAATCAAATCGGGCTTTTGGGCCTGTAAGCTGTCCATAGGTGCCGACGGATATTGCCGGTGTTTGCCTACATTCCAGAGGTCTTCGCAGATGGTAATCGCCAGCCGCTTCCCGTTCAGCTCCACCACCCGGGTTTCGCTGGCTGGTTCAAAGTAGCGGTATTCGTCAAATACGTCGTAGGTAGGCAGCAGCGACTTGGCCACAGTCGCCTTCACCTGTCCTTCGGCAAGTAAAAGCGCGGCATTGTACAGGCGTTTTCCTTGTTGGCTCCGGTTGTATACCGGCACACCCACAATGGCCGCTATACCGGTACAGGCTGCAGCTAGGCGTTGTACACTTTCGCTACATAGCTCCAAAAAGTGATCGAATTCAAGAAAATCGCGTGGTGGATAACCCGTTACTGCCAATTCGGCGAAAACTACCAGCTCAGCGTTATGTGCCTTGGCGTTTTCGATGGCTGTGAGCATTTTGCCCACGTTTCCGTCGAAATTACCCGTATGGTAGTTGTTTTGTGCTAAAGCGATGCGCATGTATCAGAAAAAGATGCCCAAGTGTAAGGCCGTATAAGGTACACGAGCCGTCATTTGGGGACCTGAAAACTGTTCGGTAAAGGGGTTATTAAAACGTACACCCAAGAGCAAGTTGGTATTGCCGCTTAACAAGTATTCGATTCCAGCGCCCATCAACAAGCTCATCCGAAAAGGAATAACGTCGTCGCTAAAGGTGGTTCCTGTGGCTATTTCATCCTCGCTCCTATTGACGAAGAAAAACTCATCGGGATCGAAAATAGGCCCACCGTTTTTCACCTGTGCCTTGCCTTGCACCATTATGCCGGCCTCTACCCCAAAGGTGCCGTACATGCGGATAGCGCCTATTTGGTTGGTGCGCATTTTAATGGCCAAGGGAATTTCGATGTACTGCAAACGGTAGCGGTAGTTGACGTTGTAAATTTTTTGCTGCGTACTTGCGGGAGTGCGGTAGGTATTGCTATCGAGCGACAAAAAGTGCGACAGCTGCGTAATGCCGAAACCTGAATGGAAAAAGTAATTGTCGGTAAGCTTGTACTCAGCCATTAAGCCGTAGCCAAAACCAAAACCCGAACTTTCGGCATTGGTGAAACGTGATTGCGGCGATACCCAGCTAAAGTTGGGGGTAAGCTGTAAACCAAAGCGTAAACGGTCGTAGCTGGTTTGAGCCAAAGCCAAGGTTTGAATGCCGGCAAATACGAGAAGGAGCAAAAAACGTTTCATAAGAGGTGTATAGGTACACGAGGGTGAACAAATGAACGTTTACCTTTGTGCAGCGTTAAACGATGCAATAATGGTGAAAATGACGGGAATTCGGAAATGGTACCTGCTGCTAATACTACTGCTGCTATCCGTAGTGGCCCTGTGGTGGTACAATCGACACAACGCGTCGTCGGTTACTCCTCCGCAAGATGTGGAAGTGGCCTTTGAAACCAAACGATTCGACAAGGAGTTGTGGGCACTCAAAGACCAACTAACCACTTTGGATAGCCCGCTCAAGGCCAGTTATGGCAACTTTCTGCCCTTTTATGCCGAACAACTAGCACAAATCAGCTTCGGGCGCGACCCCAACCTTTACCAAAACATCGAAGCCTACCTCCACGACCCGTATATCGATACGGTGTATCGCGATGTGGTGAGTCGTTACAACGACTTTCGTGCCTACGACCAACAGTTTGATGCCGCTTTCCGCTTTTATCGCTCCTACTTCCCTGGTGCACCACTCTACGACATCATTACCGTTGTTACCGGTTTTAAGTACAAAACCGCCTTGTTGGATAGCGCGGTGGTGGTTGGACTAGACCTTTACCTTGGCCGCAACTACAAATATTACCCGCTGGTCGATTTTATGACCTTATACCTCATGCGCCGGCTCGAGCCCGAATACATCGTCCCCGACGCCATGACGGTTATTCTCGAGGATCTGGTACCCAACTTCGGGGCGAGTACACGTTTGCTCGACCGCATGCTCGAGGCTGGCAAGGTGCAATATGCCCTCCGCAAAATACTTCCGGCTGTGCACGACAGTATTTTATTGGGCTATTCCACCAAACAATGGGAATGGATGGTAGCGAACGAAAGAAACAGCTGGGCGTATCTACTTGACCGCAATTTGCTGTATAGCGACAAATTGCCCGACTTGGCTCGCTTCATGAACGACGGACCGTTTACACAAGGACTGCCCGAGGAATCGCCAGCTCGTTTGGGCCACTACCTCGGTTGGCGCATCGTGGAAGCCTATATGGAAAAGAACAAAAACAGCACACTGCCCACGCTATTCGCCAATGTAGATGCAGCTGGGATACTCAAAGCTTCGGGTTACAAACCCAAAGATTAATTCGCTTAAAAATGAAAAAGGGGTGCTTTTGGAGCACCCCTTTTACGGTATAAAACAAAATCTTAACCTTCTAAGGCTGCTGCACCACCAACGATTTCGGTGATTTCGGTGGTAATGGCTGCCTGACGAGCACGGTTGTAAGTCAAACGTAAACTCTTCAACAACTCACCGGCATTTTCGGTTGCTTTGTCCATGGAGGTCATGCGCGCACCATGTTCCGAAGCATTGTTGTCGAGCAGCGCACGATGAAACTCTATCTTCAGGAAGTTGGGTACCAAACTTTCGATGATGTACTCTTGGTTGGGCTCGAGCAAATAATCGTGTTTCATGGCCTTGGCTTCAGCAGGCGCTTCAATCGGCTCGATAGGAAGCATACGGTAGTTTTTGAAGTATTGTACCACCGCGTTTTTGAATTCGCTGTACACTACTTCGACCACGTCGTATTCTTTCGCCAAAAATCCGTTGATGAGTTCTTGCGAAACCACCGAGCTATTCTCAAAGTTGAGGCGAGTAAACAGCTCCACATGACGGGTATCGAGGGGATAACCCATTTTGCGGAAATAATCGGCGCCCTTTTTACCGATGGCCATCACGGTAAGTTTACCTGCAGCAGCCTGATCGGCATACTGTTCGGTAATCACCTTGCGGGCTGCTTTGATGAGGTTGCTATTAAATCCGCCACAAAGACCCTTGTCGGAGGTAAGCACCACCACCAAAACTTTGTTTACCGGACGTTTTTCGGCCAGTGCTAGCTCCAAATTACCTTCCATATTGCTCTGAAGATTATCGATAATCTCCTTCAGCTTTACGGTATACGGGCGAATCTGCACAATGGCGTTGGTTGCACGACGCAGCTTGGAAGCCGAAACCATTTTCATGGCTTTGGTGATCTGCTGGGTGCTGATTACCGAAGTGATTCTACCGCGTACTTCTTTCAGATTTGCCATGGACTATCAGGCTTTGAACTTAGGCATTAGGTCTTTGGCCACTTTCAACACAACATCGGTAAGGCTATCTTCAAACTTACCTGCTTTGAAAGCATCGAGTACGTCTTTGTGGCTGCCACGCATAACTTGTAAGAAGTCCTCTTCGAACTCACGAACACGGTTCACAGGAACACCCATCAAGGCACCTTTGATACCCAGGTAAATGATGGCAATTTGGTCCTCCACACGACGTGGGCTGAACTGAGGCTGCTTCAGGATTTCTACGTTACGAGCTCCTTTGTCGAGAACTGCTTTAGTAGCCGCATCGAGGTCGGAACCAAACTTCGAGAAAGCTTCCAATTCACGGTACTGCGCTTGGTCGAGCTTCAAAGTACCGGCAACTTTTTTCATCGACTTGATTTGTGCGTTACCACCTACACGCGATACCGAGATACCTACGTTGATGGCCGGACGTACACCAGCGTTGAAGAGGTTCGACTCCAAGAAGATCTGTCCATCGGTGATAGAAATCACGTTGGTAGGAATATAAGCCGATACGTCACCTGCTTGCGTTTCGATGATTGGCAGGGCAGTTAACGATCCGCCACCTTTCACCTTGCCTTTGAGCGACTCTGGCAAGTCGTTCATGTTGGCGATGATTTCGTCGTTGTAGTTGAGCTTGCACGCACGCTCGAGTAGGCGGCTGTGCAGGTAGAATACGTCGCCGGGATAGGCTTCACGTCCTGGAGGACGACGGAGCAGCAGCGACACCTCGCGGTAGGCCACGGCCTGCTTCGACAAGTCGTCGTAGGTGATCAAGGCAGGGCGTCCTGTATCGCGGAAGTATTCGCCGATGGCAGCACCTGCCATTGGGGCGAAGAATTGCAAAGGAGCTGGCTCAGAGGCAAATGCTGCTACCACCACTGTGTAGGCCATCGCACCACGCTCTTCGAGCGTTTTTACGATATTGGCTACAGTAGAGGCTTTCTGACCTACAGCTACATAAATACAATACACCGGATTTCCGGCTTCGTAGAATTCTTTTTGGTTGATGATGGCGTCGATGGCAATGGCCGTCTTACCGGTTTGACGGTCGCCGATGATCAACTCACGCTGACCACGACCAATCGGAATCATGGCGTCGATGGCCTTGATACCTGTTTGTAGTGGCTCGTGTACCGGTTGGCGGAAGATTACCCCTGGCGCTTTACGCTCGATGGGCATCTCGTACAAATCACCGCTGATGGGGCCTTTACCGTCGATAGGCTCACCGAGGGTATTGACCACGCGGCCAAGCATACCTTCACCTACTTTAATAGAGGCAATGAGACCGGTACGTTTTGCGGTATCGCCTTCTTTGATGCCTTCAGAAGCGCCAAGTAATACGGCACCTACGTTGTCTTCTTCGAGGTTCAATACCACCGCACGTGTTCGGTTTTCGAACTCAATGAGTTCACCGGCCTGCACTTTCGAGAGACCGTAAATACGTGCGATACCGTCGCCTACTTGGAGAACGGTGCCAACTTCTTCAAGTTCGGCGGCTGTTTTATAACCCGACAGCTGCTCCCGCAGGATCGCTGAAATCTCATCAGGTTTTACTTGTGCCATGGATTAATACTTTTGGATGTAAGGATTGTCAGAGAATAATTTACGCATTTCTTTGAGCTCACGGGCTACCGACGCTTCGTAGCGCTGATCGCCTACCTGGAGCACAAATCCGGCAATGAGGTCACTGTCGGTAGAGGTAGCGAGTTTCACCTTTTTCTGGGTTTCTTCGCCTATCATTTTCAGGATTTCGGCATGCAAGGCTTGGTCAAGCTCCGACGCGGTTGTTAGCGTGGCCTCAACAATGCCTTGATGAATATTGTACAAGCGCTCAAAGCTGATGGCCATGGTGGGTATCACTGCTTCACGACGCTTGCGGATTACCAATTGCAGAAAACTGAGTGTGGTTTTGTGGAAACTTGCACCATATATTTGGTTCAACACCCGTTCTTTTACATCGCCTTTTACTACTGGGCTCTTGAGCATTACTGCCAGTTCGCGGTTACTTTTTACAGCCGAAGCAAGTGCTTGCATGTCGGCGTACACCGCATCCAATACTTTGTTTTCCTCGGCCAGCAACATGAGCGAGCGGGCATAACGGACGGCTATTTTAAAATCGGCCATCGGGATTAGTTCAATTTGATGTCGTCAATGTGCTGCTTTACAAAAGCCTCTTGTGCCGACTTCTGCTCAAATTCTTTGCGTAGCACCTTTTCGGCGATGTCGATCGATAAGGTAGCCACCATGTTCTTCACCTCGGTGAGTGCAGCTTGTTTTTCGTTTTCGATAACGGCGCGGGCCGATTCGATGATACGTTTACCTTCCGCGTCGGCAGTTGATTTCGCCTCTGCGATAATCGCGTCCTTGGTTTTCTTCGCGTCGGCCAAGATACGGTCCTTCTCGAGGCGCGCCTCTGCCAGCAACTTTTCGTTTTCTTGGGTCAGATTCGCAATTTCAGCACGGGCTTTATCGGCCGATGCCAAAGCATCGTTGATGTTTTGCTCGCGGGTATTTACTGCATCGAGTATCGGCTTCCACGCAAATTTGCGAAGCAGAAACAAGAGAATCAGGAAGGCAGTGCCTGTCCAAACGATCAGGCCAAGTGCCGGTTGTATAAGTTCTTTCATCGTTCGATAGTCTTAAATCATGGTAAAAAGGGCTGCCGGCCAACCGCCGGACGAGCCCTTTTCTTTTTTAGGCTACGAGCAGCGAAACTACCACAGCGAACAACGCAGCACCTTCGATGAGGGCAGCAGCGATGATCATGGCAGTTTGGATTTTACCAGCAGCTTCGGGTTGACGGGCGATGGCTTCCATGGCTGAACCGCCGATGCGGCCGATACCCATACCAGCTCCGATTACTGCGATACCTGCGCCGATAGCGGCAATACCTGTAATGGTCATGATTTGTGAATTAAAATGGTTAAACGATATAAAAATTAATGATGTGCATGTTCAGTTCCGTGTTCATGATGCGGTTCTTCTAAGGCTAAGCCAATGAAGAGTGCCGACAACAAGGTAAATACATAAGCTTGTAAGGCAGCTACCAGCAATTCCAAACAGCTAATGAACAATACGAAAGCTACCGATACCGGTGCCAAGGCGATGTTCTTGAAGATGAAGATAAGCGCAACCAAGCTTAAGATGATGATGTGCCCAGCGGTGATGTTTGCAAACAAACGTATGGTTAATGCGAAAGGCTTCGACAATACACCAATCACTTCTACAGGTATCATAATTGGATAAAGCCCCTTCGGTACGTGCGGGGTAAAAATATGCCCCCAGTACGTTTTGGTACCACTCACGTTGGTGATTATCATGGTAATTACGGCTAAGGTCAGGGTAACCGCGATATTACCGGTGAAGTTGGCTCCTCCTGGAATGAGGCCCAATAAATTGTTGATCCAAATGAAGAAAAAGGCTGTGAGCAAATACGGCATGTAACGTGCATATTTTTTCTCACCAATATTCGGGATGGCTATTTCGTCACGTACGTACACCACCAACGGCTCGAGGATTTTTGCTACGCCTTTGGGCGCTCCTAAACCGTTTTTGCGGTACGACGCTCCAGCGGCCCCAAACAACGAAACCAGTAAGATTACCGAAAGCAGCATAGAAGCTACATTTTTGGTGATCGACAAGTCGGTAACCGATTTACCACTAGTTTCTACTACATGGCCGTGGTCGAGTTTATAAGTGCGGTCGCTTTTTACCACTTCGCTATGTCCGTGATGGAAAGCGCTCGACATGAATACATCCACATGGCCATCGGTTACCAAGATTACTGGCAGCGGTATACTAACAGGATGCAGTTCACCGTTCTCGCCGGTAAGATCAAACAAGTGCCAGTCGTGTGCATCGCTGATATGATGCATGATCATGTCGACTGGGTTAAACTTTTCTTCGGCTTGGGTAGCAGTTGTGTCGGTAACAGCAGTTGTATCGGTGCTGGCACGGAGCTGTAACGGAGAAATAAACGCAGAAGCAGCGAAAACCAGCAGGGTAACTATCGTGTGAATCCGGAAAAACCTTGAAAATCGCATCAAAATCGGCTATTGAGGTTCGTTTGAAAGTGGGCGCAAGTTATACAAAAGGCTTAGAACTTCAAACACCAGAAATGCGACATAAAGCAGTAAATAATTTAAGGCAAAGCGCAGGTCGAAAACGCTTCCCCAAATCTTCCATAAAACGGCTAAAAACAAACTTCCAAAGAGGTGCACCGAAAGTACAGCCAGCAAAATAAGTGGTTGCTGGTCAGCAAGTTTTTTTTCAAGCCGTTTTTGCAGTCGTTTTAGTGCCGCACTCAACACCACAAAGTACAACCACAAAAATGGCCATTGCTCATCGGTTATGGTCGGCCAAAAATATTGTGCTAAGCCAAAAGACAGAGCAACTACTAGCGGAATGCTCCAAAATCGATAGGCATTCATTCGTCTTTCGCTTGAAGTAAATCTCTCAACAGCTGATACAACCCTGCTCCCAACCCCAACAAAACTCCCAGTAGCGTAAACCAAGGCGTTTCTAAGGCCAAGGCTTCATCGGCGAGTCCACCCAACCACATGCCTACCAGCAATAGCGCGATAAGCTGAAAGGCGAGTCCGCTGTACCGAATGTAATCTTGTATGGGCCGTTTTGATGCCATCAACTGCCCTGCGGCGGATTTTGCATGGTGCAATTACCCGTAAATACAGCTCCCGACTCTACAATCAACCTCCCAATAGTAATATTTCCGTCGATACGGGCATTGGCGCGAAGGGTAAGCGTTTCGTTGAGCACTACATCGCCCTTCACTTGCCCGATGATTTCTGCAAATGTGCAATGAATATTGCCGTTTACCCGCCCTTCGGGACCCACCACTACGCGTGTAGCGCCAGTGAGGTTACCGTTCAGCACACCATCTACCCGTATGTCGCCGTGGGCCACTACATCTCCATTGATCTGCGTACCGCCGCCAATCAGGTTCACGTTTGCAGCAATGGCCGGATTTTCACTTTTCGTTCGGTTAAGCATATTAGAAGTTTATATATTCGGCCGGATCGATGGCAATACCGTTGTACCAGATTTCGAATTCGAAGTTCACCGCATCACGTCCCGTAACGGGACCAGTAACGCCTACCACTTCGCCGGCACGCACAAAATTGCCTGTTTTTTTGAGCGGATTGTTCAGCCGTTTGTACCAGCTCACCATATTTTGTCCGTGTTGGATGCCCACCACCCAGGCCTGCTCGAGCGAATAGCCTACATAGATGACAGAACCATCGAGCGTGGCCTTTACCAGTTCGTCTTTGCTGGTATTAAGTCCGAGACTATAATTACGGCTGTTCGGGGTAAAACTCCGCACCACCCTACCTGTAACCGGTTGAAAAAATACGGCGCCATGAAAGGATTTGCGTTCTTGCTCGATGCCGATGCGCACATCCACATTTTCACGAGCAATCTGTGCCCGCAGCATCGAATCGAAGGGGGAACTTACACTCAAACCTTCGATATCGTAATTCACCATAGGTTGGGGACCGACCAAGGTGTCGGGCACCTCGTTTTTAATGTCGCCTTCAATCACCTGCCGGAAATTATCGAGCAACATTTCGCGCTGGGCAAGGCTACGTTCTAAAGAATCGGCAGCCAAGTACAGGCGAATAAGGTCGCGGCGTAGGTTCACGTCGGCATAACCCGGTATGTACTGTTTGAGCGGGGTAAACACCACCAACGAAACAAATATGCTGATTACCAGCACGAAAACGGTACTTCCTAATACAATCACATTTAGGCGCGAAAGCCGAATGGCTACCTTTTCCTCGTAGGTTTTTTCATCGAGTATAACCAGACGGTATTTATCGCGCAGCTTACGTAAAAGTCGTAGTAATCGTTCCACCTCTCAAAAGTAGATACATTTCGCAATTCCCGATAGGAAATCAGCCGCTACGATTTTAAAGCACGACAAAATAATTTTGCGTCGTTGCTGTTGTATTTTGCACCCGTTTTGAAAAATAACCGAAGCCTATACCTGCTGCTCCTCGCACTTTTGTCGCTTTCTGCACTATCGTCGTGCAAGCGCGACACCTGGTACAACCGCATTTACCACAATATCACCGCTCATTACAACGGTTATTTCAACGGACTCACGCTTTTCAACGAGACCACCAAAGACATACGCAAAAATCACAAAGACGACTTCAATCAAGTTATCCCCGTTTTTGTATACGGCGATGCAGCCGCCAGGAGTACTCACAACGGCACCTTTGAGCAAATCATCAAAAAATGTTCGGCCGTCATCCAAAATCACGAACTCAGCAAATGGATCGACGATAGCTTTCTGCTCATCGGCAAGGCTTATTTTATGAAAGGTGAATATTTTGAGGCCATCGAAAGCTTTCAATACGTTTACACCCGTTACAAAGACACAGAACTTGCTCCCGAAGCACTGGTTTGGCTGGCACGTGCCTATGCCGAAAGTCAGCAGTACGCCAAAGCGCAAGGTGCGCTCGACCTCATCACCGCCAATAAAAAGTTCCCATCGGGTTATCAAGCAACTGTGCATGCCCTGCAGGCCGACCTCTACCTCAAACAAAAGCGGAACGACCAAGCCATTGCTCCGCTGAAACAAGCACTTAAGTTCGAAAAATCGAAATCTACACGCACCCGTTACCACTTCATACTAGGTCAGCTCACCCAAGAAAAGGGGCGCAAAGAAACCTACGGCTATTACAAGGCGGTGCTCGATGGCAAGCCTTATTACGAAATGGAGTTCCAGGCCCGTATTCGCTTGGCTCGCCTGTGGGATGGCACCGGATCGTTGCGCACGGCCCGTAACCAGCTCAAAAAGTTGCTTCGCGACGAAAAAAACAAAGATTACCGCGACGAGATCTATTACGAGATGGCCTTGTTAGAGTTCAAAGCCAAAAACGAAACCGAAGGCGTTAACCTCATGAAGCTATCGTCGGCCGCGAGCACCAAAAACACCACACAGAAAGGCCGCACATACCTGTATCTAGCGGAGTACTACTTTAACAAGGCCAACTACGCCGAGTCGCAGCTCTACTACGACAGTACCGCATCGGTAATCGACAACAAACACCCGAAATACAACGAAATCAATGGCAAGAAGCTCTACCTAGGTGAGCTCGTCGAAAATTTGGAGGTAATACGCCTGCAAGACAGTTTGTTGAGCCTAGCGGCCTTACCCGCAAGGCAGTTGGATAAGGTAATAGATAAAGCCATCAAAGAAGAAGAGCGCAAGGCCGACGAAGCCCGCTTTGAGAAAGAATCGGGGAAAAACAGGCCAATAAACAACACCAGCCAACAGCCACTGCCAGGTGGCGGACTTACCCCACCGGGTGGTTCTCAGCAATGGTATTTTTACAACCAACAGGTAGTTTCGCAGGGATATTCGGCCTTTAGGCAGCAGTGGGGCAATCGAGAACTGGCCGACAATTGGCGGCGCAGCAAAAAAGAGCAGTTTGTGCAGACTGGCGAGCAAAATAACACACAGCAGGGCAGTTTGGTAGATGTAGACCCCAAAGATCCCCGCGCCAAATACAAAGCCAAAATACCTTTTTCGGAAGCTGCCCAAGCGCAAGCCAACGGCAAAATACAAGAAGCACTCTTTAAATTGGGAGCCATTTATCGCGATCGGTTGAGCGACTATACCACGGCCATTGCCCAATACAATGCTTTGCTGAAACGTTATCCGGCTTGTCCGCAAGAACCTGAAGCCTTGTACCGCCTTGCCCTGCTGTACGACCTAACCGGTCAACCCGACAAAGCCGAAGCTGCTAGGCAGTTACTGTTGAAGAACTATTCCGACAATCAGTTTGCACAGCTCCTGAAGAATCCGCAAGGAAATGCAAAAAAAGATTCCGCTGTTGTGGATTCGTCGGAGAGCAGCTATGTGATCCTCTATCAGCAGTTTAAAGCCGGCCAATACCAAACTTTTGTGCGCGAAGGGCAACGTTTCAAATTGAGCTACCCAGCGAGCTCATTCATCCCGCAGGTAGACTATCTCACAGCTTTAGCCAACGGCAAGCTGATGGATACCACGGCCATGAAAACGAGTTTGAGTGCTTTGGTGCAAAAGTACCCGGGAAGCGAAATAGCCAAATTGGCGCAATATACCCTCGACCTGAGCGACCCTACTAAACGGCAGCAGACCTTGGAAGCAGGTTCAGCTAAAAGTTTGTTTGTAAAAGACAAAGACAACGCCCACTATGTGCTCATTGCTGCTGAAATGGGTTGGTATAACCAAAACCGCGAATTTGAAATCAAGCTGGCCAATTTCAACGACATCAATTTTAAGGGCGGAAAGTTGCGTGTACAAACCATGCTGTATGGCAAAACCTATCAGTTTTTGGTCGTGCGTGAGTTTCCCAATAGCCGAAAAGCGATGGAGTATTACCAGCTGATGAAGAATAATACGGATATGCAAAAGAGCACTCCTGCCGATAAAGTGATGCTGTTGGTGTGCAACAAGGAGAATTTCAATACCCTCTTCGACAAAAAGCTCCTTCCCGATTACAAGGAATACTTTCAAACGGAGTATCTTAACGGCCAGAAATAAAGTGTATGGCCAAATCGGGTAATCAGCAGTATATCAGGAAGTATTGGATTTTTTTTATCACGGCTTGCTCGCTGTTCTATCTGTTTTTGTTCGGCATTAGCCGCAATTGGTTTGGTGAGCTGCCCACCTTCGAAGACCTCGAAAACCCCAAAAGTGCCCTTGCTACCGAAATTTTGAGTGAAGACGGTGTTGTTATCGGCAAGTATTACCTGCAAAATCGAAGTTTTACCAAGTTCGAAGAACTATCTCCCAACCTCATCAATGCCCTGATTGCCACAGAGGATGTTCGTTTTTACGACCACAGCGGTATTGACCTACGTGGTCTAACACGCGCCGTATTTTTCTTGGGTAAAAAGGGAGGAGCCTCTACCCTCACCCAACAGTTGGCGAAGAACCTATTTACTGGAGAGAGGGCTACCAATGTCCCAGCACGTATACTCCAGAAATTCAAGGAATGGATTATCGCCATCCGACTTGAGCAGCAGTACACCAAACCCGAAATTTTGGCCATGTACCTCAATACCGTGGAATTTGGCTACAATAGTTATGGCATCAAGTCGGCCGCACGCACCTATTTCAACAAAAACACCCGCGACCTGAATGTGCAAGAATCGGCGATTCTGGTAGGTATTTTAAAAGGTGTGACCATGTTCTCGCCGGTGAAGAATCCCGAGCGTTCACTTGCCCGACGGAATACGGTTATTGGGCAGATGGAGAAATACGACTTTCTCACGGAAGAAGAAGCCGACAGCATCAAACAGCTGCCCATTACCCTCGATTTACGCCCCCAATCGCACAGTGCGGGCTTGGCCACTTACTTCCGTGAATATTTACGGCAAGAGCTCCAAAAATGGTGCGACGAAAACCGCAAGCCCGACGGTAGCAAATACAACATTTACAAAGACGGGCTAAAAGTATACACCACCCTCAACAGTCGCATGCAAACCCATGCCGAGGAGGCTGTTCAGGTGCACATGAAGGAGTTGCAAAAAACCTTCGACCAGCATTGGAAAGGTCGTGACCCGTGGGGCAGCAATACCCAGATTTTGGAGTTGGGCATGAAGCGTAGCGACCGCTACCGCCAGATGAAAAACGACGGTTACAGTCCCGAAGAAATCGAAGCCTTCTTCAATACGCCCATGGAGTTACGCGTTTTCAGCTGGAATGGCTACCGCGATACGGTGATGACCCTCATGGACTCGATTGCCTATGCCAAAAAGTTCCTGCATACCGGTTTTATGGCCATGGACCCTACAACCGGTCACATCAAAGCTTGGGTAGGCGGTATCGACATCGACTTTGCACAATACGACCACGTAAACCCCACCGCGAAACGCCAAGCTGGCTCAACGTTTAAGCCGTTGGTTTACACCTTGGCCATCGACAATGGCTTTGACCCCTGTCAAAAAATCCCCAACCAGCCAGTCACTTTCGAGGCCTTCCAAAACTGGACACCTAAGAACTACGACGGTAAAAATGGAGGTTCACTCAATATGTTTCAGGGGTTGGCCGGCTCTATCAACAACATTGTAGCCTATCTCATGAAGCAGGTGGGCCCCGAGTCGGTGATTGAACTCAGCCGAAACATGGGCATTACCAGCCCCATGGAGCCATTTCCATCGTTGTGTTTGGGTTCGTTCGACATGAGCGTATACGAGATGGTAGGTGCGTATGCCACCTACGTAAACAAAGGAGTGTGGACGCAGCCCATTTTCATGACCCGTATTGAAGACAAAAACGGCAACGTGCTCGCCGAGTTCATACCTGAAACTACCGAAGCTTTGAGCGAAGAAACAGCTTTTGTGATGACTAAGGTGCTTCAAGGAGTAATCGATAAAGGAACAGGTCGCCGATTACGTTTCCGCTACGGTTTCAAAAACGATATCGGTGGAAAAACCGGCACCACGCAGAACAACTCCGACGGTTGGTTTATTGGCATCACCCCCGAACTGGTTGCTGGTGCTTGGGTGGGCGCCGACGACCGTGCTGTGCATTTCCGTACTACGGCACTAGGTGGCGGCGCAAACAGTGCCTTACCCATTTGGGGCGAATTTTTCAAGCGTGTGTATGCCGACAAGCAGCTGCGTATTGTGCCCGGAAAATTCAAAGACCCTTCGGTACCCATCACCATCAACATGAGTTGTATCGGCTGGAAGCCGTCGAACGACAGTACTGAGATCATTGAAGGTACCGTACCAGTACTCGACACCGAAGATTAAACACGATGACCGCGGCGGAATTTAGTCAGCTGGCTACTACCATTCCCGACCAGCCCGGGGTGTATCGATATTTCGACAAAGAAGACAAGCTGCTTTATGTGGGCAAAGCCAAAAATCTGCGCAAGCGGGTAAGTCAGTATTTCCAGATCGACAGGCTTGATAGTGCCCGCTTGCGGGTGATGGTGAATAAAATTTCGCGTATTGAATTTACCATCGTCGACACTGAGATAGATGCGCTCTTGCTCGAAAATGCGCTCATCAAAAAACATCAGCCTCGGTTCAACATCCGCCTCAAAGACGACAAAACCTACCCCTACATCGTCATACGCAACGAAGCCTACCCGCGTATCGGGGTAACCCGCAAGTATGTGCGCGACGGCTCTCGTTATTTTGGCCCTTACGCGTCGGGCATGATGATGCACACCATGCTCGACCTCATCAAACGCATTTATCCACTCCGTACTTGTAGTTTGCCCTTAAACGAAAAGAGCATAGCTGCAGGTAAATTCCGCGTTTGTTTAGAGTACCAAATCGGCAATTGTCTTGGTCCGTGCGAAGGCCACCAAAGTCTCGCTGCCTACGATGCCAGCATCGAAGCCATTGCCGAAATGCTCAAAGGAAGCTACTACAAAGCGGCAGGCTTGCTTCGTGACGAAATGAAAGAGCATGCCGCTGCCTTGGCTTTCGAAAAGGCTGCCGCCGTCAAAAAAAAGCTCGACATACTCGAAAACTACCAAGCCAAAAGTGCAGTGGTGAACGTAAACATCACCAATATCGATGTTTTCAGTATCGTAACCCGCGAGGATTTGGCCGTAGTGAACTACCTACACATGCAATACGGGGCTATCGTAACCAGCCACAACCTCGAAATTCAGAAAACGCTCGACGAATCGCCTGCAGAGCTTTTGGCCTATGCGGTTATTGAACTTCGGAATCGTTTTCAAAGCAATGCCCGCGAAATTCTGCTCTCCGAAAAACTCGACATCAGTCCAGAAGGATTGGAGCTAGCCGTTCCGCGCATCGGCGACAAACGCAAACTGGTAGAACTCAGTCTAAAGAACGCCTTCTATCACCTCAACGACATTATCACGCAGCGGCAAAAGCGCTCGGGAGAGTCGCGCACCGAACAAATCTTGCGCATGATGCAGGAAGATTTGCGGTTAAAAACCCTGCCCCGCCATATCGAATGTTTCGATAACTCGAATTTTCATGGCGACTATGCGGTAAGTGCATGCGTTGTATTTAAAAATGCAAAGCCCAGCAAAAAAGACTATCGCCATTTCAATGTAAAAACCGTTCAAGGGCCGAACGATTTTGCTACCATGGAAGAAGTCATTACCCGCAGGTACCGAAGAATGCTCGACGAGAAGCAGCCACTTCCCGATTTGCTCATTGTGGATGGCGGTAAAGGCCAGCTCAGTTCGGCAGTAAGCGCCCTCAAAGCCTTGGGAATTTACAGTCAGCTACCCGTTTTAGGTATTGCCAAAAATCTGGAGGAGCTCTTTTACCCCAACGACCCGATTCCTTTGCATATCGACAAAACGCGCTTTACGCTCAAGGTGATTCAGCAGATGCGCGATGAAGCCCACCGCTTTGGCATCACCCACCACCGCGATAAACGCAGTAAAGGCACCATCAAGTCGGCCCTCACCGATATAACAGGCATAGGCCCCAAAACCACTACACTTTTGCTAAAAACCTTCAAGTCGGTTCGTGGGCTGGAGCAAGCCGACCCGGCAGCAGTTATTGCCCTAATCGGCCCCGCCAAAGCGACTATCGTGAGGGCTTGGCTCAACGAACGCGGTACCGCTACTCCAACCGATACTTCCTCATAAGTGCTCATCGAGGAGCAACGCCTCGTACAGATAGGCACGGATCAGTTCCTCGTTAATTTCGGCCAACGAACGAATGTCGCGCCAATACACGTGTTTGCGCCCACCCTTGTTAAGGTAGCCCGCCTCATCGAGTAGCAGGTGTCCGTGTGTAAATCCCAGGCGTACACCCTCGTAGGTAACCTTTTTTCCCCAACCTACCGAAGCAGGCCACATGAAACAGATTGTTTTTCGTTTGCGATAGTAGGGTACGTTGTAAGCCAAGTATTCTTCGGCATGTGGTAAACAGTCGAGGATGATGCTTCGTAAGCGCAAACATACGAGCCGCTCATCTCCCTCGAGGAAGTCGAAAAATTCCTCCACCGAAGCAAAAGCGTGCCGCTGCATCTGTTTTTTGACCTTAGCGCTCATGGCTTAAAACTAAGGAAATCACATAATTCACGACAGGATGAATGAAGAATAGTTCTATGACCAGCTTTTTTCTATTGCGTAAATCGGTCTTTCTTTTTAACAATTATTCATTTAACCTGCTCAAAATCAACGCGATTTATAGATTCGCAACAATAGCATTAACGGAAGGCATGGAATTCAACTTCCTGAATTACAAATGGTTAACACGGAATTTCTAACTTTAAATGTGTCCTATTAAAGTAAAAACGAATAGGCTGTAGTGTTGAAAAACCACAAGTATTTGGCTGGTCTATACCAATTAAAATGTTCTGAAAAATGACAAAAAAACAAAAAATCGAAGTCAAGGGAACAGAAATTTCAGTTTTAAGAAACGATTCCGAAGATTACCTTTCGCTTACAGATATAGCCAGGCATAAAGATGCGGGCCACACCGATGTGATCATTCAGAATTGGATGCGAAACAGAAATACCATTGAACTACTAGGTTTTTGGGAGAGCATCTACAACCCTCATTTTAAACCAATCGAATTCGAGGGGTTTAGGAAACAAGCCGGACTAAACAGCTTTGTGATGACACCCAAAAGGTGGATTGAGGCTACTAATGCTGTAGGAATCTCCTCAAATTCTGGCCGTTACGGTGGTACATTTGCTCACAAAGACATTGCTTTTGAATTTGCATCTTGGATATCGATCGAGTTCAAACTATACATTATCAAAGAATTCCAACGTCTGAAAGTTGATGAAAATGAACGGCTAAAACTCGAATGGAATCTACAACGTACCTTGGCCAAAGTCAATTATCATATCCAAGCCGATGCAATTAGAGAAAATCTGATTCCGTCGGCATTAAGTAGAATCCAAACATCAATCGTGTATGCTTCAGAAGCCGATTTGTTGAATGTGGCCTTGTTCGGAGTCACAGCCAAACAATGGCGAGATACGCATCCGCCATCAGCAGGAAACATCAGAGAGATGGCTACAATTGAACAATTAGTAGTGCTTTCTAACTTAGAAAGCATTAATGCTGTGCTCATTCGCCAAGGGTTAAATCAAACCGAAAGGCTGATTCAGCTGAACACCATTGCAATCACACAAATGAGATCGCTCATCAACAATAAAAACATTAAGAAATTAATTTAGCATTCGTGCTAACGTCAAAGCAAATCCTAATATTGGCAATGAACGATACAAGAACTTCTTTCATCGAGTTCGACCAAGGAAGCATATCCAAATGAGAACCGCTAATTTTAGGACATGCAACCAGCAGTATTACTCGTAGGGGCTAGCTCGGGCATAGGCGAAGCGCTCGCCAAACAATATGCTGCAGCGGGCTGGAAGGTAGGTGTAACAGGACGGCGTGAGGCATTGCTGCAGCAGTTGGTTCAGGCTTACCCCGAACAGATTCATGCATTCGCATTCGACGTTTGTGCCGACGACGCTCTTCGGCATTTCCAACAAGCGCTTGAAACTTTGGGCCACACCCAAGTAATCGTTTATTCTTCAGGTGTGGGAGAACTCAATCAACAGCTGCTCGAAGACATTGAAGCGCGAACTGTGGCCGTGAACGTTACTGCATTTACCCGTATTGCGATAGCTTCTTACCACTATTTCGAGCAAAACGGCGGCGGACAATTTGCGGCCATCAGCTCGGTGGCTTCGCGTCGTGGCGAACGGGGTTCGCCGGCCTACAATGCCAGCAAAGCCTATATGTCGAACTACCTCGAAGGATTACGTAAAAAGGCCTTTCGCCGCAAGCTACCCCTTTTTATCAGCGACATACGCCCAGGTTTTGTAGATACCCCTATGGCCAAGGGACCGGGTTTGTTTTGGGTGGCACCCGTAGAAAAGGCCGCAATGCAGATAAAATCGGCCATCGATAGCAAAAAAGAAGTAGCCTATATCACCAAACGTTGGGCGCTGGTGGCTTGGCTCATTGAGCGTATGCCCAGCTGGCTTTGGAAACGCCTCTAAGTTTGTAACTTTTTCCACATTGCCATGCCTCGGGGCCACAACCCCCTTATCTTCGTACCATTAACTACATCTCATTATGGAATTAACTGGAACCATCCTGCAGCTGATGCCCGAAGTGAACGGTCAGGGCCGCAATGGCAACACCTGGCGTAAGCGTGAATTTATACTCGAAATCCCAGGTCAATATCCCAAAAAGGTATGCATCAGCGTTTGGGGCGATAAGATCGATCAGTTCCCCATGCAGCAAGGCCAGCAAGTAACTGCTTCTATCGACGTTGAAAGCCGCGAATATAATGGCCGTTGGTACACTGAAGTAAAGGCATGGAAAATGGTAGCAGGAAGCGGCAGCCCAGCACAACAAGGCGTTGATGCAATGCCTAACTACGATAATTTCGCACCTGCAGCCGAAACCGACGACCTACCGTTCTGAGGCAGGAAACTGTTCTCCGAGCAAGATTTTGATATCGGAAATCAACTGATCTACCTCCGCGGCATTGGTACCATCGTACACGCCGCGGATTTTTTTTGCCTTGTCCAATAAAACGAAAGTGCCGCTGTGCAAAAAGCCACCGGCTGCAGAGCTGTCGCGCAGCGCCATACTCAGGTAAGCCGACTTCGCAACGTTGTAAACTTCGTCGGCAGGGCCGTTTACAAATAGCCAATTCCGGTTGTTAACGCCACACTCCTTGGCATAAGCCTTCAACACCAATGGTCTATCGTAATCGCTATCGATGGTATGACTCACAATGCGCATCCTTGAATCATCGCCATACACCCCATAAACCCGCATGAGCTGTAAGCGCATATCCACACAGATGGTGGGGCAGGTGGTAAAGAAAAAATCGACCAACATAAGCTGACCGTTTAGCGAATCAGGCGTAAAGGGCAGACTATCTTGGTCGATCCAATTAAAAGTTGGAAAGTCAAAAAAGGTGGTATCAAAGCCACCTTTTTGATTGGCTGTAATTTCCATAGGGCCGAGCACCGGAAGCGATTGTTTATCATTTCCGCCAGTACAAGCCGCAAAAAACAGCAAACTACTCAGTACCCAATAGGGTCTTGGCATCGGCAATGGCAGTTTTCATTTGCTCACGAACTTCCTTGATGTCGGCAAGTTGCTGGATCATCTTGGGCTCAAGCTCTTCAATTGACTTATTGTAGTCGGGCACTTCGTAGCTGTGCATCCAGTTTTTCATGCCTTCTTCGGCCATGATCAGGTTATCGATTTGCGACTGGAAAGCGTTCAAACTATCTACTTGCGTCGTGTCGATGGCGCTCATGCGTGCCATGAGTTGGCTTTTCAGCTCGATGATGGTTCCCATCTCGGGCATCACCTCGTCGTGGATAGCGATGGCTTCATCTTCCATAGCTTTAACACGTGATTTGTCCTGTCCGCACGATACCAATACTACGGTAGCCAGCAACAGGAAGAATATATTTTTCATGCTTAAATAAATTTTCACAAAGTTACCACATCTTCAGAGATAGTAGTTAGCGCCATTCGTCGTTGAATTTGCCTCATAGGTCGAAAAACTGGGCTTTATACGGCAACTCTACATAAAATCCTTCGTCCTGAAGTCGACTTTGCAAGGCTTGCATACTTACAAAATCGCCGTGGGTGAGAAAGAGTGTTTTCAACTTCGAAGGGTCCTGACTTTTCGCAAAACGTACCAATCCATCTTCGTCGGCATGTCCACTGAAAACGTCGCTATACTCGAGTGTGGCCCGAACCTCTACCCTGCGTCCATCGATGGTCACGGCTCTAGCTCCGTCGAGCAAACTGCGGCCCATGGTGCCCTCCGCTACAAAACCAATGAAGAAAACCGTAGCATTTGGATTCTGCAACTGCGTTTTTAAGTGCGTTTGTATACGCCCACCATCGAGCATACCCGATGCAGAGATGATGATACACGATTCGTAATTGTTGCTGAGCGCCTTGCTGTCGCCCATACGTTTTACATACTCCAGCTGGTCAAAGCTGAACAAATCTTCCTCTTCAGCGGCCAAAGCACGTGCTTCGTTGTTGGCATACTTCACCATCTCTTGGTATATCTGTATGCTTTCGATGGCCATGGGGCTGTCGACATAAATAGGAATGGGTGGCAATTTGCCTGCGACACTCAATTTGTGCAACTCATACAATAAAGCTTGAGTGCGCCCTACCGAAAAGGCAGGAATAAGCAACTTGCCGCCTGTTTTTTGTACACAGGCTCGATCAATGATGTCGAGTAGCACCTCATCAGGTTTTCTCTGCTCCTGATGTAGTCTGCCTCCATAGGTGCTTTCGCTCACGAGGTAGTCGAGCTGTGGCAAGCTTACCGGGTCGGGCAGCATGGGGTAATTGTAGCGGCCAACATCTCCGCTAAAGCCAATCTTTTTGGTTTCGCCGCCTTCTTCTATTTCAAAAACCACATGCGCTGCCCCCAAAAGGTGGCCGGCCTGCACGAGGGTAAGGTGTACGCCTGGCCTCAGCTTGAACCTCCGCTGGTAGCCTATGGGGAAAAACTTTTCCAAGGCTTCGGTTACGTGACCTTCAAAGTAAAACTCGGTTTGCTCCACCAATTGCTTCACGTTGAGCTTGCGCCCTCCCCGCTTATGGCCACGTGTGTTGATGCGCTTTTCGTTCAGGTGCGCACTGTCGCGAAGCAGCAAGGCCGATAAATAGTAGGTAGGCAGCGTGCTAATCACCTGACCTTCGTAGCCATTTTTAAACAGATTGGGGATGTTGCCCGAATGGTCGACATGGGCATGCGTGAGCACTACGGCGTTAAGCGTAGTGGGGTCGAAAGGAAAGATCGATTTCCCGTCGGGCTCAAGTCGGCGGCCGTTTTCAAGATCGAAGCCGCAGTCGATTAAAATCCGATAACCGTCTTCAAGTTCAAGCAAATACATACTGCCCGTAACCTGGCGGGAAGCTCCAAAAAATGTAAGTCTCATGTTAAATCAGCCAAAAACCATAGGGCAGTACAACAAAAATAGGAGTACTCCCGTATTTTCGTTCTCTTACCAAACAAGCCTGCTGGCTGTTTGTTCCAAACTCATGGGAATTACGCGTTACTTCGACCCTCAACTAAACGAAGAGCTTCGTTTGCGCTCGGGCATAGTGCGGAAAAATGACTTGGTGCGCACCGAAAGTTTTCGCCAGCACTTTAAGCAGTGGCAACGCTTGGGCCGCGAAAGTTTACTGGCTAATCTTCGGTCGAATTACGAAGCCCAGTTTTTTAGTGACGACAGCTCTTGCGAAGTTTTACGTCGGCAGCAGCTGGCACGGGTTAAGTTTAATCGGCTCGACGAAGCCCAAGGCTCGGGTTTGCCTTTCCTGCTCGAAGAACTGCGTGAGCGTGCCTGTGCGTCGCACTACCATTGTTTTGGTGGCGAAAGCTGGAAAATACTCCATGCCGAAGAAGGTGTTGCCGTACACCAGCGGTACCTTTTCCGCCGCGGCGCCAAGTCGTGGATGAAACGTTTTTTAAGCCGGTGGCTGAAAAGCGAACTGTTGGTCATTGAAACCATTGCCATCGAAAAGCATACTAGTTCGCTAGAAATACGCCTGTACCCCGACCGAAACAAACCTCTTTCTGGCGAAATTGACCAACTGATGGCTGTACTGCTTCGCTAGTAGACCAAATGCACAATGCCGTGCTGGTATTTGGGTAGATAGTCGAGAAAATCGGTGTAAATAATTACATACGGATATACCCCGGGTGGAAGTAACTGACCGACATCGGTCCCGTCCCATTCAAAATTTTTGTCGGCAGCCGCGAAAACACGTTTACCCCAGCGGTCATAAACTTCAATCCGGAAGTCGCGTATACCTATGGTCGTCACCTTAAAACGTTCGTTCAAAGCGTCGCCATTGGGGGTAAAGGCAGTAGGCACTAAAATTTTGGGCTCCACACGAACGCAAATGTATTGTCGGTGCACGGCCAAACAGCCATCGGCATTCACCAAAACGAGCTCTGCCAGGAATCGACCGGTATCGGTATAGGTATGAACCGGGTACTGCCCCAGGACATAATCCGACGAATCACCATCGCCAAAGTACCATCGACCGCTTACAGCGCCCCTACTCAAATCAATGAAAGTGAGGGTAGCCTGCGATAAATCGTGGCAACGTTCGTTCGGGTTGGTTTGGAAGTTCGCTGCAATGATGTCGAAAGCCTCCATCTCGATGGTATCCAGCAGATAACAGCCGGTGAGGGTATCGGTAATCCGTACGGCATAGGTACCCTGACGGGCAAATAAGGTATCGCCAAACACATTGGGTAAGGTATACCATTGGGTGCGGTAGGCCGATCCTGGCGCGTACTGAATGCGGTAGGTGCCAAGCGAATCGAAACAGTTGATACGCTCTTGAATGAGACTGTATTGAATTTCGGGATGCACAAATACATACACCGAATCGAATTGAGGACTGGCACAACCATCGTCGAGGAAAACCTGCATCCACCCGCTAACGGTAGCCCGATAACGCACCGTATCGCCCGTACCTACGCCCGGCCATACGGCTAAAGCACCTGGCAATCCGCCCACTCTTGTGATGCGTAGCAATACACTGTCGCCATAACAAGCCGTATCGGTAGAGGCAAAAGCACGGATTCGCAGGCTATCACGTACTTGCACGAACAGGGTATCGTAACGAATACAAAGTCCGCTTCCGGCAGTATAAATCAAACGATGGCGCCCCGGACCAGCAACATAAGGGTTAAATTGTGCACCTACAATGCCTGGCCCACTCAAGCTGCCTCCCGCCGGACTCACCGGCAAGGTAATGAGTGTGTCGCGATGGCAATAAAGCGTATCTGTTCCATTAAACGACGGTACCGGCAAAGGATTCACCGTTATACGCACACTATCTACACAACCTGAGGCCATGGTATAATACACCCAGTGCTGACCTACCCCCGCACTATCGGGGTAAAAAAGATTACTTTGCGTAGAATCGAGTCCAGGCCCAAACCAAACACCGGCTGCCGGTGTGGCACTCATGGGTATCGGCCCTTGGCTAATGCATACGGCGGTATCGGCTTGCGCTAGCGGTTGAGGCGTAACGTATACTACCACGCTATCGGTACAACCATTGGCGGTGTAATACAACTTATGGAAACCCACCCCGGCAGTTACGGGGTTAAATGTTCCGTTGCCAGCGGGGTTCACCCCCGGCCCCGACCAAACCCCACCTCCGGGCACCCTGCCAGTAACTGCTGCCGCCAACGATAGATTACCTGCCGATATACAACGCCGAAGCGTATCGCCATTGATGTTGGTTCGGGTTAGCGTAATACGCAACGAATCAAAACATTCGGCATTTCGGTAATATACCCATACGCTAGAATTGCCTGTACCATTCACCAGTGGGTTGAATGTGCCTGCCAGCGAATCGGTGATTCCGGGACCAAACCACCAACCGCCTGCAGGCGTGCCAGAAGGCAGGTTAAAGGGTGCTGCCAACGGACATGTTGTAATGTTGATGCCCGCATCCATTGGCCGAACTGTCATGAGCAAACTATCGCGACAACCGTTGATGTCGTAGTATAGCCAATGATTGCCAGCCGTTGTGAGGGAAGGTACAAAAACCCCTAAGGCATCGTTCAAAATACCAGGGCCGGTCCATGTTCCGCCAGCGGGACTAAACAACAAGGTGTCGGGTCCACCACTTTCGCAGCTTGTATCGAAATTGGCGAGTGCGATTGTGTCGATATTGATGATACGCGGTATGGTACAATTGGCAAAAACGTAATACACCGTATCGGTACCCGGCAAAGGTGGAGGCGTGTAAAAACCCGTAGGACTTACGTGTGTACCCAACCAACTGCCACCCGGAGGCGTTTGCCCAGTAAGTTGAACGCCGGGCGCTGCAGGGCAACTAGCAAGGGTAAGTCCCGCTGTAACTCCGGCCACGGTAATTTCAAGCGAATCGGGGCAACCGTTATAAGAATAAAAAATTCGATGAACCCCAGGCCCTGCGTTGGCTGGGTTGAAGGTTCCTGCGGCAGCCGCAGTTATGCCGGGACCGTAGAACACCCCTCCCGGTGGCGATGCCAACGGGGCTAGGTTAAAAGGTGCCGACTGACTACAAACTAATGTATCGTTGCCCGCAAAAGGAGGTGCAGTGACCAAAATGGTTATGGAAGCAGTGTCGGGTGGTGTGGGTGAGCCGTCGTCGACCCGTACGGTAAACGTGGTAGTAGAGGTTAGACAAATCAAGTGTGGCCCGGGGCCTGTAAGTCCAGGAGTTCCTGTCAACCACGTATAGGTATAGTTACAATCACCACCTTCGCCACTCGCTGTTAAGATAAAACACTCTCCCACGCATAAACTATCGTCGCTTGCCGTGAGTATGGCGTTTATTGGGCAATCGTTTACGCTAAAGTTGCCATTCAGCAAGAAGTTATACATGCTGTCGCATTCGTCTAAAATGTTGAAGTTCCATACCACCCCATAGGTACCACAGGTGGTGAAGGGTGCACTCAAAATAAGTCGAATGCGGTTGGTGCTGTCGCCAACACAATTCAAAGCTTGAGCGCCTGTAACGGTTTGACCCTGACCGCCACTCAACGTAAAAGCCGAAGCGTAAACCGAATCGCAATGCACCGTCGTATCGAGCTGTATGTCGACAAAGTTGGTGTTGCAGTTGGCCGTGTACTGCGACAATACGGGTGGGATGGGCGCTGGTACCACGGTGGTCCAATAGGCCTCCCAACCGGTACAGGTGATACTCAAATCGCTCACAAAACGAATGGTAAGCGCTCCACTCGAAGCAACTATCGACGGCGGCATGGTAGTGCCCGTATAAGCACCCAGCAAGGGACTGCTAGTTGATGGTCCGTTATAAAAGAATAACGTATCGCTACCGAACTCCAGGCAAAACGATGAAAAACTAAGGATAATTTGGGTGGCAGCAGGATTGATGATTCGAAACGTAAAGTTCTCGTTATTGCCGTATTGACCAGGGGCAATTGTGTTACCTCCGCTATCCTCAAAAAAAGCACGACAGTCGTCCACCGTTTGGTTCGACATGGTATAGGTGGGCTGTGCCAAGGCCAATCCACTCAGCAAAAGCATCAGCAGTGTAAACAAACTGCTTTTTCTGCCCATCAATTCCGCTTTATGGTGATGGCCGGTGTTGCAACCGTATTGCTCCAATTGCCTGCACGGTCACGGAGGCGAATGGTATAGGTGGTGAGCTCCGTAGTCCCGTTTCCGAAAAGAAAAGTTCCATTCAAGGTGAAGCGAAAATTCCCCTGTACAGGTACTGCGGCGCCCTCGGGTGCTATGGGTGGAATAAAATAAAGATCGGGTGCCAAGAGGCGCGAATCGCGTACTTCCATCAACAAGGAGTCGGGATGGGGATGCCCTAAATCGCCATCGCCGTCTTCATACCGTAAATCAACGGTAATGCGGCCGCTGAACTGTACCAAGCTGGTGTCGCTCAGGCCAACCAATGTAATCACCGGAGCATTACCAAGTCGGGTAATCTTCACCTTCTTACAAGCAACTACGGTAAAAAGCAGCAAGGCAGCAATTAGTACATTCTTCACGGCTTACTTTTACGGGGTTGTCCTGGACCATTCACAGGCGGGTTACCGTAGGCATCCTTAGCGCCTGCTGCAATCCAGCCTCTGATACGATCGATATAGGCCTGTTTATTCACGCCCCAGTCCGACCCCGGGTCGGTTACTAAAGGCATGATGCCCGAAAGACCGTCGATATCTACCGTTAGTCGGTTTATCAAAACCGATGCGGCTGGATCGCCAGGCACTACACGATATTCGTATTGCCCGGCAGGATTGTTTTTTATAATAGGCTGATACACCAGCGTATTGTAACTGCTCTCTATCGTCCGAAAATCGGGTTCAAAGGTGCCGTCGTGACAGCCGCTATTCGAACAGGTAGGTTTAAAAATATCGCGCTGCAAGCCCGCAAAATCAAAAGGGCCGTACTGAACGGTATCTCCACCATCGGCAGGTTTTTGTAGGGCAGGATCGAGAAAGGGATTGTCGACATTGTTGCGCTTAGTACATGCAAACAACAGCCCCAACAGTGCCAATAGTACTAGTGCTCTCATATCCGATCAAATAAAGACAAACTACCTCCGGCCATAAGTCCCGCGGCTTGAACATCCTGTTTTATCCCCAATATTTCTGCAATGGTAAGTACATGGTCGGTAGAACTACCAATAGGATTACTTTCACTACCCCTGACGAGGTTCGCTGGAACACCTTTGCCGGCCATCATCGAAAAGGTGCGCAACGAATTGGCATCGCTGTGGTCGTAGGCATACCAATCGTTTTCGTCTTGGATGGGATTGGGCTGAAGGTTCCTGCCGTGTTCGGGGCTGACTAGAATCACCGTTTCACCAGCCATCTCCGGCACTTGCGTTTGAATAAAATCCCAAAGAAAGCCCACGGCATGGTCGGCACGGTGTAAGCTCCGTAAATAACCGGTGAAGTCGCTGTGGCAACCGTCTACCGACGAAAGATTAACCACCGTGAGGGTGGGTTTAAAACGGCGTATCACCTCACAGGCAAAACCAACCGTGCGCAGGTCGCCATTGTCGCGAACGGGCGGCATCACCACTTGGTTGGTTTGCACCTTGGCAAAGGTATCACGGATAAAATCACGGATTTCCTGTCGTTCCTCGTCGGTATTGCCAATATCGGGCAGCACAACACCGCCGTTGCTGTTATAGGTGTTGTTCAGAAAATACTTCATCTGCAACATCGGCGCCAGCTCTTCTTCGGGATGGTACACTTTGGCGTTGCTTAAATGCGTAAAACCGCTACTTCCAAACGTGGTATTGGGTGCCAAAAAGTTTGCACCATATTGTACACCGTAGTTTTGGTGCTCGGAATAATTGAGCAAAGGTAGGCTGTTGCCTATGCCGTTGCCCACAAACCAAACCTTGCTGGCTGGAGTGCCGGCATGCCGACGGAGGTACTCGAAGATGGTTGGAAACACAGGCTTTTGACGCAAGCCTTGTGTGGTTCCCGTATTTCCGGTGAGCAGGGTATTGTACCCACTAAAGTGTCCCGCGGTGGTCGCTCTGAGTTCCGGAAATAAGGTACCCTGACTTTGCAATGTTGTGTTCAAAAGCTGTGGAATGGGTACACTACCATTCGGCCCTACACCTGGGTCGGTACCAAATGCCCGCTTTAGGGTAGGCATAGCCCCATTTAACATATTCACCATGATGTTCCCCTCCGAAGGGAACTGCTGGCTGTCGGCCAGGTAACGCTGCAAAACCGATTCTTGCTGACGTACGCCACCGGCAAACATCACAAATACCACATGTGGCGCGAGCTGACTCCCAGTTGCTGCAAACAAACGACCGGTTGGCAAGATGTAAGGAAGCACCACAGCACCGGCTGTGGCTTTACCTAGCTTTTTGAGGAAAGTACGACGATGCATGGTTCTACTAATAAAATTGGTATTCGTCGCATAAGGCAAAAGACAAATAGACGACTTCAGCCGAAACGAAGGTATTGGTTTGTATAAAATTCCGGAACCAGCTTCTTTCCGATTCGGTGGGTTGCCTCACCAAAAAGCGCTGATAGGTTTCGTTGATGAACTTATCTACATCGGCACGCATTTCGGCATTGGTCGGGATACGCACATCGGGCCGATTCATGAAGTTGCTTACTACCACTTCATGGGCGAGCTGCTTATCGCCTATCGATTCAATGAGGTTGGTTATTTCTACCAGCTGATTGGCCGATAAAGCCTTTTGAAACAGGTTAGCATACAAGATGCTGATGTATTGGGCATTTGTTTTTTGCTTGTTTTTGCCATAGTTGAGGCCCTCAACAGGCAATTGCTGCATATCGTAGAGCACGTATTCGTCTCTGCGACAGCTGCTGCTCACCACCACAATGGCAAGCAAAAAGGCGAGTAGCCGACTAACGGAAATTGGCGTATTCATCGGTAATCAAAATTTTACGTTGAACATCCTGTACATTTTTGGTAGCCATCAAGGCTGGCATGAGCTGAAACACCTCGGAACTCGACGGGTCGCGCGCCATCAACGTTTTATAGCACCAAATGATTAAACCTTGGTACAGTTCACGTTGTGCAATGATGATGTTGATATACTCGTCTTTGTTGGATCCTGTACGCCCAAAAAGCGATTGCGGTGTACTGGCATCTACCATGGCGTAGGCCCGCTCAAATTCGCTACGTGTGGGGTAGCGATAAAATAGATTGTCGAACGTGGCATTCACGAAATTGAACGAGTTCATATTGATAAAATCGTACACACCATTATTCACCAACCTGCCACAGGCCGAGTCGATGGTAAGGGTATTGAAGCGTAATCCGTATTGAATATCGATGATGTCTTGATACTTTTTGATTTCTGCGGCCTTCTGAGCCATAGCAGCTGTATCGCCGTTGAGTGAATCGATGATGTAGCCGCTGCGAATAATACCTATCGACTGGTTGAGCTCTGCATCCGAGGCTCCTTCAATCAAACGTATTTTCAAGAGTTCGTAAAAGCGCTGAAAATAAAAATATTGATAGCTCGAGTCGCCTGCTACTGGCCGATCGTCGTACATCAACTGCCGCACGAGCGAATCACGCGCCGAGAGCGCCAATTCGTTATCGCGTAAAAACTGCACAGCCACTACCATCTCGCTGTCGATAGGCTCGCGACCGATGAGATCAATGAATAAGCGGTTCACATAGTTCTCCACCAAAACGGTAGGAATTCCTGCGTAATAGGGCACAGGCGTTTCCGGAACAATACGCTGACTTTCCTTTCGGCAGGATGCAAAAAGAACAAGTACAAAAAAGGCAGCGTAAAGCAATTTCATGATCGACTCTCTTCTTCAAAAATGCAAAAAAGGAAGCCGCCAAACGTGCATTACACGAAGAATTTAATTTGGCCTTAATCCTGAAAAGCAACTTATAAAATTACTTTGCTCAATTCTGGAATTTTTCCTGTTCTGGGGTTCAAAAAACAGTTTAATTTGCCCTAAAACGAAAAAAGCCATCCGCAATAGTACGGATGGCTTTCTGAATAAATCTTGACCATTAGGCTTCTGTCAGAATGATGATTTCGTCTTTCAGCACTTCGACTACGCCCCCACGAATATCAAAATATTCCGTTTTGTTGGCAGCCGTTATAATACGGACCTGACCCTTAGGCTCAAGCGCACTGATGATGGGCGCGTGATTCTTCAGGATTTCGAACTGGCCTTTGGCTCCCGGTACTTTTACCGAAATCACCTCGCCCGAAAAAATCTTTCTATCTGGAGTCAGTATCTCGAGTTGCATATCCTTACTGCTTAATTTACGCTGGCCAACATTTTCTTGCCGGCTTCAATTACATCTTCGATAGAACCTTTGAGGTTAAATGCAGCTTCTGGATACTCATCCACTTCACCGTCCATTATCATATTAAATCCACGGATGGTTTCTTCGATGGGTACCATTACTCCCTTCATACCTGTAAACTGTTCCGCTACGTGGAATGGCTGAGAAAGGAAGCGTTGTACCCGACGTGCGCGGTGTACCACCAATTTATCTTCTTCACTCAATTCATCCATACCAAGAATCGCAATGATGTCTTGTAATTCTTTGTAACGCTGAAGGATGTTCTTCACTCGCATGGCGCAGCTATAGTGTGCTTCACCCAATACGTCACGGCTCAAAATCCTTGAAGTAGAATCCAGTGGATCCACCGCAGGGTAAATACCCAACTCGGCAATCTTACGGCTCAATACAGTAGTTGCGTCCAAGTGGCTGAAGGTAGTTGCTGGAGCCGGGTCGGTCAAGTCATCGGCAGGTACATATACGGCTTGTACCGATGTAATCGAACCGCGCTTCGTTGATGTAATACGCTCTTGCATCAAGCCCATCTCCGTAGCCAAAGTTGGCTGATAACCCACCGCCGATGGCATACGACCCAATAGGGCCGACACTTCAGAGCCAGCTTGGGTAAAGCGGAAGATGTTATCGATGAAGAACAGGATATCACGTCCAGTTGTATCGCCTTCTTCGCCATCGCGGAGATACTCGGCCATGGTCAAACCCGACAAAGCCACACGTGCACGTGCTCCAGGCGGCTCGTTCATCTGGCCGAATACGAGTGCAATACGGCTTTCTTGAATGGCATCGTAGTCAACCTTGTCCATCGACCACTTGCCGTCTTCCATATCGTGTTTGAATGCGTCGCCATAACGAACCACATTCGATTCAATCATTTCACGGAGGAGGTCGTTCCCTTCACGGGTACGCTCACCAACACCAGCAAAAACCGACATACCGTCGTAACCCTTGGCGATGTTGTTGATCAACTCCATGATCAATACGGTTTTACCTACACCCGCACCACCAAATAATCCGATTTTACCACCTTTTACGTAAGGTTCAATCAAGTCGATTACCTTAATACCGGTAAACAACACTTCAGTAGAAGTGCTCAAATCTTCGAAGCGTGGCGCTTCACGGTGGATGCTCATACCGCGGCTGCGATCCATCGGACGAAGACCGTCGATGGGCTCACCAACTACGTTAAACAAACGACCTTTGATTTGATTGCCAATCGGCATCTCGATTGTCTTTCCAGTATCCACTACCTCCATGCCGCGCACCAAACCTTCGGTGGCGTCCATGGCGATGGTGCGAACACTATCTTCACCAAGGTGTTGCTGACATTCAAGTACGATTTTATGTCCATCCGGACGAGTTACGTACAAGGCATTATAGATTTTTGGAAGTTTTGCACCGCCTTCAAACGATACGTCGATCACTGGACCGATGATCTGGGCGATTTTACCAGTATTGGGCATAGAAGCAGGTTTTATGACTTCATTCAATGAGACCGCAAAACTACCTTAAGTTTGTTAAATATCAAACCCGTAAATGAATAAGTTTCAGACCTGCAGTGAGAACATTTGCTGGCGTGAAAAATGAAGCCAAAAAGCGCTATTTCACAATCATTTTGACCGACTCGGAATGCTGGTCGGTTTCCAAAATTAAGTAGTACAAACCTGGCGACCAGCCATTGGTCTCCAACTCAAACCGAGCATCGCCTTTTTCTTGAAACCCATTGGCAACAGCACGGTACTTTCTACCCAACTCATCGATGGCATATAAATTAAACAAGGTAGCATAGGCAAATTTTATCTCGACTGTAGCCCGACTCACTACTGGATTCGGGAAGAGTTTCATCGGGTGCATGGTTGTCGCATTTACCTTGGGCAATGCAGCGGGAATGGGAATATTCAACGGATCTAACCGATACAGCTGGCTGCCACCAACCAAATAAGTATTGTCGGGTTTTTTCCAAAAACGGTTGAAGCCTTTGGCCTGGCTAAACACTAAATTCCAGCTTTCGCCCATATCGAAGCTCCGAATAAAGCCGCCTGAGAAATGGCCTCCGGCATAACCCACCCCTGCAGGTGTAAACATCATCCCCTGAATGAACCAAACCGAATCTCCCCCCAATTGAATGGTTTTTTTCTGCCAGCTTTGGCCACCATCGGTGGTTTTGAAAAAATAATGAATAGGCACATTTCGGGCTTGTACAGTCGCAAAACCTGTTTGACCATCGGGTAGAAAAAACAACTTCCAACCTAAGTCACCGCCTCGACCGCTTTGGGCTTTCACCGACCAGCTATTTCCCCCATTGGCGGTGTAAATGATTACCGCACCACTATCGGGATTGGCAGCCCGGCCAATGGCAAAACCATGTTGTTCATCGGTAAAATATACATCTATGAGGTTGCTGGCGGTATTTCCTACGTCAATAAAAGTCCATGTCAAGCCTCTGTCGCGCGTTTTGTACATGCGCGCAGAGCTGGCATAATCGCCCACAGCATAAAGCACCGAGTCGTTCACACGGTACATACCGCAAATGGCCACAGGACGCGGCGACATGGCCGCTTGTATGCTGTCCCACCGTTGTCCGCCATTGGTGCTCCGGTACATACCGCCGCCAAGTGTACCCATCAAACCTACACTATCGTTAAAAAATTGAATACTGCGCACGTAGGGCATTTGTGTGCCGGTCCAGCCACGTAAAACCTGCCAGCTGCTGCCTCCGTCGGAAGTGTAAAACACTTTTCGGAAATCGACACTGCTATTCACTGCCCAACCCTTTTGATTGGTGAGAAAAAAAACATCATCAAAACGACGTGTGCCCGCTTCTTGAGTAAGCTCTGTCCATTCAAACTGTGCCCAAATGGGCGTACTGAAAAGCAAAAGGGCTAGGAGTAAAAAATTTCGCATAGTCGAATATCGGCATTCGACGCAGCAGTTCTGTCACCTCTAGGTCGTAATTTTCGTTACTACCCAACAAAAAACCCCGCCGAAGCAGGGTTGGTGTGGCCTCGACAGGAATCGAACCTGTAACTCAAGTTCCGGAGACTTACGTACTATCCATTGTACCACGAGGCCGTGGAAGTGCAAAAATACGGAATTCGCCCACAATTCGTAGTTTAGAACAAAGTTATTCTCGTCATGTCGACTCCTTCCTTCCTCACTAGCAGCATCAAACTCTTCGCATATTATCGCAATTTAGCCGATAAGGCCATAGCCCCCCTTACCCTCGAACAGTTGCAATTTTCACCTGGAACAAACGACAATAGCATGGCCATGATCATGCAACATATGGCAGGGAATATGCTATCGCGCTGGACCGATTTTTTAACCACCGATGGTGAGAAACCAAACCGGAACCGCGATGCGGAATTTACCCAACAAGAATGGCAGCGTGAGGAATTGATGGCTTTCTGGGAGGCAGGTTGGGCTTGTCTCGAGCATGCTTTGAACAGCTTAACCGAGGCAGATTTAGTTCAAGTGGTTTACATCCGCAACGAAGGGCATAGCGTACAAGAAGCCATACTCCGCCAACTGGCACATCTACCCTATCACGTTGGGCAGTTGGTTTATCTATCCAAATGGCTGCAAGCCGATAACTGGCAATCGCTTTCCATTCCCAAAGGAGCAAGTGCTATGTACAACCAAGCGCATTTTGCCAAAGCCAAAAGCCGCCAGTTTTTTCTCAACGATAAAGAAGACGGCGATTAAACAAAAAAGCCGCCCGAAGGCGGCTCTCAAGAATTAGCGGATTTTACTTCTTTAAAGCGTCAGCCATGGTTTTGCCAATTTCTGCTGGCGAGGCCACCACGTGGATACCACATGATGCCATAATTTTCATTTTGGCTTCGGCTGTATCGTCGGCACCGCCTACGATCGCACCTGCGTGTCCCATACGACGACCCGGAGGCGCTGTTTGTCCGGCGATGAAGCCTACAACTGGCTTTTTATTGCCGGTCGACTTGATGTATTGAGCAGCCTCTGCTTCCATACCGCCACCAATTTCGCCTATCATAACGATCGCATCGGTTTCGGGGTCGTTCATGAATAATTCAACGGCTTCTTTGGTTGAGGTTCCGATGATTGGATCACCACCTATGCCAATGGCCGTAGATATGCCCAAGCCAGCCTTCACAATTTGGTCGGCCGCCTCGTAAGTAAGCGTACCCGACTTAGAGACAATACCCACACGGCCCTTTTTGAATACAAAGCCAGGCATGATACCCACTTTTGCGCCCTCAGGAGTAATTACACCTGGGCAGTTCGGTCCTATCAAACGTACATTTTTGCCTTTGAGGTATTCTTTGGCGTAGATCATATCCTTGGTAGGGATACCTTCGGTGATGCACACGATAACTTCGATACCGGCGTCGGCTGCTTCCATGATGGCGTCGGCTGCAAAAGCAGGCGGCACGAAAATGATGGAAACATTGGCCTTGGTTTGTTGCACAGCATCGGCAACGGTATTGAATACAGGCTTCTCGAGATGCAACGAACCTCCTTTGCCTGGAGTTACACCACCAACCACATTGGTGCCGTATTCAATCATTTGTGTGGCATGAAAGGTTCCTTCATTACCCGTGAAACCCTGCACGATTACGCGCGAATTTTTGTCGACAAGTACGCTCATATTGGCTGTTATTGGCTTTTTGGAATAGCGGCTGCAAGATACAGCCTTGCGTCGATTTTTCGAAGCTATTTGCCTGTATTCCGACGATGACGAAAGTCTTTTAAGAAGGTAGTGGCAAACACAAAGTCGTTGAGTTCTTGAACATCCGTAGATAAAATATCGCTTTTACTGCCCTCCCAAGCCTTTTTGCCTTTGTAAATGAAGCTAATTTGATCACCTATTTCCATCACCGAATTCATATCGTGGGTGTTCACTATGGTGGTGATGTTGAACTCCTCTGTAATTTCTTTGATGAGTTCATCTATCAAAATAGAAGTCAAAGGATCGAGACCAGAATTGGGTTCATCGCAAAATAAATACTTCGGATTCAGCACGATGGCCCGGGCAATGCCCACCCGCTTTTTCATGCCACCCGATATTTCAGAAGGGAAGCGCTGATTGGCGTCTTTTAACCCTACCCGCTCTAGGCAAAAATTAACGCGCTCGAGCATTTGGGCCATTGACTGTCCAGAGAACATTTGCAGTGGAAAAAGAACATTTTGCTCTACTGTAAGTGAGTCGAACAAGGCCGAATTTTGGAACAGCATGCCAATTTCACGGCGAACTTCTACCTTATCGGCCTTTTCAAGCGTGGCGTAATCTCTTCCATCGTAAAGTATTTGTCCCGAGTTGGCAGCGTGTAAACCTACCATAAGTTTCATAAGCACCGATTTACCCGAGCCTGAGGCTCCAATAATCATATTTACTTTACCGGGATAAAAACTGGCGCTGATATCGCTAAGTACTTGCCGTTCACCAAACGCTTTCGAAACATGCTGCAGTTGTATCATCAGAGCAGTAATTGGGCTAACATATAATCCGACAACAAAATGAGTATGCAACTGTAAACCACCGCTCGTGTGCTACTTTGCCCCACTTCCAACGACCCACCGTTTGTAAAATAGCCCTGGTAGGCCGAAACCGAACTGATTAAGAAGGCAAAGGTGAAGGCCTTAGTAAGTGCAAAAAAGACATTGTAACCTTTGAATGCGCTACGTGCACCGTCGATAAACTGCTGCGACGGTAGAATACCCGTTAAGTCTCCTACCAATATGCCACCACCGATCGACAGGCTGATCGACAAAACGATCAACAGCGGAATCATGGTTACGGCGGCAATTACCTTAGGCAGGATGAGATAACCGGGCGCATTTACACCCATGATCTCGAGCGCATCAATTTGTTCGGTAACCCGCATCGTGCCAATCTCTGACGAAATACTCGAACCAATTTTACCGGCGAGCACCAGTGAGGTAATGGTGGGCCCTAATTCCAAAATACTCGATTCAGAAACGATTGCACCGATTACGGTTTTAGCTACCAATCCGCTCACGAGTTGATAAGCTGTTTGTACGGTTGTTACCGCTCCCATAAACACCGAAATGATGCCTACTATGCCCAAGGAGCCAATGCCAATACTCACCATTTGGCGAAACAACTCATCCCAGTACATCCGAAAATTCTCCGGACGATGGAACATTTGCCGAATAAGCATCAAATAACGGCCAAAGTGGTAAAAAAAATTCATTTCATTTTCGCAACAGCCAAAAATACGCTTTTTTTGACCGCATGAGCGTACACCCGCATTTCTCTGGAAAAACCGTAGTGATCACTGGTGCCACAGCCGGCATCGGCCGTGCCATAGTCGATACCTTTGCCCTTTACGGGTCGAACATACTTTTTTGTGCTCGCACGCCCGAAAAAGTTGCCGAATTGGAGTCGATGCTAACAAAAACCTATCCCCGACAACGGTTCAGAGGCATTAGTGCCGACATGAGCCAGCGACAAGATATCGACAGCATTATATCGGCAGTGGCTGACTTTAGCGACCAAGTGCACTTTTTGATCAACAATGCAGGGGTGTTTTTACCCGGCAGTATTGCCACAGAAGAAGCTGGAGTGCTTGAAAAACTTACCGAAACCAATGTTTATAGCGCCTACCACTTAACACGCGGGCTGCTACCGTATATGCTCAAGCAGCAAAGCGGACATATTTTTATGATGTGTTCTACGGCAAGTCTTACCGCCTACACCAATGGAGGATCGTATTGCATCACCAAGTTTGCGCTGCTGGGCATGGCGAAGGTGCTACGCCAAGAACTGAAAGACCAACACATCAAGGTAACAGCCATCCTGCCAGGAGCAACCTACACCGATAGCTGGCAAGGAACAGATTTACCGCGTGAACGTTTTATGGAAGCACAAGACGTTGCGGATGCCATAATTGCAGCAGCCCAATTGAGCCCTTCGGCCGTAATCGAGGAGATACTCATGCGCCCAATGGCTGGCGACATTTAAAGCTTAACCTCTGTAAGTTCGGTCGCGCTCGAAGGTTTCTACGTGCCGACTTTTTTTCTCGGGATAAATATCTCCAATCGTGACCATGATCCCCGTTTCTTCTACGCGGCCAAAGTCATCGTTAATGGCTGTGCCAAAAGTCTTCATCGATGGAGATAGGCTCATGTACAAACTAATCAGCGGAGGAACGTTTTCGTCGCGGGCATTCACTTCTTGATTCAGTCGTTTGAAGCCTTCTTTAAAGTCCAAACCTCGCAATTCGGCAAGCCATGGGGTCATATCGTGGGTCAGCGTCAATTCGAGATCTGCATGCGGACGCACCAATTTGTCGGGATCAGGAAAGTAGTGGTTCATGAACGACAATATGCGGTCGCGGGCTTCGGTATTGAAGTGCGGATACATGGTAACCTTGCCGAATAAGTAGCGGATATGGGGACGTGTAACAATGATGGCGCCCAATCCATCCCACAGATTATCAAGCGAAAATAATCCCTTGCTGCTGTTTTTACTGGGTTGGTAGTCGGGCTGCACCCACGATCTGCCGAGCTCGATGGTATACGGCATATAATCGGTTTTAAAGCGTTCGCTAAAACCGAATAGATGCGCAGTGGAAAGATTAATATGTCCGGCTGCATCGGTATGCGCGTGGCTGCACTCTATCAAGCGGTAGCCAGCAACAATTTCTAGGGCTTCTGCATCCCAAACAATCAATTGATCGTAACAATCTTCGGTGAGATCATTACCGTCTATATCTACCGATTTGCCCGTACCACCACCTGCAGCACGAAAAGTGAGTTCGCGTAAGCGGCCAATTTCGAGCATGGTATTGGGAGCATTGTGGTGATTAACCAAATACACCTCCTTATTTCCCTTATTCGTATGTCGCAAAAAGCGTTCACGCGTTAGTTCTTGGAGAAGTAACTTCCGTTCGACAGCGTCAATAATTTGTTCCATAAAATAACTTAAGGTGCCAAGCGGTACACCCGTTCACGCACTTCGGCTGCCCAGTGCACATCCGATTTCGACTTATCGAAAGAAGTATGACTGATGGGCTCGCCTATGTGAATAACGACCTTTTTACCACGTTGAGCAAACATTTCGTCGGCAAGATAAAACATCTCCAGATTTGCCGAGATACCCAACCACTTCCGAAATCGTGCAAGATTGTAAAAGAACTCCGAATTACGTCCTTCGATATAAACCGGAACTACGTCTTTTTGGTATTTGCGCGATTGGCTGATAAAGGTCTTTTTCCATTCCAGATCTTGAACACCTGCCGCTTGTTTCCGTGAAACCAAACCTGCCGGGAATACTAAAAATGCCTGATCGCTTTTCAGGGTTTCGTCCAAAGCCAAAAGCGCATTCCGCGACTGATTGCCGTGTTTATTCACTGGAACGAACAACGGGCTCAAATTGCTGATGTTGGTGAGAATATCGTTTACCAAAAACTTCAGATCGGTTCGGTAAGCCCCGAGTACGTGCATAAAGGCCAAGGCATCGAGTCCTCCAAGAGGATGATTGGCTGCGTAAATCACGCCACCCTGTTTCACCAAATTTTCTTTTCCCTTCAACTCCACTTCCACGCCAAATACCTCAATAACCTTATGCACAAAGTCGAGGCCTTGTAAATGACCGTGCTCAGCCATAAAGTCGTTGATGTCGTTTTCGTGTAATATCCGACGGATATAGCCTAAGACAAATGGCGGCATCCAGCGCAGAAGTGCAGGGTTCTTCTGCCTGATTACCTCGCGGATGTCGATATATTTTGTGGGTACGGTCATTCCTTACTGGGGTACTTGCTGCAAAGGTAATGTAAGGAAGAGCAGAAAATGAAGCCCGGGTGTGCTATTCACCGCGATAACTCACCCCGCCAAATGCGTACAACATGATTGTTCGCGAATACCGCATGGAAAGCGGCGCCAAAACGATGGAAGCAGGAATAATGGTGAAGATGTATACCCACAGCTCTGGGTCGTTGAGGAGCCAAAAATCAAGCATACCAACGATCACCGATATAGCCACACTAAAAGCATAACTGATGTACATCGCTCCCCAAAAAAAACCAGGCTCTACTTCGTACTTCAAGCCACAATGCGAACACTTTTCGTTCATTTTAGTGGCCTTTAAGAGATTCCAAGCAGGATATACAAACATTTTATCGTTCCGGCATTGCGGACAACGGCACTCGGTTAGTGCTTGAATAAGGCTTTTCTCCATCAGCTTTTACGGGTACGGTACAAATAAGCACCTCCTACAGTACCAGCCAGAACGAACGGCATGGCCAACAGGTACAAAATACCTTTGTTGATGCCATTCCCCACCTTTTTCACCGACTCGTCTTTACGATTCGCTTCCAAAGAGGTTTTACACATGGGACATTGCCCTGCTACATCCTGCATGGAAGAAGCGGTGAGGGTTAGTAATAAAACAAAAAGAAACCGCCGCATATTAAAACTGGTAGTAAGGTGAAATCATCAAATAAACAATTACCCCGGTTATGGTTACGTACAACCAAATGGGCATCGACCAACGGGTAAGGCGCTTGTGCGCTTCAATTTGGCCGGTAAGTCCCCGGTAAAACGAAAGTAACACCAACGGTAAAACCCCAGCTGCCAAAATTATGTGGCTGATTAAAATAACGAGGTAAAACGGTCGCAGCGGATTTTCGGTCGGAAACCTAGTTTCTACACCGAAGGCATGGAATACGATGTACGAAACCAAAAACAAGCTACTCAAAAAGAAGGCAGTCAGGTTCAACCGTTTGTGAAGCGCAATATTCTTTTTGCGAATAGCAAAAAACGAGGCAATAAGCAATACACTGCAGCTGGCATTGATTACTGCATTCAATAGTGGCAAATAGGGAATCCACGTTGGAGGATTGTCGACCCGCGGTAAATTGAATAAAATGATTACCGCAATAAATACAACTGCACTGACTACGTAAATGGTGCGTAAGGCTACCTGTTCTTTCATGATTTAAACAACACGTCAGCGACGTTTTGGTTCTGTATTGGCGTATTCTACAATTAATGTCCGGATGTCTTCCATCAACTTATCCGTCTCAGTACGGATTACGGTGCGGTACATACCCCTCACGCGCAACTTATGATCTACCAAAAAGGTAAGTTCTTCCAACCTAGGACTTTGTTTGGCCAAACCCTTCCACTCGGGTTCGAGTTTAAAAATACGTTCCTTCAGGAGTGCCGGAATAGGACTAAATCGGCCGTCTAATTCAACTTTTTTTGGATAGCTCGTCACAAATGAAGAAACTGAACTATCGGGAACCTCAGCTACTTGAATTAACCAAACGAGAGGGTTCTTTTTGAACACATCCTCTACTCTACTCAATTGTCGGTAGCGAAGTCGAGTATCGGTTGGATTATCGCTTGGAAAAAAGCTAACCACCATCACTTTGTTCTTTTGTTCGAGCAAAACGCCTTCGAGCGGGTGGAGTTGATAATAAACCGTATCGGCTTTACCACCCTCCATCAATGTAAAAGCTTCCTTGGGTCCGAAGACTGGAAGCTTTTTATAGTTGTTTTGAGCAAAAGTAACGTATAGAACGTAAGTGATGGCTGGCAAAGCCAGCAGCAGAAAAAGTAAGGCTATTTTCTTTTTCACTTCGTCTTAGCGAATCACCGACCAATAATTGCTTTCGTTCATCAGGGCTGCAATTACACCGATGATAAACACTGTAGGCACTATAATCGAATAGATCAAATTGATTCGTTCAAACTTGAGGTGCATAAAATAAGCCACTATATAAAACGCCTTCATGATGGTAAGGACGATATAAATGGCGTTTTTGATACTTTTTGCCATAAATGCTTCGGGTATCGCTAAGGCGATAACAAATTCAACCGCCGTGATGGCGAGAAGTACCCAGAAAACACGCCAAATATCTTTTGGCGACATGGTAGAACTGTGATCGTGTGACATATGACGTGAGATTTACCGAATTAGATGAGGTAAAAGAAAGTAAATACAAATACCCAAACGAGATCGACAAAGTGCCAGTACAGACCCACTTTTTCAATCATTTCATAAGAGCCACGGCGCTCGAAAACACCGCTGGCAGTCATGAGGGTGATGATAATATTGATGACTACGCCCGAAAATACGTGGAAACCGTGGAAACCCGTGATGGTGAAAAAGAGGTTGGTAAAGTTCACCATACCTGCAGTGCCATCTGCATTGATAAAGGGATTGCTTCCCCACCAAGCACCTTCATGATGCATATGCGTCCATTCCCAAGCTTGGCAACCCAAAAAGGCAAAACCGCCAATAATCGTCCAAATCATCCACTTTACCACTTCTTGCTTCGACCCGCGGTGACCGGCTTCAACGGCTAGTACCATGGTTACCGAACTCATGATGAGGATGAACGTCATGATACCCACGAATACCAACGGATAATGTCCGTGCAAAAATGGTACTGCAGAGAATACATCGTCGGGAACTGGCCAGCTTGGTGCGCTAAACCGTAAAGCAGCGTAGGCTACCAATAGTGCTGAAAAGGTAAAAGCGTCTGATAATAGGAAAAACCACATCATCAGTTTGCCGTAGCTCGCACCATACGGTTCTGAGCCGCCGTTCCAGATGTCTTTTTTACCAGTAATTGCTGTTGAAGCCATGGTGATAAATCAGGTTTGTATTTGGTTTAATTCATAAAGTAAAAGAATCCGTACAGATAAATCCATAGGAATCCGAGAAAATGCCAAAAAATGGTCACCAATCGTATTCCGAGCAGTTTTTTGGAATGTACCTGATACCGGAAAGCTTGTGCAAATATAACGATAAGGGCGATAATTGCGCTCAAAACGTGCAAGGCGTGCATGAATGTTACCACGTATAAAAAGCCTACTGATGGATTGCCGTTGAGAAACAGGCCAATACCTACTAACTGCGAATAGGCCAAAAGTTGAGCGCCTACAAAACCTAACCCGAGCACTACTGTGGCAAGCAGACCTAGCTTAAGTTTCGCCAACTCATTTTTCTTGGCCTGCATAAACGACCATTGCATGGCCACACTCGATAACAACACCATCGCAGTAGACAATACAAAAGCTTTGGGCAGTACAAATTGCAGCCAATTGCCATCCCCTTTGCGTACGATATAACCACTGGTAAAACCCGCAAAAATCATGAACACACTTACCATGAAAGCCCACATCAAAAATTCTTTGGGCTCCATGACGAACTTTCGTTTTTCTGTCCTTCTCGGACTAGCCATATCGGTCATCATCACTTAAATTTTATCAATCAGGTAAATCAACTGTACCAATGGGAGATACAGAAAAGAACCAAACATTAAACTCCGGGCTGAGGTTTTATCCAATTTTCGATAAAGCACCCAAGCCTGCCAGGCAAAAAATAATCCAGCGAGTAGGCATATTCCCGCAGCCCAATTTCCTGCAAAACCGTAATAAACTGGAGCAAGACTAAAAGGAATGAGGGATGCGGTATACCAAAGAATTTGGAAAGCATTTTTCCGACTGGGCTCGCCTGCGTTCGGCAGCAACCTGAAGCCTGCCTTGCCATAATCGTCGTGCAGCACCCAGGCAATGGCCCAAAAATGTGGAAACTGCCAAATGAACTGCACTAAAAACAACAAACCCGATTCGAGGTTAAGCTGGCCATTAAAGGCGGCATACCCGATTAGGATTGGCAATGCACCTGGGAAAGCACCGATAAAAACCGCAAACGGGCTGCGTTTTTTCATGGGGGTATACACAAATGCATAGCTCAACAACGACATCAAACCGAGTGCTGCACTCAATCGATTAGTGGTTAGGCCTATGATGATTACGCCAGCAATACCGGTGATTAGGGCGATTAAAGCAGCCTCCCACACCGACATTCTGCCCGTAGCCACAGGTCTATTGGCTGTACGCGCCATCAATTGATCGCTATCTCGTTCTATGATTTGATTGATACCATTAGATGCCCCAACGATGAGGAACCCACCCAGCACCAACCAAAAAAACTGCACTACATCAAAAGCACTTCCTGCTGCTATGGCGTACCCAATTCCGGAACTGAACACTACCAAGCTGGCCAGTCTAATTTTCAGAAATTGGGTATAATCACGGAGCTTTTGCATGAATGATGAAAACCTTTCGGTGTTTACGGCTGCTGTTGTTGTACTCATCCCTGATTTACTTTTAAACTGCGATGCAAATCAGCCCAAATCCAAAAAAGTAAACCAAAGCTCAACGAACTAAAAACCAGATGCAAGGCTTGTGGCACTGCAGGTAAACCAAATTGATTCAGTAATACCCCCGTCATTAGTTGAGCACCCGTCAACAGCAGTGCAAAAATACCATAGTTCTGGAGCTTTTGGCCTCTAAAATATTGTTGAAGCACATAGGCCAAATAAACTACCGAAGCCAAGGTGACTACTGAGAAAAGTTTATGCAAACTAAATACAGCACCTAAGGCACGAAGCCACATTTGTTTCGATTGTCCTTCCAATTGACGGCTTACAGCATCTACCTCTTCCCTCACTTGTGTCCCTAAAATCATTTGCCACAACAAAACAACACCAACCATCAATACAAGTTTGCGCGCTGACTTCAACTGTGCTACGCTTGCTTGTACAGTGTACGGTCTGCTGTAGATTCGTGCGGCCAACAGCAGCGCTGCAATGGCCAAGGCCAAAACGAGATGCAGGGTGATGATTCCTTGATGCAAATTGGTCATGACCACAAAGGCACCTACGCCACCTTGCACCAAGACAAGTACAAGACTCGCAAATGCCAAACGCACAACCAAACGATTGCTGGTCCGGTAAGCACGAAGGGCGAAAATGAGGTGCAAAATGATAAAGCCGCCGGTAAGTACACCGAAGAGTCGGTTTAAATACTCTGTCCAGGTTTTAACAGCATTAAAGGTGGTATCGGCATACCCTCTGTCGTGGTAAATCTGCTGATAATTGGCCGGCAATTCACTCTCTGAGGTTGGCGGCACCCACTGATCAAAACACTTTGGCCAATCGGGGCATCCCATACCAGCGCCTGAGCTACGTACTATACCTCCAATAGCAATCAATAAAAAAACCACAACTATCGTCAGTGTGCTTACCCTAGAGTAGGCCAACTCACGACCGTTGTGGTTTCGTGATGTTTTATCCATTAAGCGGTTATCAAGCCTTGCGGAAACTGAAGAAGCTCAAGAAGCGGCTAAAGAGAACTTTATCGACCACGGTCTCCGTTTCACTAGCATTTACGGCATGTTCTGGCGCGGGTTTCGTTTTGCCGTGACGTAACTCCTCTGGCAAGTCATCGTCTTTCACCGTTTGCGGGATAAAATCTTCTGCTGCGCCGGGTAAGCTGTAGTCGTACGGCCAACGATGAACATGTGGAATTTCACCAGGCCAGTTGCCGTGCATGCGCTCTTCGATAGGAGCAGTCCACTCGAGCGTATTGGAGCGCCAAGGGTTTTGTGGCGACTTCTTACCATTTTTGATGCTATAGAAATAGTTCCAGATAAAGATCAACTGTGCTGCCGTTCCCAAGATTGCAGAAATAGAGATGAACTTGTTCAAATCGGTCCATTCACTCATCCATTCAAAACCTGTGAAGTTGTAATAACGACGTGGTACACCGTCTAATCCCATGAAGTGCATGGGGAAAAACACCATGTACACCGCTGCAAAAGTGAGCCAGAAGTGTAGATAGCCGAGCTTTTCGTTGAGCAAACGGCCGTACATTCTAGGATACCAGTGGTACACGCCTGCTAACATACCAAACATAGAGGCCGAACCCATTACCAAGTGGAAGTGAGCTACTACAAAGTAGGTGTCGTGTAAATTGATATCCAATGCGGCATTACCCAAATAAATACCCGTTAATCCACCAGAAATGAATAATGAAACCAGGCCAATTGCAAACAACATGGCTGGAGTAAATCGGATGTTACCTTTCCACAGCGTTGCCAGGTAGTTAAACGTTTTTACTGCCGAAGGCACCGCGATAATCAAGGTCAAGATCATGAATACGTTGCCCAAGAAGGGGTTCATTCCGGTTACAAACATGTGGTGACCCCACACGATGAACGACAAAACAGAAATACCAAGCAAGGAACCAATCATGGCGCGGTAGCCGAAAATGGGTTTACGTGCATTGGTTGCAATTACTTCTGAAGTGATACCCAATGCAGGCATCAATACGATATACACTTCGGGGTGACCCAAGAACCAGAACAAGTGCTGGAAAAGAATCGGGCTTCCTCCATTGCGGTTCAACACTTCACCGGCAATGAAAATTTCGCTCAAGTAAAAGCTCGTTCCAAAAGAACGGTCGAAAATGAGCAACACCGCTGCAGCCAAGAGTACTGGGAACGAGAGCGTTCCGAGTATAGCTGTAGTTAAAAACGACCATATGGTTAATGGCATGCGGGTCATTTTCATGCCCGGTGTACGCATATTCAAAATAGTGGTGATGTAGTTCAATGCACCCATCAACGACGATGCGATG